>TARA_B110000879_G_scaffold50999_1_pt1 | contig 133452 bp, 132 predicted proteins | sample TARA_B110000879 | Tara Oceans TARA_B110000879 (sample SAMEA4398094) | marine metagenome | biome: Polar Biome; feature: [SRF] surface water layer (ENVO:00010504); material: water (ENVO:00002006), including particulate matter (ENVO:01000060) such as... | depth 5 m
GATTAACGTACTCTGCAGCCTCAGATCGACTGATCCCCAGTTGTTTTGCCAAGCCAAAGGCTGACATACCGTAGATTAGACCGAAGTTAATCGCCTTGGCAGCCCGCCGTTGCTCTTTCGTGACCTGTTCCGTAGAGACTGAGAACACCTCAGCTGCAGTAGCGTTATGGATGTCTTCACCGGCAGCAAAGGCAGCACAGAGGCGTTCATCTTTTGATAGGTGCGCCATAATACGCAGCTCAATCTGAGAATAGTCAGCGGCCAACAGGGTATGTCCCGGTGTCGCAATAAAAGCTTGTCGAATGCGCCGGCCTTCTTCACTGCGAATCGGAATATTTTGTAAATTAGGATCACTGGACGACAGCCGCCCGGTGGCAGCAACCGCCTGATGGTAAGAGGTGTGGATACGCTGACTATCCGCATCAATCTGCTGTGGTAACTTATCGGTGTACGTCGACTTGAGCTTCTTTAATGAGCGGTATTCAATGATAATTCTAGGTAAATCATAGTCTTGCGCTAGCTCCTGCAAGACATCTTCAGCCGTTGAGGGCTGACCCTTAGGGGTTTTACGGATAACCGGCAAGCCGAGCTCTTCGAAAAGAATGCTTTGCAGCTGCTTCGGTGAATCAAGATTAAATTCTGTCTTTGCTGCGCTAAAGGCTTCGCTTTGTAAGGCTTCAAGCTTAACCGCTAACTCTCCACTCTGCTCTTGCAGCAGCGCTTTATCAATGAAGACACCGTTGCGCTCAACAGCAGACAAAATAGATAACACTGGGACTTCCAGCTCACAATAGAGCTTTTCTGCACGATGATTGGCGCTTAAGCGTGGCCATAGTTTGTTATGTAGGCGCAGGCACATATCAGCATCTTCAGCGGCATAATCAAGCGCTACCGCCAAATCCACCTGATTAAAGGTGACTTGCTTAGCCCCCTTACCGGCAACATCAGTGAACTTAATATTCTCGTGATTTAAGTGCAGCTGACAGAGGCTATCTAGATCATGGCGGCTAGCCGTTGAGTTATTAATATAAGATTGCAGCATGGTGTCGTGCTGGATACCCAACAGACGCACGCCATGACGTGCTAGAACCGATTTATCATACTTTAGGTTGTGCCCTAGCTTAGGTCGTGTCGGATCCTCTAAGATCGGCTGCAGCACCTGCAGCGCTTGTTCTAAGCTGATCTGTTGCGGAGCGCCAATATAATCATGCGCCAGCGGTAAGTAAGCCGCCTTACCCGCCTCTACAGCAAACGACATACCGACTAAATTAGCCTGCATGTAATCGAGACTATCGGTCTCGGTATCAAAGGCGATCAATTCAGCAGTTGCCAGCTTTAAGGCCCATTGCTGCAACTGTTCTAGAGTGAGAATTAATTCATATTCACCCGCTATGGCCTGCTCGCTCTTGCTCGCAGTCGCTGCAGCAGATGCGCCAGTGGCTGTTTTTGCCTGCCCACCTTGAAGTTCTTGTAGCCACGAGTTAAAGCCCAGCGTCTCATACAGTGAAAGCAGCTGCTCCTTATCCTCGGTCATCATCTGTAGCTCATCAGCAACAAATTCAAGGGGGACTGCGCAATCAATCGTTGCCAACTCATATGAGAGCGGTAACTGAGGCAGTGCTGCCCGCAGTTTCTCACCGATTTTACCGCCAATCTGATCGGCATTCTCAATCACGCCCTGCATGGTTTTATACTGCGTTAACCACTTCGCAGCAGTTTTTGGCCCAACCCCGGGGACACCCGGAATGTTATCGACCTTGTCACCCATTAACGCGAGATAATCGATGATCTGTTCGGCATAGACACCAAATTTCTCATGCACACTATCTGGCCTCAGCACACTGTTGTTCATGGTGTTGATGAGACGCACATCGGCATTAACTAACTGCGCCATGTCCTTATCACCGGTGGAGATCAGTACTTGAAAGCCGGCCTCAACCCCTTCTTTAGCCAGGGTGCCAATGACATCATCAGCCTCAACCCCTGGGATTGCATGCATCGGCATACCCAGCGCGCGGATGGCGTCATACAAGGGTTCGATCTGTACGCGAAGATCGTCCGGCATCGGCGGTCGATTCGCTTTGTATTCGGCATACATATCGTGTCGAAAAGTTTTACCTTTGGCATCGAAGATAACGCCGACACGATCGGGGCAGGACTCTTCAATCAATTTACGCAGCATCCGTAAGACACCATAAACGGCGCCTGTCGGCATACCTTCACGATTGACCAACGGCGGTAGGCCGTGGAATGCACGGTATAAATAGGAAGACCCGTCAACGAGGACAAGTAATGGCTTTTCTGACTTAGGCATACGGCTTCATTTAATGTTGTTTACTACTCTCCGGCAACGTTATCATGATGGCAATTGCAAAGGAAAACGTATTTATGCCGGATAAAAGCCAAGACCCTCGTTTTAACACGGGCGACCAGAGCAGCCCCAGCTTAAGCAGCGAAAGCTGGAAGATTTTCCAGATTATTGCTGAGTTTGTAGAGGGCTTTGAGCGACTCTCTAAGATTGCGCCCTCGGTCAGTATTTTTGGTTCCGCAAGGATTGCTAAGGATCACCCCTATTACGCCCTGACTGAAACCATTGCACGTGAATTGTCCGATGCTGGCTTCACTGTCGTCAGTGGTGGTGGCCCGGGTATTATGGAGGCGGCTAACAAAGGCGCGTTTGCTGGCAAGTCACCCAGTGTTGGCTTGAATATTTCTTTACCCTTTGAGCAGGCGGGCAATCCTTATCAGGATATCAGTCTCACCTTCAGGCATTTCTTTTCACGCAAGGTAATGTTTGTAAAATATGCATCGGCTTACGTTGTTCTCCCCGGTGGCTTTGGCACACTGGATGAGCTTGCTGAGATTCTAACGCTGATACAGACGGGGAAATCAAGGCGCATCCCCATTATTCTTGTGCAGAGTAGTTTCTGGGCTGGCTTAATCGATTGGTTTAAGCAGTCACTCTTGCTGGAAAACACCATCTCCAAAGAAGACTTAGATCTGATCCAGATTATTGATGAGCCCGCTGAGATTGTCGCTGCTATTTTTGATTTCTATGAAGGTCGCAACTTCGAACCGTCAAGCGAAGAAAAATCTAGATTGCTTGATCTCTAAAAAACAGCCTTTATCCCCCACTTAAATTTAAAGCTAGGCCATCACATGCTGAACAATGTCAGTCAATTTTTAAACAACATTAATGAATACATCGGTCGCACTGTGGCCTGGCTGGTGTTGGCTATGGTGTTAACAACCTTTGCTGTTGTGGTATTACGTTATGGCTTTAATTCAGGCTCTATTGCCATGCAAGAAAGTGTCGTCTACTTGCATAGCTTCATGTTTATGTTGGCCATTGGCTACACTCTAAAACATGAGAAGCATGTTCGCGTGGATGTCTTTTACCAATATTTTAGTGCACGAAAAAAAGCTTGGGTTAATCTCCTTGGCCATACTTTTCTATCACTGCCTTTTTGTGGTTTTTTAATTTACATCAGCTGGGATTACAGCGCTAATGCCTGGCGCTTACTTGAGGGCTCACAAGAAGCCGGCGGGCTGCCCTTGGTTTTCATTCTAAAAACACTCATCCCGATGATGCCCGCGCTACTCGGCTTACAAGTTGTCGCCAACATGATTGATCAGTTACATCACTTACTGACAACTAAACAGGCTAGTAATTAATATGGAATGGTTAGCCTTTGTCATGTTCTTTGCTGTCATTGCAGTTTTACTCAGCGGCTTTCCCGTCGCCTTGAGCCTCGCCGGTGTCGCCTTATTATTTGCTGCCATTGGCACACTCGTCGGTGGTTTTGACAGTAGCCTGATGCATGCCTTACCAAGTCGGGTCTACGGCATCATGACTAATCAGATCTTGATGGCGGTGCCCTTGTTTGTTTTTATGGGTGTCGTTTTAGAACGTGCCAAGATTGCAGAAAGACTCTTGGATGCCATGGCTGGACTTTTTGGTTCGTTGCGCGGCGGCTTAGGTTTATCCGTTATTATTGTCGGCATGTTACTCGCCGCAAGCACCGGGATCGTTGGCGCCACAGTGGTGACTATGGGCTTGCTGTCGTTACCAACGATGATCAAGCGCGGTTATTCACCGAGTTTATCAGCCGGTATTATTTGCGCCTCAGGCACACTCGGTCAGATTATTCCGCCCTCGATTATTTTGGTGTTGCTCGCTGATGTCTTGAGTAATGCTTATCAACAAGCGCAGCTGAGCCAAGGCATTTTCTCACCCGAGACTCTATCCGTCAGCGATCTATTTGCTGGCGCCATTATCCCAGGCTTATTGCTGGTCAGCCTTTACATTTTATATTTATTATTCGTCAGCTGGTGGCGACCAGAAGAGGTGCCTGCAAGCAAAGACACTAATGCGATAAAGTTAAATTGGAAGCAAACCTTAGATGCGCTGCTGCCACCACTACTTTTAATCATCGCTGTGTTGGGTTCAATTACCACTGGAATAGCAACACCAACCGAGGCGGCATCCGTCGGTGCAGTAGGTGCCTTACTCTTGGCTTGGCGAAACAATCAGTTAGATTTGAGTTGCATTCAAGAGACCAGTCGCACCACGGTACAAGTTACTTGCATGGTCTTTGCGATCTTTATTGCCGCCTCACTCTTTTCCTTGGTGTTCCGCGGTTACGGTGGTGATGATGCAGTTCATGCATTTTTAACACAGCTGCCCGGCGGCCCTTTGACTGCCGTTGCTGTGGTCATGCTAGTGATGTTTGTGCTTGGCTTTGTGCTCGATTTTATCGAGATCACTTTTGTTGTTGTGCCCATTGTCGGCCCCATTCTATTAGCGATGGGAATCGATCCAATTTGGTTGGGCATTATGATTGCCATTAACTTGCAAACGTCCTTCCTAACCCCGCCCTTTGGTTTTGCTCTATTTTATTTGCGTGGTGTGGCTTCGACACAGTTAACGACACAGCAACTCTATCGTGGTGTGATTCCGTTTGTAGCGATTCAGGTATTTACCTTATTCGTTTTAAGCCGATGGCCGGGGCTGGTGACTTGGTTACCGAGTCAGCTCTAGATTTCAGTCGCTGATTAAAAAGAAGGCCAAAAAAAAGACGCGATAAACGCGTCTTTTTTACTAATCTTTTAACGCTGACTACTGGTAAGGCGATACCGTCGGTACCAACTGCAAATAGCCCGTGATCACAATGGCCAGATAAGCAACACCAATAAATAGGATGATAGCTCGCTTAGCTGTTGTTGTTTCAGTGTTTTTTGTAAAGGCTTTAGAACTAATGATTAACGCGATGACCGCGTTGATCAAAAAGAACATTTGAGTGGTCGGCTCTTTGGCATCCCACATTGTTTTCCATTTTATATATAGGTCGTCCATTGATCCTCTCTCATGTGCTTCGTTTAGACATTATGTCTTATTAGTATCGCCGCAGTATAGCAGGCAGCGATTTGATATTAAATTGAATACTTCAGCCAATATACCCTGATTCAGATCGACTAGCGTAGATTAAGGTAGGCTTGCTCAGAAAGCTGGTACCAAGCCTTTGATTTATTTGAGAAGCTTAGGTAGGAATCGTAAATCTCCCGAGAAAACTCATCGTTTTCAGCCACTTCCGCGACTACTTTGGCTGATAGCTCGCGTAATCTTTCGATCACGTCATCAGGGAAACTACGCACATCGACACCGTGTTTATTGATTAAAACATCCAGTGCATCGTTATTTTTAGCCACATATTCCAACATCATATTGGCGTTTGTGACCTTTGCCGCGTTACGCACAATACTCTGCAAGTCGGCAGGTAACTCTGCCATGGCCTCTTTATTGACGATGCATTCTAGTGTTGTGCCAGGCTCATGCCAGCCGGGGGAGTAATAGTATTGCGCGGCACCATGCAGACCAAAGGCCAGGTCATTATACGGCCCAACCCATTCGGTGGCATCGATTACACCGTTTTTCAGTGACATAAATAGATCTCCACCCGGCACATTGACGGGCGTTCCACCGGCCATACGCAAAACTTCTCCGCCGAGACCGGGGATGCGCATTTTCAGACCTTTTAAGTCATCTAGTGAGTTAATCTCTTTATTAAACCAGCCCCCCATCTGCACACCGGTATTACCCGCTGGCATCGGTTCGACGCCAAAAGGCTCATAGGCTCGCCGCCATAATTCCATGCCACCGCCATGATAGAGCCAAGCATTCATCTCATTTGCAGTCATGCCAAAGGGCACCGTCGAGAAGAACTGGAAGGCTGGATTCTTGCCTTTCCAATAATAGGCTGAGCCGTGTCCCATCTCAGCGGTACCACCAACCACAGCATCAAAACTTTCAAAGGCTGGGACAATCTCACCAGCGCCGTAAACTTTAATGGTTAGGCGTCCATTCGACATCTCATTAATCTGCTGTGCTAGAAATTCAGCAGCGGTGCCTAAGCCTGGGAAATTCTTCGGCCAGGTTGTTACCATCTTCCATTCAAATTCTGTCTGCTTTGTTTCTTCACAGCTGGCAGCAGTTGAGCTTTCTTGGCCACAGGCACTAAGACCAGCACCGGCAGCGCCAATACCTAGATAACGTAAAAAATGACGGCGTTCCATTTGCGCAGACTCTCCTTGTAACTATTCGATTATCTTAATGTGGCAAGCGCCATACTCATGCTCAGCACTGCTGATAGGTTTTTTGCCCAGTTATAGTTTTGTTAACTTAGCGTAGGCCAGTACTAACCACTTGCTACCGGCGCTGGCAAACTTAACATTGACTCGTGCACTACTGCCACTGCCTTCCTGATCGAGGATGACACCTTCACCAAATTTGCTATGCGAGACTCGCTGTCCAATTTTCAAACCGGTTTCTGAGGAGTCAGCACGATATTTAGATGTTGATCGTGCCTGCCGTGCATCGGGGGGAGTGACTGCACGTGAGACCATTGCACGAGGGCGAACCTCGGTCATTAATTCAGCCGGCACCTCGTTAATAAAGCGTGATGGCGGATTATAATTTTCAGTACCGTATTGCCGGCGAGCTTCCGCATAACTGAGCATTAAATGTTCACGCGCTCTAGTGATGCCGACATAACAAAGGCGACGCTCTTCCTCAACACGCCCCGGCTCATCCTTGGACATACTACTTGGAAATAATCCTTCTTCCATGCCAACCAAGAAAACTAGAGGGAACTCTAAACCTTTTGCTGCATGCAAGGTCATTAGCTGCACACAATCCTCCCATTTAGCGGCCTGCCCTTCACCCGACTCTAATGCCGCATTGGCAAGGAAGCCTTCTAAGGGTGTCATTGTTTCTTCATCTTCTGGTGATGCACGATAACCACGAGCCGCCTCAACTAATTCTGTTAAGTTTTCTACGCGTGACTGTCCTTTCTCACTACTGTCTTTTTCAAAATGTTTAATCAATCCAGAGTTGATCACAACATTTTCTACTTGTTCTATGAGTTCTAATTGCTGGTTCTCAGTCGATAGTCTGTCTAGCAGGGTAATAAATTGAACCAAGGCACCCTGCGCTCTAGCCGCCAGTGTGTTGGCAGCGACAATCTGCTTCAGAGCGTCCCACATCGGTATGCTTTCAGTGCGCGCCTTGTCTCGAACCAGTTGTAATGTGCGCTCACCGATACCTCGTGGCGGATGATTAATAATACGCTCAAAGGCGGGATCATCATTATGGTTGGTCATCAAACGCAGATACGATAAACAATCTTTAATCTCAGCGCGCTCAAAGAAGCGTAGACCACCATAGATACGATAAGGCACTCTATGATTAATCAGGTTTTCCTCAAAGACACGTGATTGCGCATTTGAACGATATAAAATAGCCGCCTCATCAAAACGGCGGCCTTCACTCTCGGCCCATTCTTTGACACGCTCAATGACATAGCGGGCTTCATCTTGTTCGTTATACGCCGCGTACAACTTAATCGACTCACCCTTGCTACCATCAGTCCATAAATTCTTACCCAGACGTCCTTGGTTATTACTAATCAGTTCATTTGCTGCTGACAGGATGGTGCTGGTTGAACGATAGTTTTGTTCTAGTCTGAATGTCTGTGTGTCGCTGTATTCCTTGCTGAATGAAAAAATATTTTCAATGCGAGCACCGCGCCAACCATAGATTGACTGGTCGTCATCACCGACAGCAAAGATTGGATTATTTGCGCCAGCTAATAACTTCAGCCAATCATATTGAATAGAGTTGGTGTCTTGAAACTCGTCCACTAAGATATGACGAAAGCGCTGTTGATAATGTAAACGCAGATCTGCGTTATTCTTCAACAGCTCTAATGAACGTAGTAACAGCTCGGCAAAATCAACCACACCGGCGCGGTTACAAGCCGCTTCATAAGCCGCGTATACGCGCACCATCTGTCGTGTAGTCATATCGCCATCATCTGGAATATCCGCGGCACGCAAACCTTCATCCTTGCGTCCATTGATATACCACTGCATCTGCTTAGACGGCCACTGAGCTTCATCTAACTCCAGACCTTTCATCAAGCGCTTGACCAGCCGCTTCTGATCTTCTGAGTCTAGAATTTGAAATGATTGTGGCAGTTTAGCGAGCTCATAATGAGATCGCAGCATGCGATGTGCCAGACCATGAAAGGTACCCACCCATAAGCCACTCAGCGAGCTACCCAATAAACTTTCAACTCGTGCACGCATTTCTGCAGCTGCTTTATTGGTGAAGGTTACTGCCAGCAAACTATAGGGTGATAAGTTTTCAACCTGACAGAGCCAGGCAATACGATGCACTAATACACGTGTCTTACCACTACCTGCACCAGCAAGCACGAGTGTTGGGCCGGGTGTTGCTGAGACCGCATCGCGTTGTTCTTTATTTAATCCGTCAAGGATTGGAGAAACATCCATTATTTATAATCTTAGCCTGTAAAGCAGTTTGCTTATGAGTAGAACCAGACAGCTGTCGCCGCAGCAGTGCCAGATAGCAAGAGCAACCACGATAAACGTCGTTGCTTTTTCAATTCTTTGTTGAGCTCTTTGATTTCAGTTTTTTGCTGCTCAATCATTGCTGGCGTCAGCTGTGTCTGCTGATTTAAAAACTGGTGAATCAGGCCAGGCAACTCAGGGAGTTGTTCCAGTGTTTGCGGTAAATTATCTTTCAAACCTTTAATGAACGCTCTGGGCCCAACCTGCTCATTCATCCAGCGTTCAAGAAATGGTTTCGCTGTCTTCCAGAGATCAAGATCAGGATCTAGTTGGCGACCTAAGCCCTCGATATTCAGTAAGGTTTTTTGTAGTAAGACTAACTGAGGCTGCACTTCCATATTAAAGCGGCGCGCGGTTTGAAATAACCTGAGGAGTAAATTACCAAAGGATATTTGACTGATTGGGCGCTGAAATATCGGTTCGCAAACTGTTCGAATCGCTGATTCAAACTGATCAACTCGAGTCTCTGAAGGCACCCAACCTGACTCTAGATGTAGTTCCGCCACTCGACGATAATCACGATTAAAGAAAGCTAAAAAGTTTTCTGCCAGATAACGCTGATCACGTGGTGACAGGGTACCCATTATGCCAAAGTCGACACCTAAATATTTTGGGTTTTCAGGTGTTTCATGGGAAACAAAAATATTACCTGGATGCATATCAGCATGGAAGAAATTATGCTTAAAAACCTGAGTGAAAAATATATGCACACCCCGGTCTGACAGTTTCTTCATGTCCATACCTTTTTCTTTCAAGGTCTTTATGTCACTCACTGGGATACCGTATATACGCTCTATAACTAGCACATTAACGCGACAGTAATCCCAATACACCTCAGGCACATAGAGGTCAGAAGAGTCTTCGAAATTTCGTCGCAACATACTCGCATTTGCGGCTTCTCGAATTAGGTCCAACTCATCCATGACCGTCTGCTCGTAATCATCGACAATTTCACGAGGCCGCAGACGGCGGCCATCTGACCAGTAGCGGTGCGCTAAATCAGCCAGCAGATGCAGCACCTCTAGGTCTCGTTTAACCATCTTATGCACACCAGGGCGCAATACTTTGACGACGACTTCAGTGCCATCATGTAGCGTCGCTGGATGGACCTGTGAAATCGATGCAGCCGCTAAGGGTGTCTCATCAAACTTAGCAAACATTTCTGTTACAGGCTTGCCATAGGCCTCTTCAATAATCTCTTTAGCTTCCTTGCCTGAAAAAGGTGGCACCTTATCTTGCAGCTTCGCTAATTCGTTGGCGACATCATCTGAGAGCAGATCTCTTCGTGTTGACAGTGCTTGGCCAAACTTAACAAATATTGGCCCGAGGTCTTCAAGCACACGCCGTATACGCACGCCATGCGATATATCAACACGACGAAACCAATGCCATGGCATGAGTAATAGTAAAAAGCGAATCGGACGGAACAGGTGCACTGCAAATATCACTTCTTCCAAGCCATGCTTGACTAAGGTGATATTAATTTGGAATATTCGATAGAACTGTCTTAGCAGGCGCATAGTAAAATAGTGTCTCGGTTAACGATCGCGTTCATGGCGTTTAATGCGTGCTTCCAGCCTGTCGGCATCTGCTCGCAGTTGATCCACCTCTTCGGTGAACTCTTGCACCTCAGAGTCTGTGGCTGAGATCTGCAGGCTATCATGCAAGTGGTCTCGTATATCTTGCTTAAAGTTTTCATGCTGTCTGCGTACAAAGCGACTTAAAGCCATAAACCCCTGACCCACCCTATGCGCCACAGCTTCACCTGTGTACTCAGCTAAAAGCTCTTCCCAATCAATCTCTATCTGTTTTAATGCATGTTGAAATGTACTCGCAACATGGCTATCGCCTTCAATTGTGATAGCCCCAGACTGCATTAATTGATTACTGTCTACTCGAAAAAATAAATCAGGTAATACTGTCATCGAGACTTCAATGACAACATCAGTCTCGCTGTCGTCTAAAGGTTGCTGTATTCGCTCACCCTTAACTTGCATGCGTAGCAATAATTCTAATTCTTTAATGCGCAGGGCGATGATACGACCATCAATTTGGGCGATCGCTTGTGCTCGCTCTGAATCACAATCTAGATAGCGATTTAAGGCGGTTACTAAGAATTCATTTGCTGACATCAGACACCTAGTATTTGTATCCGATATGCGCAGCGACGATGCCACCGGTCATGTTGATGAATTTACAGCGATCAAAACCTGCATCATTAAACATCGTTTGTAAGCTTTCCTGATCCGGATGCATACGAATTGATTCAGCCAGATAGCGGTAACTATCAGCGTCATTAGCAACCAACTGCCCCATACGTGGCAGAATTGAAAATGAGTAAAGATCATAGGCTGGCTTTAGAAAGGCATGTGGCTTTGAAAACTCTAGAACAATAAACTTGCCGCCGGGCTTGAGCTTGGCATAAGCAGAGGCAAGACAACGTTCCTTAACGGTAACATTACGTAAACCAAATGCCATCGTAATTAGATCAAAACTATTGTCTGGGAACGGCAGGGCTTCTGCATCAGCCAAGACATACTCTATCTCACCAATACTGCCCTTATTAATAATCTTGGCGCGGCCTTCTGCAAGCATTTCAGCATTAATATCGGAGCAAATGACACGCCCTTCTGCGCCCATCTTATTACGAATCGCATAGGCCAGATCACCGGTGCCACCGGCAAGATCAAGAACACATTGACCCGGTCTTATGCCGGCAAGCTGTAAGGTAAATTTTTTCCACAGTCGATGCAGTCCAAATGACATCAAGTCATTCATAACATCATATTTACTGGCTACTGATTCAAATACTTCACGCACCCGCTCAGTCTTCTCACTGGCGCTAACCTTGCTATAGCCAAAATCGGTTTGTTCGTTATCTTTCATCGCTGATTTCTAGTGAGTGCTGTGCTTATGACCTGCTGCGGCCAATCGATTGAGGTAATCCTGCCAGCGCCTATCATGTTCTGCGCCCAGCTCGTATAGGTATTCGAAGGTGTAGAAACCTGAATCATGATTATCATCAAACACTAATCTAACCGCATAATTTCCTACTGGGTCGATAGCGGTGATGTTAACGTCTTCCTTGCCTACTTGAAGGACTTCTTGTCCTGGACCATGTCCGGTTACTTCAGCAGAAGGTGAATGTACACGCAGGAACTCACAGGAGAGCTGAAAGCGTTGGCCATTATCAAAGCCTACTTCCAGTACTCGTGATTTTTGATGTAACTGGATTTCAGTTAGATTTATTTTTGCCATGGTCTTTCCTTATTAGAGTATGTAACGGCTCAGATCTTCGTCTTTGCTAAGTTCTGAAACGTGTTGATCAACATATGTCTCGTCGATCATAAAAGTTTGCCCATCTTTATCAGGGGCTTCAAAAGAGATTTTCTCTAAGAGGCGCTCCATAACGGTATGTAAACGTCGCGCACCAATATTCTCAGTGCGTTCATTAACATCAAATGCTGTTTGCGCAATACACTTTATTGCCTCATCACTAAATTCTAAACTGACGCCTTCAGTCGCTAATAAGGCAACGTATTGCTCAATTAAACAGGCCTTGGGTTCTGTTAGAATTCGCGTAAAGTCTTCTGCTGATAAGGCATCTAATTCAACACGAATGGGCATACGACCCTGTAACTCAGGAATAAGATCGGTTGGCTTGGTTAAATGGAAGGCACCCGATGCAATAAACAGTATGTGATCTGTCTTAATCATGCCGTATTTGGTCGATACTGTGCAGCCCTCTATGAGGGGTAATAAATCACGCTGTACGCCTTCACGTGAAACATCAGCCCCTTCATATTCACCACGCTTGGCGACCTTGTCGATCTCATCTAAAAAGACGATGCCATTTTGCTCTACTAAAGTAACCGCCAGAGCTTTCACATCATCTTCATTAATCAGCTTCTGCGCTTCTTCATTATGTAGGACTTTCTGTGCCTGTTTAATCGCAAGCTTACGTTTTTGTGTCTGCTCATCATTCATGTTTTGAAATAAGCCTTGCATCTGACTGGCCATTTCTTCCATGCCAGGTGGCGTCATGATCTCGATACCAACCGGTGCGCTACGCACATCAATCTCGATCTCTGTATTATCTAAATCACCTTCACGTAATTTCTTACGGAATTTCTGCCGGGTCTCGCTTGCAAAGCCATCCTCTGGACTCGCAACATCACTTTTTGGTGGTGGTAGTAGGCAATCCAAGATACGTTCCTCTACCGCCTCTTCTGCTCGGTATTGAACTTTTTCCATTTCTATCTCACGCACCATCTTAATCGCGCTTTCCATCAGATCACGAATAATCGACTCGACATCTCTACCGACATAACCCACTTCTGTAAATTTTGTCGCCTCAATCTTAATGAAGGGTGCGCGCGCAAGACGTGCCAAACGTCGTGCAATCTCGGTCTTACCAACACCGGTTGGCCCTATCATCAGAATATTCTTAGGCGTCACTTCCACCTGAAGCGACTCTTCTAGCTGCATACGCCGCCAGCGATTTCTCAACGCAATCGCAACCGCGCGTTTTGCCTCATCCTGACCAACAATATGTCGATTTAATTCTTCTACAATTTCACGTGGAGTCATGTCAGACATAATCAAGCCTCCTCAGCGATAGTTAGCGCTTCTATGGTTAAGTGCTGATTAGTATAAATACAGATAGAGGCAGCAATATTGAGTGAGTTTTCAACAATCGATCGCGCATCCAGTTCGGTATGCTCAAGTAAGGCTTGTCCGGCTGCTTGAGCAAATGGACCACCAGAGCCTATCGAAATAAGGTCTCCTTCTGGTTCAATGACATCACCATTACCCGAGATCACTAGAGACGTGGTCACATCAGCCACAACTAATAAGGCCTCTAAGCGGCGTAACATACGATCACTGCGCCAATCTTTGGCCAATTCAACAGCGGCGCGCGTCAGATGTCCACCATGCTTCTCTAACTTCCCTTCAAAGCGCTCAAAAAGAGTGAAGGCATCTGCCGTACCCCCAGCAAAGCCTGCTAAAACGCGATCCTGGTATAATCGTCTGACTTTATTTGCATTGGCCTTCATGATCGTATTGCCAAGCGTTACTTGACCATCACCACCCAAAATAACTTGATTACCCCTTCGCACAGAGACAATGGTGGTACCAATAAATTGTTCCATTTTTGTTTATTCCTAACTCTATCGAGTCACACTCAAGTTAACTATTGGGTCTAAACGCAGTTAAGCGCTTAATTAGTAATCCATCGAAAAATAGGCCGGATAAGGTTATTTTGATGTCTCTTCCTTTATTAGCTGCAAAGCCTGCACGCAAACACTGTTAGTGCTGGCTAACCTGCGGTGCCAATTGTACACCAAGCGTCTGTGACTGGCGGTAAATCTAGTCTTTAGTTGTCTTTCGCGCCCGTGGATGAGCTTGATCATAAACCTTAGACAGGTGTTGAAAATTAAGTTGTGTATAAATTTGTGTGGTGCTGATATTCGAATGCCCTAGTAGCTCTTGTACAGCACGTAAATCACCACTGGATTCCAGTAAATGACTGGCAAAGGAATGACGCAGCATGTGTGGATGCAATTTGACGCCAGAAAGCACGCTCTGTGCTCGACTTTTCAGCCTCAATTGAACTGCACGGTGTGATAAGCGAGTGCCCCGTCGACTGATGAAAAGCGCTAGTTCGTCAGTCGATAGTAACAATTGACGCTCCTTAAGCCATCGCCCAACCGCTTTAAGAGCGGCAGCACCCACCGGAAGATAGCGTGTTTTGTTGCCCTTACCGGTAACCATGACCTGTCCAGCACGGCGATCAATATCATTGCTATTTAAGGCCACCAGCTCCGCTAATCTGAGGCCTGAGGAATACATCAACTCAAGCATCGCATGATCACGAATCTCTAAAGCCTGCTGACCTTCATCCGCCAACAATTGATCGAGCTGATCGACATCCAACATCTGTGGCAATTTTTTTTCTTTTTTTGGCGCACGAATATCGGTGACTGGATTAACTTCAATAAGTTTATCTTTGAGTAGGTATCGGTAGAATCCACGTAGCGAAGAGAGTAATCGTTGACTACTGCTACTGGCTAAACCCTGACGTCTTCGTAGACTCACGAAAGCACGCACATCATCGGCATCCACAGCCAAATAATCATGTGCTCTTGCCGTTTCTAGAAAGCTGACAAAGCTAGCAATATCACGATTATAGGCATCCAAGGTTGCCTTAGAGTAGTGCTTAATAGCATGCAAATAAGCTAAATATTCGCGCAATGTCACAGCAGCGTCCATCATTTATATGCCGTTAGTCTTTTAGCATTTTTTTAAACTTACGCCCAAGTAAATCAGCCAAGTTATCTAAGAATAAAGTGCCCATGCCCTCACGAAAACGTTCATCATTGGTGCTCGCTAATAAAAGCACACCGAAATTTTGATTGGCTCGCAGAGGTATTGCAACACCCGAGCGTACATTTAAATGTTGGGGAAAGAAGGTATTCAAATCGTCATTCATAAGGAACTGACACTCACGCTCATTATCGACAAATATTCTACGCAATACCGCTTGCTCTAGTTCTGCCTCAGTCACCAATTGCTCTGCTGGTAATGCCCACTGCTCATCAATCGCGGTTAGACGCAGGCCTACTTCTAAAACTGGAAACTCATTACTTAATAAATCTGCGACCACGGCAAAAATATTATTATTATTCTCTGCCTCAATCATTCGCTGTGCGATACGATGCAGCTGCTCTTGCAAGATCTCATTATCTTGTGCAATTTGCACTAGTTGTAAAATATTACTTTCCAGCGCTTGGTTTTTTTCTCTGAGCACAGCAACCTGCCGCTCAATCAATGAAATCGCACCCCCTGCGCTGTGCTGGAGTTTCATATCACTCAATAAGGCCGCGTGTTGCTCAAAGAAATCAGGTGTCTGTTGCAGATAGTCTACAACGGCTTTTGCATCCAGTATTACTGGATTTTTTTGCTGCGTGTTTTCTTCAGCCAGCATAACTTCCTCAGCATCAATATCTTTTGTCATAACTCTACACTCCCATAGAAGCTAAAGGCAGTCGGCCCTGTCATTAAAATATGCTCTGTCTGTAAATCAAAACTCAGACTCAACTCACCACCAGGCATACTCACGCGCAACTGATTAGCAACCTGCCCAGTGTGCATGGCAGCGGCAGCACCTGCACAGGCACCAGAACCGCTGGCCATTGTCTCACCTGCACCGCGTTCAAAGATACGCTGTTTAATCTGATCACGCGCCATAACCTGCACAAATTGCACATTACAACGTTTCGGAAATGCAGGATGAATTTCTAACTCTGCACCAATCGATTGAATATCGACTGCGTCGACATCATCTACAAATATTACGGCATGCGGATTGCCGATATTCACCACTTCAAACTCGACATCAGTACGGTTCAACTTGAGATGATAGGGCGCTTTAGTTTCTTCTGTGAGAAAAGGGATTTCCGCAGGCGTAAATACGGCCTTACCCATATCAACTTCGACATCAGTCTCATTCAATACTTTTAAGTGCATGATCGCCGCCAGTGTTTGCACTTTAATTTCACGCTTATCTGTTAGGCCTATCTTACGAACAAACTGCGCAAAACAACGAGCACCATTCCCGCATTGCTCAACCTCATTACCATCACTATTAAAAATGCGATAGGAAAAATCTACTTCAGCATTAGCTGCAGGCTCAACAATGAGTAGCTGGTCAAAACCAACACCTGTATGGCGATGTGCTAAAGCAATGATCTGTTTCTTGCTGAGATTAAATTTATTGCGTGTCGCATCCAGCATGACAAAGTCATTGCCAAGGCCATGCATCTTTACAAAATCGATCTTCATGGTGCTCCTCGCAAAACTATGCGATCAATGACTGAATTTTCTTCAAGACGCATCTTACGATGATCACTTGAATACCCACCTGATCTGCTTTACCTGCCATCACCAACTGTCAGAGGCCAAGTTTAAACTGCTAGAGGTCTAACTTAATCTCGTTTTCCCACAACTGCTCAAGGCTATCTCGCTTACGAATCATATGCACCTGATCACCATCGACCAATAATTCACAGGGGCGTTGGCGTGAGTTGTAGTTACTCGCCATGCTCATAGCATAAGCACCCGCAGACATAACCGCCAATAAATCACCCGGCATCAGTTCTGACATTTCACGTCCTTTAGCAAAAAAGTCACCACTCTCACAGACCGGCCCAACCACATCATAGGTTTTATGCGCACGCTGCGGCTGCTCGGTCACTGCTAACAATTTATGCCAACCCTTATATAAGGCCGGACGAATCAAATCGTTCATTGCGGCATCAATCAAAGCAAAGGTTGTCGACTCAGTCGGCTTGATATGTTCAACCCGAGTGATTAATGCACCAGCATTAGCCACGATCGATCGGCCTGGCTCTAACACCAACTGATAGTCGGTGCCGTCAAAGAAGGGTTGTATCGCTTCAGCGTAATCACTGAAAGGTGGCGCCTGCTCATCGTCGTAGCAAATCCCAAAGCCACCCCCCAGATCAATATGTTTCAAGCTTATGCCAGCCTTTTCTAATTCCGCAACCAAGGCAAAGACATGCGAGGCTGCATCCAAGAATGGCTCTTTCTCAATGATCTGTGAACCGATATGACAATCAACACCTACCGCTTGCACCCACGCATCATCACGCAGCTCCAAGTACAATGGTAAGGCTCGATCTACCGCTATACCGAATTTACTTTCTTTTAGACCCGTCGAAATATAAGGATGGGTGTTGGGATCAACATCAGGATTAATGCGCAATGAAACTCGTGCCTGCATCTGTAATTCTGCAGCAATCGTTCTGATTTGTTGCAACTCATAAGCCGACTCGACATTGATGCAGCCTATGCCAGCAAGTATTGCTCGACGAATTTCGTCCTCGCGTTTTGCGACACCAGAAAACATTACTTTCGAGGCATCACCCCCGGCTTTCAGCACGCGCTCAAGCTCACCAATTGAGACAATATCAAAGCCTGCTCCCCATGATGCGAGCAATTGTAAGATGGCAAGGTTTGAGTTTGCCTTGACCGCAAAGCATGGCAAAAATGATGTCGCAGAAAAGGCATTTTGCAGCTCTTGCCAGCGTTGCTGTAACGCTTTCTTTGAGTAGATATATAGCGGCGTACCAAATTCATCTGCCAGATCTTTAATGGCAGAGTCTTCGATCATCAGCTGCTGCTGTCGATATTCAAATTCAGGAAACTGAGACACGGTTTGTCCTAGGTGTAAGCTGGGTTTAATAGTCTGGGTTTATCAGACCTCATCTTATTAAATGAGGTCTCACATATAGCGGTCTTACTCCGCTTCGGCCTCAACAGGCTCTTCACTTGGCAGATAAAGTTCACCCATCTGCCCACATCCTGCAAGCAGTGTGCACAAACAAATCAGTACGGCGCATAAATTCAGCTTCAAGATCGGCATCCTTTTTCTTTATAATGTGATAATTATTTCGATTATAACGATCTGCGCTAGTAGATAATATAGCCTTAGAACCTTCCAGTAGGACAGTAATCAATGCAAGAACTCGAAAGTCTAGACCGCATTATGGCGGATGACCCCAATATGGCCGTGGTCTGGCTACATGGCCTAGGTGCTAATGGGCATGACTTTCAAAACATCCCTGAACATTTAAATCTGCCAGAGGGCTTGCGAGCCCACTTCTGCTTTCCTCATGCGGCGACACAGAAGGTCACCATCAATCAAGGTTTTGCGATGCCAGCCTGGTATGACATCTATGACTTAAGCCTCGATGCGAAGGAAGATAAGGCCGGTATTGAGGCAGGCATGCAGGCGATAGAGGCTTTAATTGCACGTAAATTTCCATTACTGCCGCGCAACCGCATCCTCCTCGCTGGATTTTCTCAAGGTGGCGCCTTGGCCGTTCATACCCTGCTACATAGCCAACATCACTATGCCGGTGTGATTGCCTTATCGACCTATCTACCCCTGCGTAAACAGCTACAGGCGGGGCCAAAGCCTGATTTAAGTGAGCAACATATCTTTGTTGGCCATGGTGATTTAGACGACGTATTGAAACCACAGGCTGGGGAGATACTGCGTGATGAATTGGCTGCTCTCGGCGCTCAGGTTGAGTGGCGTAACTATCCGATTGCACACAATCTCTGTGTACAGGAGTTAGCAGATATTCGAAGCTGGATACTTAAACGTATGGGTGTTTAAGCCACGTTCACAGCTGCGTTTGATTAAAGCCTGCTGGCAGTGATCTTAAATCTCTGCCGGCAGACAAGGCTAAGGCTTGGAGCTACTCGCCTAATTCTTCACGGGCGCGCTTAATCTGCGCCATAACCTGGGCAGGACTGCTGCCACCAAAGACGTTCTTAGAGGCCACCGAGCCCTCAGCCTGTAAAACTTTGTAGACATCATCGGCTATAATCGGTGAAATCTCATTGAATTGGGCTAAAGTTAACTCAGAGAGATCAACATCAGCATCAATCGCAATACGCACCGCGCGGCCAACAATTTCATGCGCATCACGGAAAGCGACGCCCTTAGCCACCAAGTAATCCGCCAGATCAGTGGCTGTTGCATAGCCCCGACTCAAGGCAGCAGCTAAGTTCTCGCGTTGAAATTGAATATTAGGCAGCATGTCCGCATAGGCACGCAGACAGCCCAAAACCGTATCAATGGTATCGAACAACGGCTCTTTATCTTCCTGATTGTCTTTGTTGTAAGCCAAAACCTGAGATTTCATCAGCGTCAACAACGACATCAAATTACCAAAGACACGGCCACTCTTACCGCGCACCAGCTCTGGCACATCAGGGTTTTTCTTTTGTGGCATGATCGATGAGCCGGTACAGAATCGATCTGGTAACTCAATAAATTCAAACTGTTGCGAAGCCCACAACACCAACTCTTCAGAAAACCGCGAGAGATGCATCAATAGGATTGAGGCAAAAGAACAAAATTCGATGGCAAAGTCACGATCACTCACTGCATCCAGTGAGTTACGGCTGATCGCAGTAAAACCTAAGGCATCTGCAACCATCTCACGATCCAGCGGGAATGGTGTACCCGCCAAGGCCGCTGAACCCAATGGCAGGCTATTCATGCGCTGCACGCAATCATCTAGACGCTGTCGATCGCGTCGCAGCATTTCAAACCAGGCCATCAGATGGTGCCCTACGGTAATCACCTGAGCCACCTGTAAATGCGTGAATCCCGGCATTAAAGTCGCGTATTCGACCTCAGCCAGCTGCAAGATACCTTCCTGCAAACGCTTCAACTCGGCATCGATTTGGATGGCTTGAGCACGTAAATAGAGACGGATATCAGTCGCTACTTGATCATTCCTAGAACGCCCAGTATGTAACTTCTTACCGGGCTCACCAATCTTCGCAACCAAGGCGGCCTCGATGTTCATGTGAACATCTTCAAGATCGACTCGCCAATCAAATTGACCGGCTTCAATCTCTGCTCGAATCTCATCCAAGCCCGCGATAATCTGCTGACACTCATCTTCGCTAAGCACACCAATACTCTGCAGCATATGCGCGTGCGCTTGCGAACCCTCGATATCCTGCGCATACATGCGCTGATCGAACTGCACCGAAGCGGTAAAGGCCTCTACAAAGGCATCGGTGGATTCTTGAAAACGGCCGCCCCAGGGCTTGCTGGCTTTTTCGGACATCGGAGTTCCTCTATTAATTTGGGCAAATTATAGCACCCAGCCGAGAACAAAGTGGGGCTGGATAAAAGTTTAAGGCGAGCATGTGTTGCAGCATAGCCTCTCAGCATCTCTCTTTAACGCCGACTGGCCTTGCACTCATTATATAGGCTCGACACGGCTCAATCAGGGCGCGCTATTAGGCTGTAACCAATATCCGCAGCCAAGTGGCAGCATTCAGCACGTAGCAATCCTTAGTAATCAGCTTAAAACCTTCTAGGTTTTGCCTTCTATCAGTTAAACTATGCTTTATCTAAGAATACAAAACCTGACTAAGACCTTACAAAATCTGATGCCTAAAATCCAAATAGCTACCCGCGAAAGCCAGCTTGCCTTATGGCAGGCCAATGAAGTGTCACGCTTACTTCGTGAAAATCACAGTCAACTCAACGTCGGCTTGGTTGGAATGACCACTGAAGGTGACCGTTTCCTAAATGCCTCACTTGCCACTGAAGGCGGCAAGGGTCTCTTTGTTAAGGAGCTAGAAACCAGTCTATTGGCAAATAAAACTGATATCGCCGTTCACTCAATGAAAGATGTGCCTTATAAGCTGCCTGAGCACTTAGGTATACACGCCATTTTAGAACGAGAAGACCCACGTGATGCCTTTGTCTCAAATGACTTCGCCAGCTTAGATGAGCTACCCCTTGGTGCGGTCGTCGGCACCTCTAGTGCCCGTCGCGAATGCCAACTTCGAGCCATCCGTAATGACCTGAAAATCATCCCTCTGCGAGGCAATGTAAACACACGCCTAAAGAAATTAGATGACGGACAGTATGCCGCCATCATTCTTGCTAGCGCAGGTCTCAAACGCTTGGGCTTTGCTGAACGCATTCGTGAATTTTTATCAATTGAGCGGAGTCTACCAGCGATTGGTCAAGGTGCAATTGGTATTGAATGTCGTAATCAGGACCAGACAACCCGCGACTATCTCGCCAGCCTGCATCACCCAGAGACGGCGCTGTGTGTGAATGCTGAACGCATGATCAGTACCGCCTTAGAAGCAAGCTGCCATTTGCCTATCGCCGCACATGCAACAATAGCTCAGGAGCAGATGACCTTACGCGCCTTAATTGGCGACCCTGAAACGGGTCAATTAATTTCTGCGCAACAACAGTCAGCAGCAGCTGACTGGCAAGACAGCTGTCAACAGGTAGTCACTCAACTGCTTGAAAATGGCGGCGAGTCTTTGCTCGCACGCTTACGTTAACGCTGCATTTTTCCACGCCTGTTAACGCATGCAAAATACTAAGTCGCTCGCAAAATTAAAGGTCGTGGTAACACGTCCAGATGGTCAAAATCAGGATCTTAGTGAGGCCTTGATTGCCCATGGCGCGAGCGTCATTAAACACCCCTGCATTGCATTGCAGACCTACAATGATCAGAGTAAAGCCAGCCTAGACTTGCAGCGCTGTGATGCGGCTATATTTATTAGTGCGAATGCGGTGCGTTTTGGTTACACACGATTACGCACACTGACTACACCCCAGCAGTTTTTTTGTGTCGGCAGTGCAACCGCTAAAGCCCTGCATCAGCAAGGGGTCACCTCAGTACTTTTCCCGGAACAAAACTTCAGTAGTGAAGGACTTTTACAATTAGCCGATTTACAATCTGTGGCTGGCAAACAGATCGTCATTGTACGCGGCCAAGGAGGTCGTGAGTTATTGTTTGATACATTACAGTCGCGCGGTGCCATAGTGAATTACTTAGAAGTCTATCGTCGCAGCCTGCCTGAATGCCAATACCCTGCCGAAGGCGATATTATTTTCATTACCAGCAATGAAGTTGCTGACAACTTATTACAGCTGACCAGCGCTGAAGAAAAGCAAAAATTACTACAGATGCAAACCATCGTTGGTCATGAACATATTGCAACTCATATAAAAACTCTTGGCTTTAGTAAAACGCCGTTAGTAGCAGCCAACCCACGGGATGACAGCATGCTAAACACCTTACTCAACTGGGTGAACGCAAATGACTGACTCTAATAAACCAGAAGAAAATAATATCGCCATCGATTCCTCAAAGAAAAAAGAACAGCACGCCGTTAAAGAGACTCGTCAGAAAACCAGCCTTGTTAGATTTGGCTTAATACTCACAGGGCTAATTAGCATAAGCGCGTTAATCGTCAGCTATCTTTTTTGGCAGGATATAAGGCTTGGTAATGACTCCATCGAGCTCAAGGCTAAGCAGGAGCAAGAATCATTTGCTAGCTCACAAGGTGAATTATTCGCTGCTCTTAAAGAACAGATACAGAGCCAGTTAAGACGAAGCGATGAGCAAAATAAAGCACTCAACATCAAGCTAGTTGCACTCGAAAAATACAATGCCATCTTAGAAAAGCAGATACACAGTAATAGCCATGCCTTACATCAAGACCAACGCAGTTGGCAACTGAAAGAACTACAATACATTCTGCGTATTGCACAGCAACGATTAATATTAGACCGTGATATTGAGAGTGCTAGAGCAGCACTTGAAGCCAGCGATAAACGCCTAAGTGAAATTAATCAGATTGACTTTTTACCCTTACGAAAAGTCATTGCCTCGCAATTAGAAAAACTAGCGAGTTACCCAACACCTGACTATGTTGGCCTACAATTAAAACTAGACCAGCTCATTATTGATTTTCAAAATGCTTATAGAATTCAAGCCCGTCATCTTCCAAAGAAAATCTTATTAGCCGAAGAGACAGAAAACAAAACAAACAAAGCCGAAGGCAGCAAAGATCCAAAACATAGTTTCCTTGAAAAAACTCTGACTCGTGCAAAACACATGCTGAATGAAAATGTAACACTTCACCAGCAGGCAGAGCTAAGCACAAACGCCTTAGCTGAACAGGAACTACTTTTTTCTTTACAGGTTATTCAAGGCAAGTTGGCAGCTGCAAAACGAGCTGTCAGTCGTCGCAATGATGCCGCTTATAAACAACAACTTGAAAGTGCTATCGCCTGGTTAACCAATGAGTCACAATTAGCTTCAAACCCAAAGCTGGTTGAAGCCATAAAAAAACTACTTGCCATTAATCTGGAACCCTCCTTACCTGATATTTCAGCGCCCTATAAGATGTTAGAAAAACTATCCATGCCCGACAGTACATTACCAAAAGAAAATGCTATGAGCGCTGAAGGTGCCTTATGAAACTATTTTTTATCATACTCTTACTGCTTAGCTTAGTAATTGCAGCAGGCGGCCTCTTCATCATGGGTGAAGCGGGCAGTGCAGTCATCAGTCATGGCGCTTGGTCTGTTGAGATTGAACTGGTTTATTTCTATTTTGCTAGTATCGCTTTCTTTTCAGTCTTGCATGTCATGCTGCGCATCATCACCACCCTCACGCAGTTGCCAGCAAGATTACAGGCACGGATAAAAACCAAACGTCTTTTTGAGATCTTGCAGTCGCTGGAAAATGCACAACTGGCAGCAGAACAAAAACAATGGAAGTCAGCCCTACGCATTGTTACCAAGCACAGCACTACTAGCCCTGTGCAACGCTTACAACATGTTCTCGCTTGGCATTATGCGCAGCTAGCCGGAAACACTCAGGCCGCTGAAAAACATTTAGATCTCTTACGCAACACCGATAATGGCCGCTCAATTGCAAATGCATTAGAAGCACAGCTCGTTGTCCAGCAACAACCGGCTAAGGCGCTCAATCTATTAGAAGATAGCAACCCAGACTCACCAAATATTTTGATTACTAAGGCACAGGGGTTTATGCAGAATCATGACAGTGTTGCCCTGCAATCACTGCTGCTGAAACTACAGCAACAGGCTAAAAGCCATGAGCAGGTTGAGCACTGCTTAATCGCTTCACTCACTTGGCTGCTGGCTGATTTTGTACGCAATAATGATAAAGAAAAATTAGCAGCACTTTGGAAAAAATATTCCAGCGCCATCAGATCTAAGCACTCTTTATTCCAACTTTATTGTAACTCTTTGATAGACGTTGGTAATGATCTACAGGCAGAACAGCTAATTAGTCAGGCGTTGAATACTCAGTGGAATGATGGATTATTCCACAGCTATGCCCGCTTAAATCTAGACAATCATCGGCAGCGTATTCAACAACTAGAGCAATGGCTTCGCCAACAACCTCATAAGGAATTCCTGTTACAACTGATTGGTCATTTGCAGCTTGCCCAAGGTGATGCGAAAACTGCCATTCACACCTTGAAAAAAAGCTTAGAGATAAAACCTAGCATTGCCAGCTATGCTGACCTAGTGACTGCACATGAACAGTTAGAGCAACCGGTGCAGTCGCGTGAGTACGCCAAACTCGGCCTGAGATTAGCCAACCAAGAGTTACCTTAAAAATTATGTCGAATACTATTATTGCTGGCTGTGGCTTTCTAGGTCGCGCTTTGATTCCACTGTTAATATCGCAACAAGAAGATGCACTCTGCCTGATGCAAAGCAAACAGAGTGAAGACTTAGTGCTGGCTTTAAACATGCCAACTCAACGACTTAATTTTGATCAGGCCGATGAATTTGAAGTGCTTGATACTCAGGCTAAAGATATTTATTATTTTGCGCCGCCGCCTAAAACTGACGACAATGATCAACGCATGCTCAACTTTTTACTGCACTGCGAATCAGCCATTCCCCGCCGCATTGTCTATATTAGTACCTCGGGTGTGTATGGTGACTGTAACGGCGACTGGGTAAATGAGGATGCTGAGCTCAAACCATTAACTTCAAGAGCAAAGCGTCGTGTATCGGCTGAAAGCAGTCTATTAGCCTTTTCTAAAAAAAATAACTGCGAATACCAGATCCTACGTGTCGGCGGAATCTATGGTGCAGAGCGCTTACCACTACATCGCTTATCTGCAATTAAAGTGATTCATCCACAGCAAGCCCCTTATAGCAATCGCATCCATGTTGATGATTTAGCCCGCGTCTGCCACGCAGCGATGTCAGCTAACGTTTGCAATGAGATATTTAACGTTGCTGATGGCAGCCCTAGCAGCATGACAGACTTTTATTTTTCTATAGCAGACCGTGCCAAGCTAGAACGACCACAGGCCGTCTCTTTAGAGGCTGCTAAGGCGGAACTTTCCTCGGCTATGTTGTCATTTATTAATGAGGCACGGCGACTAGATATCAGCAAGATGCAGCAACTGTTACAACCAAAGCTGTATTATCCCGATTTACAAGCTGGTTTAGATCACTGTTTTGACCAACTTCAGCTTAAAAATTGAGCCTCCGGCTTGAACCCAAGTCAACGCTTGGGTACTCTGGAGAAATACTTTTACCTTGCCTTACCCCACACACATTATGTTTATAAAGTTCTGCCTAAGCACCAGCCTATTGTTTCTAGTTTGGCTATTGTTATCTGGATTTCTGAAGACCAATCTTATAGTCCTAGGTCTCTTATCGAGTGGCTTAGTCAGCTTATTAGCAGTCAAGCTTGGCTTATTTAGCCAAAACGGCCAGCGTTTGCAGATAAATCTGCGCCTGCCGCGCTACCTGCCCTTTTTGTTTAAAGAGATCTGGCAGTCTAATTTACATGTAGCCGCTTTGATACTGCATCCCAAGTTACCTATTCAACCACAAACTTTACGTTATCAAGCACATCAAAAAACAGATAGTGGCTTAGCTGTTCATGCGAATAGCATTACGCTGACGCCAGGCACCATCAGTGTTGATATTAATAACAACGAAATCTTGGTGCACGCCATCAGTGATACCACTGCTGCAGGCGTAAAGTCAGGAAGTATAGATAAACAGGTTTGCAAGTTAGAGGGGAAGTCATGATTGCCGCCGCTCTTATTGCAATAATGATTGTGATGTTAATTGCTCTGATACGCACCTGTATCGGCCCGACATTATTTGATCGGATTCTAGCCATCAATACCTTTAGCACAGCCACTGTCTTGATGATTTCACTCTATGGATTTTTCAATCAACGCCCAGAATTTTTAGATATCGCTATTGTCTACGCCATGATTAATTTTATTGGCACAGTTGCCTTATTAAAGTTACATCGCTTTGATGACCTTGGGCATGATGGGGATGAACCATGAGTGAGATGCTAATAGGTATGCTCAGCATGATATTAATTGGTTTAGGTTCTGGCTTTTGTCTTATTGGAGCTCTTGGCTTATTACGTATGCCTAGCTTCATTACACGCACACATGCTGCTAGCTTGATTGATTCATTAGGCACCATCCTAATATTGTCTGGGTTAATTCTAGAAGCGGGCCTCAGTTTAATCACGATTAAACTACTGTTCATTTTGGCCTTCTTATTACTAACTGGACCGACTGCAATTCACGCACTAGTCAACACTGTCATCACTGAAGATCCAAATGAAATCTCTGAGACTAATAAATAATGGAAGATATCATTATTATTTTCCTGCTCAGTCTGCTCGCGATCACGGCCATTGCGATTATTTTTATGCGCAATATGCTCTCAGTGATTATGCTGGGGTCAATCTATAGCCTCTTGTCCGCCGTCATATTTGTGGTACTCGATGCTGTTGATGTCGCCTTCACTGAGGCTGCTGTCGGTGCTGGAATTTCCAGTGTGTTATTCCTCAGTGCATTTGCCGTCACCGGTAAGCGTCAGGTACTTAAACAAAAAAATAAATTGATTGCCTTTGTTACTGTCAGCCTTACCGCTGCAGCCTTGCTTTATGCGACTTCAGACATGCCTTATGTCGGGGATCCTAATGCCCCAGTTCAAACACATGTTGCAGCACGCTATATAGAGCAGAGTGGCAGTGAGGTCGGCATCCCTAATATGGTTACCGCAGTACTCGCTAGCTATCGAGGCTTCGATACCTTAGGTGAAGTGGCCGTGGTATTTACCGCTATGATCGCTGTATTACTGCTACTACTAAGACGAGAAGAAGAGGAGCTTGATCGTGAAAAATAATCCGGTCATCAAGCAAACTAGCTTTCTCTTAATCCCAGTTATCCTATTATTCGGTCTCTATGTGCAGTTCCATGGAGACTATAGCCCCGGTGGTGGCTTTCAAGCCGGTGTCATCTTTGCCAGCGGCCTCATCTTATATGCCTTAATCGAGGGACAGGCCAAAGCGGAACAAGTTTTCTCAATGCGCTTGGCACGCATACTCGCTGCCTCTGGTTTATTATTATATGCCGGCATCGGTGTTGCCAGCATGTTCTTAGGCGCAAACTTTCTTGACTATAACGTCCTCGCCGATGACCCCCTACAGGGTCAGCATTGGGGTATCTTTTGGGTCGAACTAGGTGTTGGCCTTACCGTCACCTCAGTTATGCTCTCTATCTTTTATGCCTTTACTAACTTTAAGTAGCGCTTAAGTATGCTCAGCGGTTTATATAATTATTGGATTGCAATCTTACTCATGGCGATTGGCTTCTATATCGTCATTGCACATAGCAACCTGTTTACAAAAATGATTGGTCTCAATATATTTCAGACCTCGGTTTTCATTCTGTTTATTTCGATGGGGAAAGTTGATGGTGGCACGGCACCCATCTTAAGTGAGGCCTATACGGTCTACTCTAATCCATTGCCACACGTTCTTATTCTAACTGCGATTGTTGTCAGTGTAGCGACCACGGCAGTCGGATTAGCGCTTATTGTCAGCATCAACCGTCGCTATAAAACCTTAGATGAACATGAAATTGAACAGCAAGAGCTAGAGCAAGAGTAATGACTAATCATCTCGCCATACTACAGGTTGTATTGCCACTGATCGCAGCACCACTCTGCAGCCTTATTAATCAGGCTAAAGCCTGTTGGCTTTTTGCCACGACTATAAGCTGGCTGGTGTTTGCTATCTCATTGTCTTTATTTATCGAGGTGCAGACAGGCGGCAGTATTCGTTATGAGATTGGTGGCTGGCAACCACCTTGGGGTATCGAATATCATATCGATGCCTTAGCTGCTTTTGTTTTGTTGTTAGTCAGTGCGATGGCTGCAATAACACTCAGTGCCTTTCAGCGGCGCATAACAATTGAGATACCAAAACATAAGCAAGGACTTTTCTATACCGCTTTTTTACTCTGCTTAACTGGTCTGCTCGGCATTGTTGCCACCGGTGATGCCTTTAATATTTTTGTTTTCTTGGAGATTAGCTCACTCTCTGCTTATGCTTTAATTGCGTTAGGCGAAGATCGTAGAGCGCTGACTGCTTCCTTTGAATACCTGATCATGGGTACCATTGGCGCCACTTTTATATTGATCGGCATTGGTTTGCTATATATGCAAACAGGCACCTTAAATATTGCCGACTTACAAACTCGCATCCCTGCAATAAGCCATCTTCATAGTGTGCATGCTGCCTTTGCCTTTTTCACTATCGGCATCTTCCTAAAGCTTGCCTTGTTTCCTTTACATCATTGGTTACCGGGAGCCTATGCCTACGCCCCATCTGCAGTCAGTACGTTTCTTGCCGCAACCGCAACCAAAGTTGCACTGTATTTGCTCTATCGTGTGTTCTATACCATTTTCGGTTCTGAGTTTTCATTCGAGGTGTTACAGCTACATTACATCCTCATGCCATTATCGATATTGGCAATTGTCATCAGCTCGTTGAATGCTATTTTTCAGCAAGACGTCAGAAAGATGCTGGCTTACTCCAGTCTCGGCCAAATTGGTTATATGACTTTAGGCATTGCCTTATTTAGTGATGCTGGACTCGTCGCCAGCATCCTACATCTGTTTAACCATGCCTTTATTAAAGGCGCCTTATTTATGACCCTAGCTTGTTTCTTGTTTAGAACACCCTCACTTCGTTTAGACGACCTTAATGGTGCTGGTCGTGCCATGCCTTGGGTTGGCTTTGCCTTTGTCGTTGGTGGACTGGGCTTGATTGGTGTCCCTTTAACCTCTGGTTTTATCAGTAAGTGGTTATTGGTATCTGCTGTAATCGAACAGGGTCATTGGTGGCTGGTTGCTATTATTGTCTTCAGTTCACTACTCGCTCTGATCTATGTTTGGCGTGTGGTAGAACATCTCTTCTTTCGAGAGGCCAGCGCTGCATTGGTTGCTAACAAACAACCGATTGGCGCACTATTGCCCTTCACTTGGGTGGTCTTACTCAGTACGCTCTATTTTGGCATTAACTCAGATTTCCCTGTGCAAGCGGCCAAAGCTGCAGCCAAAGCCTTACAGTAAGTCGATATGATCTTAGCTAACAGCCTCTATCTAAATTTCGCTATACCTGTCATTGGCGCCTGCCTGATCGCTTTATTGCATCAGCGGCGACGCACAGTTGAATTAGTCTTTATCGGCACGGCTGCTGTTCTACTCTGGAACACGCTGCGTTTATTTGATCTTGGTGAAGCAGCCTATTTTATTAATGTCAGCCCATTCTCCCTGATTGATTCAATTCCATTAGCCTTCCATCTAGAACCCTTAGGCTTACTCTTTTCTGCTATCGCCTCCAGTTTATTTTTAGTAACAACGTTGTATGCGATTGGCTATATGAATGCCAATAATGAAAAACATTTGGCGCGCTTTTATTTTTGTTTTTGTATCGCAATCTTTGCCGTCATGGGCATTGCCTTTGCAGCTAACTTACTCACTCTATTCATCTTTTATGAAATCTTGAGCTTTAGCACCTATCCCTTGGTTACGCATAAGGGTAATGAAGCAGCCCGTAATGGCGGTAGAGTTTACTTAGGCTTGCTCTTAAGCACGTCTATTGGTTTCTTTTTGATTGCCATCCTATGGGTCTGGTCGAGCACCGGTGAACTCGATTTTGTTCGAAATGGTTTCTTACAAGAGCAGATGCCAAAAGAGGCTTTAATCATCCTTTATACTCTATTTGCATTTGGTGTTGGCAAGGCTGGATTGATGCCTTTTCATCGCTGGCTGCCGTCTGCCATGGTGGCCCCCACTCCAGTCAGCGCCTTGTTGCATGCTGTTGCCGTTGTTAAGGCAGGGGTTTTCTGTGTACTCAAAATCACTGTCTATGTCTTTGGGCTCGATCTACTCAGTGAGGGCTCTGCAAGCAGCATCATTATTTGGGTAGCAACAGCGACCATGCTTCTAGCCTCTTTAGTTGCGTTAAGCCAAGATAATTTAAAAGCCCGTTTAGCCTACTCAACAGTCAGTCAGCTCTCTTATATTGTTGTTGGTGCAGCCCTAGCAACTGCCAGCAGTGTTACTGGTGCAAGCATGCATATGGCAACCCATGCGGTTGGTAAGATTACTTTATTCTTTTGCGCAGGTGCTATTTATACTGCAGCAAAAAAGACCAAGGTCAGTGAACTTGATGGCCTTGCTAAAGTGATGCCAATCACCTTCATCGCCTACACCGTCGCCGCCTTAAGCATTATTGGCCTGCCGCCTATGGCGGGGTCTTGGAGTAAATGGTTTTTGCTTGATGGTGCATTACAGGCCGAATATTTTTGGGTGGCCATCGCTTTCATTATTAGTACTCTATTGAATATGGCCTACTTACTTCCAGTGGTAGCACGTGGCTTTTTTGCACCGGCTAAGGATAACCTTTCTGGTATACAGGAAGCCCCATGGATGTGCTTACTGCCATTGAGTGTCACCGCAATATCGTGTTTTGTGTTGTTCTTTTTACTGCAAGAACTTCATCACTTTTTACAGCCCCTATTTAGTTAGTGGGAGAGACTGACTCATGCCAGTGAAATCTAAATCAGTAAAGATGATTATTATTAGTCTCTATATTATTTGTGCCGCTTTATTGCTGGTCGAATTCTTTTATCATCGCCACGGCCATTTTGATTTTGAGCTTTGGTTTGGCTTTTATGCCGGCTTTGGTTTATTGGCTTATTTATTTATTGTCTTAAGTGCAACTCAGTTGCGTAAATGGCTAAAACGCTCTGAAGATTATTATGATTGAGATCCTTCAACATCCCGGACTAATCCTTGTATTAGGCGCCCCCTTTTTAGGACTATTATCCGATAGGCTGCGTGCCTCAGCTGCGGTACTTTTGCCCTTGGTTGCATTGCTTGTATTTTTACAGCTGCCACGTGAACTGAGCCTCAACTATTCATTATTTGCCTATGAGTTACGGCCCCTATTTATTGATGGCCTGAGCTGGATCTTTAGTCTGATTTTTCTTATTGCAGCTGTCTTGGTTGCGATTTACTCATGGCATGGTAACAATCGCCTAGAACAGATAAGTATTCCTCTCTATGCTGGTTCAGCCATTGCAGCCGTGATGGCGGGGGACTTATTAACCCTGTTCATTTGCTGGGAGATTAGTGCCTTATCCTCAACACTGATTATCTGGGCTAATCGCTCACGTTATTCTCGCAGTGCTGGTATGCGTTACCTATTTATTCAGGTGCTATCTGGCTTATTACTATTACTCGGCACCTTATTACATTACCAAGAAACACAATCGCTATTATTCACCGCTTTCGCTCTTGATAGTCTCGCGCATTGGCTGATATTTTTTGCCTTTGGCATTAAATGTGCCTTCCCGTTACTGCATAACTGGTTACAGGATGCCTATCCTCACGCCAGTGCCAGTGGCACTGTGGCACTCTCTGCTTTCACCACAAAGTTGGCGGTGTATTGCTTAGCACGTGCCTTCGCTGGTACTGAGTATCTGCTCTGGATTGGTGCTGTAATGACCGCCTTCCCTATATTTTTTGCAGTCATTGAAAATGACCTCAGGCGTGTGCTCTCATACAGCCTGAATAACCAACTGGGTTTCATGGTGGTTGGCATTGGTATTGGTACACCACTGGCGCTGAATGGCACAGCAGCTCATGCCTTCTGTCATATTCTTTATAAGGCCTTACTCTTTATGAGCATGGGTGCCGTACTGCATCGCATCGGTACCACTAAAGCGAGCGAGTTGGGTGGTTTAGCTAAGTCGATGCCATGGACGGCTGCGTTTTGTTTGATTGGAGCTGCCTCTATATCTGCTGTGCCTTTATTCAGTGGTTTTGTATCAAAAGGCATTATTTTATTCGCTGTTGCTGAAGAGGGTTACTGGCTACTCTGGTTGGTTCTGCTATTTGCCTCTGCCGGTGTCTTGGATCATTCGGGGATTAAGGTGCCGTTCTTTAGTTTCTTTGCTCATGATCAAGGCCTACGCTGTAAAGAGGCGCCTAAAAACATGCTACTTGCTATGGCGATTACCGCAGCGGCTTGTATTACTATTGGCGTGGCACCAGACTTACTTTATGCATTACTACCGAATAGCATGGAGTTTCATCCCTATACCTGGGATCACACCATCACTCAGCTACAACTCCTATTCTTTGCTGGCTTAGGCTTTGTCTTGCTTTATGTTAATGGCTGGTATCCAGCAGAACTACGTGCGATCAATCTGGATAGCGATTGGTTCTACAGAAAACCCTTATATAAGCTCGCTGGCATCAGCCTTAAGGCGTTTAATAGCAGCATCAACAGCTGGCAAAAACTGCGTAGCGTCACAACAACCAAGCTGATTGATCTGGCTTATCATAGTAATGGTCCTCGCAGTCAGCTAGCACGTGGCATTACCGTCAGCAGCATGGTCTTAATTGTCTCTCTCTTGCTTACGTTTACCTTGGTTTTTTACTACCTGTAGCCACATTTTTTCTATTCTGCACGACTGTTTAACCATTCCCGATAGCTTAGGCCTGAGATGCATTCGCCGTGCACCTTAGGTCGAGCCTGCATTTAACACGTCGTTCTTATAAAGTTTGTTACTAACAAGCCCTGTAAAGTTTTCCCCCACCATCCTTCATCATGCGTTACACTAATTATGTGATTAATAAATACATTTATTGATCTATAATTTAATTATAAAAAAATTAATCTACAGTTGGAGATACGCTTATGAACTTGGTAAATAGCCTTGCAGTTGTAATCGGTATTATGGGTGGCATAGCAACATGGGTTGCCCTAAGCACAACAGGAACTCTTAACCTTCAGATATGGGCAATCTTCATTGCCTGGGCCTGCTTCTACCATTGCGGTGGCGGTATGGACGGCTTGAAATCTGGCCTTGCTGGAAATATCTGGGGATTAATTATGGCAACGGTTGCCTTAACTGTAGCTGGCACCGGAGTGGGTGCCATGGTCGGTGTACCAGTTGTTGTCGGTGTGACTGTACTGATCTTAATCCTTGGCGCAAATATTGGCATGCTCTCATCAATCCCTGCGGGTGTTTATGGTTATGCTGCAGGCGCCGCGTTTGGTTTAATGACTCAAGCTGACCCAGCTGTCTTCACACTAACAGGTAACGGTCTGCTGCTACCTATGGCGTTGTCTATGGTCGTAGGCGCAGTCTTTGGCTTAATCTCTGAAAAGCTGGCTGGTAATTTAACTAGCTAAGTTATTTGTACCTAGAACGAAAACGGGGCGCTATATGCGCCCCGTTTTTTTATCGGCTGTAAAGTTTATTTGCTTATGCTTTTTTTGGCATCAAGTAAGCAAGCACTAAGGCAACAATAAACAAGGCTGGCACATCACCCATTAAATGAGCATGTTCGGTCTCATCAACCAAGGCCTGCACAAGCATAATGCCTCCGTGCACGACACTAGACCAAACAGTAAACCAAATTAGGCTGGCATGTTGCATAGGGTCTTTCGCCGCCAAGATTAAGAACAAACCCAGCGTCGCATAAACACCCATAATCATTTGCTCGTACTCATGCTGTGAGGGTGTCCAACTCCAACCTGATACCCAAAAGAAGTTCATTAATAAAGGCACACCGGCAATAAAGGTGACGCCAATTAATACCAATGCTATTTTTAATAACTTTAGTTCTTGTTGCATTCTACTCTCCATAATTATGGCTTCATTGTGTTGCCAATGTTTAAGCCAATCTGATTTAAGATGTTTATTGCGGTCATTCTTATGGACCACAATCGCTTCCTATATTAGCTTACACTTATCGTTTATACAGCTAGGGATTGAAAGGTGCCATGAATTGCGTATGGTGCAGTCTAGCACCATGAAATAGCGGACAGATTATGCCAAATCAACGAATTGGCTCCTTAGCGGAGCTGCGCAAAGCAAAAACTCTGGAATATTTCATTAAAACAGAGTCTGCTGAGCGCCATATCTTCGCCCTTTTTCATGCTGGCCAGATCTATGCCTATGAGAATCAGTGCCCACATAATCAGATGCCTTTGAATTGGAATGAGCATCAATTCCTTGATCACGGTGAAGAGTATTTACAATGCGTGAATCATGGTGCCCTGTTCACCTTAACTGAGGGTCATTGTGTTTATGGGCCCTGTCTTGGTGAAAAACTTGAGGCTGTGAGCCTAGAAACTGTCGGCGATGATCTATTCATTCGTCTCGTATAGGCTGTTTAACCAGAATGCTTTCTAATCCGTTTTTATTACCCCCTCTACTGCTCATGGCGAGCGCCATCGGTCTCTGGCAACCGCAGCATTTAACACCCTATCAGGGCTATATTAGCGGGCTCTTGGCAGCCATCATGTTTGCGATGGGCAGTAGTTTACGTTTTGCTGATTTTAGTCGCGCATTGAAAAGATTTCGCGTCTTATTGCTTGCTATGATTTTGCAATTTGGCTGCATGCCGCTGATTGCTTGGCAGCTGGCTGCTTACTTTGAACTTGGCTTGGACTTTTCTACTGGATTGATTCTTGTTGGCTGTGTTGCTGGAGGAACTGCCTCTAACCTGATGTGCTTTTTAGCACGGGGTGACGTCGCTTTATCGATAAGCCTGACAGCCATTTCAACCCTTTTATCCGTGCTCTTAACACCGCTGCTTGCGGCCTATTATCTCGACCAGATCGTTTACGTGCCAGCGCTGGCACTGGCAACTAACATCCTTCAAATCGTGATAATACCGGTATTTATCGGCTTGCTGCTAAACCAGCTGACAGGGCGCTTTCTAGAGCCATTTAAACGTATCTCAGCAGCGCTTTCCACAGTCTTGATTGCGATCATCGTTGCCATTATCGTGGCGCTTAATCATGATCGACTTGGGCAGTTAAGTGGCTTACTGCTTGCGCTTGTACTATGCCACAATCTACTTGGATTAAGCCTAGGCTTTATACTCGGTCTTTTACTGACTAAAGATCATCGCATAGCACGTACCTTAGCTTTTGAAACAGGTATGCAAAATTCTGGACTGGCGGTTGTACTGGCAGTAAAATTCTTTGGTGGAATGGTTGCGGTACCTGCGGTATTGTTTTCCATCATTCATAATCTAAGCGGATCTTTGCTAGCCTCATATTGGGCTCGCAGGGAATCAACCAAGTAAAGATGAGACTAAATGAAAAACGTTATTTCTAGTGTTTTAATATTAAGCGCATGGGCACTGACCCTATACCTTGCTAACAACTTATTTGCTGGCAACTTTAACAGCGAGATGAGTTGTCAGACAGATTGTCGAGAAACTCTCTATTGGAGTGCTATTGGTTTTGCTCTACCAGGCACCTTGCTGGCCATCTATAATGTCTTGCAGTCAAGAGACTCACTGCTAGCAAAGGCAAACTTATTATTAGGCTTTGGTCTAATTTCAATTCTATTTAGTATCATGCTGATTGCAGCATTAGGTACCTAAAAGAAATTAAGCACACTTCTGCATTTAATTTTAGGTACACACATCAGGCTCGCGCATAGTCTGCCGCCTTACCGAGCCAGCGCTGAGCCAATAAAGGGATACGCTGCGGATGTTCACGCATCAGCCATTGCGCGCAACGCTGTACCTCTGGCAATAAAGCGGCATCTCTGACTAAGTCAGCCATGCGTAATCTGACATCACCAGACTGCTTGGTACCCAAGACTTCGCCGGGACCACGTAATTCCAAATCAATGGCTGCCAACTTAAAACCATCTGTGGATTTTCTTAAGGCATCAATACGTTTTCTTGCATAATCACCTAAGGGACTGCTATACATTAAAACACAGCTACTCTGTTGTCGTCCTCGCCCAACTCGACCACGTAGTTGATGCAGCTGCGCCAAACCAAAACGTTCGGCATTCTCAATCACCATCAATGTTGCATTGGGTACGTTAACGCCCACTTCAATCACCGTGGTTGCTACCAGCACCTGTACCTTTTGCTGCGCAAAATCCTGCATGGTTTGATTCTTTTCTGGTGATGCTAGTTTTCCATGGACTAGACCAACCGTAACTCCATGGAGTTGTTGGCAAAGATTGTCATAGGTCTCTATTGCTGTTTGGCAAAGTAATGTTTCAGACTCTTCAATCAGACTACAAACCCAATAAACCTGTGCACCTTCAGCACAGGCTTGCCGAATACGGTCAATGACCTCAGCTCTGCGAGTATCTGCTATCGCTACTGTCTTAATTGGCTGACGCCCTGGCGGCATCTCATCGATGATTGAGTGATCGAGGTGTGCATACATACTCATGGCTAAGGTTCTTGGAATAGGTGTTGCTGTCATGATTAGTTGATGAGGATGGCATTGCTCTTGCAGGCCCTTGTCACTCAGTGTCATCCGTTGATGCACACCAAATCGATGTTGTTCATCAGTGATGCATAAAGCAAGATTTTTGAATTCCACCTCATCTTGAAACAAGGCATGTGTGCCAACAATAATCTGTGCTGTGCCTGAGGCAATCAACGCTAGGGTCTCATTACGTTGTTTGCGTTTGAGGCTTGATGTTAACCAAACCACACTTATACCTAAGGCTAATAATTCCTCACTAAAATAGCGATAGTGTTGCTCAGCAAGTAATTCAGTAGGTGCCATTAATGCTGTTTGCAAGCCTTTTTCAGCGGCCTCTAAGCTACTCAATAAGGCAACCACTGTCTTGCCACTACCGACATCGCCTTGCAGCAGTCTCATCATCGGCCTGCCCGCTTTCAGGTCATCTCGTATCTCTGCTAATACACGCTGTTGCGCAGCTGTTAACTGATATTCAAGATCGCGCTCAAAGACCTGCGCTAGTTGACCATCAGTCTGTATTGGCGTTGCTTTACGTTGATGTGCTGTTTCCCGTATTTGTAGAAAGGCTAGATGATGAGCAACTAATTCATCAAAAACTAATCGTTGCTGAGCCGGATGTTTTTGATTCAACAACAACTCAGACTCATGACTGTTACTAGGCTGATGTAGGCTGATCAAGTCAGCCACTAAGGTAGGACTGCGATCAGCTGAATATTCTTTTAGCAGATCATCAAAGTGTTCAGAATTCTTTTGCGCCCAAGATAAGGCCGCTTGAATCATTGATTGCAGTCTACGTTGCTGTAGACCTTTGGTCAGTTGATAGACCGGTTCAAGATGTTGTTGCAAGATGACTTCTTCGGCATCAGCTAACAACCTATATTTTGGGTGAACCATTTCAAGTTTACGCGCGACAAGCCTAGCTTCACCTGAGCAGAGAACTCTTTGGCCTTCAGTAAATGCTTCCACCTGACTTTTATTGAAATAGAAAAAACGTAGCTGCAACTCACCGCTATCATCTCGCAGCGAGACAGTTAACATTCGGCGCCGGCCAAAGACAACTCTCGCGGAAATTACCTGTGCAATAATCTGTGCGTCACAGGGCGCTTGTATCTGATTAATCTGATCGATCTTAGTTCTATCTTGATAGCGTAGTGGCAGGTGAAATAATAAGTCAAAGACTGTATTAATATTCAGCTTCGCCAGCAGCTCCAAGCCTTTATCAGTAACTCTCGGCAGATCAGATAACGCTATCACGAAATACTTATAGCTCTAAGATAGCGTCCATTTCAACGCCGGCATTTTTCGGTAATGATGCCACACCAATTGCAGCACGCGCAGGGTAAGGCTGTTGAAAGTATTCAGCCATGATTTCATTAACCGTTGCGAAGTGGCTTAGGTCAGTAAGAAATATATTCAATTTTGCAATGTCTTGCAAACTGCCACCGGCAGCACCAGCAACCGCTGAGAGGTTATCAAAGACTCTGCGAATCTGTACTGACATATCACCTTCCACTAACTCCATTGTTTCTGGCACCAGGGGTATTTGGCCTGACATATAAACTGTTTGATTCACTTTAACTGCCTGTGAATAAGTGCCTATGGCTTGTGGTGCTTTATCAGTAGTGATGATGGTTCTTGACATGAATAACTCCGATTCGTGTAGAGGTTTTAATATAGGTGCTAGAGTTTTTACTTAACCACGTGTGCGTGTGACCTTATAGACACTAGGCACACTGCGCAGTGTACGAATAATATCTGCCAAGTGTTTACGATTACGCACATCAAATGAAATGGTTATGGTTGAACTTGCCCCATCTTTTTCTTCAAAAACAATATTTTCAATGTTTGAGTCTGCACTGGCGATCCTTGCTGCAAGTGTTGCTAGTACGCCACGTTCATTTACCGTCAGCACTCTAACCTCAACAACAAATACCTGTTGTGATGCTGATGACCATGTCAGTGCAATTACGTTATGCGTTGCCGCTTTCTTATGATTGATGTTGTGGCATGTTTCTCTATGTATGACTAATCCCTTACCACTACTAATAACACCAAATATGGCATCACCGGGTATGGGATGACAGCATTTTGCATAGTTAACAACGACACCTTCAGTACCATCAATCGCTATTGGCAATGCCATCTTCTTTTGCTTGCTGCTTTGTTTCTTTGCTGCAGCCTTGCCTTTTAATAATGACCCAGCCGTTAACTCAGCAACACTTTCACCAAGACCAATCTGTTCAAACAACACATCTATGTTTTCTATTTTTAATTCTTTGCAGTAGGTGTTTAACGCGAGGTCACCTACTTCCTTTAATGAACTGGAGTGATGCGCAAGTGCTGAGTCTAATAAACGTTTACCGAGTAATACGGCTTCTCCAGTGTGCAGGTTCTTTAGATAGTGTCGAATATTATTACGCGCTTTATTGGTAACAACAAAATTCAACCATGCTGGCTTTGGTCTTGCTTGCGGCGAGGTGTGCACTCTGACCGTTTGCCCACTTTCTAACTTAACGCTCAACGGAAGTAATTTACGCTCCAGTGTTACCGAGACACAGGTGTTACCTAAATCTGAATGAACAGCATACGCAAAGTCGACTGCTGAGCTTCCCTTTGGTAAAACGATAATGTCACCTGCAGGTGTGAAGGCATAGATCTCCTCAGGGAAAAGATCTACTTTCACATGCTCTAGAAATTCAATCGAGTTACCTGTGCTCTGTTGAATATCTATAATTTCCTTTAACCATGAACTCGTATAGGTGTTCGAGTCATTGATACTTTTTCCACCCTGCTTCGACTTATACATGAAATGAGCCGCTATGCCTGACTCTGCAATGACGTCCATATCTTCTGTACGGATCTGCACCTCAATAAGAATCCCATGCGGTCCAAACAAGGTTGTGTGTAAAGATTGATAGCCATTCTTTTTAGGAATCGCGATATAGTCCTTAAAGCGACCGGGCACTGGTTTATATAAGTTATGCATCATCCCTAAAGCGCGATAGCAGGTATCTAAATCCTTAACTAAAAGCCGGGTTGCGTAGACGTCATAGACTTCAGAGAAGGAGATATGCTTTGCCTTCATCTTTTTGTAGATACTGTAGATGTTTTTCTCACGGCCAAATATGCGTGATTCTATATCTGCATTTTCTAGTTGCGCACAGATAGACGCTTCGACACCGCGCATCACTTCTTTACGATTGCCGCGATTCTTTCTTACAACATCACTCAATACTTGGTATCGCATGGGATGCATCGCTTCAAAGGCTAAGCGTTCTAGCTCTAAACGTAGTTTATGCATACCCAGACGCTGTGCGATTGGGATGTATATATCGATTGTCTCTTTCGCAATGCGCCTGCGCTTGTCTGCTGGCATCACACCAATGGTACGAAGGTTATGTGTTCGATCAGCCAGCTTGATTACGATGATGCGAATATCATGCACCATGGCCAACATCATCTTTCTAAAATTTTCGGCCTGCGCTTCAACTCGCGTCGGAAATTTGAGGTGCGTCAGCTTACTAACACCATCGACAAGATGGGCGACGTCTTTACCAAACATCTCAAGGATCTGTTCTTTTGCAGTCGGCGTATCTTCGATTACATCATGCAAAATCGCGGCAGTGATACTTTGTCCATCCATGCGCATTTCGGCCATAATTTTGGCGACTGCTAAAGGATGATAAATGTAGGGTTCGCCGGAAAGGCGTTTCTGTCCATCATGCGCCTCGGCGCTAAAAAGATAGGCTCTATAGATTTCTTTTACTTGAGCGGACTCTAGATAGGATTCTAGTAACTCTAATAACTCGCTGACAAGAAAGCGCGAGGGACTGCTTTGGTTGAGCGCGGCGCCAGGTTGGTCAGATGCCGCACTTACCATTTCGTTCTCTGAATACCCTAAACGTTATCTTCAGCCGCCGGATCAGTAGCAACTGCAGTAACCGTAACTGGGGCTATGCTTGCTTCTGCTTCGGGGTCATCTTCTAATTGACTTAGCTCCGCACCGATTTCGGCACGTAATGCGGCTGTTGCAGCATCTAATTCTTCAGCTTCTTGGAGGAATAATTCTTCTGCATCCGGTCTTACCTTTTCTTCTAGGTATTCTACGGTGATTAACTCTTCAGCTATTTCACGTAAAGCAACCACTGTTGGCTTGTCATTTTCCCACTCAACTAGAGGCTCTGAACCCATTGCGATCTCACGTGCACGCTTGCTTGCAACTAGGATCAGCTTAAATCGGTTATCTAGCTTTTCTAAACAATCTTCTACCGTAACTCGGGCCACGTCATACTCCAATTAGATTTCTTCACGCGAAGGCAGTGAATAGTAGACGATTTCCGCCTCCGGCTCTAGTTTTCCTGCGCTAAATACATCGTTTATGAGCTTATAATCTGCTCAATTTGCTCAATAGTCGGCTCTTTTACTGAATTTGAAGCAGAAAACAGACGCATTAGACCCTGTAAACTGTTCTCAAAATCATCATTGATCAAAACATGATCAAACTCATTGTAATGGCTCATTTCGGCTACAGCCTGCTGCATACGCCCTGCAATAACCTCTTCACTGTCCTGCCCACGAGCCCGCAGACGCTCTTCTAGTATACTGAGACTCGGCGGTAGAATGAAGATAGTGACACAATTGGCGTCATATTGACGAATCTGCCGTGCACCCTGCCAATCAATATCCAAAACCGCATCAAAACCGGCAGTTAATAGCTCAGTAAGGGCTTTTTTCGAGGTCCCATATGCATGATCAAAAACACGTGCATGCTCAATAAACTCATCATTTTCGACCATTCGCATAAAGCCGACTTCATCCACAAAATAATAGTGCTGGCCATCCAGTTCGCCAGGCCGCGGAAGACGACTGGTATGTGATACCGCAGCGGCCAGATGAGGCATCTTTTCACGCGCTGCTTTGAGTAAACTACTCTTGCCTCCACCAGAAGGTGCAGAGAGTATAAAAAGGGTTCCATTTTTCATTGATCAGGCTCTTGAGGGATTTTCAGCATTACTTTTTGCCCATCTACTGTCGCTGCCAGTGGCCACTCTAAGTAGTAACACTAGAGGTTTTCAAATAATGACTAATAAAGACTTTGGGTTAGCTAGATATTAATTATTGTCTGCATGGCGCTGAGACTCTATACTTCAGTGCTTATAATAATGCCGATTTTAAAAACCGGTTACCACAACTATATATTGCTGGAGTCCAGATGAAGTACGATATTTCCGCATTACTCGTTGGAATCGTGATCATCACCGCTGCCTTGGTGATGGCTTTCGTTTTTCCATAAAGATATTCCTGTGCAGAAAGCACTACAATCCGTAGTGCTTTCTATGCAGTTGCCTTTTCAGGCCATCAAATTCCTAAGCCTGCTTTCTATAAGAAGTTCTGGCTCAACCAATTCGTTACTTTCTTAAACGCAATAAGCTCTACTGCTAATCTTCTTCGTTATCTTCTAATACCTTGGCAAGTAAACCGTGGCGTACATCACGACCCTCTTCAGCAAAAATAATATGCTCGCAGAGATTTTTTGTATGATCACCAATTCTTTCTATCGATCTCGCACACCATAATATACCTAGTGTTGGCTCGACTAACTCAGGGTCACGACCTAAAGATTCACTTAGAGATTGCACCAACGTGTCGTAATCGTTATTCACCTGCTTATCTAGAACTGCCGTTTTATAAGCAGCAAGGCTATCCATGCGAGCTAGAGCATCAAGAGCACTACGCAACATAAAGCGCACTTGCTCACCTAGTAATTGCAGTGCATTAAGGTGATTTTTCTTTGGTGCGCAGGTAGCTAACTTAATCGCATAGCGGCCAATCTTTTCCGCCTCATCTCCGATCCGTTCAAGATCAGTAATGGTTTTCATCATAGAAAGCACTAGGCGTAGATCATTGGCAGCTGGCTGACGTAGGGCAATAATACGATTACATTCTTCATCGATGGCCACTTCAATGGCATTAATCTGATGGTCATTGCCAGCCACCTGTTGCGCGAGGACACTATCGGCATTCAGTAATGCCAGTAGACTATTTTCTACCTGCATTTCAACCAATCCACCCATCTTCAGTACTTGATGCTTAATGGCTTCAAGATCCTTATCAAAAAGATGGGAAATATGGTCGCCTGCTATACGTTCACCCATGAAACTTCCTCCGTTAAATTCTACTATTAACTATTCTACACCTACTCTATAAAACACATTGAATCGATAACTTAAGAACCTAGTTAACCGTAACGACCGGTAATATAGTCTTCAGTTTGACGTTCCCCCGGTGCTGTGAAAAGCACATTAGTAGGACCGAACTCAATCAACTTACCCAGATATAAAAATGCGGTGTAATCGGATACTCGTGCTGCTTGCTGCATATTGTGCGTAACAATGACCACTGTATATTGAGACTTCAATTCAGCAATCAACTCTTCAATTTTCAATGTCGAGATTGGGTCTAATGCCGAGGCTGGCTCATCTAATAAGAGCACCTGTGGCCGCACTGCAATTGCTCTAGCAATGACTAGACGCTGTTGCTGACCACCTGACAAACTAAAGGCATTGTCTTGTAGACGGTCACCGACCTCACCCCATAAGGCAGAGTTTACTAATGACCACTCAACCCGATCTTCAATTTCAGTTCGATTGGTAATACCTTGTAAGCGCAAACCATAAGCCACATTCTCAAAAATTGTTTTTGGAAATGGATTAGGTTTCTGAAAAACCATGCCTACCTGTTGACGTAATTCAGTGACATTAACGTCTCGTGTATTAATGTCTTGACCATGTAGTTTCATTTGGCCACTGATGTTAATACCATCGATCAGATCATTCATGCGGTTCATACAACGTAACAGAGTCGACTTACCGCAACCACTAGGACCAATAAAAGCGGTTGCACGATTAGTTGGAATCTTTAAATTAATATCAAAGAGTGCTTGTTTCGTACCATAGCTCAATGAAAAATCTTCGCAGGTTATACAGATATCTTCCTGATCAATGGATCGAGACGGTTGATTCTGAAACAAGTCTGATGAAATGCTGGGTGTTGCCATAACGTGACCTTTCTATTGTTCTAGTGTGCGATATTTTTCGCGGAGATGATTGCGAATATAAATTGCGGTTAGATTCAGTAAAATAATCACCGCTACCAGTATTAATGCTGTCGCATAAACCAAGGGTCTTGCTGCCTCGACATTAGGACTCTGAAAGCCAACATCATAAATATGAAAACCAAGATGCATGAACTTTCGCTCTAGATGGAGGAATGGTGCGTTCATATCCAGTGGTAAAGAGGGCGCTAACTTCACCGCTCCAACTAACATTAGCGGTGCAACCTCACCCGCAGCTCGAGCTACAGCTAAAATTAATCCTGTCATCATTGCTGGACTGGCCATCGGAATAACAATACGCCAGAGTGTTTCTGCTTTGGTAGCACCCAAGGCTAAGGAGCCTTCTCTAACTGACCTTGGAATTCGTGCCAAGCCTTCTTCAGTAGCAACAATCACCACCGGCACTGTTAATAACGCTAGAGTAAGCGAGGCCCACATCAAACCACCCGAACCAAAGGTGGGTGATGGCAAAGCCTCTGGGTAGAATAGCTGATCTATATTCCCACCAAGTACATAGACAAAAAAGCCTAGACCAAATACGCCGTAGACAATAGATGGCACACCTGCGAGATTATTAACAGAGATGCGAACTAGACGAGTAACAAACCCTTGCTTTGCGTACTCACGCAAATAGATTGCAGCAATAACACCGAAAGGTGTGACAATAATGGACATCAATAAGACCATCATTACAGTACCAAAAATTGCTGGGAAAATACCGCCTTCCGTATTAGCCTCTCTTGGATCATCACTAACAAAATCAATCAGATTACCAAAGTAGTGTCCCACCTTGGTCAAAGTGGACATGGCATTAGGACGAGTCGCCTTGACGACCTTAGAAAGATTAATGCTGACTTCTTCACCAGTCATTACACGCAGCGTTACGGCATCACGTCGAATCTCAGCATAGAGAATATCTAAGCGCGATTTCAAGGCCTCATAATCTTTATCTAGCGCTGCTTTCTTTGTCGCCATCTCAGCTTTTTCGTCAGCCTCATCACGCCCTGCTAGTTCCATCGCGCGAGTTTGCAGTCGTAGTTTTTCCATCTTGAAATTGATTGCACCAATTTCACTTTTTTCGATTTTACTAATGCGATCGCGTAATTCGTCTACGCGTTTAACTCGTGGGCTTAGTTCATCCCAAAGGTCTTCCATACTTGTTTGTACGCTGACGCCATTCTCTTCTATCGCAACGAGTTCACCATAAAAGTTTCCCCATTCTGTACGCTCAAGGACGATCAAATCTTGCGGCAGACTAGCACTGCTTTCTAAGGGTGAAAGAGTCAGACGAAAATCAAAACCATAAACATCACGATTACCAATCTTGAGTAATGTACGCTCTACAAACTCTTCTTCAAAGTTATGCTTAACGCCCGCTTCACGCAGCTGCCTTGCCGAGACACTCTCTGTTTTTGCGCGCTCACCAATCAGCTTTGTTATGCCACCATTCTCCGCATATTCAATCTGCCAAATGGCTTTTGGCCAGAAGTGACCTAAGCCACGAACTGCAATCAATACCAGTAAGCCGATCACCATAATCATACTGATGGACACGGCACCCGCATTCAACCAAACCCAGGGTGTTCCGCTTTGGAAAAATCCAATTTTTTTATTATCTGTCATAACTAGTAAACCTATAAGGTCGCGTATTTCCTGCGCAAGCGTTGGCGAACAATCTCAGCAATGGTGTTAAAGAAGAAGGTAAACATAAACAAGACGAAAGCGGCTAAGAATAAGATGCGGTAATGCGTGCTATCCACTTCTGACTCCGGCAACTCTACAGCAACATTTGCTGACAGCGTGCGCATACCTTCAAAAATACCGAAGTCCATTACCGGTGTATTACCTGTCGCCATTAAGACAATCATGGTTTCACCAACTGCACGGCCAAAACCAATCATAACGGCTGAAAAGATACCCGGACTGGCTGATGGCAGAACAACTCGAACCAAGGTCTGCCATGGTGTTGCACCCAGCGCCAGTGATCCTGAGGTTAGATGTTTTGGCACACTAAAGATGGCATCTTCTGCGATTGAGAAAATCGTTGGGATAACAGCAAAACCCATCGCAATACCGATAATTAATGCATTACGTTGATCAAACCCTATCCCCAGACTCTCACTCATCCATATCCGGATGTTACCTTCAAACAAGGCAGCTTCAACCGCAGTGGAGGCACTCATGCATAACATCACAATGCTAATGATAGGCAAGGCTAAAATAGCGGCTTCCCATCCTTCTGGAATCTTACTCTTGATCTCAAAGGGTAGGCGCCACCAAATCAATGCCGCTAAGATAATGCCTAGTGGCACAAAGATGAGGACAAAAACAACACCCGGCAGGTGCTGCTCAATATAAGGGGCTAGCCATAAACCCGCTAGGAAACCGAGAATCACGGTAGGCAAGGCCTCCATGATTTCAATCGATGGCTTGACCAAAGTACGCATCTTTGGACGCATGAAATATGCCGTAAAGATTGCACCACAAATGGCCAATGGCATTGCAAATAACATTGCATAAAAGGCGGCTTTGATGGTACCAAAGGTCAATGGAATTAGACTGTACTTAGGCTCAAAGTCGCTGCTTGCTGATGACGACTGCCAAATATAATCTGGCTTTTGATAATCCTCATACCAGACCTTACCCCAAAGACCAGATGCCGAAGATTCTGGATGATGGTTATCGAGATCCCAGCTGCTTATCTGGCCTAGTGAATCCTCGATTAATAAGATATCTGAACGTGGTGCAATAGCGATGTGTTGCACCTCACCCTCGGTTGCGCTGATCGTCATCAGATCACGTTCGCTGGTGGTGTAGAAAAAGTTAACCTTGCCTGATTTAGCTGCTGCAACCACACCTTTGCGCAGTTGCTCACTAGCCATTTTATTGACCGCGCTGGAATCAACTTTAAATTCACGAATCTTTTTCAGGGTATAAGGAACATCACCAACAGCTCTAACTTTAAACCACTGACTGACCACGCCACTGTCATCACCGACCAATACTGAGATACCACCAATCAACCACTCTATGCTGGTTGGCTTACTACTTTTATTGGTAACGTCGATCACTTCTTGAAGATCTGGACTAGCAACATCTCGAATATCATAGAGCGCAAGAGTGCCCCTATCATCAAGTACATAGGCCCACTGCTGCTCAGGATCTACCAATAAGGCAACCGGCTCATGGCTACTATTAAGGAAGCTGTTATCGATTTCCTCAAGGACAACATCATCATTAATGAAGGAGCTCACTTTTTCAAATCCTGTGAGGCCTAGTTGCCCCTCTTGGTTTTGAAAGAAAACTGTCAGAGTCTCTTCATTCTCACCAACCGCAAACTGGGTGAGGGCAGACTCACTTAAAGCGATGACTTCCTGACCAAAGGGGTAAACCACTTTCGGATGGATAATACGCTCTGTCTCGGTGAATTCGAGATTATATTCATGCGTGAAAAACAGCAGGCCACCGGACTTCAGATTAGCGGCTAATAAACGACTGGCTTCACTGACATTGCGCACACTGAGCACTGCATCATCGTCGCTTATAGGGAGTTTATAATTTACGACCGATTGGCCGTTAGTGACGTCAAAAAACAGCACACTGCCATCTTTAGTGACACGGAATGCAATCTCTGCCTGCTCTTCAACTCCGAGTATTAATGACGGCCCCAGAGTAACGCTCGGCAATTCATAGCGCGCACTTTCATGGACTTCTGGCGCCTCAAACAAGGGGTAAACCACGCTCAATAGAAAAATGAAGATCAGCGCAATCGCACCGATCACAGCGGCACCACCCACCTGCACCACTCGCATCATCATTTCATCTTTGATTTTACGCCAGCGCCAGTTGACCTTCGCCTGTGTTTCGATCGTTGAAGTCGCTTTATCCATTTGCCAAACCAGAATTAATTAAGTACTTTTGTGAACCTAAGTTATAAGCCACAAGCGCATAAAAAAAGAGAGGCTCAGGATAGTACCTGAGCCTCTCTTTATCTAGCATAAATTGAATCGAGGACTATTTACAGACCCAAGCCCGACAGGGATTTTTTAATTACGCTAGCCGGCAGAGGAATGTAACCATCTTTTACCACTACTTTCTGGCCAACACGTGATAACACGAGTTTAACAAACTCCGCTTCTAGAGGAGATAATGCCTTGTTTGGGTGCTTATTGACGTAAACATAGAGGAAACGCGCTAGTGGATAGGTTCCTGCCACCGCTGACTCGGCGGTCGGTGCAACAAATTTAGTCTTACCCGACTTAGCTAAAGGCAATGCACGCACACCGGTTGTGCGATAACCGATACCTGAATAACCAATCCCATTTAATGACGCAGTAACCGACTGCACAACAGAAGCTGAGCCCGGCTGCTCATTCACACCTGATTTGAAGTCACCCTTACACAGTGCTTTCTTTTTAAAGTAACCATAAGTGCCTGAAACTGAGTTACGGCCAAACAACTGCACGTCTTTTCGAGCCCACTCACCACTGAGACCCAAATCACCCCAGTTAACGACGTTAGTTTTCGCGCCACATTTACGTGTACTCGAGAATATGGCATCAACCTGATCAATAGAGAGACCCTTAATTGGGTTATCTTTATTAATGAAGACAGCCAATGCATCAATAGCCACTGGAATGGCTGTTGGCTTGTAGCCATATTTTGACTCAAAAGCAGCAATTTCTTTGCTCTTCATCTTGCGGCTCATTGGGCCCAGGTTTGACGTTGCTTCGGTTAGCGCCGGCGGTGCCGTTGAAGAACCTGCAGCTTGGATTTGAATGTTCACATTAGGATAGAAACGCTTGTACTCTTCTGCCCAAAGAGTCATCAAGTTGGCCAAGGTATCAGAGCCTACAGACGATAAATTACCCGATACGCCACTAGCCACCGCATAGTCAGCAATAGCCTCATCTATTTTAGGTTCCGCGATTGCAGTGCTACTAGAGGCTAGTAATACCGCCATTACTCGAATAAGACACTTAAAATTCATGATATCTCCATATAAATCAGTTGCTTAGGTCATATTACAATACTGTGAAGCAGTTACTAATGCCTCAGCTACGATCCATACTAGTACTCAATTCTTACAGCAATATTACAATCGCTAAATATCTTCTAATTTACTTACATTGCTCTTGCGGGAAGATCATCTCGACATAGGTGCCAACACCAATTTCACTACTGATCTGTAGCTTTCCTGAGTGCCGCTCTATGACATGTTTAACAATGGATAATCCCAAACCGGTACCACCGGTATCTCGAGAACGGCCTTTATCGACACGATAAAAGCGTTCTGTAATATGTGGCAGATGTCTGGCGGCAATACCCTCGCCATGGTCTTGCACGCTGAGCTTGGTACTGCCATCTGATAATTGTTTCCAGACAATATTGATCGCTGTCTCAGATTCAGTATATTTAACCGCATTATCAACGACATTGCGGATCACACTTTGTAGTTCAGTGATATTACCTACCAGCTTCACTTCAGTTTCACAGCGGAGCGTCAGTGGTTGCCCGCAGTAATGTGGAGAGGCCTCAACCAGCGCTTTGGTTTCCTCTAACAAGACCACCATATCCACTGCCTCGACTACGCTCTGTGAACTCAAGGTACTCTCTAATTTTGACAGTGCTAATAAATCTTCAAGTAAATTCTTCAAGCGTAGTGATTGATCAAGTGCACCATCAACACCATGCCGAACTCGTGCCGGCATACTGTCTTCACTTGTAAGTGACTCTAGATAGCCAATAATTACGGTTAACGGCGTTCGCATCTCGTGCGAAGCATTGGTTACAAATGCTTTACGTACGCGCTCCAGTCGGAGTATATCCTTATGATCTTGGACGTAAAATAAATGCCTTTGCTGAGAATAGGGGATGATTTTGAGCATGAGGTCACGCTCAACACTGCCCGGCGAAGAAAACTCTAAAGGTTCTGTGTAATCAGCCGCCTGCAGGTAGTGTGCAATCAATGGATCACGAACGATATTACCAACCGGCTGACCGACGTCTTGCAGGGGGTCGATTCCTAGGAGTAGTTTTGCCGCAGGGTTTGACCATTCCACGCGGTGCTGCCTATCAATGATCAACATCGCATCAGGCATGGCATCAGTTGCAGCATCAAAGCGATTGAGCAGCTCTTCCAATCTTTTCCGCTGGCGATCACTGCCTCGCTTGACGGCAACAACTGCCTTCACAATATCACCTGCAGAACCAGGAATATTAGGCGTTGCCTCAGCGATGACACCCTCTACTAGCCATTCACGAATACGCGCCAACTTAGAGAGAAGTCGTAAGATATGAAAAAATAGAACCGCGCCAATAGAGAGCGCCCAATAACCGGAAATCAGGCCCAGCAGTAAGCCAGCTAGCAACGCTAGCACGGCATATTGAATATCAGCCCAGCTCAGTGAAAGTCTCACTCTTTATGCCACCAAGAACAGGTAGCCATAACCACGTACAGTCTGAATCATCTTGTCACAGCCATGTGGCTTTAAGAGTTTACGCAGTCGTAGGATATGCACGTCAACCGTCCGTTCCTCAACAAATTTACTTCGGCCCCAAACAAAATCAAGTAGTTGCGCTCGACTGTATACTTTTTCTGGATGGCTCATGAAAAACTCAAGTAACTTAAACTCAGTGGGGCCAGCATCTAATTCATTATCGTTAATAAGAATAGTATGTTTGTCCAGATCTAATATCAGCACACCATTGGATAAACAGTTTTTGTCATTGCTCCCCGAACGCCTAATCGCTGCACGGATACGTGCTGATAACTCTTTCACCGAAAACGGTTTAGTTATGTAGTCATCCGCACCAGCATCTAGGCCTTCGACCTTATTCTGCTCCTCTGTTTTAGCTGTCAACATAATCACAGGAATACTCGATAATACTTCATCACGTTTTATGCGTCTTACCATCTCTAAGCCTGAGACATCTGGCAACATCCAGTCCATCAAAATCAGATCAGGCGTGTGGGTATTTAAATACTCCGAGGCTTGCCGCCCATTAACGGCATTGACTACTTTATATTCATTGCCATCAAGAGCAAAAAAAACCATCTCTCGGATTGGCTTTTCATCTTCTACTAAAAGAATTGTATGTTTAGCCATAGGCGCAGGATAACCCTTATTTGTGCTGTTCGCGAGATTAAGATTCATCACTCCTAAGCTCCTAATTTATAATATAAAAATACCAAAAAAATCAGTCAATCATGCTCATCTTGAAGAAAATTGAAGCAAAAAAATGGGGCAGTTAAAACTGCCCCACCGATGACTGCTTGAAGTACAGATGATCTATTTGAATTTAAACTGCAGATCAGCCTGCAAGATCTTCGAGTCTTCGTTTGCACCACCGCTGTAGTTTTCACATTCTGAATCATAATAATCTAGGCCAAAATTAATGTTCTTTGCTAGACCCAGCTTAAAGCTGACTTCATCAGATTTGAAACCGGTACCACCATCACAGCGATCTGAATCTGGGAAGATATCAGCCCATGCATCGCGCTCTAAATCGGCATGAATGTACTTCACTTGCCACTGACCCAACTTCTTAACTTTGCTATCACCAAACTTGAAGCCTAGCGCATAACCTGTTTCGTCATCACTCGGATCATCGGCTTGGATGTATTCAGCAAACACCGCCGCCATCTTTGTAGCAGATAGCTTCATACCTAACTCAGCCGCTAAACTATAGGAATCATATTCATAAGTTGCTTTACCATCAGTTAACGAGTTAGTGCCGGCAGATACGCCAGACTCATAGCCTGCACCCTCTTGATTATCAAATGCATAGTAAGTTGCAGCGAGGTTACCGAAGACATCACCCGATGTGAACTTTTGACCTATTTGCAAAAAAGTTAAATTTTGATCATCGCCGTCAGCCTTCTCTTCTTCTAGGAAAAAATGACCGATGTTTGCATAGATCTTACCGATGCCATTTTTAGTCTGCAGGTGTGCTGCAAAACCTTCAGGGTTAATGTCACCGTCCCATAGTAGGTCAGTAGGTGCCCAAAGGATTGGCTTACGTTTCATCTTACCGCCATACAGAGTGGCAAAATCATTAGCCTCCCATTTAGCGTAGGCGTAATCCATGACCAGCCCTTTAGATTCAAAATTATCATCCATGGTTTCATTTGTTGAACGTGGATCAACGCCACCTGAAGCAAAACCAATGGCAACGCTGACATCATCTACAACCTGTCCTTCTGCACCAAAACGAGCACGGTAACGATAGCGAGTGCGTGATGGCTCTGCTGAATCATCTACATTCTGCCATTGACGGCGAAGGCGAAGATCCCCTTGAAGTTTTATCCGTGAAGCCCATGCCATTTTATCGGTTACTTCCTTAACATCAGAGACCTTTTCTGAAGCCACCTTATCAATATGTGCTAGCGTTCTTTCCTTGTCAGCAGCCACATAGTTCTTGAGAACACTGTATGCATCTGCATCGATGGTGCCGTTGGCATGCAACACATCAATCAACTGAAGCATTGCGTCGTTTGCTGCAAATGACTGACTAGAAAATGCCGTAAGGCCACTAATTAGTACGCCAGCAAGCGCTGAGCGTAGAACTTTAATCTTCATTATTATCTCTCTCATAAAAAGTAGGTGTGGATCAAGGCGTCAGTTTCTTAAGTGAACTACACCTGGATTTATTACAACTCGAGAGGGATGTTATCGACCAAATATTACAAATGTATTAAAAAAACAATATTTTTATCTCAAGCAAAAAAGTAGCCTTAGTAAAAGTATTATCTAATGAAGACATTTTGTATGAGCGAGATCAGTGATAGATTTTTTTAAGAGGCTTGGGCAAACTATGGACTTAGTCCGCTTGCATGGATAACTTGGAATGGAGAGATGGTGGCCTACTGATGATAGAGTCAGCCGTGTATTTGAGAGTAAAGTTTTTTGTGACGCATAACTAGAGCTGGGCACTTAAGACAGCAACTGTCATTGGCCACTCTAGCCTTCAAAAGCTATTGGCCGCTAGATCATAGGCTGCCGTTTTTTTTCAGTGCTAAGCTCATATTTTGCAGTAACAGACTTAAGCCTTTTATAAAAATAGCCACGCTATAAAAACAAAAGACTTAATACTGAATAATAAGTCAGCCAAGCAATTAACGCTTGCGCCAACTCGTACCCTCAGCCTTATCAATGATCTCTATATTCATCGCAAGCAGTTGGTCGCGAATTTCATCAGCACGCGCATAGTTTTTATCAAGTCGTGCCTGCTGTCTTTGCAGCAACAGGTCATCAATCATAGCGGCATCATCAATACTTGCACCAAACCATTCTGCTGGTTTCACTTGCAACAAACCCAGTTGCTCACTGCATTCGATTAAGGCGGTCTTTAATTCGGCACGACGTTCTGCATCGGTTTCAATATTTGATTGCTTAGCGAGTACGTGTAATTCACTCATAGCCAGCGGCGTATTCATATCATCACAGAGTGCCTGTTCAAACTTCGCAACAAGCTCAGCATTCACGGCCTTACCCTCGACAGTTTCAACATCATCTAATTCATCGAGTGCGCGATAGAGTCGGTCCAAACTTTTTTTCGAAGACGATAACAATTCGTCTGTCCAATCTAATGGACTACGATAATGTGTACTGAGTAAGGCATAACGCACAGCCTCACCGGGTGCTGACTCTAACAACTCTTTCAGCAGCAATACGTTACCAATAGATTTCGACATCTTTTCATGATTGACGTTTACGAAGCCATTATGTAGCCAGTAATTACAATAAGGGGCACCATCATGCGCGCAGATACTCTGTGCAATCTCGTTTTCATGGTGTGGGAAGATAAGATCCTGACCACCGCCATGAATATCGATCGATTGCCCCAGATGACGTTCAATCATTGCTGAACATTCTATATGCCAACCCGGGCGACCCTCACCCCAGGGGCTAGGCCAGGCTGGTTGTTCCGGTGTCGATGGCTTCCATAGCACAAAGTCTGCAGCCTCGCGCTTAAACGCTGCCACTTCTACGCGTGCACCAGCCAACATATCTTCTATCTTCCGGCCGGATAGCTCGCCATAGTCGCTAAACTTCGCAACATCGAATAAAACATGGCCTTCGGCTTCATAGGCAAAACCTTTGGCAATCAAGCTTTCAATCATGATGATGATCTCAGCCATATGCTCAGTGGCCTTTGGTTCGATATCAGGTAAGGCAACATTCAAGGCAGCCATATCCTGATGATAGATCTCGGTGTAACGCTCAGTGATGACATTGATCGCCACCCCTTCCTTCGCTGCTGCCGCATTAATCTTGTCATCGACATCGGTTAGGTTGCGGACATAGACGACCTCTTCAAAATGTTTTCTAAGGAGTCTAACGAGCACGTCAAAGACCACCGCCGGACGGGCATTACCGATATGTGCATAGCTATACACGGTAGGCCCACAGACATACATGCTCACCCGCTTTGAATCTTGCGGTATGAACTTTTGTTTCTGTTTTTTGAGTGTGTTGTGTAGATAAATAGACATGGTGTGGCTTCTAATAGTCGATCTATTATCGATCGAGGAGTTAATACAGGCGAGCAACCGAAAATTCGATCAGCCCCAATAATGCGGCTTTATATTCACTGTCTGGAATAGTGACAAGCGTTGCCCTCGCTTTTTCTGACTCTTCTAACATAATTTTTTGGGCGTAATCTAATGCCTTGGTGTCTTCAATAATCTCTACGACCTGCGCCAGCTTTTCTCTATCACCATTTTCAATCACCTCACGTAACAACGCGACCTGCGTTGCCGAACCGTGTTGCATTGCGTAGATGATCGGTAGTGTTGGCTTGCCCTCAGCGAGGTCATCACCAACATTCTTGCCTAAGGTTTCACTGTCTGCACGATAATCCAAAAGATCATCAGCAACCTGAAAGGCAGTGCCTAAATGAATGCCATAGGCTGCAAAACTAGATGCCATCTGAGCGTCTTTTTGCGCTAACACTGCGCCAATTTCAGCCGCCGCCTCAAATAACTTGGCAGTTTTACACTCAATCACTGTCATATATTGCTGTTCAGTGGTGTCAGGCTCATTACAATAGAGCAGCTGCATGACCTCACCTTCAGTAATTCGATTAATGGTTGAAGCTAAAATTTGCATGATACGGACATCATTCATCGCAATCGCCATCTCAAAGGCGCGCGAGAATAAAAAATCACCCACTAGAACTGCCGACTCATTGCCCCAGATCGAATTAGCGGTTTCCTGGCCTCGACGCAGATCTGAGGCATCCACGACATCATCATGTAAGAGTGTCGCTGTGTGTAAAATTTCTATAATCGATGCGGCGACTTGGTGTCTATCTTCGGAGTAACCCGCTGCTTTTGCGGCTAAAATAGCAACAACAGGACGTAATCTTTTACCGCCACCAGCGATGATATACTCGCCCATCTGCTCGATCAGACCGACTTCTGAGCGCATATTTTCACGAATATGCTTATTAACGCCAGCCATATCATCGGCAACCAGGGCCAAAATTGCATTCAGGTTCATAGTTGTATCAAATCGGTAAGTGGGCACATAATGAATGTTCACGTAGCGCGAGGCAAGATGTTTGACCTAGCGGGTTTATCTAGATAGAATCTGGCGCTCATTTTTAAAGGTTTATGCAGATGTACGCAGTAATCGCCACCGGCGGTAAACAATATAAAGTTCGCGAGGGTGAAGTCCTTCGTGTTGAGAAGCTTGACGCGGACGAAGGTAGCACTATCGACTTCGATAAAGTCCTATTAGTCGCTTCTGACGAAGACCTCGCTGTAGGCGCACCCTACATTGATGGCAGAACAGTCAGCGCAGAGATTCGCGCTCATGGTCGCGGCAAAAAGATCGAAATCATCAAGTTCAAACGCCGTAAGCACCATCGCAAGCAGATGGGACACCGTCAGTCCTATACTGAATTATTGATTAAGAACATTAGCAAGTAGAGCAATACAATGGCACATAAGAAAGCAGGTGGTAGTACCCGTAACGGTCGCGATTCGGAATCTAAACGCCTAGGTGTTAAGTGTTTCGGTGGTCAGCACGTTATCCCCGGTAACATTATCCTTCGTCAGCGCGGTACTAAATTCCACGCCGGAACAAACGTAGGTCTTGGTAAAGACCACACGATCTTCGCTAAAACCGAAGGAGTCGTTAAGTTTGAAGTGAAAGGGCCAAAAAATCGTAAATTCGTGAGTGTCGTATCGGCCTAATCGCCAAACACATGAATTACGAAAAAAAGCCCCGTCATTACGGGGCTTTTTTTTGCTTTGCGGTATGATACCCAACGTTCAGTAGGCAGCCTAATAAAATGAAATTTGTAGACGAAGCAACGATAAACGTTTTTGGTGGAAATGGCGGTCCAGGCTGCATGAGTTTCCGTCGCGAGCGCTTTGTCGCCAAAGGTGGCCCGGATGGTGGTGATGGTGGTGACGGTGGTAGCGTCTATTTACGTGCCAGCGATAACATCAATACACTCGCAGATTTTCGCTACACTCGCAGTTTTAAGGCCGATGTTGGACGTCCCGGCGGCGGTCGCAATTGCACTGGTCGTTCTGGAGATAACCTTTACATTAGCGTGCCTACGGGTACTGAAGTCTATGATGACGACAGCGGTGAGTTAATTGGTGACCTGAGCCGATCAGAACAAGAACTATTGGTTGCCCATGGTGGCTTCCATGGCCTCGGTAATACACGCTTTAAAAGCTCGACTAACCGCGCGCCACGTAAGATCAGCCAAGGCAGTGAAGGCGATATTCGCGCCCTGCGCCTGGAGCTGAAACTCTTAGCTGATGTCGGCTTATTAGGCATGCCAAGTGTCGGCAAGTCATCGATGATTACCGCCGTATCAGACGCTAAACCAAAGATAGCTGACTACCCTTTTACCACCCTCCACCCCAATCTGGGTGTGGTTCGCGTTGGCCCACTTCAAAGTTTTGTTATGGCTGACTTACCCGGCTTAATCGCTGGCGCGGCACAGGGTCAAGGCTTAGGTATTCAATTTCTAAAGCACCTATCGCGCTGTCGTTTGCTATTACATTTAGTTGATATCGGTGATTTAGACTCGAATGGTCCACCTTTAGAGCAATATCAGGTCATCGAAAAAGAACTGCAGAGCTACGGTGAGTCGGTCTCCACTCTAGAACGCTGGCTGGTGTGTACGAAATCTGATCTACTATTGCCAGAAGAAGCCGAAGAACGTGTGCAACAACTGGTCAAAGACCTAGCATGGGACGGCCCCCTATATACCGTTTCATCGAGCACCAGAGACGGCCTCAAAAAGCTTTGCTTAGACGTCATTACACAGATGAATCAGCATGAAGAAACAACAAAAGAGTAGCGAGAACAAACGCCGCTGGGTCGTAAAAATTGGGAGTTCCTTGGTCACTAATGATGGCCAAGGACTCAACCTAGCAGCGATTGATCGCTGGTGTGCTGACATCACTCAGTTACATCAACAGGGTTATGAGATTATTCTTGTATCCTCAGGTGCGGTTGCTGAAGGCATGGCGCGATTACAGTGGCAAGAACGGCCCCATGCGCTACATGAGCTCCAAGCTGCTGCTGCCGTTGGCCAAATGGGCTTAATTCAAGCCTACGAACAAGCCCTACAAAAACGTGATCTGCAGAGTGCTCAGATTTTACTGACGCATGAAGATCTGCGTGATCGACAGCGCTACATCAACGCTCGTTCAACCTTACAGACCCTTTTAGAGCTTGGCGTGATCCCTGTGGTCAACGAGAATGACACCGTCGCCACCGAAGAAATCCGCTTTGGGGATAACGATAATCTAGCGGCATTAGTCGCCAACCTGATCGATGCCGAGCATTTAGTCATCCTTACTGATCAAAGCGGTATCTTTGACCGCAATCCTAGTCAATTTGCAGATGCACAGCTGATTCGCGAATGTAGCGCCCAAGAAAGCCGTCTAGACGCCGTAGCAGGCCCCTCACACCACAGTCTTGGTCGTGGCGGCATGATGACTAAGGTTTCTGCCGCAAGGCGCGCTGAACGCTCAGGAACAGCCACTATTATTACTTCCGGCCGCGTTGAAGGCGCCCTGTTAGCTGTGGCTAGTGGTGATTATGAAGGGACTTTGATACACCCAACCATTGAAGCCCTGACCGCGCGTAAACAATGGATCGCGAATCAATTACAGGCTGAAGGCAGTTTACATCTCGATGCTGGTGCAACACGCGTCTTACTTTCTGATGGGGCTAGTCTGCTTGCCGTCGGCATCACCGCCGTTGATGGCGAGTTCAAACGCGGTGATTTGGTGCGTTTAATTGATCCCACAGGAAAAGAAGTCGCTCGTGGGCTGAGCAATTACAGTAGTCAGGAAAGCACAAAGATTGCTGGCCATTCGTCAGCAGAGATAGAAAGCTTACTTGGTTATATTGATGAACCTGAGTTAATTCATCGTGATAATTTAGCCTTGCTTTAGCACGCTACGCTAGCGTGCCAAGACGCTAATGCAAGCGTCTTAATTAAAGCAGACCTAAATTGACTAGCTCAGTGAACTAATATTAAGCACTGAGCGCACGAATACGTGCATTTAAGCGACTCTTATGACGAGCAGCCTTGTTGCGGTGAATGATACCCTTGCTTACCGATGCGTCGATAATTGGGGCAGCCACCGTGTAGTTCTTTTGTGCTGTTTCAGCATCACCAGCATCAATCGCTTTAACAACGTTTTTGATGTGCGTGCGAAGATTCGATTTTATGTTCACGTTATGTTGACGAGATACTTCCGCAGTGCGGGCTCGTTTACGTGCAGATGCGCTATTGGCCACGTATTATCCTTTTAAATACAGTACTAACTTGTAGGGTCGCGTACTATGCGATCTCCCTGTTTAAATGTCAACCACGAAGAGCAGCGCACGCAATCGCCGCAGAAGACGATGCTAAGGGTGCTATTTAGCGGGTGATGGTTTAAAGTTTTTGCTGATAAATCAACTTGATAGCTTGTGAATAAACCCCCATTAAAGGCGACCTTAACGGTCGGCGGTGCTACTTTCATCTCACGTATCTTCGGTTATGTGCGCGATGCCGTTATTTTTATTTTATTTGGCGCCAATGCCGGCACCGATGCCTTCTTCGTGGCTTTTCGCATCCCTAATTTTTTACGCCGAATCTTTGCTGAAGGCGCGTTTTCACAGGCTTTTGTGCCCGTGATGACCTCACATTTAAAGCAAGATAAACCTTCGTTTCGTCGTCTTATTGACCACAGTTGTGGACTACTTAGCCTCTCTTTACTCTTTATTACGGCGCTAGGCATGCTCAGCGCCCCTTGGTTAATCACTTTATTTGCCCCCGGCTTTAATGACCCGACACAGCAGCAGTTGGCTAGCGACATGCTGCGGATCGTTTTCCCCTACTTATTCTTTATATCACTGACTGCAATGGCGGCTAGCCTACTCAACGTCAAGCAGCGCTTTGCCATTCCAGCGCTGACGCCGGTCTTACTCAATGTCGCTTTAATTCTAGCGGCGATTTTCTTAGCGCCGAGAATGGCACAGCCGATTACTGCACTCGCTTGGGGTGTGTTCATTGGTGGTGCCGCGCAGCTGGCCTTACAAATTCCTTTTCTACTCAAAGAAAACTGCTTACCACGGCCTCGACTAAGTGGCGCTAAGGATGGCGTTAAACGTATTGCCAAGCTGATGTTGCCGGCCATTTTTGGTTCTTCCATCGTGCAGTTGAACCTACTTATTAATACCATTATTGCCTCTTTCCTAACCGTTGGCAGTATTAGCTGGCTGTATGTCTCTGACCGTTTCGTAGAGCTTCCTTTAGCTCTCTTTGGTGTCGCTATCGCCACCGTTCTCTTACCAATGCTATCGCGCCAATTTGTTGCAGCCAATGATGATGACTTTAATAACAGCCTGCATTGGGCGCTGCGCCTGACCTGTTTGTTTGCTATCCCAGCCACAGCTGGACTCATTTTATTAGCAGAACCGATTATTATCAGCCTCATGCAGTATCGTGCCTTCACGGCTTTGGATACACAGATGTCAGCTTTCAGTCTGATCGCTTATGGTTCAGGTCTACCTGCCTTTATCGCCATAAAAATACTTGCCCCTGGATTTTTTGCACGCGAGAACACACGCACACCGATGTTGATTGGTGTCGCTGCGATAGCCTTCAATATTGCTTTAAGCCTGTCATTACTCTGGCTCTGGCATCAACAGCAGTGGCTTGCTGCACATGCAGGCTTGGCACTGGCGACCAGCCTTGCCGGTTACTTAAACGCCTTCTTACTGTATCGCGGCTTGCGCCGAGAACAGGTATTGAAACGTGATACGCGCTACTTTTCATTACTCGCCAAGATTATTCTGGCAACACTCATCCTCAGTGGTCTCTTAGTCAGCATTCTGCCCGAACCCAGCCAGTGGATCGAATCGGGCGTGTTCATCCGTGTGCTGCTTTTAACTGCCCTGATTGCCGTAGCTGTGCTAGCGTATGCAGCCTCTTTATTCTTGCTCGGCCTACGCCCAGCACAATTTAAATACCCCGCACCCTAATCTGCTATGCGCTTGATAAGAAGTTCAAACCACCTGCCTGAGCTGAAATCACAAACGGTTGCGACTATCGGCAATTTCGATGGCTTCCATCTTGGACATCAGGCTATTCTGCGCTATGCCCATGAACAGGCCCAAAAGTATCAGGCTAAGGTAGCCTTATTAAGTTTTGAGCCGACTGCCAAAGAGTTTTTCATGGCTGATCGTGCACCGGCACGACTCTATACTCTGCGACAAAAGTTAGCGCTTGCAGAGGCGTATGCTGTTGACTACTTTCTTTGCCTGCGTTTTAACCAGCAACTGGCTAATATGCCAGCTACTGACTTTGTCCGTGAGATTTTGTTCAAGGGACTTAATATCAGACATCTTGTTGTCGGTGATGACTTTTGTTTTGGCCATCAACGCAGTGGTGATTTAGCGTTGTTACAGAAAATGGGTGAAGAGCTTGGTTTTACTGTGCAAGACTGTCGCACACTACTGCATGGCGAATCTCGTGTTAGCAGCTCGGTCATCCGAGACACGTTACAGAGGGGCGATTTTAAGCTCGTTGAAGCACTGTTAGGCCGCGCCTTCAGTATCAGTGGCAAGGTTTTTCATGGTGACAAACAGGGCCGTACCATTGGTTTTCCAACCGCTAATATTTGTCTACGGCGCAAAGTCTTGCCGCTTCAGGGTGTCTTTGTTGTGCGCGCTAGTAACGCTGAGCATGACTGGCAAGGCGTGGCTAATATCGGCCACCGTCCAACCGTTAATGGTCTGCGTAATCAACTTGAGGTGCACTGTTTTAATTGCACTCAAGACCTCTATGGGCAAAGCTTAGAGGTCACTTTCTTACATAAACTTCGAGACGAAAAGAAATTCTCTTCTTTCGAAGCGCTTAAACATCAAATATCATTGGATGTAGAGGCCGCAGAGGCCTACTTCAATCAATAACACTGCTATCTATCCTAGGAATAAAACTGCTGTGACCGAGCAATACAAGAAGACCTTAAACCTGCCTAAGACTAGTTTTCCAATGAAAGGAAATCTGGCCAATCGAGAGCCTGAGTTACTCAAACAGTGGCAGGAGATGGATATTTATCAGCGCATCCAAGAATTCAGCGCCGACTCTGAAAAGACTTTCATTCTCCATGACGGCCCTCCCTATGCCAATGGTGACATCCATATCGGCCATGCTGTGAATAAAATCTTAAAAGACTTTATCGTCAAAAGTCGTACCTTCGAGGGCTATCACGCGCCACTCGTTCCGGGTTGGGATTGTCATGGTCTGCCAATTGAAGTCATGGTCGAAAAGAAAAAAGGAAAACCAGGGCATAAGATTAGCGCCAAGGAATTTCGTCAAGCGTGCCGTGAATACGCCCAGCAACAGGTCGATAAACAACGAGATGACTTTATTCGTCTCGGTGTCTTTGCTGACTGGAAAAATCCTTATCTAACGATGAATTATCAGGTGGAAGCTAATATTGCGCGTTCATTGGCCAAGATTATCGACAACGGTCATTTAGAGAAAGGTTTCAAACCCGTTTACTGGAGTGTCGCTAGTGGCTCGGCTCTCGCAGAAGCAGAAGTTGAGTATCGCGATAAGACCTCATATACCATCGATGTGCGTTTCACCGCAGTCGATCAAAGTGCATTCAAAAAACTTTTCACGGGCGCCAAGGCCGAGCTAGATGCACACCTCGTTATTTGGACAACAACACCATGGACCCTGCCAGCCAACCAAGCGGTCAGCCTACACCCTGAGCTGCAATATGCTTTGGTTGAAGTTGAGTCACGAGAATATCTGGTCATGGCCGAAGCCTTGGTTGAATCTTCAATGCAACGTTATGCCATTGAAGATTATCGCGTCGTCTCCAGTTGCAGCGGTGCCGCAATGGAAAACTGTGCCCTACAGCATCCTTTTTATGCACGCAGTGTTCCCGTTGTTTTAGGTGAGCATGTCACCACTGAAGCCGGAACCGGTGCTGTTCATACCGCCCCTGACCATGGCGTAGATGATTTTATTGTTGGTCAAGCCTATGGTTTAGAAACCCTCAATCTTGTTAATGATAATGGTGTCTATCGCGAACACGTTGAATTGTTTGCCGGTCAGCATGTGCATAAAGTGGAAGCGGCCATCATCGAGACACTAGAAGCCTCTGCAAAGCTCGTCTTCCAAAGTAAGATTCAACATAGCTTCCCACATTGCTGGCGTACAAAAACGCCTTTGATTTTCCGTGCCACGCCACAGTGGTTTGTGAGCATGACGAAGAATAATTTACTGCAACGCTGTCAGCAAGAATTAGACAATGTCAGCTGGCTGCCTAGCTGGGGTAAGGCACGCATCACAAGCATGCTTGGTAACAGTCCCGATTGGTGTGTTTCACGTCAACGTACCTGGGGCGTACCGATTCCATTGTTTGTGCATAAAGAAACACAAGAGTTACACCCCGACAGTAACGCCTTGATTGAACAGATAGCCTTACGCATTGAGAAAGAAGGCATTCAGGCTTGGTTTGATTTGGAACCGAGTGATGTCCTCGGTGAGGAAGCCGCAGACTATAGTAAGGTCAGTGACACATTGGATGTTTGGTTTGATTCTGGTGTCACACATGAATCTGTAGTGCGAGCTAACTCAAAACTTTCTTTCCCTGCCGATCTTTACTTAGAAGGCTCAGATCAACATCGCGGTTGGTTCCAATCATCATTGAAGACAAGTATTGCAATGAATGACTGTGCACCCTACAAGACTGTTTTAACTCATGGCTTTACGGTGGATGCGCAGGGACACAAGATGTCGAAATCGCAGGGCAATGTTATTGCACCACAGAAAATATTTAAATCATTGGGTGCAGATGTCTTGCGCTTATGGGTTGCCTCCAGTGACTTTAGCTCAGAAATGACAGTCTCAGATGAAATCCTAAAAAGAACGGCAGACTCCTATCGTCGCATGCGAAATACAGTGCGTTACCTGCTCTCTAATTTAGACTCCTTCGATCCAACGACTGACTTGGTAGCCGATCAAGACTTGCTTGCCTTAGACCGTTGGATTTTAGACCATACGGCTCAGCTGCAAGAGCAGGTACGCGCTCACTATGAGGCTTATGAATTCCATCAGCTATATCAACTACTGCATAAATTTTGTAGCGTTGAACTTGGCGGTCTCTATCTTGATATTATTAAAGACCGTGTATACACCACAGTCAGTGATAGTTTGCCACGCCGTTCTGCACAAACAGCGGTCTACCATATTAGCCAAGCCCTGCTGCGCTGGTTAGCACCCATTCTTAGCTTTACCGCAGAAGAGGCCTATGCACAGCTACCTGGTGAACGTAGTGACTCGGTGTTCTTGCAACATTGGTATCAAGCGCTACCGCAACTCAATCGCGGCGATAGCATAAATGAGCAGGACTGGACTAACATCTTTAATGTGCGCCAAGCAGCCCTCAAGGTCTTAGAAGGTAAACGTGAGGCAGGCGTTATTGGCGCTAACCTGAATGCGGATATCACACTCTTTGTACCTGCTGAAATTGAGCAATCACTGACCAAACTTGGCGAGGAACTTAGATTTATCTTTATTACCTCTGAAGCAACAGTGGCATGCTTGGACAAAGCACCCACGGCTTGTGAGACATTAATGCTGGCAGATGACATTGAGATAAAAGTAGTGGCTAAAGCTTCTGCCCATGAAAAATGTGTGCGTTGCTGGCATCAGCGCGAAGATGTTGGCAGTCACACAGATCATCCTGAACTCTGTAGTCGCTGCATTAGTAATGTTGATGGTGATGGCGAACAACGTCTCTATGCGTAGCTGGCTACTATTGATCAGTGGCTTAACCGCTGCTGACCAAATCAGTAAATATTTTGTTGTTAGCAATCTTGAGTTTGCTCAAAGTATTGCACTGTTACCCGGCCTAAATATGACGCTAGTTTATAATGAGGGGGCTGCCTTTGGTTTCTTAGGTGATGCAGGAGGTTGGCAACGCTGGTTTTTAAGTCTCATTGCCATAGGCGTTAGTGGCTACCTTATATTCTGGTTACGTAGCTTAGAGCAATCACAAAAACGCTTGGCCTGTGCTATCAGCTTAATTATTTCTGGTGCTTTAGGTAATTTGATCGACCGTATAGCACAGGGCAAAGTAACTGACTTTGTTGATTTCTATTACTCCAGCAGCAGCAGCTGCATGCCATTTTTCTATCCCTTGTCTGATTATTTCGGTGGCTATAATTGTCACTGGCCAAGCTTTAACCTAGCAGATATATGCATCAGTCTTGGTGCGATCATTTTATTATTAGATATGTTTTTTGAGGCTAGTAGTGATGAAAAAAGTACAGATAAAACTAGCTAATCCTCGTGGATTTTGCGCCGGTGTTGAGCGTGCAATCGAGATTGTAGAACGCGCTCTAGAACAATTTGGCGCGCCTATTTATGTGCGTCATGAAGTTGTACATAATCGCTTTGTAGTGAATAACCTACGAGAAAAAGGTGCCATTTTCATTGATGAGCTAGAACAGGTGCCTGATAGTTCAACCGTCATCTTCAGTGCCCATGGTGTAGCACAGTCTGTCAGAGAAGAAGCTAAACAACGTGGCCTAACTGTTTTTGATGCAACCTGCCCTTTAGTCACCAAGGTACATATGGAAGTGATTCGTAATTGTCGACAGGGCTTCGACACCATCCTGATCGGTCATCGTGGACACCCAGAAGTTGAAGGCACTATGGGCCAGCATGATGAAACTAATGGCGGCAATATCTATTTAGTTGAAACCGTGGAAGATGTCACCCGACTAGGCTTGGGTAATGATGATGAGCTAGCCTATGTCACTCAAACCACATTATCAGTTGATGACACCAAAGACATAATTCAAGCCTTACAAAATCGCTTCCCAAAAATTCAGGCGCCAAAGCGCGATGATATTTGCTATGCCACACAGAATCGGCAGGACGCAGTTAAGAGTATTGTAGATGATTGTGACCTTTTACTGGTTGTTGGCTCAAACAACAGTTCCAACTCAAACCGCCTTAAAGAGATCGCCAGCAAAAAAGGTATCGCCGCTTATCTTATAGATGATGCCAGTCAAATTTCTGAACAATGGCTCACAGACTGTCATGTCATTGGCATTACAGCGGGTGCTTCAGCACCCGAAGTTTTAGTTCAGCAGGTGATGAAGAAAGTATCTCAACTGAGCAATGCTGATGTGCATGAAGTTGATGGCGTAAAGGAAGATATTGCTTTTTCTTTGCCGCGTGAATTACGTATAAAAAAAGATGAGTGACCTTACCAGCTAGCTTCTGGACGTCTGCGGTTCTTTGAATCCAAACTGAAAGGCATCAGGCTAGAATTGATTGCCTTCGGTGTTGCTGTCAGTAACACACATTGATCGCTATGATCATCCTCACAGGTGCTACTCGTTATAAAATAGTAACCCGCCTTTGAAGTAAAACTTGTTGTAGTGCCCTCTCGCATGTCAGCGCCATATAAATCTTGGTCTTGCTTAGATAGAACGTTATAGCGACGATACTGGCTATAATAATGCTGCTGCTGTTGCATCAAATCAAGCAGACCCTGCTGTGCATCAAGCTGCTGACTCCTTGCCCAATACTCCCGAAAATGTGGCAAAGCTGCAGTACTCAGCAGTGCGGTGATGGCAACTACAAGCATCAGCTCAAGTAGACTAAAGCCTTGCCATTCAAAAGTATTATCTACAGGTAACAGTGGATTCAATTTCATAATGTGATTTGTCGCCAGCAACAGGCGAATAATGTTTTTTGCTTATTGATATAGGCAAGGTCATCGGCATAACTCAGTCTGACTAACATTTCTAAGATGACTACTTGTCTGTTAGAACTAGCAACACCTCGGCTAATCAAACGAAACCAATGAATCTGATTCCCCCTAGATGACACAGACAAAGTATCAGCCTTAGCTAATTGCTGGATGCTATAGGCGGGAGCTTGCGGCAAAGACTTAACACCAGCATAGGTCTTTAACCTATGCACCTCTGTTGACCAGTTAATCTGCGCTGATGAAATCTCATCTCTCGCTATAAATAAGCCATCACTTCTATTTTCATCAAAGGCTGTTTCACTATAATCTTCAGATTTGAGATATCTAAGCCCAGTGGACAAGGCAGACTCCGCTGCTATCAATGCCTCTATCTCATCTTCTAAGTAACGATTGAGTAGTAATTCAGTACTTACTGTCTGATGCGCTCGAAGCAGTAGACCTGCATAAAGAATTAAAAAAACAAGCACCAAAGGTAGTACAAAACCTGATGGATTAGTTCTCATCGAATAGCGATACGACTGTGATCAGAATTTTCACTCATCTTAAGCGGCATGTCAGACTCATCAGCAATGGGATAATGCAGTAATATATCTACAGCACTGACACTAGACCATGCTAGTTGCTGCCGTTTTATTTCTCCTGCTGTTAGCTGAGTCTCAGCATAGCCATCCTGGTTTATATCTAGTTGGTATTTGAAATCAACACGATTAACCCCCGGGTTTAATTCATGACGCCGGCTAGACACCCGACCCTCCTTTTTACTCAGTGTCAGCTGTTCTCGATAAATCGCATTGCTTGCAGCAGAAACTGCCTTTGATACGTAATAGATCACAGCATAATAGTCAGTGATATAGCTTGGGCTGTGTTGCGCAAAAGACGCCTCCAGACATTGAGTGTCTTCGGCTAGGTCATTATTCAGAGGATCTAATCCTTCATTACATTTATCTAAGTGCTGTCTACCATGCACACTCATATCAATAGTAAGATCCTTATGATTCACCTCTCCTGCTTTAAATAACAATGTGTGCTTAGAATCACAGGCAATTAATAAGGCTCCCTTACGTAGCCAGCTTAAATCACTATTAGCCGATAAAGTAAATCGATGCGATTCAAATGATTTAATCGACTGTCTGTTTCCGCCAGCGCGTAAAATCATTAAGGCATCATTACCTTCGAGCGCATCGTTTGCTATTGCTTTGGGCAATTTTTTCGCATCATAACCACGCAGCTGATTGATGAATGGGTTATGCCACCAATTAACTTCATCTAATAACGACACTTGTATTGCTGTACTGCCACAGGGTAGATAGCGTGACATTCTAATATCGCGCTTCAATTCGGTTAAAGCAAAATACACGACATCATTTCTTAATGCCTGCTTCTCTAAGAAAAAAGTTGACTGTGTCAGCTGCATAAAGAGCTGCATTAATAATATAAATAAAAGACTCGCGGCTGCAGTTGCAAACATCAGCTCAAGTAAACCATAAGCCTGTATTTTTCTTCCTACTGCATCAGCATTCATTCTATGACTACCATTGCCGAGTAAGAGTGACATGCTGATGTTGTTGAGACAGACTATACCAGCGTATAACAACCTTCATCGCACTCACACCAGGATCATTGCTGTATTCAATTTCCAGCTCAGCCTGTGGCAACCATGTAAGCCTTTCTAACTCTGCGCTTATTAAATCCTGCCTATCGTTTACATAAGAGTGATCATTAGTTAACGACTGCTTGTGTTTATTTTGCATCAGAATTTCTAGCACTGACGCACTCAGTAAGAGGGCATCTTGTTGATAGGCTAAGCCTGTCATTAGTTCAAGGCTTGCCATTTGTGAACGTAGTATTAATACAGATGAATAACTCAGCAAGAGTAGACTTAAACTTATTTCAATGAGGCTAAAACCTGAATCAGACCCATGAGGTATAAAATTTTTCATTCCAGCAAACAGTGCTTAATAGGCTGCCTAGCCTTAATCGGCACTCCTTGCTGATTGCGTTTTGACAGCCGCAGACTTCCACGACTATTAAGTACTAGTACCTGTGCTTGTTGCACATCGTTTTTAAAACAAAGATAGAAGCTAGCACCTATACCCGTACTATTTCTTGCGTTGGGGTAAAAGCTCACACTATCAGAGGCATTACCATTGGCACGCAAACTAATGTCATTCGCTAGTTTTTCTTGTCGCCATATTAATTCTTCCTTGCTTTCATCTCTTTGCCCACGTGGTAAATGCTGGTCAGCAAATAGAATCCAGCCCAGCTCATATTTTTTCTGCGTGCAGGTCCTACCATTTGCACTGGCGCAAAGACTTATAATTTGTGCCTGATTGATTGCCTTTGACCGTGCTAGTCGTAGACTCATAATGAGTGCCTGCGCGTACTGATTTAATCGGTACTCAGCTATAACTTCATTTGGCGAAAATGTAACTGCACTGATCAAAATCAATATGATAGCCAGACTAAAGAGCAACTCTAACAATGAATAGGCAGCCGTCACATGTTTACTCCCGAGTATTTAAGAATTACCTTTTAGGAGTAAACGAGCTTAGCTTGATGCAGATTAGATGTCGCTGATGCCTGTGCGCATAGCCTCAAACATACTGATTAGTTGCACGATGTGCGTCTGCTAACAGAGATGCTGTTAGTGATATTTTAGCTCAGCTGGAGCCTGAGGCTAACCATCAGTATGAGTACTGATGGTTAGCCTCATGATCTATATTTTAACCTTTATTTTCTTTTGTGCTTGTCGCTGTTGTTATTAACTTTTCAATAATGCTTAACGCGCTATCCAAAACAACGTCCTCATCTTCTTTAGCCTTTACAAAAATGACTCTACCTGTTTCTTCTTGGCTTGCTTCTTTATTGTTTTCCAGATGCCCTTCAAGGTCTGCTTCACGCATAAAGTTATTTGCTTTTTTAACATCGCCACTGACGCTTCTCTTCACCTTGATAGTAATGTCAGGAGTAATGCCAGAGGCCTGTATAGATCGACCTAGCGGTGTGAAGTAACGTGCTGTTGTTAGTTTAAGCGCCGCATTCTCTTGTAATGGTAATACCGTCTGCACTGAACCTTTGCCGAATGACTTGGAGCCAACAACCGTTGCACGCTTATGATCTTGCAAGGCACCGGCGACAATTTCTGAGGCCGAGGCTGAGCCACCGTTAATTAAAACAACAATAGGTAAACCTTTTAATTTGTCGGGTGTGCCTGCCGTGTATTTTAATGCAGCATCTGCGGTACGACCTTCGGTGTAAACTATTAACTCGCCATCATTCAGGAATACATCTGAAACACCCACTGCACCTGTTAAGACACCACCAGGATTGTTTCGCAAATCAAGAATAACACCGCGTAAGTTATCGCCTGACTTGGCTAACAGTGAATCTACTGCGGTAAAGATATTTCGTGTTGTTTTTGATTGGAAGCTGGATATACGAATGTAGCCAATATCATCATCCAGTAATTTATTACGTACACTTTTAATGCGAATGACATCACGCATGACTGGGATATTAATAGGTGCAGCCTCATCCTCGCGTACTACTTTTAAGATTAAGGTGGTACCCGTAGCACCGCGCATCACTTTAACCGCCTCGCTTAAACTCATCCCTTTGACTGACACATCACCTAACTGAATAATTAAGTCACCCGCTTTCACACCGGCACGATACGCGGGTGTGTCATCAATCGGGGCAATAACTCGAATAAACCCACCATCAAGACCAACCTCTATACCAAGACCACCAAACTCTCCTGATGTGCCTATTTTTAGCTCTCTAAATTCTTCCTCACCCAAAAAACTTGAGTGTGGGTCTAAGCTAGCAATCATGCCGCGAATAGCCCCTTCGATGAGCTTCTGATCATCGACCGTTTCAACATAATCACGCTTCACTCGGGCATAAACATCTGTAAACAGGCGGATGTCAGCCAGCGGCAATGGTTCTTCTATTTCTGACTTTGCAACTGCTGGATAGCTTAGCGTTAAGGTAACACCGAGACTAAGGCCTAAGACCATAGCCATCATCATGTTTTTAATGTCTTTCATCAGTAATGCTCCAATCGCTCAGCCCAAGAGTATGCTTGAGTAAATTAAAATTGTTGTTCCTCAGTGTAACGACATCCAGCGATGAACGAAACCGGTGTACTGCTTCGGCCTGAGGCATCAATGGTTATTAATCACTATTCAAGGGAAATGCCTTAGCTGCACCACTTTTGTGGGTTTAAAGGCTGACCTTTCTGACGAATCTCAAAATAAATATTCGCCTCTTTACTTGCACCAAAGTCACCGACCATAGCAATCACTTCGTTTTCTTCAACCATTTCACCGACTTCCTTATACAGGCCTTCAGCATGTGCATACAAACTCATATAACCCTCGCCATGGTCAATGATCATGAGCCAGCCATAACCTTTAAACCAATTAGAAAAGACGACTTTGCCGTGAAATATGGCATGAACTTGTTTTCCTCGCACTGAACGAATGGTGACGCCTTCCCATTTCAACTGATTAGACTGTTGCTGTCGCATCTGACCAAATTGGTTTTCTAAACGACCTTTCAACGGCCAGGATAATTTACCGCGCTGTTTTGCAAATTGCTGATCAGGTAACGATTCTCGGCGCAGCTTTTTTAATAGCTTTTGTAAAGCATGTTGTGCTTTGCTCTGTGCTTCTAATAAACGTTGGTCACTGGCTATATATTGTGTCAAAGCAACTTTAGCATCACTTTTTTCTGTCCTTGCTAACTGCAATATTTCTGTCTGTTGCTGCTGCCCGATTAAAATCACCTGCAAATCAGTACGTTTCTCATTAAATACATCTATTTTATCTGCAATCTTTTTTGAAAGCAGCGCTAGCTGTTTTAACTCCTGATCACGTGCCTCTTCAATATATCGATAAATAATCCGATCTCGACCAGAGTAGGCTGGATCAATCTGTGCTAAGGCTATCTTCCATTGGCTTAATTGATTATCTAGGTAATGCAGGCGTAATTGTTGCTTGAGGCCTTGATACTGTTTTTGAACGTCTTTTTGAATATGCTGGTCTTCATTTCCTAGCCTTAATAAACTGTTTTCAAGATCAGTCCTCTGCAGTGCAACCGCACGCATATTTTTATGTAATTTACCCAGTTCTTGATCAAGCGAATGAATTTCTTGTTCGATCTGCTGCTGATCGATACTGCTTTTTTTGAGGCGTTCTTGTATCTTTTTTACCGCCTGTGCAATATCTGAGAGATCACGCTGAGTTTGCTGCAAGGCCTCAGTCGCCAATGCTGGGACACAGAAATAGGTGACTATGAGTAGTAGCAACAGTCGCCGAATCTGCTTTAAGCCAAGCTTAATCATGGACTGAGGCCCTTGTCTAATCACTATCGGAAATCCCTGAACGCTGTGAACTATCATTAGTGTATTAATAGTTTATAATACACTTCGTTTTGATTTTAATGGAAAAATCATAGTGTCAGATCATAGTTTTGTGACTCTAAGCCATGAAGACCTCATGGCTAGAGAAGAAGATATAGAACAGGCATCTCGCTCGCTAAAAGCAATGTCGCACCCATTACGCCTTAAAATTCTCTGTGTGCTCGGCAATCAAGAACAGAGCGTACAACACATTGTTGGATGTGTCGGTACATCACAAAGCAACATCTCACAACATCTAGCCATCCTCCGTGATAAAGGTATTTTAAAATCACGTAAAGACGCCAACCGTGTGTTTTATAAGGTAGGTGATGCTGGCACACTCAAGCTCATTGAAATGATGCAACAAGTCTTTTGCTCCGCACACTAAATCACAGTGCCTTGACTAGAGGCAGCAACCAACAAAGGAACATCGCGCGGTGACCACGCCCTATTCTGAATTTATCAGTACTAATTTTATTTTATTTGCAGCACTTGGCATTATCATTGCGTTAATCCTACGCATGGAAATCAAGCGTGCACTGCGTGGCTTTAAAACAGTTACACCAAAAGAAGCAGTCACCTTAATGAATAGAGAAGAAGCTATCCTCATTGACGTGCGTGAAGATAATGAGCTTGTTCAAGGCTTTATTCGTGGCTCCAAGCACCTGTCACTCAGCGTTTTGACACAGCGTGTCAATGAGCTTAAGGCACATACTGATAAACCTGTGATTGTTTACTGTCGAAGTGGTAATAGATCACTGACAGCTTGTCAGACCTTAAAGAAACATAACTTCAATAACATCATGTCTCTTCGCGGTGGCTTAGAGGCTTGGCGAAATGACAATCTTCCCGTGGTAAAAAAATGACAGATAACACAGCAAAAGTAGTAATTTATAGTGGCCGACTTTGTACTTACTGTAACGCTGCAAAGCGTTTGTTTGAGAAAAAAGGTATCGCATTCGAAGAGGTTATGATTGACTCTGATGACAGTGTGCGCGCTGAAATGGAGCAACGCAGTGGGCGCCAGTCGGTGCCACAAATCTTCATTGGTGATGTTCACGTTGGCGGTTATGACGATCTCGCTGAATGTCATCGTGAAGGCAAGTTAGACGAACTATTAGCGTCTTAAGTTGCCTTATCTCCTACAATCACACCTTACTGAGAGCTAGCCGCTATGAGTGAACAGAAAGAGCAGTTTGATATTCAAAAAATATTCGTTCGTGATATGTCTTTTGAATCACCTCAGGCACCGGCTATTTTCACTGAGCAATGGCAGCCTAGCACGGATGTTAACCTCAGCAGCCGCTTCGATGAACTCGCTGATGATCACTATCTAGTCGATCTCAAAGTTCAAATTACTGCAAAACAAAACGATAAAGTCTGTTTCCTTATCGAAGTGGTGCAATCAGGTATCTTCCTGATCAAGGGTTTTGAAAAAAAGCAGCAAGAGCAGCTTTTAAACAGTTATTGCCCAAACACTCTATTCCCTTTTCTGCGTGAGGTAATTTCAGAATCTGTGACTAAAGGTGGTTTCCCACCATTGGTGTTAGCACCGGTTAATTTTGACGCCCTCTATGCACAGAAATTAGCGCAGGATGCATCAGGCAGCTCTACTACTTCTACCAAGCATTAGTCACCCATAACGCTAGGCTAAGAATGGCTCCTAATCCCAAAATTGTAGTGCTTGGTGCCGGCGCCTGGGGTACTGCACTGGCAATTCATCTCGCGCAACCTAGCAGCCATGGTGACGTGCTTTTATATGGCCGTGATCAGGAACGCATGTTGCAAATGGCCACAGCGCGCGTTAATCAACGCTATCTCCCTGAGATCAGTTTACCTCCGCGCCTAAAGCCCTCAAGCGATTTTAAGAGCTGTGTGGCCGCGGCGGACTACATTGTGGTCACCATCCCAAGCACCGCCATGAGAACCACCCTGCAAGCAATCCGCCAGCATTCAAGTGATCGGCTACGTGGCGTTATTTGGGCTAGCAAAGGGCTGGAACAGAAAACCGGTAAGTTTTTTCATCAGGTTGCTGCTGAAGAACTCGATACAGAACTACCCATTGCACTGTTATCTGGCCCTTCTTTTGCTAAGGAAGTCGCTCTTGGCCTGCCAACTGCTGTCACCATTGCCAGTGAAAAGGCTGACTTTAGTCGTGACTGTGCAAAACTATTTCACCATGGTGCCTTTCGTGCTTATTCCAGCACTGAATTAACCGCCGTTGAGATTGGTGGCACCTTTAAGAATATTCTTGCGATTGCCGCCGGTATTGTTGATGGGCTTGAGTTTGGCGCTAATGCACGTGCCGCCTTAATTGCTCGTGGTGTCGCTGAAATGATTCGATTTGGACGTGGCCAAGACGTTAATTTAGAGGCCTTAGTGGGCTTATCCGGTATCGGTGACATTATTTTATCTTGCTCAGATGATCAGTCACGCAACCGCCGTCTGGGGCTAGGACTAGGCCAGGGTCGAAGCCTAGCTGCCATAGAAACCGAGATAGGCCAGGTCTTGGAGGGCAAGCATGCCGCCGAGGTGATTCATCAGCTGGCGCAACAGCAACAGCTAGAACTGCCTATCAGCTCAGCTGTTTACGCTGTCTTATTCGATGGCTTAGACCCGAATGAAGCTGTTGAGAGCCTGATGGCACGTTCATCACGTGATGAGACTGATTAGCAGGCCGACTTAAGCAGAACCGGCAAAGTCCAGTTGCCGCCACGCCTCGTATAAGCACACGGCAACACTATTCGATAGATTCATGCTGCGACTTTCTGCCAGCATCGGTATGCGTAAAATCTGATCAGCCTCTAAACCTTGCAGAACAGTATCGGGCAAACCACGCGTCTCAGGGCCAAACAGCAGGGCGTCACCTGGAGCAAACTTAGCAGCCGTGTGGGCTCTGTTCCCTTTTGTAGATAATGCATACAGGCGCGCATAATCCAGCTGGCTCAGGCATAATTGCAGACTGGAGTATTGCTTGACGGTACACCAATCAAGATAATCTAGGCCCGCCCTACGCATGCGCTTGTCATCAAGCTCAAAGCCCAGGGGTTGGATCAAATGAAGCTGACAACCGGTATTCGCACACAGACGCATGATATTACCTGTGTTGGGTGGAATCTCCGGTTCATATAAAATTATGTGAATCATGACATCTGTAGATCAAACTATACTCAGTAGCGACTTTTGCGGGATGCATCTGCAATCACCACTAGTCTTGTTATCCGGTTGCGTTGGCTTTGGCCAAGAGTTTACGCGTGTGGCAGGTTATTCCAATAAGGACATTGGCGCCATCTGTTTAAAAGGCACCACCCTAGAGCCGCGCTTAGGCAATCCCGCACACCGTGTCGCTGAAACACCCGCAGGCATGCTCAATGCTATTGGTTTACAAAACCCAGGCGCCCATGTTGTGGTGCGTGATTATTTGAGCAAACTCGATTTCAGTGAAACACGTTATATCGCTAATGTCTCTGGATCAACAATAGAAGAGTACACCGAAGTAACGCGTATTTTTGATGACTCAGACATTGATGCCATTGAGATCAACATCTCCTGCCCTAATGTCAAAGAGGGCGGCGTTGCCTTTGGTAATGATCCTGATATGTCAGCCCGAGTTGTTGCCGCCTGCCGAAAAGTAACTAATAAGCCACTGATCACTAAGCTATCACCTAATCAAACCGATATTGCTGCTAATGCTCGAGGCTGTATAGAAGCCGGCAGTGATGCCTTTGCCGTAATTAATACCTTGATGGGCATGGCGATTGATATTAATAGTCGCCGGCCGATCATCGGTAATAATCAGGGCGGACTATCTGGCCCTGCAATCAAACCGATCGCGTTACTCAAGGTGCATCAGGTCTATCAAGTGTGTAAGGCGCATAATATTCCAATCCTAGGTCAGGGTGGCATTAGTTCAGGTGAGGATGCCTTAGAGTTTATTATTGCTGGTGCTAGTGCTGTCGGTATTGGCACAGGGCTTTACTACGACCCTCTCTGCTGTAAGGCGATTAATAAAACCATTAGTGATTATCTGCAACAACACAAACTCTCTTCAGTCACTGAGTTGGTCGGCAGCCTGAGTTTAAATACAGCCTAAGCAGTTGCGCTTAACTGACACTGAGAAAACCCACTAGGGTGCCACTCCGTCACTGTACTCATACATCTGAAGTTCTTGAATCTTCCGCGTCAGTGTATTGCGCCCCCAGCCCAATAGCTTGGCCGCTTGTTGTCGCTTACCGCCTGATTTCCTCATCGCTACTTCAATCAAGGTGCTTTCAAACTGCGCAACCGCATCACTTAAAATATCTATTTCGCCACCATCGAGCTTTTGCTCAGCCCATAATGTGAGTTGCTTTTTCCAGTCGCCATTAGTCTCAATTTTAATCTTATTGTCACGCAGATCATTCGGCAGATCTTCCATGTGAATGGATTTACCCGATGCCATCACTGTCAACCAACGTGCCACGTTCTCTAACTGACGCACATTGCCGGTCCAGTCTAGCTTACTCAAATGTAGCGTTACTTCAGGCTCTAAGAGTTTACCTTCAACACTCAGTTCACTGGCTGCTGACTGTAGAAAATGTTTTAACAGGACAGGGATATCCTCACGGCGCTCACGCAATGCAGGTACTTGAATACGAATAACATTAAGCCGATGCATTAAATCTTCACGGAACTGGCCCTTCTCTACTAAGGTCGCTAAGTCCTGATGAGTCGCGGCAATAATACGTGCATCAACACGAATAGACTCATGGCCACCGACTCGATAGAACTGACCTTCAGAGAGTACACGCAGCAGACGCGTTTGTAGATCAGCTGGCATATCACCAATTTCATCTAGAAATAAAGTCCCTCCATCTGCCTGTTCAAAACGGCCACGACGTAGTGTTTGTGCACCAGTAAATGCACCTTTCTCATGCCCGAATAATTCGGACTCAAGTAGATCTTTTGGTATCGCCGCCATGTTCAAGGCGATAAATGATTTTTTCTTTCGCACTGAATGTGTATGTAAAGCCTTGGCTACTAATTCTTTACCGGTACCTGTTTCACCATTTATGAGGACTGTAATACTAGAAAGGGAAAGCCTACCAATGGCACGAAAGACTTCTTGCATCGCCTGTGATTCACCAATGATTTCAGGTGTTTCCGCGATCACAGTGTTTTCATTTAGACCCTCACTATCATCCACGCAGGCACGTCTAGAGAGTTCAACCACTTCATTCACATCAAAGGGTTTAGCTAAATATTCAAAGGCACCATTTTGATAAGCAGTCACTGCATTATCCAAATCGGAGTGAGCTGTCATAACAATAATTGGCAGCTCTGGATTTTGTGTTTGCACTTTTTTTAAAAAATCCAAGCCATCCATACCCGGCATTCGAATATCGGTAATGATAAGTTTTGGAACACTCACAGATAAGGCCTGCATGGCACTTTCTGCCTCCTCAAAAGTGGTCACCTCAAAATCTGCTTTCGTTAGCGCACGATCAAGAACCCAACGAATTGACTGATCATCGTCGATAACCCACACATCATTTTTCATCTTATGTATTCCTTTATTACCCTAGTGCGCATCGATTGGTAGGAGGATGCGAAATTCTGTCTGCCCTGGCTCTGAGTCAAACTCAATCAGACCGTTGTGTCGGTTGATAAGCATTTGTGAGATGGCCAAGCCTAGACCACTGCCATCAGACTGACCTGAGACCATGGGGAAAAATATTTCATCTCTAATCTCATCAGGCACACCAGGCCCGTTATCAATAATGCTGATACAGGCGACTAACTTATAAAGTTTGCTCGCAATTGTATGCCGCCTTAAGACTCGTGTTTTAAATATAACCATGCCATTTCCGGCCAATGCCCGAATCGCATTACGCGTGATATTTAAAACAGCTTGAACTAATAAGTCTCGATCTAGCTTTATCTCAGGAATGCTTGGATCGTAATCAAAACGCAGTGTTATAGACTCTGCATTTTCAATGGCTGTCAGCCCTAAGACATGTTGCAAAACTTCGTGAATATTATGGAACTGCTTGTTCGGCACCATATTCGGCCCAAGCATTTGGTCGACTAATTTATGCAGGCGATCCGCCTCTTTGATAATAATCTTGGTGTATTCAACGAGTTCAGAATCGTTTAATTCATTTTCTAATAACTGGGCTGCACCACGCAAACCACCTAATGGGTTCTTAATCTCATGAGCTAAGCCACGGACAATATTATGCGCTGCCTTATGTTCGTGAATTAAGGAACTATCTTTGCTGATCTTTAGATGTCTATCTAACGAACTGAGCTCCACTAATGCCCTGCTCTTGCCACCTTCTGTCAATGGGTTGATGGCGCATGCCACAGTGATTTCAGTGTTATTTGATAAACTTAAGACCAATTCACGCTCTGACCACGCGGAGTCTGATTGGAATGATTCTGCGACTAATTCCAGCAGCGTGTGCTCACCTTTGGCCAATAGTGAGGAGAACAACTCGTTTTCAGCGCGATTCAAGCTGACATTAAACATGGTCTCAGCCGCTAAGTTCATAAACTCAATGCGTTGCTCAGCGTTTATCAAAACGATAGCCGCAGCTTGATGCTCGATAATGGTGGCGTATAAATGATCAGACATAACCTTATCTATGCAATTTCCGAACCAACATGCTCTTAAAGCTGGTCTCTTTGATGAATTTTATAAGAATGCTTTAAAACTGAGCTATTCACAGCTTTTAGGCTTATTTTCAAAACAAGTGGGCGGCTAATATTTTGTAACTGTATTTATTTCTATCGCTATCTTATATCGAACCATTAATTTTTGCACTGTTTTGGTGCATCTCTACTGCGAGGAACTTTCCTTTAGACAAAAAAAAACGCCCCATAAGAGCGTTTTTTTCGTCCTCCACAAAACGTGGAGGAGCAGCCATATTCTTTTTAAGAAATATTAGCAGCTGTAGTACATTTCAAACTCGATAGGATGTGTTGCCTGACGCAGCGCAGTCACTTCTTCCATCTTCAAATTAATGTAAGCATCGATCATGTCGTCTGTAAAAACACCGCCATTAGTCAAGAATGCACGGTCTTCGTTGAGCGCAGCTAGAGCTTCGTCCAAAGAGGCCGCTACTTTTGGAATTGCAGCGTCTTCTTCTGGTGGTAAGTCATACAAGTCTTTATCCTGTGCTGCACCTGGATCAATCTGATTTTGGATGCCATCAAGGCCTGCCATCATCATCGCTGCAAAGGTTAAGTATGGGTTAGCCGCAGCATCACCAAAACGCACTTCAATACGACGCGCTTTTGCATTCGCTTCGAAAGGAATACGAATCGAAGCTGATCGGTTACGTGCTGAGTAGGCCAACATGACTGGCGCTTCAAAACCCGGGACCAAGCGTTTGTAACTGTTCGTAGAACCGTTAGCAAAGGCATTAATCGCTTTAGCGTGCTTTAAGATACCACCGATGTAGTACAAGGCCGTTTGTGAAAGGTTACCGTAGCCATCACCAGCAAATAGGTTTTCACCGTCTTTAAATAGCGATTGGTGAACGTGCATACCACTGCCGTTATCGCCGACTAAAGGTTTTGGCATGAAGGTCGCTGTTTTACCGTAATTATGCGCAACATTTAACACCGCATACTTCAATATTTGGTTTTGATCAGCACGCACAGTCAATGTGTCGAATCGTGTTCCAATTTCACACTGGCCGGCAGTGCCTACTTCGTGATGATGTACTTCAACCTCAACACCCATCTCTTCTAGTACTTGGCACATGGCGCCACGGACGTCTTGTAATGAATCAACCGGAGGCACTGGAAAGTAACCACCTTTGACACTTGGGCGGTGACCCGTATTACCGTCTTCATACTGTTTATTGGTATTCCAAGACGCTTCGTCTGAATCGATAGCAAATGAAGCACCACCGATGCTGTTATTCCAGCGCACATCATCAAATACAAAGAATTCTGGCTCAGGACCAAAATAAGCTGTGTCAGCAATTCCGGTGCTATTTAAGTAAGCTTCTGCGCGCTTAGCTACTGATCGTGGATCGCGTTCGTAACCTTCCATAGTGGTTGGCTCGAGAATGTCGCAGCGAAGAATTAAGGTAGAATCAGCAAAAAATGGGTCCATAACAGCGGTAGCCGCTTCTGGCATCAGCACCATGTCAGACTCATTAATTCCTTTCCAGCCTTCGATAGAAGAACCATCAAACATTTTACCGTTCTCAAACACTGCTTCATCAACCGTACTTGCCGGCACAGTTACATGATGCTCCTTACCCTTTGTATCGGTGAAACGGAAATCGACGTATCGAACGTCGTTATCACTAATCATTTTTAAAACGTCACTGGCGGACATCGAGTCACTCCTAAATAAATTAAATTCAAATCTACAGGCCATGGCTGCGATACGCACTCCACCCTGCTTTATTCCTCTATACTTAAGCACAATACGTGCCATAGCAGAAGGTAGCCTACTAGAGCCATTTTTGGAAGCCTCAGAGCTAAAATGCTCAGCTAGCTGCACCAATAAGGTGCGTTCACACTCATCTTGCACTACATCGGTGCGATTTTCAGCTCAATTGCTCATTCTCACTTTACTGCGCTCAGCAGCCAGTCAATACCTTGTACAGCACGCGTAATGGGCACTTCATAACAAACAGCATGATTATTTCGCATTAAGTGAAAAAAAACATTAAACTAGCTCTGTGTTATCAATGTTTATTTTCAAACACTGTTACTAGTGTATGTACAGGGTCAGGAAGACCCTCTAAATAGCACATCAGGAAGCGTCTCCCCATGGATTAGGGCTGTTTCGACAAGGATGTCGAATAACAGCAACTACTGAACGCTCCAGCGCCCTGGATAATGACAAATATCAGGCGAAGCTCAGAAAAGTTCACACCTAGGCGGTAGATAGCTTACAATCCTACGCTTTATAGCCAGTTTTAATCCCGTGAGCGCAACTACCAGCTTTCAACAACTCATTCTAACTCTGCAGCAGTATTGGGCCCAACAGGGCTGCAGCCTGCTCCAACCTCATGACCAGGAAATGGGGGCAGGGACGTTTCATAACGGCACCTTCCTCAGAGCCATTGGCCCTGAACCCTGGCGTGCGGCTTATCCACAGCCTTGCAGAAGACCGACAGATGGGCGATACGGTGAAAACCCAAATCGCTTACAGCACTACTATCAGTTTCAGGTCATCCTCAAACCGTCACCTGAGAACATTCAGGAGCTGTACCTAGACTCATTACGTGAGCTAGGCATTAATCCGCTAGAGCATGATATTCGTTTTGTTGAAGATAACTGGGAGTCACCCACCTTAGGTGCCTGGGGTATTGGTTGGGAAGTTTGGTTGAACGGCATGGAAGTTTCGCAGTTCACCTATTTCCAACAGGTGGGTGGCTTAAGTTGTAAGCCAATAAGCGGTGAGATTACCTATGGTTTAGAACGCCTAGCCATGTACCTACAGGGTAAGGAAAGTATTTATGACCTGCGTTGGAATGATAGCGACACACATCCCATAAGCTACGCTGATATTTTTTTACAAAGCGAGATTGAACAGTCTAAATATAATTTTGAAGAGGCCAACACCGAGCTCTTATTTAGTGCCTTTGATGCCAATGAAAGTGAATGCCTTCGATTATTAGAAAAAGAGCTCTCCTATCCGGCTTATGAACGCATCCTCAGCGCTTCACATCTGTTCAACTTATTAGATGCTCGTCAGGTCATTTCGGTTACCGAGCGGCAACAGTATATTTTACGCATTCGCACGCTAGCTCGAGAAGTCGCACAAAGTTTTCTTGCTAGCCGTGAACGCTTAGGCTTTCCTTTGCTTAGGGAGCCATCATGAGTGAATCACACTCTTTAGACGCGCAAGATCTATTAATTGAGCTTGGCTCTGAAGAATTGCCACCAGCAACATTGAGCCAACTCAGTCAGGCCTGGCAAGAAGCCTTAGCTGAGCAGTTCAAACAACAGGGTTTAAGTTTTAAGCAGATTACTGCTTATTATACTCCGCGTCGTTTAGCCGTCATCGTAGAGCAGCTAGCTGCTCGTCAAGAAGATCAGACGATTGAGCGTCGAGGCCCTGCACTAAAAGTTGCCTTTGATGACGCAGGCAATCCAAGCAAAGCCTTACTGGGTTTCTGCAAATCCTCGGGGCTAAGCGTTGAAGAGCTGCAAGAGATTGAAACTGATAAGGGTACGTGGCTGTATGCAAAGAGCCAACGCAAAGGCTTAGCCATCGATGATCTAATCGAAGATATTATTGCAAAGAGCTTGGCTGCTTTACCTATCCCAAGGCCAATGCGTTGGGGTGTCGGTGAGCATGAATTCATTCGACCATTGCACTGGCTAACCTTACTCTATGGTGAACGTGGTCTTGCTTGCACTATTAAGGGCATAAGCGCCGACTGCATTACTTATGGCCATCGCTTCCATGCACCAGCAGCGATCACACTCAAACACCCTTCTGGCTATACTTCAGCACTTGCTGCAGCCCAGGTGATTGCTAACTTTGATCAGCGTAAACAATCTATCCTAGATCAACTTGAAAGCATCAGCAGTGATCTGGGTGCTGTTTTAGATTATGAAGACAGTCTCCTTAATGAGGTCTGTAACCTAGTCGAATACCCTAATGCAATTCTTGGTCAGTTCGATGCTAAGTTCCTCGATATTCCTGAGGAAGTTTTAGTGGTGACCATGCAAGAATCACAGCGTTATTTTCCACTATATCGCAAACAAGATCATCGTTTGCTGCCTCAGTTCATTACCATTGCCAACATTAAGAGCATACGCCCCGAAGTAATTTCGCAGGGCAATGAACGTGTTATTCGGCCACGCTTTGAGGATGCAGAATTCTTTTGGCAGCGCGATAAGACACAAAGTCTTGAGAGCCGAGTCGACAAACTAAACGGCCTATTATTTGAAAAGAAGCTAGGCAGTATTGCTGATAAGGGCAAACGAAGTGCTGAGATTTCAGTTGTACTGGCCACAACATTTGGCATTGATGCTGAACTAGCAGAACGCGCTTGCATGCTTTGCAAGTGTGATCTTGTCACAGAAATGGTCACTGAATTTCCAAAACTGCAGGGCATCATGGGGCGTTATTACGCACTACATGATGGCGAAGAAGCATCATTAGCAGCAGCCATTGAAGAGCATTACTGGCCGTTAAAGTCGGGCGCAAAAATTCCTAGTAGTAAACTAGGACAGATCGTTGCATTAGCCGATCGTATAGACAGCCTGCTAGGTATTTTTGCTAGCGGTAAAAAGCCGTCTGGCGTGAAAGATCCTTATGCACTTCGCAGAGCCGCCTTAAGTTTAGTGCGCATCAGTATTGAAGCTGAACTGGAATTCGATCTCCATCAGTTATTACATAAAGCAGCCAGCCTGTTACCAGAGTCATTACAAACAGGTGAGCTAGTAGATGATGTCGAAGCCTTTATTCTTGAGCGCATGCGTGGCTATCTGGTCGAACAGGGCTTAAACAAAGATTGCTTTGAGGCGGTGCTTGCGAGTCGTGCGAGCCTGACCAGCACTGCTACATCACTGAATCTGTTTGATTGTTATCAGCGCAGCTTAGCCGTCTCTAATTTTCGCTCTAGGCCAGAGGCTGCCAGCCTCGCTGCATCTAATAAGCGTATCGGAAATATTCTGAAAAAAACTGATGACAGTGACCTTGTTACTTTAGATGCTGCGGCGTTAAGCAGTCCTATTGAACAAAGACTTTGTTCCAGCCTTGATGAGATTGAAACTAATGTTGAGGCGATGGTGCAGCAACAGCACTATACCGAAGCCTTGCAGACACTGGCCCAACTTAAAGATGATATTGATAACTTTTTTGAGGAGGTTATGGTGATGCATGAAGACCCCAGTATCAGAGCTAATCGTATTGCACTAGTTACACGTGTACACAAACTCTTCACAGCCGTTGCGGATATTGCGCTACTGCAGGTTTAAAATACAATGCGCGCAGTAATCATAGATCGTGATGGTGTTATTAATCACAATCGCCCTGACTACGTAAAAAAGGCTACTGAGTGGCATGCCATCGATGGTAGTTTGGAAGCCATCGCGCGTCTCTCCCAAGCAAAATTTAAAGTCTTTATTGCAAGTAACCAAGCGGCCATTGCCCGTGGTTTATTTGATCATTCTGATCTACACCGAATTCATCGCAAAATGCTGCATGAGCTGGAAGCCTTGGGTGGTGATGTTGATGGCTTTTTTTTCAGCCCAGTACTTCAAGGCGCCTGCCGCAAACCAAATCCAGGCATGCTCTTGGACATCGCTTCTCGTACGGGTATTAAACTGACTGAGACACCTTTTATTGGTGACAGTCTGAAAGACCTGCAAGCAGCAGAACGTGCTGGCGCTATTCCTATGTTGGTACGTACAGGTAACGGTTTGCAAACTTTAGCCCAGCCTGAAATGCCAAAAGACGTTAAGGTCTTTGATAATCTCTCACTTGCTGTTGCTCACATACTTCATGAATAAGCCATGCTAATCATCATACGCTCTAGTTTATTATTACTTGGCATGATCGCAGCAACGATTATATATTCACTGCCCTGCGTTTTAGCACGCCTGTTACCCTATCGCCTGTGTTTTAAATTTATATCCAGCTGGTGTGCCTTCAATACTTTTTGGGCACGCTTAACCTGCGGTGTCCGTTATGAGATTCAAGGTTTAGAAAAGGTTCCTGAAAAGTCCTGCGTGATCATGTCTAATCATCAGTCCACTTGGGAGACCTTAGCCTTCCCCGGTATTTTCCCGACGCTGACCTGGGTAATAAAAAAAGAATTACTGGCTCTGCCATTTTTTGGCTGGGGTATTGGTGGTACGCAGCCGATTGCCCTAGACCGTAAGGCCGGCAGACGCGCCTTAACTGAGTTAGTCAAAGATGGCCGTAAAAAGCTGGCCTTAGGTCGCTTTATATTAATTTTCCCTGAGGGTACCCGAAGGCCCTTTAAGGAACCTGGCAAACTCTTAGCTGGAGGTTTTTTATTAGCAGCGAAAGCGGGGGTGCCGGTATTACCAGTTGCGCATGACGCTGGGCGCCTGTGGCCAAGCAAAGGATTTCTAAAACAGGCTGGCACGGTACGCGTTATTATTGGTGACTGCATCAGTAGTGAAGGTAAGAGCGCAGAACAACTTCGTGATGAATATGCGTTATGGCTTAAACAAGCCCGTCAAACCCTCACTGAACAACACGCCGCTGAGGTAAATCACAAGTAGCTGCACCCGCAGTCAACTTTTCAGCAACAACATATTAAGGGCTAGGGTTTGGTATACGCTGCTGAATGGCCTCTATTTCTTCACATATTGACTCACTTAATTTGATATCAATGCTGGCAATGTTTTCTTCTAATTGTGGCATCGTGGTTGCACCAATAATATTGCTGGTGACGAATGATCGTGAATTAACATAGGCTAATGCCATTTGTGCTGGACTCAATCCATGCGCCCTCGCTAGTTTTACATAGGCATCACAGGCTTGCTCTGCCTGCGGATTGCTATAACGAGTGAAGCGATCAAAGAGACTTAGTCTGGAGCCTGTTGGTCTTGCACCATTTTCATATTTTCCACTCAACATGCCAAAACCCAAGGGCGAGTATGCGAGTAAGCCAACCTGCTCACGCTCGGACATTTCAGCCAAGCCTACTTCGAAACTTCTATTGAGTAATCCGTAAGGGTTTTGAATAGATGCAATACGTGGCAGTTGCTGTTGTTCTGCAAGCTTCAGGTATTCTGCTAGTCCCCATGGGGTCTCATTTGAAATACCAATATGGCGTATTTTGCCACTGCTCACCAACTCAGCTAGCGTGCTCAGTGTTTCCATGATCGCTACACCGCTGTGTGATGACTGCTGATACCCTAATTGACCAAAGTAGTTTGTACCTCGTGATGGCCAGTGTATTTGATAAAGATCGATATAGTCGGTTTGCAGACGTTTAAGACTGTCATCCAGTGCCTGCTTAATATGCTCCGCAGTGAGATCAGGACCAGCGCGTAAATAAGGCATCATTCCTGGGCCAGAAACCTTACTTGCGAGTATCACTTGATCTCGCTGCTTATGCTTCGCCAACCAGCTGCCGACATATTTTTCGGTTAAACCTTGAGTTTCTTCTTTTGGTGGTACCGGATACATCTCTGCAACATCAATAAAATTAACACCTTGATCAACCGCATAATCCAGTTGTTGGTGTGCGTCTTGCTCTGTGTTCTGCTCGCCAAAAGTCATCGTGCCTAAGCAGATAAGACTAACTTTGATATCGGTCTGGCCTAAGGTTTTATACTGCATCGCTAAATCCCCTTCTAAAATCTTTCATTTTTTCAACACTGCGGTGACATCGGGATACGCCACAGAAGAGCACTGTGGTATTATATCTGCCCAGAAAACTGCCGCCGCATAAGGCTTTTCTTCGCTATATTGCCTACACTTATTATTGCTAGCTGCCCTACTATAAGGACGTATCTTGAACTTAGTTAATGCCATGCTCAACGGTTTGTTTAAACGCTTTACACCGTTTAGAGAGTGGATCTTTGAACTCAAAGATCCAAGCATCCTTCGTGCAGACCTAATTGCAGGTGTTTCTGTGGCGCTGGTGCTCGTTCCACAGTCGATGGCTTATGCACAGCTGGCTGGGTTACCTGCCTATTATGGTCTATACGCCTCATTCTTACCGGTCATGGTGGCTTCATTATTTGGCTCATCACGACAGGTGCATACCGGCCCTGTTGCCGTAGTATCGTTACTTACTGCGTCAGCACTCGCACCATATGCAAGTGCTGACCCGACTCAGTACGCCGCCTATGCCGTTATGTTGGCACTGATGGTTGGTGTATTCCAGTTGTCATTAGGTCTCTTACGTATGGGCTTTTTTGTCGACTTTTTGTCACACCCTGTGGTCGTTGGCTTTACCAATGGTGCCGCTATTATTATTGCCACCTCACAGCTCAGCAAAATGTTTGGTGTCTCAGTTGAAAGTGCTGAACATCACTATGAGACGGTCTGGCGCGTACTAGAAGCCGCTTATTACCATACACATACACTGACAGTGTTTTATGGTCTCGGCGCTATCGCGATCATGGTTTTATTGAAAAAGTTTGCACCCAAGATACCGGGGGTGTTAGCGGCAGTCGCAGTAACTACCTACCTTTCATGGCAGTTTGGTTTCGAGGCTAACGGCGGCAAAGTTGTTGGCACCGTGCCACAGGGTTTGCCTAGTTTTAGTATTCCTGACATTGATATGAGTATCGCACTACAACTACTAACCAGTGCCATTGCTATTGGTCTGATTGGTTTTACTGAAGCGATTTCTGTAGCCAAGGCGATTGCCGCACAAACACGCCAACGCTTGGATGCAAACCAAGGCTTGGTCGGACAGGGTTTAGCCAATATTACATCCAGCCTGTTTTCAGGTTATGCCGTATCAGGCTCATTCTCACGCTCTGCGATTAACCTAAGCCAAGGCGCTCGTACTGGTTTTGCAGCTATCTTCAGTGGCTTGATCGTGATGTTGACCTTATTGTTCCTAACACCGCTGCTCTACCACCTTCCGCAGCCAACACTTGCTGCCATTATTATTCTAGCGGTATTTAATCTGATTAAATTCAAGCCGATTAAATACGCCTGGTTGGTACAAAAACATGATGCAGTAGTAGCGATGATTACTTTCTTCCTGACTCTGCTATGGGCCCCTCATCTTGAAAAAAGTATCCTTGTTGGCGTCATATTAGCGATGGGCTTGTATATGTATCGCACCATGCGTCCGCGTATTGCGATCCTCTCTATGCGTGCCGATGGAAACTTTGCTGATGCCGAGGTGAATAATCTAGAAACCTGCCCGAATATTTCAATGATTCGTTTTGATGGCCCATTATTTTTCGCAAATACCGGTTATTTTGAAGAGAAGGTATTAGAGCGTGTTGCCATTAAACCAGGACTGAAATTCATCATTATCGATGCTGAAGGTATTAATGAAATTGATGCTACGGGTGAAGAAATGTTGCATCAACTCGCTGTTCGACTGAGTGGTCTAGGAATTGATTTTCTCTTTTGTCGCACTAAAAAGCAGGTCATGGATGTCTTTAGACGAACTGGCTTTGCTGGCGACGAATGGTTAGACCACTTCCATCGCAATGAGCAGGAAGCGATCAATTTTGCTTGGCAGCGTTTAGATAATCATGATGATAGCTGTTGTCCTCTCAGTAGGAGCAAAAGCTCGAGCTAGCAGGGATGAATACGTGCTCGAGTAAGCTATGGCTTGTTAGAGCACGGCATCACCCGCTTATACTTAACGCCGATAGATAAGGTCACTTAGTGTGTGTCCTAAGCGCAGGCCGCGTTGTTGAAAACGCGTGTCTGGACGACTGATTGCTAAAGGATGGCTTGCAGAAGTCTGCGGCTTTAACTCAGGATATGCTGCCACTTGTTCTTGCATATCAACGACATAGGGCTGCCAATCACTGGCTAGATGCAACACGCCCTGTGGACCTAAGACCCGCTGTACCTGATCAAGAAAATTTGGCCGTATCAAACGCCTCTTATGATGTCGTTTTTTAGGCCATGGGTCTGGAAACCAAACCAACAATCCCGTAATTGAGGCACTGGCAATGCAATCCTCTAACAGTGGCACAACATCCTCGTTGATTAAGCGTACATTTTTTATTTCTTGCTGATGCAGCCTTTGCATCACCGCACCAATCCCTGGGCGATAGACTTCTACACCAACAAAATTTAAGTCTGGGCGCTGTTTTGCCAACGACAATAACGAGTCACCGGCACCAAACCCGATATCCAAGACTAACGGCTGCTCTACTGCAAAGTATTGCTGCAGATTTAGAGCCGGTAACTTATCAGTAGCGATACCATAATCTGGCCAGTACTGGTCGAATGCCTTTCTCTGTGCTGGTGTAAAGCGTCCCTCTCGAATAACAAAACTTCGATTAGGGCGTCTATGTTCAATCTCAGTTTCGGTCACGGCGTGCTGCAATTGTGTTTTCAATAGGAGAGGACGCCGATGCATTCCTTCGCTTTGGCATACGCCCAGCAAGATAGGCTTGGCGTCCAGCGATAATGCCGTGTTTCATTGCGCTCGCCATCAGCACAGGATCTGCAGCCTCTGCAATTGCAGTATTCATCAGTACACCCTGACAACCCAACTCCATAGCTATAGCGGCATCTGAGGCCGTGCCAACGCCGGCGTCAACGAGGATAGGTACCTCTGCATTCTCAATAATTGTGACGATATTATGTGGATTACAAACACCTAGGCCTGAACCAATAGGTGCTGCCAATGGCATCACTGAAACACAACCAATCTGTTCTAACTGCTTAGCAACAATGGGATCATCATTAGTGTAGACCATGACATCAAAATCCTCTGAAACTAAGATTTCAGCGGCCTTAAGAGTGGCAACAACATCAGGATAAAGTGTCGTTGGATCACCGAGCACTTCAAGCTTTACAAGATTATGACCCGATAATAAGTCTCGTGCTAAGCGACAGACTCTGACGGCATCATCACAGGTATAGCAACCAGCTGTATTCGGCAGCAGGGTGATACCCTCAGGTAAGTAATCTAATAGGTTAGCCTGATTCTTCTCTTGGCCGAGGTTAGTTCGACGCAGGGCTACGGTTACAATTTCGGCTTCGCTAGCAATTATTGCTGCTCGCGTTTGCTCAAAATCAGCATACTTGCCTGTACCAACTAACAGCCGTGACTGAAAGCTATGCTGACCAATTTGCAGCAGATCATCTTCAAAAACATTACTCATTACATACTCTCTAGACTACTTAACCGCCGCCAACTGCTTGAATAACCTCAATTTGGTCAGCCGCATGCAATTGCCGGCAAGCATATTCACTCTTCGGTACAACTTCCTTATTTAACTCAATAGCAATGCGCTCAGCAGAAACACCGATTTCAACAAGAAGGTCTTTAATCGAGAAATGTATAGGGACCTCTTTAACGACACCATTGAGCATAATTTCCATAACGAATTGTAGTCGACACTTGGGGCTAGAAGCTAGACATACTCGTAGAAAGCTCAGTTTTCATCACTTTTCGGCTTTTGTAGTTGTTAAGCGTAGAATTTATGTGAGTTTATTCGAGATCTCAGTGAGTCCTTCTAAGCCCTGTGTAATGTAGGGGGTCGCGGCGGGCAACAAAACAATCGATGTGCTCCTGCGATCCGGTTGATTATAGACGCGCTTAAGTAACTTTAAGGTTTCTAAACATTCTAAATGACGACTCACGGTGGCTGGCTCAATATGGAGATAATTTGCTATTTGCATCGGCGTTGAAACCATCTTTTTTGATAATAGCAATAACAGTTGCCAATGATTAAAATTTAAACCGATATCAATTAATTGTTGATTCATGATGTGAGAACACTGGCGCGATAAAATCACCAAGCCAAGTAGCTCATCAGCGCGGTTATTAAGCGCTACCTGTTTATTCATAAGGCGTTGCGTATTTAATAGAGAATTCATAATCATTTACCAAAAATCATTTATATATTAAGAGAGAGGAATTTAATTGGTAATCTTAACTATTTAAAGCGCCACGTAAAGGTCTGCTAACTTTTTGTCATATACTTGGGTAGAATAACCCTATGAAGACAGATATTTGTATTATTGGGGGAGGAGTCATCGGGCTTTATAGTGCTTACGCACTTCACAGCCGTGGCTTAAAAGTAGCCGTCATTGACCGTGGCGAATTTGGTATGCAATGTACAGCAGCTGCTGGTGGTATCTTATCACCACTTTTACCATGGGATTACAGTAAGAATATAAACGACTTATGCCGCCATGCTTCGCCTCTGTATAAAAAATTAGGTAAGCAACTATTATCTCAAACTGGCATTGATATTGAGTATGAAATTAATGGTTTGATGGTCATAGCTGATGAATACGCTGACACTCATAAAATTTGGTGTAGAAATAACCAAATAGTAACTGAATCAGCTAACCATTCAGACAAGCAGATTAGTTCACAATTAATCGAGAATTCCTTGTTACTGCCAGAGCTGAGTCAACTCAACCCCAGACGTCTAGTAGAAGGACTATGTCAGTATTTGCTTGACCATGGCGTGGTGCTATACAAACAGACAGAGGTTGATAGTTTGCTGCAGCAACAGGGGCAGGTTACAGGCATAGAATGTCGTCATGGAGAGATTAATGCAAAGGCGGTACTCTGGGCAACTGGCGCCTGGGCAGCAGAGTTAGCATTGTTAGGTAATCAGATTAAAGCGCCAGAGGTTCGTCCTATTCGTGGCCAAGCCATTGCCTTTGATGGTCAAGGTATTAATCTTGATCATATCCTTATTCATAAAGGACATTATTTACTTCAGCGCAAAGATGGCAGTATTTTAGCAGGCAGTACATTGGAAGACGTTGGCTATAACAATGACGTAACAGAACCCGCTAAAAATGATTTATTAGAGCGTTCTATCAGCATTATACCTAAGCTTAAAGATCAGAAGATTCTACGGCAATGGAGTGGCTTAAGACCGGCTAGTATCAACAAGGAACCGTTGATCGGTGCTGTGGATACTATCGCAGGATTATTTATTAATAGTGGGCACCATCGTTATGGAATCACTATGGCTCCCTCAAGCGCAGAACAAGTTGCTGATCAGATTATGCATTATTTGATTACTGCAGATAATCCAGAAGTTGTTTAATCTAAATTTAATGTATTTATGTATATTGAGTCAAAATGAAAACCCCTGCTGGAACAACACCCCAACAGTTATTTACTTTCATATGATTGAAATAATCCAAGCATATTAATAATAATTGATCTTATTCAACAGTAGAACGAATACCGCTACTGCATAGTTAGTTATTAATTTTTTGTCACTATGAAGATAGAATGCTCCTTTCCTTTTTTAATCCTCAATGACTACCAATGATTACGCTCTAATTGCACAGTCTACGCAGATAGTTGAATCAACTCGAAGTGATATTCTAAACAAGTGGAAGATATTGAATTAAAGCTCATGGTTAAGAAATTAGAGGCTGAATTAAATCGATAATCAATTATCGAGATTTTAAGGACTCTATACACTTAAATAAGAAAGTTTTGAGTGACAGCAACCCCTTAGATGAATCAATAATATCAATTACTAAACTCATTCAACCGTTACTGACTTAGCTAGATTACGAGGTTGGTCGACATCAGTGCCTTTCAATACTGCCACATGATAGGCCAAAAGCTGTAAAGGTATTGTGAATAATATTGGGGCCACTGCGTTTTCTGGGGCATCAATTTCTATCAAACTAATACCATCAACATCTTCAAAACCACAGCCCTTATCAGCCAGCACATAGAGTTGCCCACCACGTGCACGCACCTCTTCCATATTTGATTTCAACTTTACTAGTAGCTGATTATTTGGTGCAACTGTTATCACTGGCATGTCGGCATCAATCAATGCGAGTGGACCATGTTTGAGCTCACCTGCAGGATAGGCTTCTGCATGAATATATGAAATCTCTTTTAACTTTAAGGCACCTTCCATCGCTATTGGATAGTGTGAGCCTCTACCCAAGAACAAAGCATGCTGTTTATTAGCAAAATCTTTTGCCAGTGATTTTAATTTATCATCCAAAGCTAATGTAGCCTTGATGCGTTCAGGCAGGTCGAGTAGCTGCGTCAGTAACGCTTGTTCTTTTTGAGCTGATAATTGATGCCGACGACCCACCATGATTATCAACAACATCAAGGCTACTAACTGTGTTGTAAAAGCCTTACTCGATGCCACACCAATTTCTGCTCCCGCTTCTGTCAGCAAGACTAAGTCAGAGGCACGCACTAGAGAGCTTTCTTTGACATTGCAAATACATAACGTCGAGACGTAGCCGAGTGCCTTTGCGCACTCTAAGGCAGCTAATGTATCAGCTGTTTCTCCAGACTGTGAAATTGTGACTAGGAGTGTTTTTGGATGTACCACATGCTTGCGATATCTATATTCGCTAGCAATGTCTATTTGACAATATATACCCGCAATTTCCTCAAACCAATACTGCGCTACCTTACCTGCATGATAACTACTGCCACAGGCAATAATTTGTACGCAGTCAACTTGATCTAGAATCTTGCCAGCAGTCTCTGCCATGTGACCTTCATTGACAGATCCCTCTCGTAAATTACAGCGTATCGTATTTCGAACAGCCTCTGCTTGCTCGTAGATTTCTTTTATCATGTAATGCGGATAACCCGCTTTGTCTTCTGTAACCGTTGCCGTTGATAGCTTATGTGTTTGCCGCGACACTATTTCCTCATTCTGATAAATACTGTATTTCATAATGCTGATCTCAGCTAGATCACCATTTTCTAAATAAATAACAGCATCGCAGTTTTCATTTAATGCGAGTGTATCAGAGGCAAGATAATAGCCGTCTGTAGCAATACCTAGCAGTAGCGGGCTGCCCTGTCGTACTGCAATTAGCCTGTCTTCATGCTCTCTATCAACGACTGCAAAGGCATAGCTGCCCTGCAATCGCGAAACACACTTTTGCACTGCCGCTCGTATTGAGCTCTCTGCCTGTAAATAATAATGTATGAGATGTGCAATGACTTCGCTATCTGTATCAGAAGCAAACGAGTATTGATTGGCAATTAATTCTTTTTTGAGTGCTACATGATTCTCTATAATACCATTATGAACAATGGCAATACGTTCATGGCTTAGGTGCGGATGTGAGTTAGTCGTATTGGCTTCGCCATGTGTCGCCCAACGCGTATGTGCGATACCAATATTTCCCTCACTCTTTCCTTTTTCTATTATTGATTTTAGATCTCCAACCTTACCCCTACACTTTTTCAGTTGTATCTTTTGATTCTTTATTAGTGCAATGCCAGCTGAATCATAGCCACGGTATTCCAATCGCTGCAATCCTTCTAGCAGATGATCCACCACATCTCTGTTAGCTATTGCTGCAATTATTCCACACATAATTTATGTTCTTTTCTTTGGTCGTTGCCAATTACTTATAATTGTTTGCTTCGCACGAGATAAAGCCAAGCTCTGCGTTGGAACTTTTTTAGTGATGGTGGATCCTGCGGCGACAGTGGCGCCATCTTCAATCTCAACCGGTGCTACTAATTGAGTATCCGAACCTATGAAGACATTGTCTCCAATTATTGTTTGATGTTTATTAGCCCCATCATAATTACAACAGATGGTTCCAGCACCGATATTTGTTTGTTCACCTATTTTCGCATCCCCGATATAGCTTAAGTGATTTACCTTACTGCCTTTACCTATTTCAGATTTTTTGGTTTCTACAAAGTTACCAATTTTTACACCTGCAGATAATTTTGTTTGTGGACGTATACGTGCGTAGGGGCCTAACTCACATCCTTCGCCTATTTTTGCATCCTCAATATGACAAAACGAGTGTATTGATGTGTTCTTAGCTATTGCGCTATTACTAATAACAGAATGACTTGAAATACGTGTTCCTGTTGCTATTGTTAATGGGCCAATTAACTCAACGCAGGGGCCTATAGAGACGTCGGCTTCTATGTAAACTTGGCCTTCTATATAAACAGTTGCAGGGTCAGTCATGCTGACGCCACTGTCTAATAAACTTAATCGACGCCGCTGCTGATATATCAACTCAGCTGCAGCAAGTTGCGCTCGGCTGTTAACACCCTGAGCTTCATCAGCCTGACAAGATTGTGCAATCACAGTTTTATTCAGCTGCTTGGCTGCTGCAACACAGTCAGTCAAATAGTATTCCGACTGTGCATTATCATTATTTATTAAGCGCAAACATTCTCGCAGTGTCGCTAGTCGCGCAGCCATGATGCCGCTGTTAACTTCTTTGATCTGCTTAATAATCTCGCTTGCATCACCTTCTTCAACGATGCCTTCTACTGAGGTGTCACTACTTCTTACAATGCGACCATATCCTTGCGGCTCTTCGAGATGCATGCTTAATAATGCAAGATCAGCTGAGTTCAACTGCAGGCGTAAAGCCTCTAGTGTGTCTATCTGTAACAAAGGCACATCAGCATAGAGTATGAGGACGTGGCTATCATCGGCAGCATTAATATATGGGAGCGCTTGTTGAACGGCATGACCGGTACCACCTTGTTCTGTTTGTAACACCCACTCAACAGGATAGTTCGAACACTGTTTTTTGATCTGATCTGATTCACTGCCATGAACCACCAGAACGTGATCGGGCCTTAATGCATACGCACTGTTTATGACATGTTCAATAAGGCTCTGACCCGCGACCTTATGCAGTACTTTTGCAGTAGAACTGCGCATACGGGTGCCTTTTCCAGCGGCAAGAATAATGATGTTCAAGGCCATAACACTAAATAAATCCTATGCTATCAGCCTAATCTTTTGATTTGGCTTCAGGTAAATAGATTTCAGGCACAAAAAAGGCGACCCTAAGGCCGCCTATCGTAGCAATCTATTCGCTTTGAATCGAATTTTGCTTATATTACTTACGCCTTACGCATTTTCTCAATCAAACGTAGTCGTGCAGTGGCTTCAGCTAATTCAGCTAGAGCTCGGGCACTATCAATTTTTCCTGATTTTTCCGAGAGTGCTTCTTTTGCTTTCGATTGCGCTTCTAACGCTAAGCTTTCATCTAAATCTTCAGCACGAATCGCGGTATCAGATAATACGGTCACCAAATCGGGTTGAACTTCTAACAGTCCACCTGAAACGAAGATGTATTGATCTTCTTCACCGTCTATCTCGATTTTTATCTCACCTGGCTTAAGCTGAGTAACCAGAGGAGTATGCTTCGGATAAATACCGACATCACCCATGATTGCTGGGGCGATGACGGCATTAACTGTGCCTGAAAATATTTCAGACTCTGCACTTACGATTTCTAATTGTATAGTCATGGGTTAAATCCCTAACAGATGTCTTAAGACATCTCTTCCGCTTTCTTCAACACTTGGTTGATGTCACCAACCATGTAGAAAGCTTGCTCAGGTAGGTGGTCATATTCACCATCTACAATTGCGCGGAAACTTGTAATAGTATCTGCTAGCGGCACTAGCTCACCAGGAGTTCCTGTGAACACTTCTGCCACAGCAAATGGTTGTGACAAGAAACGCTGAATCTTACGTGCACGAGATACCGTTAATCTATCTTCTTCTGATAGCTCATCCATACCAAGAATCGCAATAATATCCTTCAGTTCTTTGTAACCCTGAAGTGTATTCTGCACATCACGAGCAGTATCGTAATGCTCTTGACCAATTACTTGTGGGTCAAGTTGGCGACTGGTTGAATCCAATGGATCCACCGCTGGGTAAATACCTAGCTCAGCCACTTGGCGTGAAAGAACTACTGTCGCATCTAAGTGAGCGAAAGTGGTTGCTGGTGATGGGTCAGTCAAGTCATCAGCTGGTACATAGACCGCCTGAATCGATGTAATTGAACCGCTATTCGTTGATGTAATACGCTCTTGCAGTACACCCATTTCTTCTGCCAGTGTCGGTTGGTAACCTACCGCTGAAGGCATACGTCCTAGCAATGCTGATACTTCAGTTCCTGCTAGTGTGTAACGGTAGATGTTATCAATAAACATCAGTACGTCTTTACCTTCATCACGGAAGTATTCCGCCATGGTTAGACCGGTTAGTGCAACACGTAGACGGTTACCTGGAGGCTCATTCATCTGGCCGTAAACCATGGCTACCTTGTCTAGAACACCGGCTTCTTGCATCTCGTAGTAGAAGTCGTTGCCTTCACGAGTACGCTCACCAACACCTGCGAATACAGACAAACCTGCGTGTGCTTTCGCAATGTTGTTAATCAATTCCATCATGGTTACTGTTTTACCAACACCAGCACCACCAAAGAGGCCAACTTTACCACCCTTAGCAAACGGACATAGTAGGTCAATAACCTTAATACCTGTGGTTAACAACTCATTACCACCGGCTTGATCTTCAAATGATGGCGGTGCACGGTGAATTGGCATTGTACTTTCGTTCTTCACATCGCCGGCATTATCAATTGGATGGCCTAAAACATTCATAACGCGGCCAAGTGTCGCTGGACCAACTGGCACATTAATCGCTTCGCCAGTGTTACTAACGACGAGTCCACGTTGCAAACCTTCAGTTGCACCCATTGCAATGGCACGAACAATGCCGTCACCTAGTTGCTGTTGCACTTCTAAGGTGAGGCCTTTCGCATCAACTAAAAGCGCATCATAAATGCTTGGTACTTGATCGGACGGAAATTCTACGTCGACTACCGCACCAATAACTTCAACAATTTGACCAGTACTCATTCTTAATCCTCGTTACTTAATTCTAAGCTTGTTTATTCGTTAAACCGCTGCTGCACCACCGACAATTTCCGATAGCTCTTGTGTAATTGATGCCTGACGCGCTTTGTTATACGCCAGTTGTAAATCATCAATTAAGCTACCTGCATTGTCTGATGCGCTCTTCATCGCAATCATTCGTGCTGACATTTCACATGCCACATTCTCTACTACTGCGCTGTAAACCATTGATTCAATGTAACGCACCAAGAGGGCATCAAGTACTTCTTCTGCCGTTGGTTCGTAAATGTAATCCCAGTGATGAGAGCGTTCTTCGCTAACCTCAGCAGGTAATGGCAGCACTGGCGTCACTGATGGTGCCTGCGTCATTGAGTTAATAAACTCATTTTCAGCGAGGTATAACTCATCAATGATTCCATTATTGTAATTATCTAACATCACTTTGATGCTGCCTATAAGTTCAGATACCTGAACTCTGTCACCCAGATGACTGACATGCGAGACCACATTCACTCCACTGATTCGGCGAAAGAAAGCCATACCCTTAGAGCCGATCACGCTTAGATCAATTTCTACATTTTGTGCTTGCAGCTCACCGATCTTTCTTAGTGTTGCCTTAAACAGATTAGCGTTTAAGCCACCACAAAGTCCGCGGTCTGAAGTCACTATGATTATGCCAACACGCTTAACTTGAGGACGAGCAACCATAAATGGATGCTTGTACTCAGAGTGCGCTGCAGCTAAGTGATTGATTACGCTTTTAATTTTGCTAGCATAAGGGCGAGTAGCACTCATTCGCTCTTTTGCTTTGCGCATCTTACTTGCGGCAACCATTTCCATAGCTTTGGTGATCTTCTGAGTATTTTTAATACTCGCGATCTGTGTTCGTATTTGTTTTGCGCCAGACATGTGGGCCTACCAGACGTTGTTGGCTTTAAAATCTTCTATAGCTGCTTTAATTGCCGCTTCGATTTCACTGTTGTAGTCACCTGTTGTATCAATTTGATTCAACAATTCTTTCTGACTACTACGTAGGTAATCGTGTAGCGCTGCTTCAAAGGCAACTACTTTGTTTACTTCGACATCATCTACATAGCCCTTATCAACGGCATACAAAGAAAACGCCATCTCACCAACTGATAACGGTGAGTATTGGTTCTGCTTAGTTAATTCCATCACTCGCTGACCACGCTCTAACTGCTTACGTGTTTGCTCATCAAGATCAGATGCGAACTGTGAGAACGCTGCTAATTCACGATACTGGGCAAGGGCTAAACGAACACCACCACCTAATTTCTTAATAATCTTAGTCTGTGCTGCACCACCTACTCGCGATACTGAAAGACCCGCGTTAATAGCTGGACGGAAACCAGAGTTGAAAAGATCAGATTCTAAGAAAATCTGGCCATCAGTAATTGAAATTACGTTAGTCGGTACAAAAGCCGATACGTCACCCGCTTGGGTTTCAATAATAGGTAGCGCAGTTAGTGAACCTGTCTTACCTTTAACTTTACCTTTTGTGAATGCTTCTACGTAATCAGCATTTACTCGAGCAGCACGCTCTAATAATCTTGAGTGTAAGTAGAAAACGTCACCTGGGTAAGCTTCACGACCTGGAGGACGACGTAATAGGAGTGAAACTTGACGATAGGCTACCGCCTGCTTACTCAAATCATCATAAATAATTAGGGCGTCTTCACCGCGATCACGGAAGTACTCACCCATTGTGCAACCAGAGTAAGGTGCAATGTATTGCATCGCAGCTGATTCTGAAGCACTTGCAGAAACGATAGTCGTATGACCCATCGCATCATGCTCTTCTAATTTACGTACAACGTTTGCAACTGATGAGTTCTTTTGACCAATCGCAACGTAGATACATTTAACACCAGTACTCTTCTGGTTAATGATGGCATCTAGGGCAACCGCAGTCTTACCTGTTTGACGGTCACCAATAATCAATTCGCGTTGACCACGACCAATCGGCACCATGGCATCAATTGACTTCAGACCTGTTTGCACGGGCTGATCAACAGACTTACGTTCCATTACACCTGGAGCAATCTTTTCAATTGGAGAAGTACCATCGCTTTCGATAGGCCCTTTTCCATCAATGGGGTTACCTAGTGAATCTACGACTCGTCCAAGCAGACCTGTGCCAACCGGAACTTCTAGAATACGACCGGTACACTTAACCTTGTTGCCTTCAGATATTGTCTTGTAGTCACCTAGTACAACCGCACCAACCGAGTCTCGCTCAAGGTTTAGCGCCATACCAAAGATGTTATTGCCGAAGTCCAACATCTCACCAGACATTACGTCTGATAGACCATGTACACGAACAATACCGTCAGTAACTCCAACAACAGTGCCCTCTGTACGAGCCTCTGCTGATGATTCAAACTTATCAATGCGTTGCTTGATTAAGTTTGTTATTTCAGTTGGGTTAAGTTGCATATGAATTCCTCTTGAATTCTAAAAATTAGTTAGCCATGTCTGTGGCAAGTTTCTCTAAACGGCCACGGATAGATCCATCGATTACGATATCGCCAGCTCGGATTATTGCACCACCAATTAGCGATGCATCAGTGCTGGTACTTAGGCTGACTTTCTTACCTAAGCGCTTACTCAATGAATCAGCGATTTTATCAACCGCTGCTTGGTCAGTCTCGTGAGCAGAAATTAATTCGGCATCGATACTGGCATCAGCCTCGATACGGTACTGATGAAATAAATCAGCAATGTCCGATAACAGAGATAAACGATCACTTTCAGCCAGTAGGCGTATAAAGTTCACGCCACGCTCGTCTAGATGTTCAGCACAAATATGCTCAACAATCTCTGCTTCTTGTTGCCAGCTCAGGCTTGGGTTATGTAGTAAAGCGCTAACAGACTTATCTGCCGCTACTGCTGCACAAACACCTAGCATTTCATCCCATTGCACGAGTGCGTTGGTTTCATTTGCGACCTGAAACGCTGCTCGCGCATAAGGTCGTGCTGCTGTAATTAATTCTGACACTTAGATTCCCTAAAGCTGAGCAGCCAACTCGTCTAAAACACCGCGATGGGTTTCAGCGTTGACTTCTTTATGAAGAACCGCTTCTGCACCAGCAATAGCTAGTACTGAAACCTGCCCACGAAGTTGCTCTTTCGCTTTATTAACTTCACGATCAACTTCTGCATGGGCTGCGGTTTTAATCCGCTCGCCTTCAACATTAGCTGTCGTTTTAGCTTCTTCCACGATCTCATTTGCTCGTTTCTGTGCTTGGTTAATAATTTCAGAAGCATGTTGCTTTGCTTCACCGAGCTGCGCTTGAACCAATGATTCTGCCTCAGCTTGTGATTGCATGCCTCGCTCAGCCGCTTCAAGACCCTGTGCGATTTTGTCTTTACGTTCGCTTAATGCCGCCGTAATTGGAGGCCAAACAAATTTCATACAAAACCAGACAAAGACCAAAAAGGAAATCGACTGTCCTATGAGGGTGGCATTTATATTCACCGCATTACCTCTCTAAAACTCAGTTTGTCGATTACGCTGCAAAGATCATGTAGAACGCAATACCAACTGCGATCATAGGTACAGCATCAACCAAACCTAGGACGATGAACATTTGTGTACGTAATACAGGGATAAGTTCAGGCTGACGTGCAATACCTTCCATGTACTTACCGCCTAAGTTACCAATACCTAATGCAGCACCGATAGCGCCCATACCCATTAGTAAACCGCCGGCTAAGTAAACAATTGCTTGTGATAATTCCATAACGACTCCGCTTTCTCTTGTTAAATTGTGGAAATGTTTATTAGTGATGTTCATGTGCCATATTCAAGTAAACGATCGTCAGTACCATAAAGATAAAGGCCTGAAGAACGACTACCAAAATATGGAATATAGCCCATACAAGTTGTAACGCACCGCCGAATGTACCTAGCGCAATTCCGCCGGTATACATTAGAGCAATCAAGATGAAAATCATTTCACCTGCGTATAAGTTACCGAATAATCGTAAGCCAAGTGATACTGGCTTCGCGACCATACCAACAGTCTCTAAGAAAAAGTTGATCGGTAATAAAACGATGTTCATTGGAAACTTCGCGCTAAATGGCTGCATGGTCAACTCGGCAGCAAAACCACCAGGACCTTTCACTTTTACGCTGTAGAACAAAACTAAAATGAACACCGTCAGGGACATACCCATAGTTGCGTTCACATCGGTGGTTGGTACCACCTTCATATATTCAACACCGGCCATCGCGGCAAGGTGTGGGATCCAGTCTACCGGCACTAAATCCATCAAGTTCATACCTAGCACCCAGACAAATACGGTTAACGCTAAGGGTGCAACTATCGGTGCTTTGCCGTGGAAGGTACTTTTGACATTATCGTCGACAAACTCAACGATCATCTCAACAAAATTCAGCAAGCCACTTGGAACACCAGCGGTTGCCCTGTTTGCAGCACGGGTGAAGAAAAACAAGAAGAGGGTGCCGACAACGATAGACCAGATCATAGTGTCTACGTGAATTGCCCAGAAACCCATCTCAGTGGCTTCTTGGCTTGTGTGTGCAAAACCCCACTCACCATCCGGCTTCTGACCATATGTCAGATTCTGAAGGTGGTGTTTAATGTAACCAGAAGCGGTTAGTACGTCGCCTGCCATTTATTACAATCCTAAGTTTGCTTAATTTTGTCGCTAGCAACTATCGCTGATAGCCAATGCGCTAATAGCGCCGCGGTATAGCCCAAAAACAATGTTAGTGGCTCAACCCACGCCTGTGTTGCAAATATAATTGCAAACAGGGTTGTTGTTATTACAATCTTCCCAAACTCTCCGGCGTACATCATGCCGAGTACTCGGTTTGGGTCTGCGCTACGTCGACTAATCAACTTAAACGCTAAATAACTATTCGAAACAATACTGATTGCTCCGCCTAAAAACCATGATAGAGCCTGTACTGAACCCAGCATTAACATTAAAACAGAACTTATTCCGATTAATGCTGCCTGAACCAGTAGCAAGGTTCCAATCTTTGACGAATTGAATCTTAAGCCGCTCATTTTAATCTGCGTTTTAAAGAATCCACACTATTTGCCAAATGCTATCGATACTCATTAATCGAGTCCGTATGCGGCGCGAAGTATAAAGGGTAGATGTGAAATTCTCAACCACTGCGGCAGGCTTGATAGCATAAAAAGCACTAAATAAATCAGCCTTTAGCCGTTGTTAAGTTTATTTAGGATACCGTCTAGTTCATCTAAGCTGTTATATGGGATCTCGATCTTCCCTTTTCCTGTTCTTTCATTACTGCGTATGGCAACTGCTGCACCGAGTCGGTCTGCCAAACGATTTTCTAAGGCCTGAAGGTTTGGATCTTTTTTCTCAGCGCTCGGTTTACTTGTTTTATCGCTCTGCGCCAACATTTTTTTCACAAACTGCTCGGTTTGTCGCACTGAAAGCCGCTTGGCAATGATCTCTTTTGCACTTCTATCCTGCTGCTCTAGTGGCAATGACAACAGCGCGCGCGCATGACCCATACTTAAAAGTCGATCATTCACCATTTGTCGCGCACCTGCAGCTAACTCAAGCAGTCGCAAACTATTACTAATTGTTGCCCGTGCCTTGCCTAATACCTCAGCTACTTCTAGATGCGTCCAGCTAAATTGCGCGATGAGATTCGCGATCGCAACCGCTTCTTCAACTGGATTCAGATTTTCACGTTGTAGATTCTCAATCAACGCCATTGCCGCTGCGGCCTGATCATCAGCCTGCTTTATGACTGCGGGAATATCTTGTAGCCCAGCTATCTGCGCAGCACGCCAGCGGCGCTCACCAGCGATTAATTCATATCTTGCCGCTATTTTACGTACCACAATCGGCTGTATCAGGCCCTGACTACGAATAGAGTCGGCTAGTTCTTGAAGGCCTTCATCGGTCATCGTCTGGCGCGGTTGAAACGGACTTCGATCGACTAAATCTACAGCAATAGTCAGCTGTTCAGTGCCATTTTGCGCGGTTTGTTGCGCGGATGCTTCCACCTTATGCGCAACCTTAGCGGGGCTCGATAACAAGATATCGATGCCGAGACTACCTAATCCTTTACGCTTTTTATTAGCGGCCATAATTTATTCCGTTAGTGCTTCAGTGAGTGCCGCCTGCCGTTGCAGCATTTCTCCTGCCAGCGCTAAGTAAGCGCGCGCACCACGTGAAGATTTATCATAATGAATGACTGGGAGACCATGGCTAGGAGCCTCAGCTAAGGTCACATTTCTCGGGATAATCGTGTGATAAACCGTATCACCAAAATGCGCAATCAACTGTGCCGAGACGTCATTTGAAAGATTATTTCTAGGATCAAACATGGTGCGTAACACCCCTTCAACCTGCAAATTAGGGTTAGCACCTTCACGAATACGTTCAATCGTACCTAATAAGGCAGATAAACCCTCCAGCGCATAATATTCACATTGAGTTGGAATGAGCACACTAGCCGCCGCGACCAAGGCATTAACCGTCAACATGTTTAACGATGGCGGACAGTCGATTAAAATATAATCGAAGTCGTCACTGACTTGTTCTAAGGCCTGCTGCAGACGATATTCACGTTCTGACATCTGCAGTAAACCGACCTCAGCATTAGTCAGATTCCCGTTAGAAGGCAGCACATGATAGCCAACTCGCTCACTAACCAGCATGCCTTCACGTATATCGATCTCTCCAAGCAAGACATCGCCGACTGAATTTTCAATGAGGCGTTTATCTAAAGCTGAACCCATTGTCGCATTACCCTGTGGATCCATATCCACGAGCAAAACCCGGCGCTTTGTCGCTGCCAAGGTCGCTGCCAGATTAACCGTTGTTGTGGTTTTACCAACACCACCTTTCTGGTTAGTAATCGCGATTATTTTGCTCATAGTCCCCTTATTTATAGGCCAGCAGTAAATTCCGTTCTGAGGTCAAGCCGGGAACGTTTACCTGCTTCGATATAATCTCAGAAAAAGCCGAGCTTGTCGGTAATTGTTTTGGCGCCTGTCCCAACATTAAAACGATAACACCGCCCTTGGCGACCACCGGTAGCAGCAGCTTGAGCGCCTTCTCGGTTGGCGCAAAAGCTCTACAAACTACGGTTTGTGGCGCTTCTTCCGGCTGATACTGCTCAATGCGTGTTTGTTCGATCTGCACATTACTTAAGCCCAGCTCAATAACCACTTGGCGCATAAAGCGCGTCTTTTTACCATTTGAGTCGAGTAGGGTGATGGCGAGCTCTGGCTTACAAATCGCTAATGGGATGCCCGGGATACCGGCACCACTACCGACATCAAGCACTGGTGACTGTTTGATATCTGAGATCACTGAAAGGCTATCAAGCAGATGTTTTTGCAGTAATTCAGCCGCGTTTGAGGTGCCAACCAGATTATAGGCGGCATTCCACTTCCGAATCAGCTGCTGATAGGCTAATAGTTTATTCGCTTGCTCGACACTTAATGCTAGATCGAGTGCGGCGGCTGCCGAGAGCAGCACATCTAATGGTTTTGACATCGTTGTTTATAGCCTGGCCAATCAGGCCGTGTTACGTAATGTGCTGCTGGCTTTCAGATGCACCAAGAGCAAGGATACCGCTGCCGGTGTAACGCCTGGAATGCGTGCTGCCTGACTCACAGTTTGCGGCTTTAATTCAGTCAGTTTTTGCTTTACCTCGTTCGAGAATCCAAGCACCTGCTTATAATCAAAGTCTTCTGGAATTTGCATCTCAGCGAGACGTATCGATTTATCAATTTCAGCCTGCTGCCGATTAAGATAACCTGAGTACTTCGCCTGTATATCAATTTGTTCGATCAATTCGGCATCTTCTTGGAACGGCGCCAGTTCACTAATAACACGTAGGTCGTTATAAGCCGTTGCTGGTCGCTTGAGTAGTGATGCGACGCTATATTCACGTTCGAGGACGCTGCCAAATAAAGCGATGCTTTGCTCATCTGTCACCTGTCCAGCTTGGATAAAGGTCGTTTCTAAACGCTTTTGCTCCTGCGACAAGGCTTCCTGCTTCCAACAAAAACGCTGCCAACGGGCATCATCAACCAGCCCCATGTTTCGTGCTAACTCGGTTAGACGTAAGTCGGCATTGTCTTCACGCAGTTGCAGTCGATATTCGGCGCGGCTAGTAAACATCCGATAGGGCTCACTGGTTCCCTGTGTCACTAGATCATCAATCATTACGCCAATATAAGCTTGGTCACGGCGCAGCACTAGAGGCTCTTCAGCACGCGTGGCTCGGGCAGCATTCAAACCAGCCATCAAGCCTTGGGCCGCGGCTTCTTCATAGCCGGTAGTCCCGTTAATCTGGCCGGCAAAATAAAGCCCCGGTAATGATTTTGTTTCTAAACTGGCATAAAGACCGGTGGGCGCAAAATAATCATACTCGATGGCGTAACCTGGTCGCGTAATGTGACAGTTTTCGAGACCTTCAATTGAGTGCACCATCTGTAGCTGTGCAGCGTAGGGTAGGCTGGTTGAAATGCCATTCGGGTAAACCTCGTGACTGCCTAAACCTTCTGGCTCCAAAAATACCTGATGGCGGTCTCTATCCGCAAAGCGCGTGACCTTATCTTCAATCGAAGGACAGTAACGTGGGCCAACGCCTTTGATGGCACCTGAATACATCGGTGATTGATGTAAGGAAGCACGAATAAAGTCATGCGTGCCGCTATTTGTGTAGGTGATATGGCAGTCAACCTGACGCGGGTGATCACTGCTGCTGCCCATGAAAGAAAACACCGGTAATGGTCGATCACCGGGTTGCGCCAGCAGGCGTTGATAATCAATCGTCTTGCCATCAATCCGCGGAGGCGTGCCGGTTTTTAGGCGATCAACCTCAAAAGGAAGTTCACGCAGGCGCGCGGCCAGAGGATTAGAGGGTGCGTCACCAGCACGCCCCGCAGAATAATTTTCTGCTCCAACATGGATGCGACCAGCCAAGAAAGTCCCTACGGTGAGGATAACGGCAGTCGCCCTAAAGCTCAGATCCATACGCGTACGCACACCGCAGACACGGCCCTGTTCAACTATTAGGTCTTCTACTTCTTGTTGGAATAAGCTCAAATTTGCTTGGTTTTCGACCATGCGTCGAATCGCCTGTCGATACAGGCTGCGATCTGTTTGCGCGCGTGTTGCGCGAACGGCCGGACCTTTGCGGCGATTAAGCACACGAAACTGGATGCCAGCCTCATCGGCTGCCAGGGCCATCGCACCCCCCATGGCATCAATCTCACGGACTAAATGACTTTTGCCAATACCGCCGATCGCTGGGTTACAGCTCATCTGCCCGATGGTCTCAATATTTTGTGTCAATAAGAGGGTACGCGCACCCGATCGAGCTGCCGCTAAGGCTGCTTCGGTTCCGGCATGGCCACCACCGACCACTATGACGTCAAATTGCTGTTGCATGGCACGCACTCTAATCCTGCTCTAGATCGCTTGCAATCTATTCCATACTCAATAGTGGCGCTAAAGCTCTAATTTTTGTTTTTACGGGGCTTACTTACCAATACAAAATTCACGGAAAATATAATCCAGCAAATCGTCCGGCGTAAATTCACCGGTGATCTCGCCTAGGCTCTGTTGTGCTAAGCGTAGCTCTTCAGCAATGAGCTCAGGTAGCTCGGCTTGCCCAAGTTGCAGCATGGCGCGCTCAATCGCAGCCTGAGCCTGTTGCAAGGCATCCAGGTGTCTTTGTCTGGCAGCAAAGGGGGTTTGTTGCTCGTCACTGCTAATGTCTAAGCGCTTAGCAATCTCAGCACGTAATTCATCTAGGCCTGTTCGCTCAATCGCTGAGACGTAGATTGCTTGCGCTAAGCGCGGACTCTGTTCGTTGAGCAAGTCAGCCTTATTCACGACGATGATATTTGCGGGGTCTGCTGCCTGCTCGGCTGCGCTTGGCTCGCTTTCTAAGACCTGTAAAATCAGGTCGGCCTGTGCACAGGCGGTTTCAGCTCTGGCTATGCCTTCACGTTCAATCTCGCCGGCGTCATGACGGATGCCAGCGGTATCAATCAAGCTTACCGCGACACCATTAATATTCAGATCTACCGAAATCAGATCACGTGTGGTGCCTGCAATCGGTGTAACGATGGCGCGCTCTTCAGAACAGAGTGCATTCAGTAAGGAAGATTTACCGACATTAGGTGCACCCCTTAATACGACTGTGGCGCCGCGCTGCATCCGAGCACCTTCACTCGCTACTTTATAAATCGCAGCCAGTCGCTCTAAGGTGTAACGCAGTTCTTTTTCGATTCGATCATGATCAGCAAACTCAATATCTTCGTCAGAAAAGTCCAGCGCCGCCTCTAATAAGGTACGCACGAAGATTAACTTTTGCAGCAAGGCATTCACTTCATCAGAAAACACCCCTTGCATCGATAGCACGGCCGAACGTGCGGCCTGTTCGGAGTTACTACTGATTAAGTCTGCGATCGCTTCAAGTTGGTTGAGCTGTAGCTTTCCATTCAGAAAAGCACGTTCACTAAATTCACCTGCACGCGCACGACGCGCACCGAGAATACAGGCACTCGCTATGATTTGTTCACAGACGATAGCATTCCCATGAGCATGCAGTTCAACCACATCTTCACCGGTAAACGAGCTTGGCGCCTTAAAATATAAGGCCAGACCCATATCAATGACGAGACGACTGGCTGACTCTGTTTTTGGATCAACTTTATAGAACTGCACATAATGTGCATAACGTGGGGTAAGTTGTTTACGGTCACAGATCTGCGCCGCAATAATCGCTGCATCCGGTCCAGAGAGACGGACGATAGCAACACCGCCGCTACCACTAGCTGTGGCAACGGCGGCTATTGTTTCACTACTCAACACAGGAGTGTCCGTAGGTTTAACATTTGCTTATGATGCTTTCTCATACTGACGTGTAATCATCCACTGCTGCGAAATTGAGAGCAGGTTATTAACGAACCAGTAAAGTACTAAGCCAGCTGGGAATGTTGCCATAAAGACAGTCATAAATACCGGCATGATCATAAAGATTTTTTCCTGCATTGGATCAGGTGGCTTAGGGTTCAACTTGAATTGGATAAACATCGATACACCCATCAGTAATGGCAGGATGTAGGTTGGATCTTTGATTGATAAATCCTGAATCCAAAACATAAATGGCGCTTGACGCAATTCGACGCTTTCAATCAACACCCAATACAAAGACAGGAACACCGGCATCTGAATTAAGATGGGTAAACAACCACCGAGTGGGTTGATCTTCTCATTCTTATACAGCTCCATGACCGCTTGATTCATCTTCTGCTTATCGTCGGCATAACGTTCGCGTAATGCTTGGAAACGCGGCTGTACTTGGCGCATCTTCGCCATCGACCTATAGCTTGCTGCAGATAAGCGGTAGAAGACTAGTTTAATTAATAAGGTCACTAGGATGATCGAAAGACCCCAGTTGTGAACCAGGTTATTAATAAAGTCTAACAGCCAAAACAAAGGCTTGGAGATCGGAGTGAACATGCCATAGTCAGTGGTGAGTTCTAAGCCAGGGTGAATCTCTTCAATAATTTTTTGGAGCTTAGGGCCTACATACAGACGATTTTGTATTTCACGGGATTGGCCGGGGGCAACCTGAATAAATTCAGAGCGTGCACCAATAATAAAATCTGTCCCTACTTCTTTTCTAGCAACCTGTGAGTAAACCACATTGCTTTCTAAGTCATCAGCCAACCACGCGCTGAAGAAGTAATGTTGCAGCATCGCAATCCAGCCACCATTGACCGTTTTACCGAGCGTCTCTTCCTGCATGTCATCAAAAGAAAGCTTCTGATATTTCTCATCAAAATAAGCCGCACCGGTGTAGGTTGGCAGTTTGAAGAAACCCATATCCTGACTTGCATAACTATGACGGATTTGGCGATATTGAACCGCCGACCACATGCTGTTGCCCTGATTCTCAATGGTGTAATCAACCTTGATCAAATAGCTACCACGGGTGAAGCGATAGTTCTTTGTAACGACAACATTATTTTTGCTGCGCCAGGTAAATGGAATGACCATTTCATCAACGCCATCGGCCATTTCATATTTCAATCTGGCAGAATCAAATACAGCCATTGGACTGGGTGCTAATTTTGAAACATCGTTATCCGCACGTTTTGCATGAACGAAAAATGATTCCGGGATATAGGTCTTTTTGCGATCATCAAGAAGGACCATAGACTGGCTACCCTCATCGAGACTCAGCGGGTAGTTTAATAATTCCAAATGATGAATATCAGCACCACGAAGATCAATCTCCATCTGATAGACGTCTGTCTGCACCGTCACGCGCGCTGTTGCAGCAACTGACTTAGCTAGCGACTTAGCCGGCACATAGGCCTCGCTTTGTCCCTGTTCTATTGGTGCCGGTACCCCAAAGTTCTGGTAGAGCTCAGACTGCCCAGTCGCTGGGTTATTCATCTGTGTCGCTTCGGTCACGCCAGGATTTTGTGATATCTCATGCTCTTGCTGCCAACTAGTCCAAATCAAATAGAGCACTAAGGCGAGAGCGGTATAGAGTAAGAAGCGTTGATTTTCCATTATTTCTGCTTTGTCTTATTATCTGGAACTGGGTCAAAACCCCCCGCATGAAACGGATGACATTTTGAGAGTCTTATTACGGTCAGAACTATACCCTTTATGAATCCATGTTGCCGCATCGCATCAATAGCGTATTGGGAACAGGTAGGGGAAAAACGGCAACTAGGCCCGATCAAAGGACTAATTGCTAATTGGTATCCACGAATAATCTTAATCGCTACTTTTTCTAGCATGCTGGCTAAGTTTATCCCAAAGCTTTTTTAGACTCGTGCTGAGCTGAGGATTGAGTGTTGCTCCACAGCTGCGTTTGCATATTACGGCAATGTCGATGGCTGGCAAATCATGTTGATTCAAGCGGAAACTTTCACGAACCTGACGCTTTATGCGACTGCGCTGACTGGCCTTAGCCACATTTTTCTTACTAACAATGACGCCAAGTCGTGGATGGCCAAGCTTATTGGGTATCGCTAACAATGTGTAGAACGAGTCAGCACGCTTCATTGGATCAGCGAATACTCGCTGATAATCGCTCGATTCGTTAAGACGAAGACGGCGGGAAAAGCCTAAAGAGCGATTTTTATCTAGCAACGGCTATGGACAGAGACGAGCTCTACCCTTGGCGCGACGTGCGCGAATCACTGCGCGACCACCACGAGTCTTCATGCGTGCACGGAAACCATGGGTACGTGCGCGACGCAAATTACTTGGATTAAAGGTCTGTTTCATCTGAATACTTCCGGTAACTTAATCATTAGCCCACAAAAGGGCCGCAAACCTTAATTCTACTACCTTATTTTGTCAATCTTTAATGCAGGAAAGATGTTGTAATATTAACGAATAGCACGAACACTACGCACTGCAAACACGATGCCCTAACCTATGACGAACATTGTTTGGCCAAAATGCCTACAGGCCTTAGAACTCGAACTAAGCGAACAACACCTCAATACGTGGATCCGACCTCTTCAAGTGGTTGAAAACGAATCCAAAATTGAACTTTTTGCACCTAATCGCTTTGTATTAGATCGGGTCAAAAAAGACTATTTTCCAAGAATTCTTGAGGTTGTAGCGCTGCATTCAACAACCGCTGAGAGTAAACAGCTGCTAATCAATATTGGCACCTCTGTGGTCAGCACACCCAGCACGCCAACGCTCAGCTCAACGATAAGCCCGGTTATTAGTGTCAGCCCAGCGGCTGCTAGTCAGGTTTTTTCGAGCAACCTTAATTCAACATCTACCTTTGATAGCTTTGTTGAGGGTAAATCCAACCAGCTCGCTAAGGCTGCAGCGATGCAAGTCGCTGATAGTTCTGGAACCGCCTACAATCCCCTGCTTATTTATGGGGGCGTCGGTCTCGGTAAAACGCATCTTATGCATGCCGTTGGTAACCAAATCCTGCAACAGAACCCCACTGCACACGTGGTTTACTTACATTCTGAGCGCTTTGTGCAAGATATGGTCAAAGCCCTGCAGCACAATGCTATTGATAATTTTAAGCGTCATTATCGATCAGTGGATGCCTTATTAATCGATGATATTCAGTTCTTTGCGGGAAAAGAGCGTTCTCAGGAAGAGTTTTTCCACACCTTCAACGCCTTGTTAGAAGACCAGCGACAGATAATCATTACCTGTGACCGCTACCCTAAAGAAGTTGAGGGTTTAGAAGAGCGCTTGAAATCTCGTTTTGGTTGGGGTCTAACGCAGTCTATTGAGCCGCCCGAATTAGAAACCCGTGTTGCCATTATGCAAAGTAAGGCCGAAGCCGCAGGCATTGACCTGCCAAGCGATGTTGCCTTCTTTGTTGCAAAAAAGATTCGATCGAACATCCGTGAGCTAGAAGGGGCTTTGCGTCGATTGATCGCTAACTCTCAGTTCACCGGTAAAGATATCTCGATTGAATTTGCACGTGAGGCGCTGCATGACCTTATTAGCCTCCAAGAAAAGCTGGTAACCATAGAGAACATTCAAAAGACAGTAGCTGAATATTATAAAATTCGCATCGCAGACCTGTTGTCCGCTAGACGCAGTCGCTCAATTACTCGTCCACGACAATTAGCTATGTCCCTATCGAAGGAATTGACCAGTCATAGTTTGCCGGAGATTGGTGATGCCTTTGGTGGCCGTGATCACACCACTGTTCTGCATGCCTGTAAGAAGACCGTCGAGTTGCGTGATGGTGACGCTAAAATAAACGACGATTACGTTAATCTATTACGTATACTTAGTAGCTAGCTGTGGATAAACTGGGGAACACATGGGTAAGCTTTATTTTCACATTTAGTTACACCGACTTAGCCTGTTTTATACTAGCTCTATACCCCGTTACCCACAGGTAAATACAGCATAAACGATTGATTTAAATACGTTTTATTGAGTTATCCACAAAAAAGTGGTGCCTTAATAATAATAATACTAATAAATACTCTATAACTATAGATATGAAATTTTCGACTTCCAGAGAAGAATTACTCAAGCCTATACAGCTCATTATTGGCGCTGTAGAGCGTCGACAGACGATGCCTATTCTATCGAATTTGCTATTACGTAATGTCGATGGGAATTTAGTGATTACAGCTACCGATCTAGAATTGGAGTTATCAGCGACCTTAGCGGTTACCGTTGAAGGTGAAGACATCACTGTCCCTGGTAGAAAATTCTTAGATATTTGTAAGTCACTCAGTGAAAGCAGTGTAATTAATTTTTCAACAAAGGGTGAAAAAGCAGAATTACGCGCAGGTAAAAGTCGCTTTTCCCTAGCCACACTTGCAGCAACTGATTTTCCTTTAGTTGATGCCTTGGAAATTGAAGATTCAGTATTAGTAGCAAAAGAAGATTTACTGCGTTTAATGGAACAGACCTCCTTTGCAATGGCGCAGCAAGACGTACGCTATTACTTAAACGGTTTGTTGTTCGAAACACAGGGAGCGGTTTTACGCTCGGTTGCAACGGACGGACATCGTTTAGCTTTGTCCAGCGTTGAGCTTGCTAGTGAAGGCAGTGAACGTCAGGTCATTGTTCCACGGAAAGCAGTCGGTGAGCTGATGCGAATCTTAAATGCACATAATGAGAGTATTGATATTGCTCTTTCAGGAAATCACTTATTAGCGAAGATAGGCGACATTCGCTTCGTAACAAAGCTAATTGACGGCAAGTTTCCGGATTATCAGCGAGTCGTACCACAGAATCACGAGTATATTGCAGTGGTTGACCGTGAGGTCGCAAAAGCCTCTTTGATGCGTGCATCGATCTTAAGTAACGAAAAATACAGAGGTATTCGACTGAGTTTTTCTAATAATAAATTGATGATTCAGGCGCATAACCCCGAACAAGAAGAAGCACAGGATGAAATTGAAATTGAATATTCTGGGCCAGAAATCGAGATAGGCTTCAATGTCAGCTATCTTTTAGATGTGCTTAATATTTTAAATACCAATGATGTACATTTCCACCTACAGGATTCAAACAACTCCCTGTTGATTCAAGCCCCTGCTTCGGATCAGGCGCAGTTTGTTGTTATGCCAATGCGTCTCTAATTAAGACATGCATCTTAGCCAGATAACATTGCAAAACCTGCGATGTTTCAAAGACTTAACGCTAGATCTTGAACCGGGTATCTCGGTTTTCTATGGTCAAAATGGATCAGGTAAAACCAGCGTTCTAGAATCGATCGACTTTCTTAGCCGCGGTAAAAGTTTTCGCGGCGCACAATTCGGCGACATGCTGCAGCATGATCAACAGCAGCTCATAGTCAGTGCGCAGCTTCAACAAGATGACGGTAGTAGTGATCGCCTCGGTGTACAGAGAGACTCCAAGGAGACCCTTCTTAAGTGCAATGGCAGTGTCATTAAACGTTGGTCAGAGTTTGCACAGCGACTCCCAGTGTTAGCTATTCACCCAGAATCCTTTCAATTGGTGATGGGTGGGCCAGTAGAACGGCGCAAGTTTATGGATTGGGGCATGTTCCACGTGGAACCTGACTATCGTAAACACCTACAAATTTACAGTAAGGCTTTGGCACAACGGAATAGTTGTCTTAAAGATCAGATAGATGCGAGCCCTTGGAATAAACCAATGGCAGAGAGTGGTGAACGAATCGATGCCTATCGACGTCATTATTGTGAAGAACTCACACCGTTAGTGAATTATATTTGTGATGAACTAGCACTGGGTGCTGAGATTGATCTGCAGTATCAAAGTGGCTGGAAGGACGGCAAGAGTTTAGCAGAACAGCTGCAGGCTGAATTACTGCAACAGCCACTACCAAATTTCAGTGGTGTCGGTGCACATCGTGCAGAAGTACAAATTTACTGGCAAGGCCGGAAGTTTTCGAAAAGCAGCTCACGTGGCCAACAAAAAATACTAGCGGTGGCTATGCGCCTAGCGCAGTCACTGTATTTATACGAAACACAAGAACGCACAACGCTTTATTTAGTAGATGAATTACCGGCAGAGTTAGATACGCTGCGCTGTGAGCGAATTCTATCAATGTTACAAGAACTAGATAGTCAGACACTAATCACAACGGTTAGTGCAGAATCTGTTAAATACCCGAGTTTAGACGCTGTTAATTGGTTCCACGTGGAACATCAACAGGTTAAAGCAGTGCTATAATAATGCTTTAGGAGCAGCCGAATAATTATGAGTTACGATTCCAGTAGTATCCAAGTCCTCAAAGGTCTAGAGGCGGTACGCAAGCGTCCTGGTATGTATATCGGTGATACCGATGACGGTACCGGTTTGCATCATATGGTATTTGAGGTGGTCGATAACTCTATTGACGAAGCGCTCGCAGGCCATTGTTCAGCGATCAAAGTTGAAATAGAGACAGACGACTCAGTGACTGTTTCAGATGACGGCCGAGGTATACCAACGGATATTCATGAAGAAGAAGGTCGTTCAGCCGCAGAAGTTATTATGACGGTGCTTCACGCTGGCGGTAAATTTGATGATAATTCCTACAAGGTGTCTGGCGGTTTGCACGGCGTGGGCATCTCAGTGGTTAACGCCTTATCAGAAAAACTAAACTTAACCATTTGGCGAACTGGCAAGGTGTATGAGCAGGAATACCGCATGGGAGAGCCAGTCCAGCCCTTGGCTGAGACAGCAGATACCGAGCGAACTGGTACTCAGGTTAGGTTTAAACCAAGTAAAGACGTCTTTGGTGATACTAATTTTCATTATGAAATATTAGCGAAACGATTACGTGAGCTCTCTTTCTTAAATTCTGGTGTTGCGATTGAACTTATTGATCATCGTAGCGGTAAAAAAGACCGTTTTGTCTATGAGGGCGGCATAAGTGCCTTCGTAACGCACTTAAATAGCAAAAAGACCCCTATACATCCGTCCGTTGTTTACGTCCGTAAGACGCGAGATGAGGTAGAGGTAGAGGTTGCCATGCAATGGAATGACTCCTACCAAGAAAGTATTTTTTGTTTCACCAATAATATTCCGCAGCGTGATGGCGGCACCCATCTTGCTGGTTTTCGTGGCGCATTAACACGCAGCCTGAACCAATTTATAGAAAAAGAAGGCTATAACAAGAAAGTTAAGATGGCGCTAACCGGCGATGACACCCGTGAAGGCCTAACCTCGGTACTTTCGGTGAAGGTACCCGATCCTAAGTTTTCATCACAAACGAAGGACAAGTTGGTTTCATCTGAAGTGAAGCCAATAGTAGAATCAATTGTTGCTGAAATAGTGCAAGAATTTTTGATAGAAAACCCAAGTGAAGCCAAGGTAATCGTCAATAAGATTATTGATTCTGCTAGAGCGCGTGATGCAGCCCGTAAAGCGCGCGAAATGACACGTCGAAAGGGTGCTTTAGATATTGCTGGCTTACCCGGTAAATTAGCGGACTGTCAGGAAAAAGATCCCGCTGAATCAGAACTGTTTCTAGTCGAGGGAGACTCAGCCGGTGGTTCTGCAAAACAGGGACGTGATCGTCGCACGCAAGCTATTTTACCGTTGAAAGGAAAAATTCTAAACGTAGAAAAAGCACGTTTTGACAAGATGTTGTCCTCAGCTGAAGTGGGCACACTGATTACTGCACTTGGCTGTGGTATCGGTAAAGACGAATTCAATATTGAAAAGCTGCGTTACCATCGCATTATTATCATGACCGATGCTGACGTTGACGGCTCTCATATCCGCACGCTGTTGCTGACATTCTTTTATAGGCAGATGCCTGAGTTAATTGACAAAGGCTATATTTACATAGGTCAACCACCTTTGTACAAGGTTAAGAAAGGCAAGCAAGAAACCTATGTTAAAGATGAAGCTGAGCTAAGCCTTTACTTATTGCAGCTTGCAATTGAAAATGCAGAGCTACACGTGAATGACAACACGCCGCCAATACAAGCTGCTGCGCTTGAATCCTTAGCGAAAGAATATATGGCAGCGATTGCTGTGGTTAATCGTCTATCAAGGATGCACGATGTCGGCATATTAAGTGCGATGCTACAGCAGCCACTAGTTGCTGAGAAAGTTACGTTAGACAGTGCCGCATTAATTGAAGCGTGGTTACCTGACTTATTAGCAGTTGTTAATCAACAGCAACCAGCTGGTACGCGCTACACCGCGAATCTAGAATGGGTCGGTGATGAGCCGAAGGTAAACTTTCAGAAACTAGTGCATGGACTGGCTACTGATGATAGTTACAGCCTAGCTTTCTTCAACGGATCAGATTACAAGTTGTTGCAAGCTATTGCACAAAACACGAATGCCTTAATGGAGCCTGGGGCTTACATTAAGCGTGGAGAAAAGAAAAAAGAAGTGAGACAATTTGCAGAAGTAATGCAATGGTTGATGGAAGAAGCGAAGAAAGGGCAAAGCATTCAACGCTATAAAGGATTGGGTGAAATGAACCCAAGCCAACTTTGGGAAACAACCATGGACCCAGAGTCTCGTCTAATGGTTCAAGTTAGAGTTGAAGATGCTGTAGCTGCAGATGATGTCTTCTCGACACTAATGGGTGACCAAGTTGAACCTAGACGTGAGTTCATTGAAGCCAATGCGTTAACTGCAACCAACATTGATTTCTAGACTGACAGTATCGAAGAAACGTTAGCTAATAGTTTGAGTTAAAAACGAAACGAGACAATGCAAATAGCGAGCTGGAATGTAAACTCATTACGTGTACGATTACCTCAAGTATTAACATGGTTAGAAGAAAACCCAGTTGATGTACTTGCAGTACAAGAAACAAAAACGCAGGATCCAGAATTTCCATTAGACGAGATTTTGGATGCAGGCTATCGCGTGGTCTTCTCAGGGCAAAAAACATATAACGGCGTCGCTATCCTAGCGAAACAAAAGCCAGAAGACATAATTACCGACATCCCACAACTAGATGACCCACAACGTCGCATACTAGCGGCGACCATAGCCGGTGTCCGAGTGATTAATCTCTATGTTGTAAATGGCTCTGAAGTCGGTAGTGAAAAATATGCCTACAAGCTGGACTGGTTAGAGAAGGTTACCGCCTTTATAGAAGAAGAAATGAATAAACATCAACAGGTCGTAGTGTTGGGTGATTTCAATATAGCCCCTGATGAACGCGATGTGCACGATACAAAGAAATGGAATGAGGATGTCATTCTCTGTAGTAAAGCAGAACGATCGGCCTACGAGAAATTATGCGCATTAGGTTTTAGTGATACCTTTCGTCAATTTGAGCAAGAAGACGATAGCTTTAGTTGGTGGGACTACCGCAGTGGTGGCTTTCCTAGAAACCAAGGTTTACGAATAGATCTAATCCTAGCGAGTTCAGCATTAAGTTCAGTTTGTAGCTTTAGTCGAATAGATAAAATACCGCGTGCATGGGAACGACCCTCAGACCATGCACCAGTCATTGCTGAATTTAAAATATAGTTCTTTTTGAAAAGTTGAAAAAAGTTAAGATGTTTTTTGGAGCAAAATAAAGCGCGAACAGATAATAGTTTTTTAACAAATGTTTTATTTCAGAGGTTCTTATTATGCGACGCATCATGGTTTTAAATGCTAAGGGTGGCTCAGGTAAAACCACGCTAGCAACAAACTTAGCAAGCTACTTTGCGAGTCAGCAACACAATGTAACTCTAGTTGATTATGATCCACAGGCCAGCAGCCTAGCCTGGCTCAATGAGCGCTCATCGGCGCGACAGCCAATAACGGGTATTGCAGGATACAAAGGCAAATCAGTGAGAGCGAACCGGCAAACTGATATTGTCATATTGGATGCACCAGCCGCGATACATGGTGCACAACTGACTGCCTTGGTACGCAAAGCAGAAACCATATTAATACCGGTGCTACCGTCACCAATCGATATGCGTGCAGCAAATAACTTTATTCAAGAAATAAAAAAGTGTGCACCAGTGGCACAAAAGAAGGCGAAGATTGCCTTGGTGGCTAATCGCTGTCGCAGTGTGACTAATATTAGTGCTGAACTAGAAGTCTTCCTCAGTAAACAAAAAACACCATTCTTAACGACTCTTCGAGATAGTCAAAATTATGTTCGTGCTGCTGATAAAGGCATAGGTATCTTTGAGTTAGCCCCTGCAGCAAGTGCTATTGATAGAGAGCAATGGCTTCCAATAGTGAAGTGGCTTAAAAGTAAGCGCAGTCAGGCCTAAGCATTTTTATTTAATTAAAAGAGAAGTTTATGAACAACGCTTACTGCCTGCTGGTTTTAATATTATCGCTACAGGTGGTATCTGCTAATGATCGAAATGCATTTTTATTGGAACCTGTAGTTACTAAACTGTATATGCCAACGACGGAAAAGAAAGAAAGAAACCAAGTTACCCATGTCATCGTAGAAAAGTCAGCGCGCAAACTTTATTTGATGAGTGGTGCTACCTCATTGCGAGAATATCGGATCGCCCTTGGTCAAAATCCAATTGGTCAAAAAGAGTATGAGGGTGACTCTAAGACTCCAGAAGGCGAGTATATCTTAGACTGGAGAAACCCAGCTAGCAGATTCTTCCGCTCACTACATGTTTCATATCCGACGCCTGAACAAGTACAGAAAGCAAAAAGTGACGGCATTAATCCGGGTAGTAACATAATGATTCATGGTCAACCAAGCAGTTGGATTGAGCGTATTCACTTAGGCTTTGATCAATATGACTGGACTGATGGCTGTATTGCTGTTGAAAATCAAGACATCTTAGAAATTTGGTCGATGGTGGCAGATGGCACACCGATTACCATCAAGCCTTAGGCGGCAGCACCTTTTTTCTGACGATGACTTAACCATAAAGCGAGCAAGATAGCTGGAAGTCCTAGACCTGCAGAATAGATGAAGAACATTAAATAACCCAGAGCATCAACAACTTCGCCAGCAAAGCCCCCCATAAACTTGGCTGGTAATAACATAACCGAACTGAGTAAGGCATATTGGGTAGCGGTATAGAGGCGGTTAGTTAATCCTGAAAGGTAGGCAATGAAGACCGTACCAGCAATACCACCACTGATATTATCAGCAGTGATAACACTGGCTAATAATAAGGTGGTCGGTGCTTTGGTTGCTAATATGGCAAAGATTAAATTGGTGATGACAACCAATATACTTGAAATAACCAACATCGGTAAAATCTTGAATCGGCTCACCAGTAGTCCACCAAGCAAGGCCCCAAAGATAGTCATGCCAACGCCAAAGGTTTTTGAAACCAAGCCAACTTGTAGCTCGGTATAACCCATGTCGACATAAAACGGGCCAGCCATAACGCCCATGGTGATATCGCTTAATCGGAAACAACCTATGAAAAGAAGCAAGACTAACCCAAAGTAGCCATTTCGATAAAAGAAATCAGCAAAAGGTTGAACAACAGCAGTTAACAACCATTGGCTAGATCGCTGCAATCGACTTGCAGAAGTATTAGGTGAGACCACAGCTCTTGTGGGCTCAGCTACTAATAGACTAGTAACAACACCAACTAACATAAATCCTGCCATCACCTGATAAGCAATAGACCATCCATAGAAGTGCGCTAATGTGAAGGCACCACCACCCGCTAATATCATACCGAGACGATAGCCAAGCTGATAACTTGCAGCCATTGCTGCCTGTTGCTCAACAGGTGCAGATTCAATACGCCATGCATCAAGTGCAATATCTTGTGTCGCTGAGGAAAAAGCAACGACTAAGGCGAGCAAGATTAAGTGTTGGAGATTATCTTGAGGGTTAACACTACCCATAGCAAAGAGACTGAGTAAAACACCAAGCTGTGCCAGTAGTAACCAACTGCGACGCTGCCCCAATAACCGTGAGAGCAAAGGAAGTCTGAGATGATCGACCAGCGGTGCCCATAGAAATTTAAGGCCATAAAACAGGGCGACCCAAGAAATAAAACCTATGGTTGCACGATCAATGCCTTCCTTACGTAACCAAAAAGACAGCGTGCCAAAGACAAGTAACAGTGGCAGGCCAGCAGAGAAGCCAAGTGCCAGCATAGCTAAGATACGTTTTTGGCAGTAGACCTGTAGGGAGGCAACGAGGCTATTCATTTACTGATCCAATAAATAACTAATGGAAAGCGGCGCGTGATCTGAAAAACGTTCGTCTTTATAAATTTCCTCGTTACTAGCACGACCACTGAGTTCAGCAGATGCAATGTGGTAGTCAATACGCCAGCCGACATTGTTAGCCCAGGATTGGCCACGATTAGACCACCAAGTGTATTGATCAGCCTCATCATTGAGCTCACGAAAGACATCAATGTAACCTTCTTTATCAAAAAGCTCATCCAGCCAAGCGCGTTCTTCGGGTAAAAAACCAGAGTTTTTACGATTACCACGCCAGTTCTTAATGTCTATTTCTCTGTGTGCAATATTCCAGTCACCACAAATGATATAAGGTTTCTTACGCCGCTTTAGGTTTTTAAGATGGGGCATAAAGACATCCATAAATCGAAACTTAGCCGCTTGACGTTCATCACTGGATGAACCTGACGGTGCATAAAGTGAAACCACAGCGAATTTTTCAAACTGTAACTCCAAATAACGGCCTTCATTATCGAACTCTTCAACGCCTAGTTTTGGCACAACCTTAAGTGGCTTCTCACGACTGTAAACGGCAACACCACTGTAACCTTTCTTGACGGCATCAACGTAATAGCAATGATAGCCTTGAGGCTGAAACTGAGGATCGTCTTTGAGCTGATCAAACTGAGCTTTAGTTTCCTGAATACAGACCACATCCGCATCTTCTTGAGCAAGCCAGAGAAAGAAACCTTTTCTGGCTGCAGCACGGATACCATTGGCATTGAGTGAAATTATTTTAGTTTTTTTTGGCATGGCGCAGGCTTCTGTGTATGAGAATATAAAGGAAATCGTTTAGACTACGCACTTACTTTAGCATGCACCCGAATAACTATCATTACTGTAAAGACACTATGGAAACCTCAAAATTCGTTGAATTCGCTATGCATAGCGAAGCATTACAATTTGGAAAATTCACTCTAAAGTCAGGGCGTATCAGCCCTTATTTTTTCAATGCTGGAAAATTTAATAGTGGCGAACATCTTGCTGTCTTAAGTGAGTTTTATGCACAACGATTGATTGATTCAGGTATTGAGTTTGATATGTTGTTTGGCCCAGCCTACAAGGGAATACCGCTAGCAACTGCTATTTCAATTTCTTTATATCAGCAGTATCAGCGTTCAGTGGGTGTAGCCTTTAACCGTAAAGAGGCAAAAACACATGGCGAGGCAGGGCTTTTAATTGGTGCCCCCTTGAGTGGAAAAATTGTTATTACCGACGATGTTATTACCGCAGGTACAGCCATTCGTGAGAGCTTTGATATTATTTCAGATTCTGATGCTGAGGTGGTTGCCGTAATTGTCGCTTTAGATCGGCAGGAAAAAGGCCCCAATGGTGCCAGTGCCATTCAAGAGATAGAGCAGCAGTTCCAGATTCCAGTTTTGGCAATTGCAGGACTCAATGACTTACTCAGTTACGTCGAGTCAAATATGAAAGAACAGCAGCAGGCTTTAACAGAGTACCGTAGTCAATACGGGGTTTAGTCGAAGACGGACTAAGCTGAACCTTGGCAGCGGCATGCTGCCAATTACTAGCGACAAATAACCTTAGGCGCTATGCAGTAAATAGTGCCGGACCTAACGTTGGATTAGAGTGCCAATGCCGCTGGTAGTTAAGAGCTCAAGCAAGACCGCATGTTCGATACGACCGTCAATAATATGTGCACTATGGACGCCTGAATTAAGGGCATCCAAGGCACAGCGTACCTTGGGTAGCATGCCACCATAAATTACTTTTTTGCTAATCAAGTCTTCAACTGCTGTTGGCGATAGCCCGGTCAACAAGGCGTCACCATCCATCACCCCAGCGGTGTTGGTTAATAAGATCAGTTTCTCGCTCTCCATCACAGCAGCAATACTAGCTGCAACAGAGTCAGCATTAATGTTGTAGGTTTCACCGTCAGAGCCAACGCCAATAGGGGCTATCACTGGAATGATGTTGCTACGTAAGAAGGTATGTAAGACACTCGGGTTAATACCGGTAACTCTACCGACATGACCAAGATCAATAATTTCTGAAGAATTGGCCTCGGGTGCATTACTGTTGACCTGAAGCTGTTCGGCAGAGATTAAACTCGCATCTTTTCCAGAAAGACCAACAGCCTGACCACCATGCTGATTGATCAGATGTACAATCTCTTTATTGACCTGCCCGCCCAGAACCATCTCAACCACATCCATGGTTTCTTGGTCGGTTACGCGCATGCCATCAATAAATTTGGATTCTTTACCAAGCTTCTTTAAGACTGAGCCAATCTGAGGGCCGCCGCCATGGACGATAACAGGCTGCATACCAACCTGTTTCAGCAGAACGATATCATTCGCAAAGCTCTGTTTGAGATGCTCTTCAGTCATGGCATTACCACCATATTTGATGACAATGGTTTTACCCGCAAAACGCTGAATATAAGGCAGAGCTTCGCTTAAGACTTTGGCACTAGTAATAGCTTGAGTTGAATCCACAATTAAAAAGGCAATGTAAGTGAGGGATCGGTAGCGAGCAGTTGTACTTTAAAGTCTCGCTGTAATTGCGCTAGTTTATCGCTATTTACTGCCTCAAAGCGAATAACAATGGCTGGCGTCGTATTAGAGGCCCGAACCAGACCCCAGCCATACTCAAAATCAGCTCGGACACCGTCAATTGTGGTTAGCTGAGCGCCTTCAAAGCGGGCATTAGCAACAAACTTTTCGACAAAGCGGTGTTGCGCGCCGTCTTCCTCTAATTTTATGGTGATCTCGGGGGTACTGACATCATCTGGCAACAGTGCAAATCGCTGAGATGCACTGGCTTGCTGTGAGGCAATAATCTCTAGCATGCGTGCTGCTGAGTAGAGACCATCATCGAAGCCAAACCAACGCTCCTTAAAAAAGATATGGCCACTCATCTCTCCGGCTAATAAGGCACCTGTTTCCTTCATTTTATTTTTGATGAATGAATGGCCGGTCTTCCACATGGTGGCCTTACCACCAGCCTGTTCAATATGGCGAGCAAGGTTACGTGATGATTTCACATCAAAAATAATCTCGGCACCTGGGTTGCGGCTAAGCACATCTTCTGAGTACAACATCATCTGACGATCGGCATAGAGAACCTCACCGCATTCATCAACAATACCGACACGATCACCATCACCATCAAAAGCGAGGCCTAAGTCCAATTTATTTTCACGGACGCTGCGGATTAAATCTTGAAGATTATCAAGCTCACTTGGATTCGGGTGATGATTAGGAAAGTTGCCATCAACATCACAAAATAGAGGGATTACTTCACAGTCTAATGCAGCAAATAATTTTAAGGCGGCTGGTCCAGCAACACCATTGCCACAATCAATAGCTATCTTCAGTGGGCGTTGTAAGCTGATGTCTTGAGCAATAACAGAGATGTAATCATCAAGTATATCGACAGTCTTAAAGTTACCACTGCCACAGCGGAAATCATTATTAAGAATACAATTAAAAATGTCTTGGATGAGATCACCAAACAGTGTCTTTTCCGCCATAACCATTTTTATACCATTGTATTCAGGTGGGTTATGACTGCCGGTAACCATTAAGCCAGAACCAGTCTTTAGCGCATGACTGGCATAATAAAGAACAGGAGTTGGTACCTCACCAATATCAATGACATCTGTACCGCCAGCACGTAAACCTGCAATCAGTTGTGTGGCTAAGGTTTGACTACTGAGTCGACCATCACGACCAACAACAACTTGTGTGCATTGTGGATATAAGGTTGCGACAGCGCGACCAATTAAATAAACAACATCAGGTCTAAGGTCTGTCTTAACGACACCACGAATATCATAGGCGCGAAAGATATTAGCATTAACATCTGTATTCAATGGATCAGTCATATTTATTGCTTACCACTATGACCAAAGCCACCGCTACCACGTTCAGTTAAAACAAAATCATCAACGACATCGAATTCAGCCTGAACCACAGGGAGAATAACCATCTGTGCGATGCGATCCCCAGCTTCTACAGTGAAGTCTACAGAACCACGATTCCACATTGAAACCATCAAAGGCCCTTGGTAATCAGAATCAATAAGGCCAACAAGGTTGCCAAGGACAATGCCATGCTTATGGCCAAGACCAGAGCGCGGTAGTAAAACAGCGGCTAGTGTCGGGTCTTGAATATAAATTGATATACCGGTTTGGATGAGTTCACAGTCACCGGGTTTTAAAATCAGTGGCTGATCTATGCAAGCACGTAAATCCATGCCAGCTGAACCTGCTGTGGCGTAACTCGGTAGTGGGTATTCCGAACCAATACGAGGGTCTAAAACTTTAAGTTGAATGCGACTTTTTGAGGAAACGGACATTGGACTTTTCTTTATGGTTAATTAACTGTTTATGAATGGCGTCTAATATTTTTATAGCCAAGGTGGTCTTACGCATACGCGCAATACTTTCTTGATTATCAGCAGTGATAATTTCAACTGAATTATAGTCACTGTTAAAACCTTGATCACTGCAGCTAACATTATTGGCAATAATCATATCTAAATTTTTTCGTATTAATTTTTCACTGGCATGTTCTATCGTATGTTCAGTTTCAGCAGCAAAGCCAACACAGAAAAGAGTGGGCTTTGCTTGCTTAACATCAGATAATATATCGGCAGTTGGTGTTAACTCTAAACTTAAGGTGTTGTCACTTTTCTTTATTTTTTCAGAGGCAACGTCGGTTAGACGATAATCAGCCACAGCTGCACAGCCAATAAAGAGATCACAATCATCAACTTGTTGAAAGACAGCATGATGCATTTCAGAAGCACTGACGACATTGATAAGACGAATACGAGAGTTACATGTTTCATGCGTCGGCCCAGCTATTAGAGTGACATGCGCACCCGCAGCCAGAGCAGCTTCGGCTAAGGCGAATCCCATCTTGCCTGAAGAACGATTGCCGATATAGCGAACGGGGTCGATTGCTTCATGCGTCGGGCCAGCAGTAATGAGAATATGTTGCGCAGCAAAGGCGCTGTTTTCAAATTGACGAATCATTAACTGCAAAAGTTCAGTTACTTCAAGCATGCGGCCTGGTCCAACTTCACCGCAGGCCTGTGCGCCATCTGCTGGGCCCCAAATTAAAAAGCCGCGATCTGTTAAGTGCTTTAAATTATCTTGAGTGGCCGCATTCGACCACATCTGTTGGTTCATGGCTGGTGCTACAGCAACAGCACCTTGATGGGCTAAACATAGCGCATATAACAGTTCGTCAGCCTCACCATGAGTAAGCTTGGCAATACTATTAGCACTGGCCGGTGCAATAACAATTAGATCAGCCCATCGTGCCAAGGCAATATGATCCATGCCAGCCTGATCAAATAAGCCATTGTCTGTGATTGCTACAGGATTGCCACTGAGCGCTTGAAAGGTTTTTGCAGCAACAAAGCTGGTAGCGCTAGCGGTCATAACAACACGCACCTGTGCGCCTTCCGCTTGTGCTTCACGTACAAGCTGGGCAGTCTTATAGGCAGCAATACCGCCCGTGACAGCAATGACGATTTGTTTATTTCGTAATGTCATAGCCTAAGAGTATACCTGAAAGCCTGTTCTTGCTTAAAAGCATTATTTAAATTGGGGCATTATTTAGACAGATGTTAATCGAAGATTATCCCAAAGACCTACGCCCACGTGAAAAACTAATGCTACGCGGTGTAGCCAGTCTATCTGATGCAGAATTGCTGGCAGTGGTATTGCGTAATGGTCGACGTGATTGTTCAGCAGTTGAGTTGGCGCAGGGTTTGCTCAATCAGTTTGGTGGCTTAGATAAAGTACTACATGCTGAATGGTCTGAGTTACAACAGGTGGTTGGGATAGGGCTGGCAAAATATGCACAACTAAGCGTAATTGCTGTGTTGGCGGAGCGCGCCATGGAGAATTGTTTTGTACGCGAACCGATACTAGATAATCCTGCTTCTGTGATGAATTACCTGGCATTAAAACTACGTCATAAACAACATGAAGTATTTGCCTGCATCTTACTCGACGTGCGTTTAAACATATTGCATTACGAGGAACTATTTCGTGGCAGCCTCAGCGGTACCAATGTTTATCCACGAGAGGTTATTAAATTAGTATTAAAAATGAATGCGGCATTTATTATCTTTGCTCACAATCATCCTTCAGGCAATACCAATCCAAGCTGACAAGCTGATTACTAAACGATTACAAGAAGCCTTAGCACTGATAGATGTTAGTGTCATTGATCATATAATTATTGGTGAGGATAACTACTCTATGGCAGAGCATGGCATGCTCTGAAGCAGTAAAGATTATAAATGCCGACGCAAGGCTTCAACTAAACGCTCGATATCTGCTGATGTATGTTCACTGCTTAAGGTAATACGTAGGCGCGCACTGTTTGCCGGAACAGTCGGTGGTCTGATCGGTAACACCAAAATCCCTTCTGCGGCTAATGCTTGGCTAAGGCGGATAACCTTATCGTTATCACCAAGAACTATCGACTGAATAGAACTAATAGATTCTAAGCTGGGATGCTGTAAATGCTTTATGAGTTTTTTGTAATAGGCGATATTCTGTTGTAGACGCTCTCTACGTGCTGGCTCATTTTGAATAATAGCCAAGCTTGTTGCGCAGGCAGCAATCAGAACTGCAGGGGCTGCGGTGGTGTAAATAAGGCTGCGTGCTTTTTGCATGACGTATTCAAGTAAGTCATGTTTGCCAGCGACAAAGGCACCACTGCTACCAAAGGCTTTACCAAAAGTGCCAATTAAAAGGTCAATGTCCTCTGGATCAATCTGCAGTTGCTCTGCACATCCTTTACCATTCTTACCCAACACGCCGAGGGCGTGGGCATCATCAATAAGCAGTAAGGCCTGGTGTTCTTTTTTTAATGCGACCAACTCAGCTAGTGGTGCAATACTACCTTCCATACTGAAGACACCGTCACTCAAGATAATCTTGTTAGTGGCTTCACTCTTTTGCAGTAAGCGACCTAATCCTAGATGATCACGATGTTGATAACGCTGGTGCTTTGCGTCACTTAGCTTGGCGGCATCTATCAACGAGGCGTGATTTAAACGGTCACTAAAGAGCGCGCTATGGCGTGTCGTAAGGGCGCTGACGACACCAAGATTAGCAAGGTAACCTGATGAAAATAATAGAACGCGTTCAACACCTAGAAAGGCCGCTAACTCTTTTTCGAAGGAGGCGTGTTGTTCACTATAGCCAGTGATCATCTGTGATGCACCACTACCTACACCGTAATGCTGCAAGGCGTCTGTGGCAGCAGAAATTAACCGCGGATCATTCGCTAGGCCCAAATAGTCATTGCTACAAAACGAAAGGTAATCAGTGTTATCTAAAGTGACCTGAACACCCTGTGGACCATTTAAAGTGCGACGCGTGCGTAGGCTTTGACTATCACCTAGTTGCTTAAGTTGAAGATGGATTTCCTCAAGCTCCACAGGCGTATGCTAACGGCTTAATGGCCGCCTGCACCCTCTATGCTGATACCTAGGCGCTCAAGTAAACGCATGTCTTGCTGATAACTTGGGTTCGAGGTGGTAAGTAATTTTTCACCATAAAAAATTGAATTGGCGCCTGCTAAGAAGCACAGTGCCTGTAATGATTCATCCATATCTTCACGACCTGCTGACAAGCGCACATAGGTGCTTGGCATCATGATTCGTGCTGTCGCAATGGTACGTACAAACTCAAATGGATCGAGTTCATCGGTACCAAATAAGGGCGTGCCTTCAACCTGTACTAGGAGGTTGATTGGTACCGACTCAGGCACCGGATCCATGTTGGCGAGTTGCATTAACAAGCCAACGCGCTGTTCACGACTCTCACCTAAACCAAGGATTCCACCAGAACAGACATTGATACCGGCCTGACGCACATGGTCAAGCGTATCAATACGATCTTGATAATCACGTGTGGTAATAATCTCACCATAAAATTCAGGTGAGGTATCAAGATTATGGTTGTAATAGTCTAAGCCAACACTAGCCAATCGTTTTGACTGTGCATCACTCAACATGCCTAAGGTGACACAGGTTTCTAATTTTTCTTCTTGCACGACCTTAATCATCTCGATGACACTCTCGAGATTCTTGTCCGTGGGATTACGCCAAGCAGCGCCCATACAAAAACGGGTAGCACCTAACTCTTTGGCGGCCTTTGCTGCCTCGCGTACTTCTTCTATAGGCAGCAGTTTTTCACGCTCTAGTCCCGTGTCGTAGCGTGCGCTTTGCGGGCAATACGCACAATCTTCAGGGCAGGCGCCTGTCTTGATTGAGAGTAGCGTGCTAGCTTGGATGGTATTCGCATTATGATGGATACGATGCACGCTTTGGGCTTCAAACATTAAATCGTTAAAAGGTCGAGAGTAAATTTCAAGAGCGGATTTTAAATCCCAAGTATTCTTTGCAGTCATAGAGGTACAGTCGTTAAGTGAAAAACAGGCATGTTGCGAATCAGCTCGCATCAGGGAGTCTAGCGTGCGCCCGGTACTTGTCAAATTCTAATGACAAAAATAATTGACAAGAAATCAGCTGAGATTGGCTTGGATGCAATACAGGACTTCTTTTTCCCTCAGCGCTGCATAGCCTGTAGTGCTAGGGCCGAGGCTGCCGCACAGTTATGCACGACTTGTTTGGCATTATTGCCACGTTGCCGTAACTGCTGCAGACGCTGTGGGCTGCCCTTATGCGGCATAGAGTCGCCGGCTAGTTGTGGTCAGTGTCTGCGTAATGAGCCGGCGTTTGATAGCTTATTCGCAGCCTATTGGTATGAAGCTGTGCCACGACAGCTTATAACCGCCATAAAATATTCTGCAGAGCTACACTATATGCCGACATTAATGCGTATGTTCGAGGCATTTTCACCGAATATTCAAGAAGATAGCATCTTTATACCGGTTCCGACCCATGCAGCACGTGTGCGCCAACGAGGCTTTAACGCTAATCATGAGTATTTACGAGCCTTAGCACGGCGATTCCCTATCCGTTGTGACTACGGACTGCTGCAACGTCATAGGGATACTCAGAAGCAGGCAACATTGAATCTTCGTGAACGCAAAAGTAATGTCCGAAATGCATTTACGCTAAGGCATCACTGTGACTATCAGCAGGTGAATCTATTTGATGATGTTGTTACCAGTGCCGCAACGGTGCAAGAAATCAGTCGTTGTTTGAAGGCCGCTGGAGTGAAACAGGTAAAGGTTTGGTCTCTGGCGCGGACTAAACGGGTAAGTAATTACTCATAAGAATACCTAGAAAAACACATAATCCGACATAATGATTGTTTTTAAAGGCGTGTAGCAGCCCTTTTTGATCATATTCAGCGATTAAGAATTGTTGATAGAAAAACAAGCAAGCCACAATAATCAGTGAGATAAAATACCAATAGCGAAGATCTAGCTGTATACCAACAGCGAATAGACTGAGTAATGTTAATAACTGCAGCAGAGCGATAATTAAGCGATCAGCCGAGCCAAATAAAATGGCGGAAGATCGCACGCCCAACTTGATATCATCCTCACGATCCATGATCGCGTAGATGCTGTCATAGGCCGTCGTCCAGAGGACTGTTGCAAGAAATAAAAGCCAAGCCCAACTGCTTGGGAAGCTATTACTGATAGCGGCCACAGCCATCGGAATTGACCATGCAAAAGCCAAACCAAGATGAACCTGTGGCAGAAAATGATAACGCTTCATGAAGGGATAACTAGCAGCTAACGCTAAAGCTACACAAGCCATTTGCAGGCTTAATGGATTTAAAACCAGTAAGGCGATGCTGAAAGCGAGCAAGATCAAGGCAGAAAATACCAGTAAGGCTTCTCTTGAACTGATGCGGCCACTGGCGATAGGCCGCTGAGCCGTTCGTGCTACATGCGGATCAATGTTGCGATCTGCAAAGTCATTTATGGCACAGCCCGCGGAACGCATAAGTATGACACCCAGAATAAACACCAGACTAATATCCAGTGCTGGCAGACCATCAGCAGCAAGAAACAAAGCCCACAGTGTTGGCCAAAGTAATAAATAAATGCCTATCGGTTTATCTAACCGAATTAACTCAGCATAGAGATTAAGTTTTATCTGGTAGGGTTTCTTCACTTATACTTTAGCCTATAATTTTTTATTTACTGAAACGCTAAGATTTCAGTAGAGCAACTTTCTAGAATATTAACACTGGATGCATTATGACGATTAGGACTTTTCAAGGACACCAACCAGAAATTGATGAAACGGCCTATGTCGATGAAACGGCCTTGGTCATTGGGCAGGTCAGTTTGGCTAAGGATAGCTCAGTCTGGCCGATGACGGTTATTCGTGGTGACATCAATACCATTACTATTGGTGAGCGTAGCAATATTCAAGATGGTTCAGTCCTGCATGTCAGTCATAAGGGAGAGTACAGCGAAGGTGCCTGCCTAAACATTGGTAATGATGTAACCGTCGGACACTCGGTGGTGCTACATGCCTGTACCATTCATGACACCTGTCTCATCGGTATTGGTTCAGTGGTGCTTGATGACGCCATTGTGCATTCGAATGTAATGATCGGTGCAGGTTCCTTAGTGCCTAGCGGTAAAGAATTAGAGGGTGGTTATTTATGGTTAGGCCGACCAGCAAAACCAGTACGCAAATTGACTGACAGTGAACTGAAATATTTAAGCTACTCAGCAGCACACTATGTGAAAGTAAAACAGATGCATGAAGAGTCTTAGTTAAAGTAACAATTTATGGACGTAATAGTGGAAATAAAGCTGCTGTCTCAGGGCGAAAACCGCGCCAGATAAAATAAGATTCAGCGGCCTGTTCTAGCAACATTCCTAGTCCATCAGAACAGCCCTGTGCCTTATGACTTTTTGCCCAGAGCATAAAGGCGGTGTCATCATTGGCATAGGCTAGGTCATAACAGAATGTAGTTGATGAAATAACAGCGGCTGGGATTGCAGGCACCTGATTACTCAGGCTGGCAGAAGTTGCATTGATTACAAGGTCGTAACTTTCATGCTTAATATCTTCCAAGGCACAGGCAGAGATCTGCGAGCGATCAGCAAACAAGCCGACCAGTTCTTCAGCTCTGGACAGACTGCGGTTTGCAATGCACAACTCAGCTATGCCCGCTTCAATTAAAGGTAAGACAATGCCGCGAGTCGCGCCACCCGCTCCAATAATTAATACACGTTGGTCAGATAAGCTTAAGCCAATATTTTTTTCGAGATCACGCAGTAAACCAATACCGTCTGTATTAGCGCCCTGCCAGTTCCCCTGATTAAAAGAGAGTGTATTAACAGCACCTGCCGCCTGTGCGTATTCATTAAGCTGTAAGCAACTAGCATGCGCCAAGACTTTAAAAGGCAGAGTAATATTCAGCCCAATAAAACCCTGTTCTTGAAGTTGGTTAACAGTGCTAATGAAATTATCAGGCTCTGCAAGCACACGCTGATAATCAATTTCAATACCTTCTTGAGCAGCAAAAGCAGAATGAATCTGTGGTGACTTGCTGTGTTCAATCGGATTACCAATAACGGCGAATTGTTGCATTTTTAGATCCTGTTTATGCTTGCAGCCAACGCGCAATATCTTTTGCAAAATAAGTCAGAATGCCATCAGCACCTGCACGTTTACAACACAGCATAGCCTCCATCACACAGGCTTTCTCGTCTAGCCAACCATTACTCGCAGCAGCCTTGAGCATGGCGTACTCACCACTTACATGATAGACAAAAGTAGGTGCTGCTAATTCTTGCTTCACGCGTTGCACAACATCAAGATATGGAAGCCCTGGTTTAACCATGACCATGTCAGCACCTTCAGCCAGATCTAAGGCAACTTCACGAATTGCTTCATCACTATTAGCAGGATCCATCTGGTAGGTATGTTTATTCGCAGCCCCTAGATTAGCAGTGGAGCCGACAGCATCACGGAATGGGCCATAAAAATTAGAGGCATACTTTGCAGCATAGGCAAGGATCAAAGTATTACTAAAACCTTCTTGTTCAAGAGCATCGCGAATTTCACCAACACGACCATCCATCATGTCAGAGGGTGCAACAACATCAACACCGGCGGCGGCATGGCAAAGTGCTTGCTTCACAAGGACAGCAACAGTCTCATCATTTAAAACATAACCATGCTCATTGATTAAACCGTCCTGACCATGCGAGGTGTAAGGGTCTAGAGCAATATCAGTAATCACACCTAATTCAGGAGCGGCAGCTTTTATTGCCTTAACAGCACGTGGCACTAAACCTTCAGGGTTATATGCTTCGGCTGCATCCAGTGATTTGAGAGATTCATCAATGACTGGGAAAAGTGCGATTGCTGGTATGCCCAGTGCAACTAACTCCTTGGCTTCAGCTACTAAGAAATCGATGCTTAAGCGATCAACACCGGGCATTGAAGCTATGGCTTGACGTTGTTGTTCACCCTCTAGAATGAAAATAGGATAAATTAAATCACTAGCCGTAAGCGTATGCTCGCGCATCAAGTTTCGACTAAATGAGGAGGCGCGCATACGGCGCATGCGAGTGCTTATATTGATGCTCACTGAGTAACTCCGTTGATAACGTTTAGTAATTAATCCAATCTTGCGGTTTTAGATAAGTAGTATACAACGCCTCTTCGGCACTGCCTGCTTCTGTTTGATGGTTGTACTCCCAACGCACCAATGGCGGTAAGGACATTAAGATTGATTCGGTACGTCCCCCCGACTGTAAACCGAACAAGGTGCCACGATCATGTAATAAATTGAATTCAACATAACGGCCACGTCGATAGAGTTGGAACTCACGTTCGCGCTCACTGTAGGCTGTATCTTTACGGCGCTGTATGATGGGTTCATAGGCTTGCATAAAACCATTGCCAACCGCTTGTGTGAAAGCAAAACTTTTAGCGAAACCAGACGCATTAAGGTCATCATAAAAAATACCACCGATACCACGTGGCTCTTTGCGGTGAGGCAAGTAAAAGTAACGATCACACCATGCCTTATATTCCTCATAGCAGTCACTACCTAAAACCTCACAACTACGTTGCGCCTGTAAGTGCCAAGTTTTTGCATCCTCAACAAAACCATAATAAGGGGTCAGGTCATAGCCACCACCAAACCACCAGATAGCTTCACCCTGTTCTGGTTGAGCAATAAAAAACCTAACATTGCAGTGAGTGGTTGGTGCAAAGGGATTACGTGGATGAAACACCACAGAAACACCACAGGCCTCAAAGCTGCAACCGGCTAGCTCAGGACGTTGAGTGGTTGCCGCCTTAGGTAACTCAGTACCAGAGACGCGAGAGAAGTTAACCCCCGCCTGTTCGAACACC
>TARA_B110000879_G_scaffold71916_1_pt1 | contig 99491 bp, 84 predicted proteins | sample TARA_B110000879 | Tara Oceans TARA_B110000879 (sample SAMEA4398094) | marine metagenome | biome: Polar Biome; feature: [SRF] surface water layer (ENVO:00010504); material: water (ENVO:00002006), including particulate matter (ENVO:01000060) such as... | depth 5 m
TGTTGCTACGATCTTCGGCGGTTCATCCCTAGTGCAGGCAGCGGATATCGCGGTCAAGAGTGGTGAGAAAATTGCCTTCATGGGTGACTCGATTACGGCAGCTGGAGCGAAGCCTAATGGCTACGTGCGGCTAGTGATTAGTGGTTTGGAAGCGGTAGGTGTCAAGACGACAGCTATTCCAGCTGGTATCAGCGGACATAAATCGAATCAGATGCTGGCTCGATTGGACAAGAATGTGCTTAGCAAGAAACCTGAGTGGATGACGCTGAGCTGTGGTGTGAATGACGTGTGGCATGGTAAGCGTGGCGTACTTCTCGAAGATTACAAAAAGAACATCACCAAGATGGTCGATCAATGCCAAGCAGCGGACATCAAAGTAATGCTTCTCACCTCTACGATGATCAAAGAGGACCAGAAGAATAAGCTAAATCAGACCTTGAAAGGTTATAATGATTTTCTCATAGAGTTGGCCAAGGAGAAGAAGTGTCTTATCGCAGATCTAAATGCTGATATGCAGGCTGCCATTAACGCGAGTGCGGATAAAAAAGGTGGGAAGTTACTCACCAGTGATGGCGTCCACATGAACGCTGATGGTAATAAAATGATGGCCACTGGCTTGCTGAAGAGTTTTGGACTAGATGCCAAGCAGATCGAGAAGGCACAAGCAAGCTGGAGTGCGAAGCAATAAGCTCAATTTTTCAACGACGATGAAACCACTATCCACTAGTATTCGCCAGATGTTCCTCGGTGTAGCACTCACTCTGAGTTGTTTACCAGTCGCGGCCGAGAAGCCCGAAGTCATCCCGATTATAGACTGTCATGTTCACCTTTTTACCTTTGAGAGGCCGGAAGGACTCGGTTGGATCAAGAAGGATAACAAGATACTCTATCGAGATTTTCTAGTGAAAGATCATAAACCCATTGCCGAAGCAAATGGCGTGATTGGGGTGGTGGTAGTTCAGGCAGGACAGAGTATCCCAGACAACCAGTGGAACCTAGACGTCACCGCCGACCATAAAGAACTCTATCGTGGAGTGGTGGGCAATCTTTCACTAGTGATCGGCACCGATAAGTTTAAACCACTCTTTGAGAAGCTATGTAAGGACAAGCGTTATGTCGGCTATCGTTTATCAGGACGGCCCGAAGGGGAATTTAGCGAAGCCTTCTTTCGCGATTTGAAACTCACTGCAAAGGAGGGGAGAACACTCGATATTCTGCTCGGCGGTTATAGCCTTGCCGATGCTGCGGAGATCGCCCAGCGAGTACCTGAGCTAAAGATCATCATCGATCATATGGGTGGAGTTGCCCTAGATGGAAAGCCACTAGATCCCAATTGGGTGAAGAGTTTCCGCGCCGTTGCTAAGCACACGAACGTCACTTGTAAAATTTCAGCACTTTATGGAAGAGTGAAGAAGCAGCCCGCACCCCAGGAGATTGGGTTCTATAAGGAGGTATTAGATCTATCTTGGGAATGCTACGGTGAAGATAGAATCGTCTATGGTAGCGATTGGCCAGTTACTCGGACGTCTGGAGATTATGCTTCTGTTCTTAAGCTTACTCGAGCCTATTTTGACAGTAAGGGGCAGGTGGCATCCGCAAAACTTTTTTACAAGAACGCCGCTCTTTTTTATGGGATCAGCGAATTAGCGCCTTAATGCTGTGCTAGAGGTTATTTTAGAAAGTTTACATGTTCATGATAATTTGATCAATATCTGATAGACTAGGATTCAAACAAGGTATATATAATCTCATGCAGCTTTTCTCACATCGTTCAATTTCGAGTTCTTGGATAGCAACTCGCTCTCTAATGTTTGTGGCGGTGGTAGCGGGTTCTGCTTTTTCTAGCAGCGGCGCAGAGATGGTTGTGCCTCCTAAGGTAGCCGAAATTGTTCAGTATTATTGCTCTGAGTGTCACGATGGAGCCAGTCAAGAAGGTGAGGTTCGTTTAGACAAGCTTCATAGACTTCCATTAAACGAACGACTAAGCTTGTTCAATAGGATGCAGGAGCAGATTTATTTCGAGCAAATGCCGCCGAAGAAAGAAGCCCAACCGGAGTCCGATGAGCAGAAGTTGTTGCTCGACTGGCTGGGAGCCGAGCTCAAAAAGCATAAGGCCTCAGAGTTAGAGGACAAGTTACGTGACTACGAGTATGGAAACTTTGTTTCTCATAAGAAGTTATTCAGCGGAAAAATTAAAGAGCGGCCCTTCACCTCAGCCAGACGTTGGCTGATCAGACCAGAGGTTTTTAATCAGAGGGTAAAAGGGATTTTTGAATCCGATGGGCATGACCACAGGATGAACCTTTTTGGTGTCACTAATCCTTTCGTGCTTCCTGAGCGCTCTGGAATACGAGATTATGACACCACCGCACTCGATGGTGGGCATCTTCTTATCATGCTATCCAATGCGGAGTGGATTTCTCACAAACAAATCCGACCTGCCCGAGTAAAGAATGGTGAGATCAACGCTAACGATTTTCCAAATAAAAAAGATAACTGGGCACCGAGTTCTACTCCGAAAGCATTCGAAGACATCATTCTTAAAAAAGGAAAGCCGACTAAAAATGAACTTCAGGCGGCTATCCAAGCTCAGTTTCATAATGTTCTTCGGCGCTCAGCTAACGGTCTCGAGTTGAGTCGATATACCGGACTCACTGAGTCCTTTATCCAGCTTGGAGGAAATACTGAAGGGCTTCGGCAGATGCTCGTCTCGGTTATATTAGAGTCCGAATTCTTGTATCGCCTTGAATTTGGCGAGGGTTCACTCGACGCATATGGTCGGCGTAAGCTTTCTCCACGTGAGGCGAGTTATGCCATTGCCTACGCCCTAGGTGACCGTAATCCAGATCCACAACTGATAGCGGCAGCAGCCGAGGGGCGTCTCAAAACTAGAGGAGATTACCACCGAGAAGTCACCCGTTTACTTGCTGATCAGAACTACTATAAAGGTAAAATCGACCCGTCTATCGAAGGAAAGCAAACTCGCTCACTCGTGGTCTCACACCCACGTTTAATCCATTTCTTTCGTGACTTCTTCGGCTATACAAATGCTTTACGGGTCTTTAAAGATTCACCTCGTAGTGGGGGCTTCTACCGTAACCCTTGCCGAGGAGATACCCAGACACCTGGTCGCCTAATCAGTGAGGCGGATCTGGTTGTCGCTCACCTTGTGGGACTGGATAAGAATGTCTTTGAAAATCTGCTCACTACCGATGAATTTTTTGTCTATCGAGACAAAGATCCTGAGACCTCAAGGAAGTTAATCGCGTCTTGGCGGAAGTTCTACGAAAAGCTCAAAGATACTGACTGGAAAACTGATGCAAAAAAAGTGTATGACGCAAACCTTGAATACATAAAATCCCAGAAATCAATCAAGCCTCACCCAAAGCGACCGATAAAGGAATTCCTTTCCTACATGTATTACTTCGAGGAGTCCTTCGGTCGTGGACGTATCCCGTTTACTAAAGTGCCTTGGTCTCATGGTTATGGTTCACACCACGCTCCGTTCTACAGCTTACCACCCACGCCTTCGATTGGTCGCTATCAACAGGCTAGCCGGAACAACTTCCGAGGTTTTGAAAAGAAAGAATTTTGGAGTTACCCTCTCGAACAGCCTTTCAAAATTGAAAACCGTAAGGGGATTCTCACTCATCCAGCGTGGCTGATTGCCTTTTCTCAGAACACGGAGTCTGATCCAGTGCACCGTGGGCTATGGGTGCGCAGAAAACTTCTTGCTGGCACGGTGCCTGATGTTCCCATCACTGTTGATGCCCAGATTCCTGAAGACCACCACCACACTCTGCGCACTCGATTAGACCGTGTCACCAAAAAGCAGGAATGCTGGAAGTGTCATGATCAAATGAATCCTCTTGGTCTGCCTTTTGAGATGTTCGATGACTTTGGCCGCTATCGGGAAGAGGAAAATTTAGAACATCCCGAAAATATTATTTCTACATCGAAAGTAAAACATGGTGGGCATACTTATAAGACGAAACCCGTGCTTGCTACGGGGTCTATCGATGGAACCGGCGAAGCTAAAATCGATGGAGATGTGAGCGATGCGCTCGAGATGATAGGGAGGCTCGCTAAATCTGACCGGGTAAGGCAGTCTATCATTCGCCATGCCTTCCGCTTTTACATGGGGCGGAACGAAATGCTATCCGATTCCCAGACGCTAATGAACGCTGAAAAAGCTTACCTCGATAACAATGGTAGTTTTAAAGCCGTTGTTATTTCCCTTCTCACATCAGATTCTTTCATTTACCGTAAACCAAACACCGCAACAAAATAGCCAAAATAGTGATGACTAATAGAAGAGATTTCCTAAAAAATTCCTTACTCAGTGCAGGTGCAGTGGGTTTATCTACAAATCCAGCATGGGCAAAATTCTCTGCTGAGAACGAGAAGCCACCGATGCGCTTTATCTTCATTCATAAAGGGAACGGTCTATTTCCCAAGGCGATGGTGCCCCCTACTTTTAATGATGAGCTAAAAGCGAAGGAGAAAAGCAAAGCCCCCTATGAAGCTTCTCTCATGGATAACGACCTTCCCGCATGGATGGGCGCTCTCAACGAGCACAAGGAGAATATGACTATTCTGCAGGGACTTTCAGGTAAGATGTGTACTGTAGGCCATCACTCATTTCAGTCATCGCTAGGGGTTTATAAAGCGAACCAGCGCCTCAGCTCGATTAAGTGGGCTACCGTTGATTTTGAGTTAGCAAAGCTTTATCCATCACCTCTTGATCACATCGAGCTTGCTTGCTTCCCCATCAGTGGAGGTAATTCACGCGGAAATCTCAATGGAATCGAAAAAGGATTCTCAGCCCGTGGAGCCCAGCAACCGAACTACGCCTTCGGCTCTCCCAAGATTGCCATTAAGAAGCTATTTAAGTCGGTCTCCGACACAAAGGATGGCCAAGTGCAATATGAACTGGAAAGAAAAGTCTTAGAATTCGCCGCTGGTAAACAATCTAAGCTTTCTGAATCTCTTAATGGAATCGAAAAATCAAAGGTAGCAAACTACGCCGATTCCATCGAAGCCATCCGTAAACGGAATAAAAAAATAGACGCTATGGGTGACGTCATCCGAGAGCATGTTCCACAGCTAGATGAGAAATATCTTGCAGATGAAATGAGCACGATTGACCGCCAAGTCGGCCATACCGAAGTTCTCCTATCGACTCTGATCTCAGGAATGACCAACGTCGCCACCTTCACTATCGATGAGCTCGGTACACTCTACACGGGTATTACTGATATCGAGAAAGAAACGGTAAACCTGCACGATGTTGGCCACGGGAAATCCGTGGGTGCTTTTAAGGCTGAGGAAGTTCGCGAGAAAGTCCGCTGTCACCATATGGATGTCGTTAATTCTATCGTGAAGCGCTTGAAGAGCGTCCCTGAAGGCTCTGGTAACATGTTTGATAATACCACGATTTTCTACTACCCAGACGGTGGTGAGACCCATCACAGTAAAGGTACTGAGTTCCCGTTCATCGTTTTATCTGGTAAGAATTCGAAACTGAACATCGCCGGGAAATACATCCGTCTTCCCGGCTACGGGAAAGAAGGTCACAAGACCCTGGGTAACTGGTACACAAGTATTCTCAATGCCTACGGCAACGACATCGCCCACTTCGGTGATCCAGATACCGGCCTTGGCCATATGAATCAAAAAGGTCCGATCAAAGAGTTTATGACTTCGTGATTGGCTTAAATATCCCTCTTGCTACTCTGCTCAAGAAGATCTTGAGCGACACTCCTAAAAAGCAAATTCCTATCAGCCAGCCACTATGAAATTGATCACTTTAGTTATCATTGCTCTAACCTCGATCCTCAACGCGCAGGGACTCACGAATAAAGTGGTTACTTTACCCAAGGAAGTTCATCAGAAAACTAAGTGGCTGAATGACAACTTTCTACTGTTCACTCCCAAAGGGAATTCAGAGGCCAACAAGAGCCCACTTATCATCTTTCTTCACGGTATGGGAGAGCGGGGGGACAATATTAATGCTGTTAAGAGGCATGGCCCTCCAAAAATGGCGGAGAACGAGAAGGACTTCCCATTTATTGTGGTCTCGCCACAGTGCCTCAAAGATGAACGAGGTAAGGGATGGTGGAACTCTAAGGACCTTTCCCTATTACTTGATTATGTGAAGAAAACTTACCACGTGGACGAGGACCGTATTTACCTCACTGGCCTGAGCATGGGAGGATTTGGAACTTGGAAATGGGCCGCGGAAAACCCTAGAGAATTTGCCGCTATCGCGCCAATTTGCGGTGGAGGCAACCCGAAGGACGCTAAAAAATATGGTAAACTACCGGTCTGGGCTTTTCATGGCGATGCTGATAAGACGGTGAAAATTGAGTTATCAAAGCGTATGGTAGACGCCATCAAGGCGGTCAAAGGTAATGTGAAGTTCACTGTGTATCCAGGAGTGGGACACAACTCATGGAGCAAGACTTACGCTAATCCTGAGCTTTATAAGTGGTTCCTTTCACATCAGAAAAAATAGCAACCCGCGGCAGTAGGTTATAAAGCAATAGCCCGTGCATTAGATAGTTAACTAAGTTGATTGAAGTATTTCTACCTCGTTTTATACCTAGGTCCTGGAAGCTGGATGATGATTTTTTTCATCTCTAGTGTGAGTAGTGCAGGGAGTAGCGCTGGCATCTTTAGCTTGGTGGCGGAAACGAGTTGATCAATGGTGATTTCCTCTCCGCTGAGATGTTGGTAAATGAGTGATTCTGTCTCAGTGAGTGAGCTAAGGTCTGGCTTGGGAATATCTGCTGGCTGACGGTGTGGGATATCAATGAAGGGGAGAGCTGAGAGGTCATCGAGAATATCTTCAGCTTTTGTTACGAGAGTTGCTCCTTCGCGGATAAGGTGGTTACAGCCTGCGGATGTGGGGCGGTCTATTGGTCCCGGTACGGCATAGATGGGCTTGCCCATTTCGGTGGCGAGGTTGGCGGTGATCATGCTGCCGCTCCACTGTGGGCATTCGACTACTAGGGTAGCGTTTGACCATGCGGCGACGATACGGTTTCGCATAGGGAAGGTTTTCTTATCGGGGGCCTGGTGGATGGGGAACTCGGAAACGACGGCTCCGTGGGAAGCTGCTATTTTCTCTGCGAGGGCCATATTTTCTGGAGGATAAATTTGACCTAAACCGGAGCCAAGAACAGCAATGGTTCGCCCATTGGCGGCAATGGCGCCTTCGTGTCCGTAGGTGTCGATCCCGCGCGCCATACCGGAGACGATAGTGAAGCCGGCGGATGCGAGCTGGAGAGCGAGCTTGCGTGCAGTTTCTCTACCGTAGTTCGATGTCTTGCGCGATCCTACGATGGAAATAGCATGATTGTCGCACGGCGAGAGCTTGCCCCAGATATAGAGTGCGAGTGGTGGATCATACATGTTGCGCAGCGGGCTGGGATAGCTGTCATCGTCCTCAGTGATGATGGTGAGATCTCTGGCAGCGGCTTCATGGAGTTCCTTAGTGAGGTCAATGTGCTCTTGCCAGCTTGTGATGATCTTAGCCGTCTCATTTCCTACACCAGTTGCGCGCGTGAGAGTGTTAAGTGGAGCCCTGAGGATAGCCTCAGCAGAGCCGAGCAGTTCGAGAAGCCTTCGCACTCTAACAGGTCCTATTTTTGGTAGCATGTTGAGTGCTATAGTTGCCTCACGGTTAGTCATTTTAGTAGTATTGATAGTTATTGAAATTGTGCAAGTATTCCCCGATATTTAAGAGTGAAAAACAAATAGCATTTACTGAATAAGTCTCACTAAGACTGATCTCTACGTGTCGTGTATCTATAGGCCAATTCTTTTTAGTCGCTTATAAGTGAGTTATCGTTTAACTATTTAGTGATGGATCATGCACTCATTAAAGCGGAAAATATCTTCAGAGGATACAGCATCGGGAAGAAGCGTGTTGAGGTGCTGAAGGGGATCGATCTGGAGATTCAGAAAGGTGAAAAAGTCTTTCTCTGCGGACCAAGTGGGGCAGGGAAGACAACTCTAATGTACACTTTAGCGGGTCTAGAGCAGCCGGATAAGGGCAAGGTGATCATCGATGGGCAGGACCTCTATCATCTGCCTAAAAAGCGGCAGTCTATTCTGCGCAATACGCGGATGGCATATATTTTTCAGAACTACTATCTCTTACCTGAGCTGACGGCGGTAGAAAATGTGCTGATCCCTGCTCTGATAGGCGGCAAGCATGATAAGAACGCCGCGCTAAACGCACTCAAGCGAGTGGGCTTAGATCACCGCTCAGACCACCTTCCGGCAGAGCTTAGTGGTGGCGAGCAGCAACGTGTCGCCATCGCTAGAGCACTCGTAAATAAGCCAGAAATCATCTTTGCTGATGAACCCACGGGAAATCTAGATTCTAAAAATGGTGCAGAAGTGATGCGGCTCCTGCTAGAGCTTTCAGATGAGGATGGCTCCACGCTGGTGGTGGTGACCCATGATACTAGCCTCTCAAGATACGGAGATAGAACCATGATCGTTACGGATGGAGTGGTGGGAAGTTCAGATCAAAAAATGGATCAGAAAGTGACTGTGTGAGATCATTTTATTTTTTTGGAATAAATGTGATACTTGGCTACTCTCATCTATTACCATGAATAAAACAAATAAACTAATCCTACTAGCAGGCATCACGTCCTGCTCCATGCTTGGGATGGTGTCAGCAGCGAATACCGTTGTTGTCTCATCTGATGCTGTCACAGATCCTGCTGTTAAAGCAGAAACTGTTTCTCTCGTTCTAACAGGTCTTAAGTGAGCTGTGGGATGCCCACCAAAGGTGCAGTCTGCACTTTTAGAATTAGACGGAGTATCAAAAGCCACTGTCACTAAAACTTCTGCAAAAGTAGAAATAGACAGAGCGAAGGTCACTGACGCACAGCTCATCAAAGCGGTAGAAGGCGCAGGTAAGGGTTACGGTGCCACTGTGGCTAAGGCTAAGGCTAAGGCTTAAGCTATAGATATCCTATTCATACTGATTCATAAGTCCTAGGGAATTCGTTTCCTAGGATTTTTTTCTGATGGTCTTTTTCAAGATCTAGAGCTGATTTAATTTGTATTCAGGAAGGCTGTTCATATACTGTTAGGCGATATGAAAATTCCCGCAATTGAAGGCATGATTCGTCGTCGAGTATTACTGAACTACAGGATAGACCCGAGTGTCGCTAGCAAGATTTTAGCTGACCCATCGCCGTTTAAGCTAAAACTTGTCGATGGTGATGCGATTGCAGGAATTTGTTTGATCCGTTTAGAGCAAATCCGACCCAAGGGGCTGCCAAGTTTTATGGGCATCTCCAGTGAGAACTCAGCGCATCGGATCGCCGTGGAGTGGGAGAAAGATGATGGAGGAGTTTGTGAGGGAGTCTTTGTTCCTCGTCGCGATACTGATTCCTTGCTAAATTCGCTTGCTGGCGGGCGGGTGTTTCCCGGAGTGCATCATCATTCAGATTTCTCGGTGGAAGATGGAGATGGTGAGATATCTATGCGGGTGAAGGCAAAAGATTTTGAAAAGCCACTAGTCGCTTTTGAAGCGAGTGAGACAGAAGTATTTCCTGAATCTTCTGTGTTTAAATCATTACAGGCCTCCTCGGAGTTTTTCGAGGCGGGATGCATTGGCTATTCCTCACGTCCTCATTCCAGTAAGTTAGACGGCCTCACTCTCAATGCGTCGAAGTGGCAAGTATCACCTCTGACCGTGTCTACTTTAGCATCCGCCTACTTTGACGACCGCTCGATTTTTCCAGCTGACAGCATTGAGTTTGATCACGCACTTCTGATGCGAGACATTCCTCATGAGTGGCACTCCGAACCTCAGATTGATCTCATGAAATGATACGTGGAAAAGAAGCTGGGCATGAGCCCAAAGGTTGAGTATTGCAGGCATAAAAAAGAAGCTCTGCCGTCAGACAGAGCTTCTTATATTCGCATTTGATAATGCTAGTAAAGTGTGTTTACTACTTAAGTGATACCTTAGCACCTGCAGCTTCGAGGGCTTTCTTAGCCTCTTCAGCAGCTTCTTTAGGTAGTCCTTCAACAACAGCCACTGGTGCGCTCTCAACGAGCTTCTTAGCGTCTGCAAGTCCGAGACCTGATGCAACTCCACGCACTGCTTTAATAACAGCGATTTTAGTTCCACCTGCTTCTTCAAGAATGACGTCAAATTCAGTCTTCTCTTCAGCGGCTTCACCACCACCAGCAGGGCCAGCAACAGCTACAGCAGCAGCGGCAGATACGCCCCATGCTTCTTCAAGGTTCTTCACGAGCTCAGCGGCTTCGATGATTGTTAGTTTGCCGAGTTCTTCAGCGATTTTAGCTAGATCAGCCATAATGTATTATTTTCTATTTGTTTGTGTTTAGGTTTCGTCGCACCCAGGGCATCTGGGTTATTTCAGAGTTTCAGCCGAATTTCCGACGAGGAGCCAATGTTGGTTATCAGGCTGCGAGAGTTACCTCAAGCAGCCATCTTATCAGATTTTTTTCTACTCTTCTTCGTCTGAAGAAGTGTTTCCGTGTTTCTCGTTGAGCGCGCGGAGGATGCTTGTTCCTGGCTCGTTGATGACTGAGAGAAGCTTGGCGAGAAGTTCGTCGCGTGATGGTAGTGATGCGAGAACGTTGATTTTCTCTTCGTCGATGACTTCACCGTCGAGGATACCGATCTTAAGCTTCACGTTTGTAGCTTTCTTAGCGAATTCCTTCACTGCTTTAGCAGCAGCTGTGACTTCTCCGTCGCCTGTGACGAATGCTGTCTGGCCAATGAGCTCAGAGCTGATGTCTGGAAGACCTGCTTCTGAGAGGGCTGCTTTCATGTAGGTGTTCTTAGCAACGTGGCACTCAGCGCCGCCTTCGCGGAGATTGTCACGGAGCTCAGAGAACTGAGTTACAGTAACGCCGGTGTAGTCCATTACTAGGACGTAAGGTGAGCCATTTACTCTCTCGAGTAGCTCGTCGATGATGATTTTCTTATCAGGATTCATAGTGATTTCCTTTCTTAAATGTGTTTAAAATTAAAGTGCGAAGAGTGAAGCCTCAAGCCTAATGCCTGGGTTCATGCATGATGCGATGGTAACGGTCTGGATGTAGTTACCTTTGGCTGACGCTGGCTTAGCTTTTACCACTGCATCGAGAAGAGCAGTTGCGTTTTCGATTAGTTTAGCTTGGTCAAATGATGCTTTACCAACACCTGCAGCGATTACGCCGTTTTTGTCGACCTTGTAGTTGATGCTACCTGCTTTTACCTTATCGATGGCTGCTGCTACATCGTCTGTAACTGTGCCGGTCTTAGGGTTAGGCATGAGGCCACGAGGTCCGAGAACACGAGCGATCTTACGGACTTCAGTCATTGCATCTGGAGTAGCGATGGCTACGTCGAAATCAGTGTAGCCGTCCTGGACTTTCTTGATGAGGTCAGCGAGACCTACTTCAGTAGCTCCGGCTGCTTCTGCTGCCTTAGCTGCATCACCAGTTGCGAAGACGATGACCTTCACGTCTTTACCAGTTCCGTGTGGGAGTGACACTGAGCCACGAACCATTTGGTCTGATTTACGAGGGTCGATGCCCATGTTGAATGAGAGTGTGACTGTAGGGTCAAACTTTGGTGCTGGAAACTTCTTGAGAGTTTCTACAGCTTCTTCCATGCCGTATGTCTTAGTGCGATCCACTAGTTCAGCGGCCTTCTGGTAGCGCTTGCTGCGCTTTCTGTTGGTTGCCATGTTATTGTTTAGTTGTTTTGTAGCAGTCATACGAGTCGCTAATGGTGGGCGACTCTCCTGCAATGTTGTTATTTCTGACAATATCTGCCAGATCGGATGGCGGTGTTAAGCCAAGAATAGCTGTGGGTCAACCATTTTCGATGAATTTCTGAGGGGACCACTCATTTTTAGTTGAAACCATTCTAATGGCTGTTTCATCTTGGCCGTATGAGTGATATCATATAAATGACGCAAAATGTTTTTGTGGCCTATGGAGAGGGTTCATTAAAGTTGATATATTTGCACTGTGTGGTAAATTGTCATCATGATAAAGGTACAGGTTCAAGTGCCAGATGAACTCTATAAAAAGGCGAAAGAAATAGCAAAGGCTAAGGAGTGGTCCTTGGCTGAGGTATTTCGTCGTGGCTTGGAATACATGGCTAGAACGCATCAGCCTGATAGCGGAAAAGAGTGGAAGCTGCCAGTTATTGATTGCGATGATGAGCTTGTCTCTACGATGTCGGGGGATGAATTAAATGCTATTATTGCTGAGGAACGCGAAGATTACGTGCTATCTAAACTAGGGCTTAGCGAATGATTGGTATAGACACTAATTTGTTGCTCTATGCTCTCAGCCCAGTGGCTCAAGAGCATGAGAAAGCTAGAGAGATATTGGAGTCGTTAGCCGATTCAACATCGCTTGTGATTGCAGAAATTGTTTTGGTGGAACTTTATCTATTAATCAGAAATCCTGTCATTGTTGGGAAGGAGATAACGGCTAAGAAAGCAGTGAAAATAATTGAGACCTTCAGGAGTAATCCGAAGTGGCAGCTTGTAGAGAATGCTCCCGTGATGGATGAAGTCTGGCGCATTGTAGGCAGAGATGGTTTTGCTAGGAGGAAAATATTTGATGTGAGGTTAGCTCTAACATTTCAGCACCACGGAGTCACACATTTGGCGACTTCTAACAAGAAGGGTTTTAAGGGACTAGGTTTTGAGCGAGTCTGGAATCCGTTTTGAAGAAATGTAATATTGTCTGTTAAGGTCTAACAGTGACAATCGTTGGCTTTTGGTTTCCGAAGAAATGTTCGGCGGCGGCTTTGATTTCGGCGGTGGTTACTGCCTTGATGTGTTCGGCGGTTTTGCGGTGGTGGAGTGGGGAGAGTCCTAAAGCGGTGTCGATGGCGCAGAGCTGGGCCATGGTGCCGTTGCTCTGGTTGGCAAGTGCTTGTTTGGCCAGCCAGGAGGTCTTTACGTTCTTGAGCATGGTCTCGGAAATGCCGCTGGTGGCGATGTCATCGATGGTGTTGATGAGTTCGGTGCGGGCGAGCTCTAGTTGTTCTGGCGAGGTGCCGAGGTAGAAGCCGAAAAATCCGGTATTAGTGCCGTGGAATTGAGTGGCGGAGCAGTAGTATGCTAGTCCTAGTTCTTCGCGGATCCGGGTGAATAGTGGGCCTGCCATATCGGCGCACCAAGCGTGGATGAGGTCTAAGGCGTGTTGGTGTTTGTCGCCTACTGCGCTGCCTTGGTAGCCCAGTGTGAGGATGGCTTGTTGCTTATCGAGTGTGAGGTTGGTTTCTATTCCTTGGGATATTTTCTGCTCAGGGTATTCAAATTTTTCTCCCGATGGAATCACGGAAAGGTGCTTTTCTGCGAGATCGATGATGCTGTCTGTGTCGATGTCGCCAAAGATGGCAATAGCGCTGTTAGATCCATTGTAATGAAGTGCGTGCCGGGCTTGAAGGTCTGATTGAGTAATTTCTGTTAGAGACTTTTCAGTGCCGAGCCTATTGATGCCGTAGCCGCTATTAGAGTAGAGGGATTCCTTTAGCGTGCGCAGTGCTAGGCTGACCGGTTCCTCGTCTTGTTCCTTGAGTGTGGTGAGCTGGGTGTGCCGCTCGTAGTCGATGTTTTCTTGATGCAGAGCGGGAGCGCTAAAGGTGTCTGCGAATAATTCTAGCACAACGTCAAGATCCGGGGTGAGGCAGGAAGCGGATACGAGCGAGGTGTTATTTCCACCAGACGCACCCAGTCCGGCGCCGAGCGAGTCCAGGGTGGTGGCTATTTCTTCTCCAGAACGTGTTACAGTGCCTTTTCTAAGTAGCGTAGAAAGTAGTGTGGAAACACCAGCAGAGCTAGGTGTTTCACTCGGCATGCCTGCGCGGATCGCTGATTGGATAGAAACTGTAGGAGTGCGGTGATCTGGGCAGAGCAGCAGGGTGAGACCGTTAGAGAGGGTGTGTGAGGTGATGTCTCGTACACTAGACTTTTTCGCTGCCTTAGAGTTAAGTTTTTTTTCTGTTAGAGGGTCTAGAGTGGTGACGGTGAGGATGGATTCATCAAGTAAATATTGAGCGCTGACGCGGCGAATGTCTTCTTCAGTGATCTTGTCGATACTTCTGAGGTAATCGCTCGTGAAGTTGAGGTTTCTAGTCTCATGCCAGTTCGATGCGAGGTCTGATGCTCTGCCAGATGCGGTTGTGAGGGTGGCGAACTGGGATGAGAGACACATGCGCTTGGCTTTGCTCAGCTCGGCATCTAATCCTTGTTTGGCTTTACTTAGAGATTCTATCTCCTCATGGATCGCTTTCTGTAGGGCAGGGATTTGCTCCGTATCTGCTTCCGCACTGACACAGAAAAGCCCAGGGCTCTGCTGCGTGACCCAGCTCCAGGAGCCGATGTGGTGGCAGAGGTTCTTCTGCTCGCGGATATGCTGATAAAGTCTAGATGATCTGCCGCCGCCGAGGATGCTGGAGAGCAGGTCTAGTGCGGCTGAGTCTGGGTGGCTGAGGCCTACGGTCTGCCATGCCATGTTGAGCTTGGTGGCTGGAATGGAAAAGGTATCGGTCGCTTTTCGCTGGCCTAGCTGGGCTGGCTCACAGGCTGGTGTGGCGGGTTTAGTAAATGACCTCTGGATGTCTTTTGTTAGAGTGCCAAGAGTCTCTAACATTTCCTCTGTCTCGAAGTCTCCAGAGATAGAGATAAAGGAATTTTCGGTGGTGTAGCGATCGTGATGATAGCCCACCATGTCGGCATGGGTGATGAGATTAAAGAGTTCTAAATGGCCGATGACTGGCTGAGATCTACCATCGTCTGCGAGGGCGGTGGAGAAGAGAAGTCGGCTGGCCGCGTTGTCAGCGTCGTCCAGCCCCATGTCGATCTCTCTGCGGATGACGTCCTTTTCTTTCTCGTATTCATCTTCTGGGAAGGTGGGAGTAAATACCATTTCTGTCAGAGCTTTAAGGAATGTTTCCGCGCTGTCGGCAGGGCCATCGATGTAATAAACGGTGCGGTCAAAGGTGGTGTAGGCATTCCACTGTCCGCCAGCTGCCTGGACGGTCTGCGAGAGTTCTTCACCACTGAATGACTTGGTGCCCTTGAAAACCATGTGCTCTAACAGGTGAGAAATTCCGGCGCCCATGAAGCCACCCTCATGAATGCTCCCAGTGGATACCCATATCTGGGTAGAGATGACAGGGGCGGATGCGTCTGGATCTAGGATGACGCGGAGGCCATTATCGAGGGTGTGTATGGTGGCTGCTGTGTTAGGAAATTTCATAAAATAGTGGTTAGATAGAAAATTATTTAGCTGCATTCACCCATGCTAGTCGAGTGATGTAGGTCTGGAGTGCTTGCTGGGAAGTGATGTGTGTGGGGAGTGGCAGGATAGTGATGAGTGATTGAGATTGGTTATTTTTATTTCTGATGGCGTTGTATAATGCCGCGTAAATTTTGGGAGAGACGCCCGAGCTGTCCTTGATGTTGAACCTCACCGGAGTGGCGTCATTCCCTATAGTAAGTGAGGATAGTGGAGCGTTGCTAGAGGTAAGTTTTATGCTCGGATTGAGCATCCCGTCAGAAGCGTCAAAAATGAGTTTTTCTAAGTGCGGAATGAGTGTCTCTGCAGGGGCCTGGTGCTTCTCATTGATGGTGATGCTGATGGTGATTTTTCTGCGCACAGAGGGATCAGGATTCCAGAGTGGGGTTTTGTTAAGCAGTTTGGAGATGGCTGATGCGGCAAGCTCTCTGTCGTCCTCGTTGGTGTCCTTAGCGTGGTCGATGACGCGCTCGAGTGCGATGCGTGCAAGCTGTGGGTTGTTGTTCTGGAGCATGTGTTCTGCATAAGCGGTAAGCTGAGCAGTAGTTAGATTTCGCTGCACCAGAAAACTGAGGGAAGGGGAAGTGACGGGTACTTTCACGACTGGAGTAGGCTTGGGTTTGGGTTCAGGGGGGACTGGTTTAGGGGTAGGTTTAGGTTCTGGCTTAATAGGTTCTGGCTTTGGTTTTGGTGCTGCTGGCGGGATATTGCTGAGCTTTGTATTTCGAATACTAGGATTATCCTCTCTCCATGTCTTGATTGACTCAGCGGTGACTTCAGTGCTCGGTGGTGTGACTGTATCAGTGTCTTTGATGCAGAGATACAGCGTCAAAAATATGACGAGTAGACTAAGCGGTGCATAGATATACCAAGAGATTCTCATGAATAAAAAAAATTACCACAGAATAGCCTGATGAACAGCAGGATTTTAAAATTCGGCATTGGGGTAAAACAAAAAAATCGACCACTACAATGAGCGGCCGATTTAACTAAGTATACTATGAAAAAAGTGTTTTTAAATGAATTAGTTAGCAACTTTCACCTTGAGTGCGCTCTTACCAACACGTTCGCGGAGGTAGTTTAGTTTTGCGCGGCGGACTTTGCCACGTGCGGTGACTTCGACCTTAGCGATGCGTGGTGTGTGCACTGGGAATACGCGCTCTACTCCTTCACCGTAAGAAATCTTACGAACAGTGAATGCTGCATTTACTCCTGATCCTTTACGACCGATGCAGAGACCTTGGAAAATCTGGATACGCTCTTTACCGCCTTCAACAACGCGTGTGTGGACTTTCAGTGTGTCGCCTACGTTGAAGTCAGCTACGTCGTTGAGTTGCTCTTGCTCGATTTTATTGATGATGTTCATCGGATTGTCTTTGTTGAAATTTTATATAAATACACTTTTAGTGCAGTTGCGGGGCGAAGAGCTATCGGATTTTTGTGCGAATTGCAAATTGTTTTTTACGAAAAGTGGCGATTTATTAGTTTTTTTACGTTTCGCACCAGACTTTGTCAGGCTAGGGGTTGCATTTGGTGAAATATTGAGTAACAGTAACTTTGATTTAAACAACTATTATGAACAAAGAAATAAAGATTACAACGTATTTGAAGACATTTTGTGGATGGAGCGAAGGCGTGCGCGCCATCATGCGGAAGTATGAGCTAGAGTTCGAAGAGAAGGACATCATCAAGAACCCTGCGTTCCGTTGGGAAATGGAACAGAAAAGTGGGCAGCCGCTTAGTCCTTGTGTGGAAGTTAACGGTAAGATGCTGCCGGATGTCTCAGGTGAAGAGGTTGAGCAGTGGCTTGTGGAAAGCGGTCTGTTAGAGTCTAGCTCAGAAGCAGCAGACTCGCCAATCGATAGTTCCTGCACCGATGCTCAGCACGATGCTATGGCACGTGGTGAAGACCCATCGAAGGCAGGGACGATCAAGTTTATCAACTAGCCTTTTAGGATACTGTCAATCTCGACCAGCTCATCGTCAGAAAACGCTGGGCTGTTCAGAGCGGCTAAATTTTTATCAAGCTGAGCCACGCTGCTAGCTCCAACCAGCGTTGAGGTGACTGCTGGGTGGTGTAGCGTCCAAGCGAGTGCCATTGCGGCGAGTGATTCACCGCGCTGTTTTGCTATTTTATTAAGCAGTATAATTTTTGACATTTGTTGTTCCACTTGTGTTTTCTGGAGGAAACCATGCTCCTTCTCAGCACGAGATCCCTCTGGGATTCCGTCGAGATAGCGATCTGTCAACATTCCCTGCGCTAGGGGTGAAAATGCGATGCAACCTACTCCTTCGTCTGTCAGTACATCGGTGAGTCCATCTTCTATCCAGCGGTCTAATAGTGAGTAACGAGCCTGATGGATGACGCAAGGAGTTCCCATCTCTTTTAATAGAGAAATAGCCTCTAGAGCGAGTTCTGCTGGATAATTTGAGATCCCGGCATAAAGCGCTTTGCCCCTATTCACAGCTGTAGCGAGCGCTCCCATTGACTCCTCTAGCGGAGTGTCTGGATCTGGTCTATGATGGTAGAAAATATCCACGTAGTCCATCTGTAGTCTCGCCAATGATTGATCGAGTGATGAGAGCATGTACTTTCGAGATCCCCATTCACCGTAAGGACCATCCCACATGAGGTAGCCGGCTTTGCTGGAAATAATGAGTTCGTCCCGGTGCGCGCTGAAGTCTTGTTTTAGAATTTCACCTGCATTTTTCTCTGCCGATCCTGGAGGCGGTCCATAGTTGTTTGCAAAATCAAAATGGGTAATCCCTGCGTCAAATGCACGGTGCATTATGGCGCGGGATTCTGTTAGGTCATCCACATCACCGAAGTTGTGCCAGAATCCTAGCGAGATCTCTGGTAGTTTTAGGCCGCTTCTGCCACAGCGCTTATAGTTCATTCTGCCGTTATATCGGTCTTTATCTGCCTCGTAATTCATCTTATTTTGTCTTTTGTTGCCCTTTGAGCTTTGCTTCGATAAAGGCATCGATGTCTCCATTCATGATATTCTGGATGTTTGCGCTCTCTTCGCCGGTGCGTAGGTCCTTCACCATCTGGTATGGCTGAAACACATAGGAGCGAATCTGGTTTCCCCAGCCGATATCGCCTTTTTCGCCATAAGCTCGGTCGGATTCTGCCTTTTTCTTGTCCTCTTCTATTTGGTAGAGTTTTGCCTTCAGCATCTGCATTGCTACTTCACGGTTACGTAATTGGGAGCGTTCTTGGGTGCATCGGGTAATGATGCCTGTTGGCTTATGTTTTAAGATGACTGCAGTTTCGACCTTGTTTACATTTTGTCCGCCAGCGCCACCAGAGCGCGCTGTCTGGATGTCGAGGTCAGCGGGGTTAATCTCTATTTCTATGTTATCATTCATTTCTGGAGTGACATCGATAGAGGTGAATGTGGTGTGCCGTTTTCCAGCAGAATCAAAAGGAGAGATACGCACTAAACGATGCACTCCACGTTCGTTTTTTAAATATCCATAAGCGTATTCGCCTTCTATTTTAATAGTGGCGGCGCTGATTCCGGTAATGTCGCCAGCCTTGTAGTCCACTGGTGAAACTTTGTAGCCTTTGCTTTCAGCCCAGCGTGTGTACATGCGCATGAGCATCTCTGCCCAATCGCATGCCTCGGTTCCTCCAGCTCCGGAGTTGATTGTTAGATAGCAGTTAAATGGGTCATTCGGCTTATCGAGCAGCGTAATAAGTTCGAATTTATCCAATCCAGCAGCAATGGCGGCATATTCGCCTGCCGCCTCTTGGGCTGAGTCAGCATCCTCATACTCTTTAGCCAAGGAAATCAGTTCGGCGAGATCCGTCGAGCGTTGTTCCAGATCTAGGAACGGGTTCAGCTTGCTTTTAATACCATTTGCCTCGGCTACTGTTATTTGCGCCTTATTTGTGTCATTCCAGAAGTTGCCCTCCAGCATCTTCTTATCTAGTTCTTCTAGTTCTTGCTCTAACTTAGGGACGTCAAAGATACCTCCTGAGTGTAGCTATCCTGTCATCGATGGATACAAGATCTACTGCCAAGAGGTCAGCGTTATAGGTTTCGGACATGGCTTTTGATAATGTGTAGCTGGCAAGATGCAAGAATTTACTCAGTCAGTGGAGCTCGAAATTGGATGGTTCCTGAAAAAACCGCATTACCTATGTGTTGAAATGGTATGATGAATTACCGATTGTGGAAAAATATTCTTTGTTATAGGAGCATTTGTCGCATGCGGAAGCACTGGCTTGGCCTGCTTACACACTAATGATACCCTCGTATGCGAGGAAACGATCAAGATGGTAGAAGCTGAGCCCATAAAGAGAAAAGCGCTTAAGTTGAAATCTAGTCAGCACGGAAAGGGTGGTTTTTTTATTTTAACTATCTTAAATGATACTATTTTTTGAGAAATTCTCGCTAAAATCATAAATTAAGCCTTGTAAGATTGTGTTTTATGAGTAATTTCCCACCTCCACACCGAGCCTCAAATAGAAAGAGGCTCTATTAATCAATATTAATAACGAGTGCGAGCAGGATAAATCAAATTTTATGGGAGGGTCCCATACTGTTTTAACCTTTCAGCAGACCACCCACCACAAATAAGCTATATGCCAACAATTAATCAACTAGTTCGCAAAGGACGCAAGACTCCAGAAACAAAGTCTAAGTCTCGTGCTCTCAACAACTGTCCACAAAGACGCGGAGTCTGCCTTCAGGTAATGACTCGTACCCCTAAGAAGCCTAACTCGGCTCTACGTAAAGTAGCTAAAGTTCGCCTTACAAACGGTGAAGAAGTAATCGCCTACATCGGTGGTGAAGGTCACAACCTCCAGGAGCACAGCATCGTGCTAGTTCGTGGTGGAAGAGTGAAGGATTTACCAGGTGTTCGTTACCACATCGTCCGCGGTGCTCTCGATACTCTCGGAGTAGATGGACGTAAGCAATCTCGCTCCAAGTATGGTGCTAAGAAGCCTAAGAAGTAATCTATCTTCAGACAGTCGTTACACCAGTAGCGCAAGTCATACAACTTTTAACAAATAACTAATAACTAATTTTATGTCACGTAGAAGAGCAGTAAATGCAAAAAAGGATCGTCGCGATCCACGTTACGACAGCCAGCTAGTGGGAACACTCATCAGCAAGGTCATGAAGGACGGCAAGCGTTCTATTTCAGAAAAGATCGTTTATCAAGCAATCGAATCAGCAAACGAAGGCACTGACACTGTTGATCCACTAGAGGTCATCACTCGCGCTATCGAGAATTCAAAGCCACGCGTAGAGGTTAAGTCTCGCCGTGTAGGTGGTGCTACTTACCAGGTGCCACTCGAGGTTGCCCCAGCACGTTCTGAGTCACTCGCTATGCGTTGGCTTGTAACATTTGCTCGTAACAAAAAGGGAGTGCCTATGCACAAAGCCCTTTCCAACGAGATCAAAGACGCTGCTAACAACCAAGGTTCTGCAGTGAGAAAGAGAGACGACATGCACAAGATGGCTCAAGCCAACCGCGCATTCGCTCACTTCCGCTGGTAGTCAAGGGTAGCTGACAATTTGTCAGCAATATCCTGCGTCAAAATCATCCTATTAAAGCACCAAATTTCTTAGAAATTTTGTGCTTTTCTGGTTTTAAACATTCATAAAATCACATTCCACGAAAATACTCAATCATGTCAGCTAATCCTAATCATCCCAAACGTCCCTATCCACTAGAACGCACGCGTAACTTCGGGATAGCGGCTCATATTGATGCGGGTAAGACGACGCTTACTGAGCGGATTTTATTTTACACTGGAACGATCCATAGGCTCGGTGAGGTGCATGATGGTGCGGCGACTACGGATCACATGGAGCAGGAGCGCGAACGTGGGATTACGATCACTTCGGCGGCTGTCACCTGCGAGTGGGTTCAGCAATCTGTCGTTGGAGTGAAGAAACTCCATGAAGGAGAGAAGCAGCGCATCAACATTATTGATACGCCAGGGCACGTGGATTTCACCGCTGAGGTGGAGCGCTCACTTCGCGTGCTGGATGGAGCCATCGTTGTCTTCTGTGCCGTGGCTGGGGTGCAGCCGCAGACGGAAACGGTCTGGCGTCAGGCTGACAAATATAATGTGCCCCGCATCGTTTTCGTTAACAAAATGGACCGTGTTGGCGCTGACTTTAATCACGTCCTCAACGATGTCCGGGAGAAGCTGGGTGCGAATGCGGGCGCGATTCTGATTCCCATCGGAGCTGAAGAAAATCTCAAAGGTCAGATCGATGTAGTGAATCAAAAAGCGATCATCTATTGTGATGACGACAAGCTAGGTTCCACATTTACTGTTCAAGAACTCGAAGGTGAGCAGATAGAAATAGCTGCCAATGCTAGGCTCGAGCTCATCGACCAGATTGCCGATATTGACGAGGTACTCGGTGAGAAATTTCTCATGGAAGAGGAGATCACCGCTACTGATCTGATCGCGGCCATCCGCCGCACTACCATCAGCAATGATTTCATTCCAGTTTCTGGTGGATCAGCATTCAAGAACAAAGGAGTGCAGTTTCTTATCGATGCAGTCATTGATTACCTTCCTAGCCCGCTAGACGTCGATGCAGCTAAAGGCCTACACCCAGATAATGCTGAGGAAGTAGTCCTCGCCCCCTCTGATGATAATGGGAAATTCTGCTCGTTGGCATTTAAGCTCTGGGCGGATAAATTTGTCGGTAAGCTGGTGTTCTTCCGCGTTTATTCTGGAACTGTTTCAAAAGGTGATATGGTTTACAATCCACGCACCGGAAAACAAGAACGTGTGCAGCGCCTCATCCAGATGCAGGCCGATAAAACAGCTGAGATCGATGTCGCCTACGCCGGCGATATCGCTGCGTTCGTTGGGATTAAAAATGTCACTACGGGCGACACTCTCTGCGACAAGAAATTTCAAATCCTGCTGGAGCCACCATCATTTCCTGAGCCAGTCATCGCGATGGCAGTAGAGCCGAGAACCGTGGCGGACTCAGATAAAATGGCAATCGGCCTGCAGCGCCTCCAGGAAGAAGACCCCACCTTCGTGGTGAAGACTGATGATGATACCGGCCAGACGATTATTGCAGGCATGGGTGAGCTTCATTTGGAAATTATTATTGATCGTTTAAAGCGTGAATTTAACGTTCAAGCGAATGTAGGTAAGCCGCAAATAGCCTACCGAGAATCTATTTCTTCTGAGGCTAAAGGACACGGCGAGCTCAAGAAGCAATCTGGCGGTACTGGTCAGTTCGCGGTTGTGGACATCGCCGTCCGCCCGAACGAAAAAGGCAAGGGTCTCACTATCGAAAACAAAGTGACTGGTGGCACAATCCCGAAAGAATTCATCAAATCCGTCATCTCTGGTGTTGAGGGTTCTATGACTAATGGGGTGGTCGGTGGTTATCCCGTCATCGATATTCATGTGGATATCCTGGAAGGCGAAGCGCATGATGTTGATTCAAGCGACAACGCCTTTAAGGTGGCTGCCATTTTCGCGGTCCGAGATGCCTTTGAAAAAGCGGGTCCGCAGCTATTAGAGCCAGTGATGGATGTGGAAATATCTACTCCGATCGAATACCAAGGTGATATCATGGGCGACCTCAATCGCCGAAGAGCGCTCATCGGTGGCATGGAGAACAAGGGGAAGATAAGCACCTTAAAGGCTAAGGTGCCGCTTGCAGAAATGTTCGGCTACATGACTGCGCTGCGCACCGTTTCCTCTGGTAGAGCGTCATTCACCATGGAGCCAGCAAGTTTTGAGCCGGTGCCGTTGGCCATCGTCGAGGAGAAATTTGGGGTTAGGCGGTAAAAACGAGTGAGTGAAAGCTACGTACTGCCGTTTTTGTTGATTGGCGTAGTGGTGATTTGTAATCTGATGGCTCATTTTTCTGCTATCAATACCCCAGTATTGGTCATTAAGTATTCAATTATGATGAAATAATCGCTAAAAAAGCATTTAATTCACCATAAATGAAGATTTTTTATTGGATGGGGAGCTTTATTGCTTGAATTCTTTAAATATGATGATTTAATAAGTGTGTAGCTACTTTAATCATCATAAATGAAGATCATGACAGCATTACTTACCGATAAAGCCATCCTAGACCACATTGGAGAACGTGCTCGCCAGTTGCGCTTGCGCAAGAATATTACCCAAGGCGAGCTGGCAAAAGATTCTGGGGTGGGGAAGAGCACGATTGAGCGCTTTGAAAAAGGTCATTCCATCCAGCTCACCAGTCTCATTCGTATTATTCGTAGCTTTGGCAAGCTAGATGACCTGCTAGACTTGATCCCTGATCAAACAGCCAGCCCGATGGAAATGCTGATGAAAGAAGAGGCAACTAAATACCGGGCGTCTAAAGTGAAAAAGAAGAAGCCTGAAGTGTGGAAGTGGGGGGATGAATGATTGCGCAAATCAAACTCTGGGGGACCACGGTCGCGGCAGCTAGTTTGGATGAAACAGGTGTCTGCAAGTTCGAGTACGATGCTGATTTTCAGAAAAGCGGGATCGAAGTCTCACCGATCATGATGCCGCTTTCGGGCGAAATTTACCGTTTCCCTACGCTACCCCGCGATACATTTTACGGCCTTCCGGGGCTGCTTGCGGATGTGCTGCCGGATAAATTTGGTAATGCACTCATCGATGCTTGGCTAGCTACGCAGGGGCGTACTGCGGATTCGTTTAATATCATAGAGCGTCTATGCTACAGTGGAAGAAGAGGGATGGGGGCGTTAGAGTTCGAGCCCGCTACGAATCCCGCAACCGCAAAGCCAGCGGAAGCCTTGGAGGTAGCGCGTCTTGTTGACCTCGCTTCAGAAGTGCTGAGTAATCGTGAGCAACTCCGCACCAGATTTGGGTCTGATGATGCAGCAGCTCTTTCAGATATCCTCTGCGTGGGAACCTCCGCTGGAGGAGCCCGGGCAAAGGCAGTCATCGTCTGGAATCCAGAAACTAAAGAGGTGCGCTCAGGTCAAATTGATACAGAATCGCACCCAGGATTTAGTCACTGGTTACTGAAATTTGATGGTGTGAAATCTAATAAAGATAAAGAGCTCGATGACCCTAAAGGTTACTCCTCACTAGAATATGCCTACTCACTTATGGCGAAGGCTGCGGGTATCGACATGATGCCCTGTGACCTGCTAGAAGAGAATGGTCGGTGTCACTTTCTAACAAAGCGCTTTGACCGTGCTGATAGCGGAGAAAAAATCCACATGCAGAGTCTGTGCGGCATCGCGCATTTTGATTTCAACATGGCGGGAGCCTACTCCTACGAACAGTACTTTCTTATCATGCGTCAGCTCGGGCTCAGCACTGCTGAAATGGAGCAGCAATTCCGCAGAATGGTCTTTAATATCGCAGCCAGAAACCAAGACGATCACGTCAAAAACATCGCCTTTCTTATGGACAAACGCGGTAATTGGAAACTTTCACCAGCCTACGACATCACCTTCAGCTATAATCCCACTGGGCGCTGGACCTCAACTCATCAAATGAGCATGAACGGAAAAGTGGACGATTTCACTCTGGATGATTTCAACCAATGTGGCAAGACAGCACTGCTAAAGCGTGGCAGAGCAAAAATAATCGTCGAGGAAATCACTGATACAGTCAGCCAATGGAAGTATTTTGCAGACCAAGTAGCGATAAGCTCAACTGGGTCTAAAGAAATCTCAAAATATCACAGATTAAAAATGAATTCCTAAAAAAGGAGGCATTTAAGTCTCGGGTAGAGTGAGCCATTATCCAATGGGCAATAAACCTATGGAGTGCCATAGGTATTAAGCGAGAGGGGTGGGTAAGTTGCTACTTTCTGGTGGTTCAAAAATAAAGTTTCAAAAAAATTAAAATAGGACTTGTCAGATTGCTTTTTCTGGATAGATTCGCGACCCACATCGTGCTTCAGGTAAAAAATGAAGCGCTTAATCAGGTAGAATTATCGGGTGCAGCTCCGGAAAACATGGCTATGCGAGGAAATCTCGCTCGTCTTGGTGACCGTGTGAATGCCCTTTACGCATACTTTATACACGAAATACGAACATTTTTAGAAATAAATTGTTCATGTTCTCAACTATTAAATGATTGATCACAGCTGTGGCTATTTTTTAATCAATAACAAACAACACAAACTAACATGCAAAAGCAAAAGATAAGAATCCGACTTCGCGCATATGACCATCGAGCAATCGATCGTTCTGCTCTCGAGATCGTAGAGACTGCCAAGCGCACAGGTGCCAAGGTAGCTGGACCGATTCCTCTGCCGACAAGAGTTGAGAAGTTCTCCGTGAACGCCTCAGTTAACCAGAACAAGAAAGCCGCAGACCAGTTCGAGATTCGAACTCACAAGCGCGTTCTTGACATCGTAGATCCAACAGCCCGCACAGTAGATGAGCTCAAGAAGCTTAACCTACCAGCTGGTGTTGATATCCAAATTAAAATCTGAACCACGAAACAATCTAACCACTTATTACTATGTCACTAGGACTATTAGGAAAAAAGATAGGAATGACTCGTATTTTCGATAAGGAAGCCGGTGTCATGATCCCTGTAAACGTTATCGACGTATCAGGTAATCAATATCTCCAAGTTAAAACAACTGAAACTGACGGCTACTCAGCAGTCCAGATCGGTTACGACGAGCAGAAAGAGCAACGCCTTAATAAGGCTAAACTCGGTCACCTTAAGAAGAGTGACGGATCTCCCGTTAAGCAAATTAAGGAATTCCGTTTTGCATCTGATGCAGATCTACCAAACACAGAAGAAGCCCATCCGGGTGCTGCTGTATTCACAGACGGACAAACCGTTGACGTGATCGGCACCACTAAAGGTAAAGGTTTCCAAGGTGTGGTAAAACGCTACAACTTCGCAGGTCAGCCAGACTCACACGGACACATGATGCACAGACGCCCCGGTGGTGTAGGAGCAGGAACATGGCCAGGACGTATCTGGAAGAATAAGAAGATGCCAGGTCGCCACGGTCAATACACCCGCACCGTTCAGAATCTTAAAATCGTACAGGTTCGCCCTGAAGACAATGTTATCCTCGTTTCAGGTGCCGTTCCCGGACCTAACGGAGGTTACGTTACCGTCCGCCCTGCAATTAAAGCAGCCAAGGCTAAATCATAATTAACCATAGAAAGAAACCACTGTAATGTCAGTAACACAACTTTCACTCGAAGGCGCCGCCTCAGCTAACATCACTGTTATCTCTGGAACTACTAAGGGTAACCAAGCCGTTCACGATTTAATCGTAGCATATCGCGCAAACCGTAGAACAGGATCTGCATGCACCAAGACACGTGGAGAAGTCCGCGGATCTGGTAAGAAGATCTACAAGCAAAAGGGAACCGGTGGCGCACGTCACGGAGCTCGCTCAGCACCTATCTTTGTAGGTGGTGGTGTCGTGTTTGGACCTCGTCCACGTGACTACTCTAAAAAAGTAACCAAGAGCACACGTAAGCTAGCGCTTCGTAAAGCACTCGGTGAAAAGATCGCCGCTGGTGAAGTAGCAACCATCGCATCATTCGCAATCGCAGACGCTAAGACGAAATCATTCATCGCAGCGGTAAACGAACTCACAGACGTAAAGAAGACTCTTATTATTGCCAAGTCATTCGATGAGAAAACTTACCTCTCTGGTCGCAATGTAAAAGGTGTCCAACTCATCACAGCTGATGAAGTAAACATTGAGCAGATCCTTCACGCCAACGCAGTCATCATTGTAGAAGACTCATTCGAGATTCTCTCCAAGAGAACCGCATAATCACTAACTTAGAATAGAACCAATCAGATGAAAGACATATACCAAGTCATCGACACAGTTCGCCTTAGCGAAAAAGCAACTCTCCTTCAGGAGCAGAACAACGAAGTCGTTCTAAAAGTGGCACAAAAGGCAAACAAACTCGAAATCAAACGCGCAGTAGAGCAACTCTTCGGCGTGAAAGTAGAAGCAGTCCGCACATGTAACTATCACGGCAAATTAAAACGCCAACGTAGAGCAGATGCAGGCCGCACAGCAAACTGGAAAAAGGCCATCGTGCGCCTCAAGGAGGGCGAGTCACTAGACCTCGTCTAACCTGCAACCGCTGCACCGCTGCAAAAGCGAAACATTAAAAATCGAAAAGAATAGCGAACAATGAAAACATTCAAACCAGTAACACCATCAAACCGATACAAGGTCTGGAACACATTTGAGGAGATCACTAAAAGTACTCCTGAGAAGTCACTCCTTCGCCCTAAGAAGAGATCCGGTGGACGTAACAACCAAGGTCGCATCACCTGCCGTCACATCGGTGGTGGACATAAGCAGAAATACAGACTCGTTGACTTCAAACGCAAGAAGTTTGATATGGAAGCATCTGTAGTAGGCATCGAGTATGATCCTAACAGAACTTGCCGCATCGCACTCATCCAATACACCGATGGTGAGAAAGCATACATCCTAGCTCCACAAGGACTAGAGGTAGGCGCAACGGTAATTTCAAGTGCAAAAGCAGCACCTAAAGTAGGTAACGCAACACCACTCAGCAACGTCCCACTCGGAACATCCATCCACAACATCGAGATAACTCCTGGATCAGGCGGCAAGATTGCCCGTTCAGCAGGTCAGCAAGCAGTGCTTTCTAACAGAGAAGAAGGTGGAACAGCGCTTGTTAAGATGCCATCTGGAGAAATTCGTAAATTTAACCCGAACTGCCTCTGCACCATTGGTCAAGTAGGTAACCGCGATCACATGAACGTGGTATCTGCTAAAGCAGGTCGATCACGTTGGATGGGTATCCGTCCAACAGTCCGCGGAATGTGTATGAACCCTGTCGATCACCCGAACGGTGGTGGAGAAGGTAAGTCCAAGTCCGGTGGTGGCCGTCAGCACCTCAAGTCACCTTGGGGTCATGTCAAAGGTCAGAAGACACGTCAGAGACGTAAAGCCTCAGACAAAGTCATCGTTCAGCGTCGTAAGACAAAGAATAAATAATTTCTAATCACTAACTGAAAATAAATTTATGCCAAGATCACTCAAAAAGGGACCATTCGTTGACCAAAAACTTCTAATCAAAATCGATGCTGCTGCCGAAAAAGGTAACAAAAAGCCGATTAAGACATGGAGCCGTAGATCAATGATCACACCAGATTTCGTAGGCCACAACTTCGCAGTTCACAACGGTAAATCATTTGTCGCTGTCTACGTAACTGAGAACATGGTGGGACACAAACTCGGTGAATTCTCCCCTACTCGTATCTTCAAAGCACACGGAAGTGTGGGTAAGAAGTAATTCTTAACCTAACTTATCACCACGTCACATTATGAAATCTAGCGTCAAAACCATCATCACACTCACTACCGGAGCAAGTCTCCTCGTGGCAAGTGCGGCTATGGTCCAGGCGCAACAGATTCCTCAACATGAAGTGGGAGCCGATGCTCGCAATGTTCAAGCTAAACTGGAGCAAACAATCCAGCAGCTACAGAACAAGAACCAAAACCTCTCCAAAGCTCTCGTTGATTCTAAACAACAGACCATCAGAGCTAAAGGGAAGTTAAACAAAATTCGCTTGGAACTCGAAGCACTCGGAACCTACCCACTAGGGACAGATGACGAGCGCCTCATCCAGGCAGTGGCCAACCGCAAGGTGCTCGAGGATCGCCTCGCTAAGCTGGAAACAGCCGCGATGAATCTCACCGCTCAAGTACGAGAATACCTAAAGCACGCCTTTGTAGCAGATGACCAGCAACGCCTAATCTTTGAAAATAAAATCAGAGGACTTGACGTATTGCTGGGAATCATAGATAAGCCGCGTCCGCAGATAGATCTAGGAACTCTTTACGAGGCCAAGATAATCGGTATAGATGGCCAATCCGGCACTCTCATACTGAACGCTGGGGAGAAGCAGCAAGTCCGCATAGGAATGACATTCCGTATCCTACGTGGTAAGAGCCAAATAGCAGAAGCAAGGATCGCCGAGGTAAGACCAGAAATAGCTGGAGCCTTAGTAATCCGACTCGATGACACTAACAACGCGGTTCGCCCAGGCGACATCGCATCAATCAAGACACAAAATTAACAATCAACATCCTAAAACGATGGAAGTAAAATCAACTTATAAATTCGCTCGCGTCTCCGCTAAAAAAGCCCGTGACGTATGCCGCGCTATCCAAGGTCAGCCAGTCTCCTCAGCATTAGATACACTGAACTTCACTCCAAGAAAGTCAGCATTTCTAATCGGTAAGACACTCAAGAGTGCAGTAGCTAACGCAGAAAATAATCATAACCTCGATGCCGATGATCTCATCGTCTTAGAAGCCACAGTCGGCGTAGGCCCTACATTCAAGCGCTTCAAGCCCCGTGCTAGAGGTTCAGCAGGTGGCATACTTAAACGCACAAGCCACATCTACATCACCCTCGCTCCTAAGCCAGTCGAGGCATAATACACTAACAATAAAACTATAACATTATGGGACAAAAAGTAAATCCGATCGGATTCCGCCTCGCACTCAGTAAAGACTGGCGCTCAAAGTGGTACGCCACAGGAACTGACTACGCAGACAAACTCCACGAAGATCTAAGTATTCGTAAATACATCAAAGGTCGTCTTCAGTTTGCAGCACTATCACGCGTCACTATTGAGCGTGCATGGAACAGCGTAAGAGTAACACTCCACACCTCACGTCCGGGACTAGTCATCGGCCGTAAGGGTTCAGAGATCGAGAAAATGACATCAGACATCGGCAAGCTTTGCGGTGGATGTTCTGTCAAAATTGATATTCTAGAAATTCGCAAGCCAGAGCTCGATGCTCAGCTCGTAGCAGAAAACATCGCCGTTCAGCTTGAGCGCCGTATAGCATTTCGCCGCGCTATGAAACGTGCTCTACAGACTACCATGGAATTTGGTGCAGATGGCATTCGTGTTCGTTGTGCTGGCCGCCTCGGTGGTGCAGACATCGCACGTGCAGAGTGGTATCGTGAAGGCAAAGTGCCTCTACAGACGCTCCGTGTGCCTATCGATTATGGATTTGCAGAAGCAGCCACAACCTACGGCATCATCGGTGTCAAAGTGTGGATCAACAAAAAAGAAGAAAAGCCAGGAGCACCAGGCGCGAACAACCGTGGAGGCCGAGGAGGTCGTCGTGGTGGTGGACGTAACGAGCGCGGTGGACGCCCAGAGCGCCAAGGCTAGAAACAATCATCATTAACCACTAAATTTAGGAAGAAATAATACTATGCCTTTAATGCCAAAACGCACCAAGTTCCGCAAGACTCAGCGAGGAAATCGCGGAGGAAATGCGCAACGTGGAACAGACGTAAGCTTCGGAGACTTCGGTCTCCAGTCACTCGGACGCTCTTGGATGAGTAACCGCCAGATCGAAGCGTGCCGTATCTCAATTAACCGTTTCCTCAAACGAAAAGGAAAAGTTTGGATCCGTGTATTCCCACACAAATCAGTCACAGGCCGTCCACCAGAAACTCGTATGGGTAAAGGTAAGGGAGCTGTTGACCGCTGGGTAGCAGTGATCAGACCAGGAACCATGATCTTCGAGATCGCCGGTGTCCCTGAATCGTCCGCTAAAGAAGCACTCCGTCTTGCATCTAATAAGCTTGGTTTCCGCACAAGATTCGTAGAGCGTAATAAGCTAGCGAAGTAAGCTAATTCAATCACCAAACAATAGAAACAACTACTATTATGGCAAAATTCAAAGAACTAAGCGAGCTCTCAACAGATGAACTCTCTAACAAACTCCGCGACCTCAAGCAAGAAGGTCTCAATCTCCGTCTCCAAGCGGCCACTGGCCAGTTAGAGAATACCGCCCGCATCAAAGCAGTCCGCCGCGAAGTAGCTCAAGTAAACACCATCTTTACTTCACTACGTAACAAAGCTGCTGCAAAATAATCACATAGAAAAACAATCATACTATGAGCGAAAATACACATTTACGTAAGACACGGGTAGGTAACGTAGTCTCCACATCCATGGATAAAACCATCGTTGTAGAATACGTAGCCCGCGTGCCACACCCACGCTTCAAGAAAATCGTTAAGAAGACTAAAAAGTTCTACGCACACGATGAAGAAAGCAAGGCAGCAGTTGGCGACAAAGTCCGCATCACTGAGACCAAGCCTATTTCAAAGAAGAAATGCTGGGTTCTCTCTGAGATCCTAACTCACTAATCAACCAATCAACATTTACTAATATCATGATCCAAATGGAATCAAGTGTAGCGATCTGCGACAACACAGGCGCTCGCTCAGCAAAAATGATCGGTGTCCTAGGAACTCGTTCCAAGGTAGCTAACGTGGGAGACATCATCACAGCACACGTGCGTGAAGCGATCCCCACCGCATCTATCAAAAAAGGCGCAGTCATCAAAGCAGTAGTCGTAAGGACAGCTGCACCTATCCGCCGCAAGGACGGTTCTATCCTACGTTTCGACGGCAACGCAATCGTTGTAATCGACAAGGATAACAACCCTAAAGGCACACGTATTTTCGGACCAGTTGCTCGTGAACTCCGCGAGAAGAAGTTCATGAAAATCGTATCCCTAGCTCCTGAGGTACTTTAATCTAAAACTCATAGCAAATAAATCATCATGAAGACTCACGTTAAAAAAGGCGACAACGTCACAGTGATCGCAGGCAACCATAAAGGCAAGTCAGGCAAAGTACTCTCAATCAATGAGGCGAAACAGCAAGTCATCGTCGAAGGTGTCCGCAAGATCAAAAAGGCAGTCCGTCCTACACAAGAAGACCAAGAAGGTGGCATCAAGGAGCTTGACGGCCCCGTTCATCTCTCAAACGTAAAGAAGGCATAGTCCTCCTTTTAAACAACGTTCAAATCATAAGCGACCCCGTGCAAACGGAGTCGCTTTTTTACTTTATTCCATACAACGAAGTAATAAATAAAAAACCTCAGACTCTAACTAGATGAGTGTGAGATTGTAAATGTGGCTAGCCTATTTTAGTGATCGCGGTGATCATGGTCATGTTCTTTATGATCGCCGTGATCATGGTTGATAGAAAATTAATGGCTTGACTAAATTACTTTATCAACAATATTTGCGTTAGTGTTTTTAAGTGAAACCATACGCAGCACAATTCATGCTGTTTTGATTTTTGCAGTGGGATTGTTCTGCTGTTTAGGGTCTTCGTATACTTATGAGGTGAAGCATGATCACGCTCATTCTGATGAGTATTGTAATTCGTATGACTTAGTATGTGATTATTCTCCAGATCATGGGCATTCGCATGATGGTGACGATGATCATGAAAAAGGTGATGGGGATGACAATCATTCACATGACCCGAATGATCGATCTCACTCACACACGCATTTGGTTTCTATAGATTTACCTGCCGCATGTTTGGCTAAGGTTCCATCTACTCAGTTTGCACACATGGCTAAATATAGCTTTTCACCACATGTGTCAGATACTGCTCCTGATGGACCATGTTATGATCTCATTAAGCCTCCTCAATTGGGCTAATTAAATAGTGACCAACGCATTAAGTAAGCGTGTCTTTTTTAGATACTTTACTTTGCACGATTTCAGCTAGAGCTCGGTTATGCTTGGCTATATCAGAGCTGTCTTTAGTTAGACTCGCGTTGAATAATTACTATTTTTTTAATGAGCATTTCTACTGTGTATCACCTGCTTTTACGTCTTCGCGTTCCCGTAAATAAGGTCTTTAAACATAGTTAGAAAACAGAATTAGCATCAAAGAACACTTTCTTTAGCCATAGATAAGGCATTATGAAAACAATTAAACAAAACAAGACAGGTTTAGCCTGGATAAATAAAGATAGAACATCACAAGCCGTTAAATGCGTCATCGCATTCAGCACTATGGTTCTTCTGGGAGGATGCCAAGGTTTACAAACATTCCAAAAGCAACCGCTGGATCTACCTAGCCATTCTAGCAAATGGCTAAATCAAGCTCCAGACACTGATTTAGTGATGGATTTTGTGAAGCTTATTGAGGCTAAGTCTGGGAAATCAACCAATTTCAATCCTGCTAACGGAGTGTCAATGAATGAAGCGCAAATGATCGCATTGGTTTATAATCCAGACTTACGAGTCGCCAGATTAAAAGCTAATGTAGCAGTGGCGACTGCCAAACATGCTGGGCTCTGGGATGACCCTACAGTGAGTTTCGATATTCTGAGAGTCACCGATAGTGTTCCTAAACCGTGGATAGTAGGTGGTTCCATCTCCCTAACGATTCCTCTCTCAGGGCGACTCAGGGTAGAGAAGTCTCAAGCAAAAGCAGTGATGCATGCAGAGCTGGATCGCGTGGCAGAGGAAGAGTGGCGGGTGTCTAATGATCTAGAAAAAACATGGCTAGCATGGTCAGCACTGCAAAGTGAGCTTGATCAAACTAAGAATGTTGTGAGCACTCTAGACTCAATCGTGAAATCAAGTAAGCAGCTTGCTGAGCAGGGAGAAATACCGAAAACAGAAGCCAATCTTTTCACTATTGAGCAAACTTCTCAGAAGATTGAGATTGATCGTTTAAGAGGTGAAGTCTTAGCCACGGAACAAGAGATTCGAGGGCTTATGGGGATATCACCCAAAGCTCCTGTTAAGCTCATTTCTACGCTAAATGTTAGAAGTTGGGCGCCAAGCAATCAACGACTAGCGATAAATAATCCCTCACTAAATAGACTACGCAGCGAATATAAAGTCGCAGAGTATGATCTCTTGTTAGAAATCAGGAAGCAATATCCTGACCTTGAAATTGGTCCTGCGGTTGAGAGAGAGGAAGGTCAGTCTAAGGTTGGCTTTCTTGGTGCCATTCCTATTCCATCACTCAATGCGAATAGAGGAGGCATCGCTAAGGCTAAGGCAAACCGTCAACTAGCTCAGGCTGTATTTGAGACGGAATACGAGCGCTACGTAGGTAAAATAGCTGCGCTTAAGGCTAGAAAAAATGCCCTTAACTCTCAAAACGCGTCCATGAAAAAGACGCTGATCCCGATGGTGGATCAGCAGTTACTCGACGCTAAAAAGCTTATAGATCTTGGTGAAGGCGACAGTCTCGTCTTGCTAGAAAGCTTTATCAGAGCGCACGAAGCTAAGCTCAAGGTCATCGCTATCCAGCTTAAAAAATCACAAGTCGAATCAGATATTCGTTTTCTGCTAGGACCTACAAATCACAAATCAATTATTACCAATAAATAATATTATGAAATACTTTAAGTATAGATACTTAGCGTTAATAACAATGCTATCCATTGCCACTTCCTGCACTCAGGAAAAACAAGTCGATTCCGATGCTTCAGAAATGGAGGAACCAGAAGAACTAACCAACAGAATCAATATACCAGCTATAGTGCGTAGTAATTTAGGGATTACTTTCGCTAAAGTGGAACGGCGCAATGTGCAGAATGCCTTTCGTGTTCCCGGTTCTTTTGAGCTTCTCCCGTTAGCCAAACATGAGCACCGGATGATGGTCTCTGGACATATTGATTTCTTAGTCGATCAGTTTGACAAAGTAGAGCAAGGAACGCCTCTGTTTCGATTCAAATCCATCGAACTCTTAGACATGATGCAGAAAATCGAGCTAGCAAAAGCGGAACTCAAGCAAGCCTCAGACAAATATGAGTTGGCAAAGGAAAGACAGACAGATCTAAAAAAGGCTAACTACAAGCGAGCCGATTTGGACGCCGAAGTGGCAGGTCTAAACACCGGAGTAACGCAAAAAAAAGCCGTGTTATCAGCAGCTGAATCCCTATTCAGTAGTATCGCTGAGACCATGGGAGTCGAAGCGAATTTTGAAAAAGTGACGAACTGGATAGAAGTGCGAGCCAGTGAAGCTGGAGTAGTGTCTTCATTAGCGGTGACCAATGGTGCGTTTGTAGAGGATTCTTCATTGATTCTGACTACGATTGATGCAGCGAAAGTGCGTTTCCGTGCGATGGCTCTGCAAAGCGATATTTCACGTTTCAAAGATGGACAGAAAGTAAACATCGTTTCTCCACAGTCTGGTAATAATGACATCAATGACTCGATTCCAGCGGAACTAAAAATAGGTCTAACAGCCGATGCGACTAATCGGACGATCACCCTTTTTGCCAAACCTAGTGATTCGAGTGAGGACAGAGCTTGGGCTAGATCAGGCATTTCGGCATTTCTGGAAATAGCCGAGGAATCTACCGATGGCATAGTTTTAGCCATTCCTAAGTCAGCTGTAGTAAGAGATGGACTGACACATGTGTTCTTTAAACGTGATCCACTAGATCCTAATAAAGCGATACGCGTGGAGGCAGACTTAGGCGTCAGTGATGGACGGTGGATCGAGATCATGAGTGAGCTAGGACCGAATGATGAGGTCGTTCTCAATGGAGTTTACGAGCTGAGGCTCGCGAGTGAGCAGGATGGAAAAACCCAGAAAGGTGGGCACTTTCATGCTGATGGAACTTATCATGGAAAAGATGATTAGTGGACTGGTATGTAAATTAAAAATTAAAATTTCAATCTTATGTTAAGTAAACTTATTAAATTTTCGTTAGAGCGCTCTTCGTTAGTGCTTATACTAGCTGGTATATTGCTGGCTGTCGTGGGGATGCGTATTTCTAAGACTCCCGTAGATGTCTTCCCAGAATTAAACGCTCCAACCGTAGTCATCATGACAGAGGCTTCTGGGCTAGCTGCCGATGAGGTAGAACAATACGTGACCTTCCCGATAGAAAGCTCTGTCAATGGAGTGCCTGGTGTAAGGCGTGTCCGCACCTCTAGTGCCATCGGTCTTTCCGTTGCGTATGTGGAGTTCGACTGGGGCACAGACATCTACACCGCACGTCAGCTCGTTTCTGAGCGGCTGGACTCGGTGCGTGAAGATCTACCACCAGATGCCCACGCTCAGATGACTCCTATCACCTCGATCACTGGTGAGATCATGCTACTAGCTGTATCCTCTCCAGATAAAACAATGAATGAACTAGATCTGCGATCCTACGCTGAGTTTGACTTGCGGACTAAGCTTCTAGCGATCCCTGGAGTTTCACAGGTTTCAGTCATCGGAGGAGAGTTGGCAGAGTATCAGGTTCTAGTCCGGCAGGATGATCTGCTACTCTATGGTTTGACCATTCAGGATGTCATCGATGCTACTGGCGAATCCCATACTACCCTAAGTGCAGGATATTTACCCGATGTGAACTCATTAGAAATCCCTCTCAGACAAAGCGGCAGAGTCACCTCAGTAGAGGATATTTCAGGAACGGTGATCAAATACCATGAGGGATTCCCGGTGACGATCGGGCAAGTTGCTAATGTCAAAATGGGTCCGGCTCCTAAACGAGGAACTGGGGCTGATGGTGGTAACAGTGCCGTTGTCATGACCATTCAGAAAGCTCCTGGCACCAACACGCTGATCCTGACAGAGAGTATCGACAAAACGCTAGATAGTTTGGAAGGTACCTTGCCAGAAGGACTCAAGATCAATCGGCAGATCTTCCGCCAATCCGACTTCATCAATCTCTCTGTGACAAATGTCGTCCATGCACTTCGGGATGCTGCTATCATTGTAGCAGTCATCCTGATCCTATTTCTTCTCAATATAAGGACAACGATCATCACTCTAACAGCCATTCCACTGTCTTTGGCTGTGGCATTATTAGTGTTCGACTGGTTCGGTATGTCCATCAATGTGATGACCTTGGGAGGCTTGGCGATTGCCGTTGGCAGCTTAGTGGATGATGCGATCATCGATGTAGAAAATGTTTTCCGCAGGCTCAATGAAAACGCAGCCAAGCCTGAAGCAGAGCGCCAGCCACGGATGAAAGTTCTGTTAGATGCGAGTAATGAAATCCGACCAGCAATGGTATTCGCGACAATGATCATCGTGCTAGCATTCTTACCGCTGATGTTTTTGGAAGGTATCGAGGGCAGATTTTTCCGTCCACTAGGAATCGCGTTTGGAGTCTCTATCATTGCTTCACTGCTAGTCGCTCTCACAGTGACACCAGCGATGTGTCGTTATTTAATGAAAGGGAAAGCGGATGCAGATAAATCTACTGAACCACCTTTAGTCCGATGGTTAAAATCGGTCTATACCCCTATCTTGAAACGAGCAGTAAAGTTCAAGAAAACGGTCATGACACTGGCATTAGTAACCACCGTACTGGCACTCTGGCTTAGTTCTTCGTTCGGAAAATCCTTTTTACCGGAATTTAAAGAAGGCACATTTACCGTCTTTCTCTTTGCGCCTCCTGGGACATCTCTGGATGCTAGTGATCGAATGGCAAGTTCTATAGAAAAGCAGTTTCTCAAACTTGAAGGAGTGAAAAGTGTCACCCGGAGAACCGGAAGAGCTGAGCGAGATGAACACGCTGAGCCAGTGAGTAATTCTGAAATGGAGGTCAATGTGAAGCAGGGATATGACAATGATGCTGTCCGGCTAAAAATTAGTAAAATTCTAGAAAAAGTCCCAGGCATTTCGACAAATATCGGACAGCCGATTGAGCACCGGCTCAGTCATATTCTCTCTGGAACACCAGCCGCTATCGCGATCAATGTCTATGGAGATGATTTAGAGAAATTACGCGTCATCGCTAAAGAAATAGAAGTAGTCCTAAAGCCGCTTCCTGGTGCTAGAGATGTGGCTGCGAACCGCGAAGTCATGATTCAGTCGCTACCTATCAATTATCGACCAGCTGACCTCGCTTCCTATGGACTAACCCCACAAGCAGCGGCAGAACAGGTAAGAAACGCTGCCTTTGGAGTGACCGTAGCTGAGGTCAATGAAGGAGTCAGAAGATACGGTTTAGCCGTGCGTATGGAGGAAGAAGATCGTGACGACATTGCAGAGATAGAGAACCTCATTCTACGTGGGAAATCTGGAGCATTAGTGCGGCTTCACGAAGTCGCTGATATAGGACCAGAGATGACATCTAATCTGATCGCCCGTGAAAACTCCCAACGTAAGGCAGTGGTCACGCTCAATGTAGATGAAGGATACAATTTAGGACATCTCGTAGAACAAGTGCAACTCAGAGTCGATCCCATCGTACAAAAATATGGCTACACAGTGAACTACGGAGGTCAATTCGAAGCTCAGCAAGCTGCAAGTAAGACGATCTTCCTCTTCAGCGGTGTCGTCCTCGTCATTATGATCTTCTTGCTCCAGCTAGCGATCGGTTCGTTCCGAGTCTCATTGCTCGTTCTGGTGAATCTTCCGCTGGCTCTCATCGGAGGTATTGCAGCCATCTACATCACCGAGTCACCAAACCTGATTAGCAACACCGCAGCATTGTTTAACCTAGGAGGTCACTACACGGCCCCAGTTATTTCAATCGCCAGCATGGTGGGCTTTATCACGCTATTTGGCATCGCAGTGAGAAACGGAATCCTCTTAGTAAATCACTACGAGCATCTCATGACACACGAAGGAAAAACAATGTCAGAAGCGATCATCCAAGGGTCAGCAGAACGACTCATCCCGATACTTATGACCGCTCTCACAGCGGCATTAGCCGTGATCCCGCTAGTTCTTAAAGGCGACCAACCAGGAAATGAAATCTTAGCACCACTATCAGTGGTGATCTTAGGAGGACTTCTCACATCCACATTTCTTAACCTGATCGTCGTCCCAGCAGGATTCGCTGCGATACACCGAGCGCCGAAAGAAAAGAATTTACCTAAGGCAAATACGCCATCATAAACAACAATAGAAAAAATAGAAACATGAAAACAAAATACACATTACTATCAGCAATCGCGCTATCAGGACTACTAGTTAGCTGTGGAGATAAAGAAAAGACAGAGAGCACAGAAAAGAAGCCTGCCGCAAAGGCTGCACCAGCAGACAAGGAGCATGATGATCACGAAGGGCACGACGATCACGACCATGGTGAAGAAGCGGAACTAGGTTCGCATGAAATTGAGGGCATCAAAGTAGAAGCCGCCCAAGGTCACGGAGCAGTGGAGGCAGGGAAAGAAGGTCACCTCATCCTCAAATTACCATATAATGATAAAGGAGAGACCGTAGTTAGAGTATGGATAGGAACCGCAGACAAAACCTTATCTTCGGCGGGCAAAGGCGTATACGCACCATCACATGATGACTACGACATCCACACAGTGGCCCCTGACCCACTTCCAGCAGACACTAAGTGGTGGGTGGAAATCACCAAGCCAGATGGAATGAAAGCCACAGGCTCTATTCCTCTGCTGAAGGATATTTCTAAGTAAGAAAATTCAGCTAAATATTTTCCCTATCTAATTTGATATCAGATAGGGAAAGAATTTTACTACCTGCCTGCTAATACCACTCCGCAATTTGTGTGATAGTGCGGGGCTTGGTGGTTTGGTTGGGTGTGTACCAGGGTTGCGTCGTTGATGCTGCCTTGCCTCGGGCCTATTATATAGTAGTGAGCGGCAACTAATTCATTTCTTGACATAGTGTTCATTTGAGTATATTAAATTCATCTGACCGTTATGAGTGAGCCAAGTCCATTATCAGCATTATTTATAGATTTCGATGCGTATTTCGCATCCGTAGAGCAGCATTTTGAGCCCTCGTTACGGGGTAGGCCGGTGGGTGTGGTGCCTGTGATGGCGGAGAGTTCTTGCTGTATCGCGGCGAGTTATGAGGCGAAAAGGATGGGGGTCAAAACGGGGACTCGGGTGAGCGAGGCGCGAGAGATCTGCCCAGGTATCGTGATCGTGCCATCGCGGCCTGAGTTGTATATCAAGACGCATCACAAGACGGTGGAAATAGTTGAGCGGTGTATCCATGTAGAGGGGGTTTTGTCGATTGATGAGATGTGGGCTTGGCTGCCGTATAATTGGCGGACGGTGGAAAAAATCTCTGAGATCGCGGCATCGATCAAGCGTGAGATGTTGCGAGAATTTAGTTCCGCCCTGACCTGTTCGATTGGCGTGGCTCCAAACCGATGGCTGGCTAAGATGGCATCGAAAATGCGGAAGCCAAATGGATTTATGATCATTAATGATGAGGACTTACCAGACATTTTATACTCGCAAGGTCTTTCGGACATTCATGGCGTGGGAAGTAGTATGAAGCTGCGTCTGCACGCCGCTGGCATCCACTCTGTGCAGCAGCTCTGTGCATGCACGCTGCAGCAGCTCCATACTATTTGGGGCAGCGTGCAGGGAGGCAGGCTCTACCTCCAGCTCCGAGGTCACAGCGTGCCAGATACCGTCACCGAGAAGCGTAGTATCGGGCATTCGCATCTCTTGCCGCCGGTGAAACGTAGACCTGTGCAGGCTGAGGCGGTGCTGCATAAGCTGACCCAGAAGGCGGGGATGCGATTGCGTTCTTATGAGATGCTGGCGGAGGCTCTGGTGATCGATCTCCGCTATCTGAACGGCGAGCGATGGTCCCAAGAGGCGCGCTTTGATCCGAGTTCGGACGCGTTATTTTTTGCTAAATTAGTGTCGCAGCTTTGGCGTCAGCGCAGTCTTCCGCAGCAACCGATCCGGCAACTCGGGGTGACGATGTTTAGGCTCGTAGAAAAGACAAATTTCACCCCATCGCTATTCACTCCTGCACACAGAAACCGTGATGCACTGAATTCCGCGATGGATTTCCTGCAGCTCCGTTTCGGCAAGAATGCCATGCATCTAGGCTGCGATCATGCTGCTTTAGATAATGACAACATGCGCATCGCCTTCACCCATATTCCTGATCTCAACATTGAGAATTATTGATGAGCAGACGGAAGCGCCGACCAGACTAAATATGTTTTTGTTCTTCCGCCAGGTTCTTGGGAAATTGAAGACAAGATATTCTAAGAGAGATAAGAGCTAGAGGTTTAATACCATCCTCACAGTTATACTGGATTGATAGTTTGATGGAATGATTTAAAAGTGCAGCAAAGCTGATTGGGGAAAGAGCAAAACAATAGAGTAAGATTAGCGGCGTTAATCGTCAGTTGCATAGCCCACTATGCGCCTTCCTCTTGCCTTGCTACTCTCACTGTTTTGTTTTTCTATCAAACCACTATCACTGTTCAAATGGTTTAAATGCCTCTCAGCATTTCTGTCGCCTCCGCGAGTTTCCTCTTTGGGTTTGCGCAGGTTAGTCTTGGGAATCTTGTCTGGGAGAGCATGATGTATTGGTTGTTTCTGGTCAGCATGAGGCGTTGGGATTTTATTTCTATGCTGGTGATGTTGGCGTGGGCGGCGGCTATTTTTAGGAGGGTGGTTTGGAGAAGGTTTTGGGCCGGGGCGGGGAGCCTGCCGTATTGGTCTTGCCAGTTTTCTTTGAGTTGATTGATTACTTTTTCGGAGGCGGCTTCGGCGAGCTGTTTGTAGGAGCGGATACGCATGGTGGGCTCGGTCATGTAGTTTGCTGGGATGAAGCAATCTAGCGATTGATTTGTGATGGGTGATTTGTGATTTGTGATTGTTTGTGGCTGCGCCGTTTCGGTGAAGTTTAGGAAGTCTGCGCGGAGGGTGACGTCGATGCGGGTGGTGTTTTTGTTGCCTTTGAGTCGCTCGATGGATTGGCGGAGGAGCTGGCAGTAGAGGTCGAATCCTACGCTGGAAATGTGGCCGGATTGTTTGGTGCCTAGGAGGTTTCCTGCGCCGCGGATCTCTAGGTCGCGCATGGCTATTTTGAAGCCTGAGCCCAGGGCGGTGTATTGTTTGATGGCGTTGATGCGCTTGGTGGCATCGCCTCCTACGGTGAGATCGCGTGGGATGAGGAGGATGGCGTAGGCTTGCTGGGGCCCTCTGCCCACGCGGCCGCGCAGCTGGTAGAGGTCGGCTAGGCCGAAGCGGTCGGCTCGGTCGATGATGATGGTGTTGGCGTTGGGGATGTCGATACCGCTCTCGATGATGGTGGTGGCGAGGAGGATGTCTGCGTCGCCATTTACGAAGGTTCGCATGACTTGCTCGAGTTCGTCTTTTTCCATCTGTCCGTGGCCGATGACAATCTTGGCATCTGGGACGAGAGCGTGGATTTTATCCCGCATGACTTCGATGGTTTTGACGCGGTTGTGGAGGAAGAATGTTTGCCCGCCACGATCCATTTCGCGCGTGATAGCGGTGCGGATGATGCGCTCATCGTAGCCGCAGATGGAGGTCTGGACGGGGACTTTGTTTGGCGGTGCGGTGTCGATGGTAGACATGTCTCGCGTGCCCATGAGGGAGAGATAAAGGGTGCGGGGAATGGGGGTGGCGGAGAGGGTGAGGAGGTCGATGCCTGCGAAGAGTTCTTTGAATTTTTCTTTGTGCTTCACTCCGAATCGTTGCTCTTCATCCACGATGGCGACTCCTAGATCGTGGAAATGGACGTCGTTTGAAACTAGCCGATGAGTGCCGATGACGATGTCCACGGAGCCGTCTGCGAGGCCTTTGAGAGTGGCGCGGACTTCTGCTGGTTTGCGGAAGCGGTTGAGCAGCTCGATGCGGATGGGGTAGTCGCTCATGCGCTCGCGGAAGGTGCGCCAGTGCTGCTCTGCGAGGACGGTTGTGGGGACGAGGATGGCGGCTTGCTTACCTCCAGTGACTGCTTTGAATGCGGCGCGGATGGCGACTTCTGTTTTACCAAATCCGACGTCGCCACAGATGAGTCGGTCCATGGGCTTGGGGCATTCCATGTCAGCCTTGGCATCTTCGATGGCAGTGAGTTGGTCTGGGGTTTCGGTGTAGCGGAAGGAGTTTTCGAACTCCCACATCCACTTGGTGTCTGGAGGATGACCGATGCCTTTTTTGACCTGGCGCTCGGCTTGGAGACGGAGTAGCTGCGCGGCGTAGTCCATGATGGATTTCTCCGCGGACTTGCGCGCACGTGACCATTTGGCATCGCCTAGCTTGGAAAGGGTGGGGGTCTTACCGCCCATACCGACGTATTTGGCGAGTAAGTGGGCTTGATCGATGGGGACTGAGAGGATGCTTTTGTCGCGGTAGCGGATGTTGATCTCTTCGGTGCCATCGGGGTCCTTGGTGATATTTTGGAATCTGCCGATGCCGTATTCGGTGTGGACGACGAGGTCGCCTTTCTCGATGTCTAGGATGTCTGCCTGTCCGCGAGCGCGACGCTGGTGTTCGAGGTGGGTGTTTTTGCGATTATTCGAGGTTTGGTAGCGTCCGAATAACTCAGCGGAGGAAATGACGGTGAGTCTAACAGATGGGATGGTGAAGCCGTGGGCAAGTTCACCGATGGAGGTTTCTATTCCATTTAAAATGGAGTCACCCATGAGCTCGGTAAAGCGTTCGATCTCGCCGTTGTTAGAGAAGATGAGGTGGATGTTCCATTCCTCAGTATTCCATTCGGCAAGCTGCTTGGTGAAAGCGTGACGCTTGTTTTGCTGGAGGACGAAGTCACCCGCCTCGAAAGCTCCGAGGGGTGAGGGGTGGATTGATATTTCTGCGAGGGGGTCTGAGCTGATTCTTAGGTGATGGGTGAAGAGCGTGGAGAGCTCTTCTACATTGAGGGTGATGATGAGGTCGTTTTCGCCAATATAGTCCGCTACGGTGGCAGTTTCTTCTGACTCTGTTAGATGGAGCTGGGCTTTAGTTATTTTGCGGATGGAAGTCTGAGTATTGAGGTCAAACTCGCGGATGGAGTCTATTTCTGTATCAAAAAACTCGACTCTAACAGGATAGGGTGCTTGCCAGGTATAGATGTCTAAAATGCCACCACGGAGGGCGTATTGACCACGGTTATGGATATGATCCACTCGTTCGAACCCTGCTTTTTCGAGCAGTTTAATGAGGAGTTCTGGGTCTTGCTCTGAGCCAGTTGCTAGCGTGGAGTCTTGGAGAGAGATGGCATTAGGAGATGGGCAGGGAGAATCAAAATGGGAAGTGATGATGAGTTCCTGTGATCCAGAGGCTATGTTTGAGAGTGTGTGGAGTCGATCCGCATTCGCTTCTGGGTCATCAAGCTCAGTGGAGGAAGAATCGATGTTTTTTGCTAACAGGATCTGAGATTTGATGTTCCAGAAGTCGAGTTCCGCGGTGAGCGCTTGGTTGAGTCTGGGTTGATCTGATAGGAACCAAACCCGTGATGAATTGAATTTCCCGCTGTGCTGGTGGGCGGCGGCAGCGATGATGAATGAGAGACCAGAGTGTCTATCTGTATCTGCTAGGCACAGTGGTGCCAGCTCAGATGATGATGTAGAAGCCAGTGCATGGCTTATGTCTGAGTGCTGCAGTGCTTGGGTAAGAGCGCAGTGAATGTGTTCTGAGTGTTTCAAGCGGAGGATTTATTAGCACACTTGAGCGAGAGATGAAAGGCGCGTTTTTTTGATAATGAACTCTGGCTATCTAGCGATGGTGTGGTAATGATATTAGGGATATGATTATTCATTTCAGCCTCAATATTTTATTTGTAGCAGTGATGACTGTTGCGCTGACTTCGTGCAGTGGTGGACCTGGCCCACCACGCTATTCTCCTTCATACTCGCAGCCTGTGGCGATGAATCAGCCAGGTATGGCGATGGGTAGTCCGGCGATGACATCGAGCCAGCTACTTAGGCAGGTGAATTTAAAGCGCGACCTGATCCCTTCTGGTAGGCACGCTAGGAAATATAAACGCAAGATGACACCGCGGTATATCACGATTCATAGCACGCAGAACTATAATACTGGAGCGGATGCTTGGAAGCATAGCTTAGCACTCAAAAACGGAAAGCTCCGTGCTTATAAACACAAGGGGGGAAATAGGATAGGCTATCTAGTTTGGCATTACAGCATCGATGAATCCCGGGTGGTGCAGCATTTACCAGACAATGAGCAGGGCGAGCATGCGGACTTCGATGGTCCAGGGAATAATTATTCGCTAGGATTAGAAATGTGTGAGAACCGTGGAAATAGCCGATCCGTGACATTGGAGAGGACGGCGAAGTTGACTGCCTTCCTGATGAAGCGGCATGGCATTCCAATCAGAAATGTGGTGCCTCATTACCATTGGCCACGCGCAGGAACTAGCACACCACATAAGAACTGCCCGCATTTCTTACTCGATCATGGCAGGCCAGGAGCGAAGTGGAGAGCGTATCAGGATAAGGTGATGGTTTATTATAACCTGATCACAAGGCCGCTAGCGGCAACAAGACCCACGCAGTATCCGCAGCGTTGATATTATCTGCTGCATCTTAAAGGAGTGCAGGTATTGAGAGATTAGGAAGATGGCTAAAGAGACTAAATCAGATTCAGAGACATGGTATCAATGTGACCGCTGTACTGCTTGTTGCAAATGGCCTGGTGATGTGCGGGTGGATGATGATGAGGTGACGGCTATTGCAAAATTTCTGGAGATGAATGAGGATGATTTCATCCAGAAATTCACGCGACTAAGGATGAACCGCGATGGATTATCACTGATCGAGCGGGAGAACCATGAGTGCATCATGCTGGAGAATGACCGCTGCACGATCCAGGATGTGAAACCTTTCCAGTGCAAGGGGTTTCCAAATAGATGGAATTTCCCAGACTGGCAAAAGGTCTGCCAGGCAAAGCCGGTGCCAATGAAAGAGGCGCTCAAGATGGGGCTGGTAGAGGAGGGGGAACTCTCTGCGAATCACCCGATGAGGGGGAGTGAGCTAAAATGAAGTGGCTTGGTCCAACAAATGGGTTAGTTTTCACAAAAATTGCTCAAATTACAAAAAAGAGCTTGCGGAAAGCTCAGGGTTATGGTTTTTTGCGCCCGCGCTAGTCGCACCCATTACAGCGTCCCGTTCGTCTAATGGTTAGGACTCCGCCCTTTCACGGCGGCAATAGGGGTTCGAATCCCCTACGGGATGCCATTTCTTTATCATTAAAGGAAATGCAGACAAAAAAGCTTATCTCATATAGAGATAAGCTTTTTTTGTGTGTGGGTGACTCGGCTTTTGTTATGGCTGACGATCGACTCCATAGTCTGGATGTCTTCTGTCATGCCTTAGAACTACGAGGTAAATATCGTCATCTTCAACTGCATAAAGCAAATGATAAGGAAACCTCCGCAGCCCTGCTCTGCGAAATCCACAGCTATCAAAGTGATGACTTCTTGGATTACGTTCTATCTTAGCCAACACTTGATCTAGCTCTAACCAAAACGCAGAATGAATACGCTCAGAAATCTCAGCATAATGAAATGCTACATCACGAATATCACTGGCTAATTCAGGATGGCGTATGACTCGCATTGACTATGAGCGCCCGCAAGCTTTCCAAAACTCTTCTTCAGTTAATCCTTTCACCTTGCCACTCTTCAAATCCTGAAAGCGTTGCTCTACCTCTTGGTCTGAGACATAGTGAGGATGCGGATCAAGCTCTTCTAGAAGAGAAGAAACAAGCTCGGCTCGATCATCAAGACCTAATACTGAGGCTTTTTTAATTAATTCTGCGACTTCTGACATAATTATATTTTACCAGAAGATACTGAAAGCACCAATGATATTTTTAGCGATAAGACGTAACGTTTGAAGTTGGGCACGATGGGGGAAAGCGCGAATTGATTCAGACGGCTTTCTGGGCGACGCCATCTCCGCCCTTTCAGGGTGGCAATAGGGGTTCGAATTCCCTGCGGGATGCCATTTCTTTATTTATAGAGAGATGCTGATAAAAAAAGCTTACTTCATAGAGAGGTAAGCTTTTTTGATTTAGATGAGCAGTCTAGCATCTATGTTTAGAGCTTCAGTGGTTTTGCGGATGTGAGTGGTGTTTAGTTTGCGTTCTCCTCTGATGAGGAGTGATGCTTTGAAGGTAACAGATCAGATAGCCGGTATTTTCTGCTGGGTAGTATTCTAGTTTTTAAAGAGGCTGGAGTCTGGTGTGATGGTTTCGGCTTGGTGATTCTGTTTGATCCAAGTTTCGGCTGACTGGTAGTCACTGAATGTATTGGTGTTGGGCTCTTCTGTTGTCTCGGTTGATTTACATGCATTGAGGAATACAGCGACACACAGTAAAATGATGAAGGATTCTAAAGATCTGTTCATGATATTTAGAGTGCTAAATGTTTGACCCTGTGTCAATAGGGGGGTTTGATGTGTGGATAATGATAGCGCGCGAAATAATAGAAGTCCTCAAACAAAACGGAGTGATGCCGAGTAAGAAGTTAGGGCAGAATTTTCTCTGTGATGCTAATGTCGCACGCTGGATTGTGGATCAGCTAGATCCTCAGCCAGAAGATACTGTGGTGGAAGTGGGTCCAGGCACGGGGGCGCTTACCGAGCATCTTGTGGGTAGGGTGAAGCGCGTTATTCTGGTGGAGTTCGATGCGCGTTTAGCGGAGTATCTTACTGATAAATTTAGTGACCGTGACGATGTGGAAGTGCATCAGTTCGATGGCGCGCGCTTCGATGTGAGGAATCTATACAAACACGCACCGATCAAGTTCCTCGGGAATCTCCCCTACAGTGCAGGCGGTGCGATCATGCGGAATTTTATGAAGGGTCCAACTCCTGTAGTTCGCGCGGTATTAATGCTACAGAAAGAATTTATCGATAGGATTGTGGCAAAGCATAAAACTAAAACATATGGAGTGCTTTCGCTCCGAATGCAGAGTGAGTGGGAGAGTAAGCCGGTGAAGACGGTGCCACCAGAAGCGTTTCATCCTAGGCCGTTGATTGATTCTACAGTCATGACTTGCGTACCATCAGTAAATTCTGAGGTCTACGATAAGCGGCTCTTCGATGAGCTAGTGAGACGTGGATTTTCACAGCGTAGAAAGCAGGTGAAGAAGCAGTTTCCTGATACGGCTAACTGGGAGGAGGTGTCTGCTTCACTCGGGCTACCTGTGACGGCAAGGGCGGAGGAAATTAGTCTCGATCAGTGGATAAAGATTACCCAGGCATTTGATGATCACCCGTTGAAGAGTATTCCGCAAAGTGCTGGGGAGTTACTCGATGTAGTAGATGAAAATGATGAGGTGGTACGTCAGGAAAAACGCAGCGTGGTGCATGCTGAAAAAATGATCCATAGGGCGGTGCATATTTTGGTTTTCAATAAGAAGAAAGAGGTGCTGCTGCAAAAGCGAAGTGTCCTCAAGGATAACTTTCCAGGGCACTGGGATACAAGTGCAGCAGGTCATATGGGAGCGGGCGAGAGTTATGATTCGTGCGCTGATAGAGAGCTAAAGGAAGAGCTCGGTATTGATGCTGAGTTGCAGCACATCGCTCACGTCAGGCCATGTGGAAATACTGGCTGGGAGCACATTGGGCTCTATGTAGCGCGTCATGATGGAGCATTGAGATTTCCCTGCAGCGAAGTGGAGCATACTTTGTGGTTCGGCATGGATCAGCTCAATGACTGGATCTCTGCCCGACCAGAAGATTTTGCAACTGGCTTCTTAGAATGCTGGAAGGTATTTGATGAGAAATTCAGAAAATACGGTGATTGAAGATGGAGATCTGGTTCAATTGGATATCTTAGCACAAATTATAACTAGATGAGTAAAGGATCTTTAAGATTTAAAAATGCCGTTCTTTTTGTGGGTATTTTGTTGATCGGCCTGAATTTACGGCCATCCATTTCAGCGATGTCTGCCTTGGCAGAGAGAATGAGTGAGGATGGGCTTTCACGGGAAAGTATCGGCACGATGACGACTATCCCTCTTATTCTTTTTGGAGTAGTAGGGCTATGGGCGGGATGGTTTGGCAGGTTGATGGGCTTCGCGCGCGCATTGGGGTTAGGGCTATTGCTTATTGGCCTGGGTAGTTTACTGCGCTCCGTTCCAGGAGGGGCAGATTTGATCTGGAGGATTAGTGGATCGGTGTTAATCGGTGCGGGTATTGCGTTAGGAAATGTGTTGCTGCCCAGCTTAGTCAAAAGCCGTTTTCCTAATCACGTTGGTCTGATGACGAGTTTTTATGCAACCGCCATGAATCTGGGGGCGGCATTGGGTATCGCTGTCGCGGTGCCAATGGCGACCAGTTTTTCGGGGGGCTGGAGAGTTTCGTTAGCACTCATTGGGGTGTTTGCTTTTTTTGCTTTCATGATCTGGATACCTCAAATGCTATCCTCGTCCGCAGTTAGGAAAAAAGAACATCCGCTAGCCGGCGTTCTCGTCCTCGCTCGGAAGAAGCGAGCGTGGCAAGTTGCCATCTTCATGGGACTGCAGTCTATCATTTTTTACTCCACCGTAGCCTGGCTTCCGACATTGCTTCAGTCGCAGGGAATGCAAGAAATAGAGGCAGCTGGTTGGGTCGTTACGATGCAGTTGATCGGGTGTGGAGCGAGTTTATTCATCCCTACACTAGCTGGGAAATCTAAGTCGCAGAGTGGCTGGGTAGTGATTTGCTCCAGTATGACTGTTCTTGGTCTAACAGGGATTCTCATGTATGGTGGGATGCTCCAGATTATCTCTATTATTGTCCTAGGCTTGGGGCTCAATGCTGGCTTTGGTATGGTGCTACTGGTGATTGCGCTGCGGAGCGATACCGCGGAGACTGCGGCTAGTCTATCTTCATTAGCCCAAGCCAGTGGCTACCTTTTATCATCTCCGGGACCGTGGTTAATCGGCCTTATTAGTACCACCGCTGGGGGATGGTCGCTCGCTTTTTCCGTGATCATTTTCTGCGCTATTCTAGCCACTTATGTGGGCTATTTATCAGGGAGGGAAGGGGAGCTAAGCGCTACGGGATCATCAACAAATTAATGACTTCAGGAGGGTTTTAACTTATAACAGCGAGTCTCTCACGTCCGCCGTCTTCAGTGAGGCGATCAATCAGCGTCCATGTGCAGGCCTGTCCTTCCTTGGTAAGGCGATACATCTTGTGTGAGTGGAGTCCTTCGCTGTTGATTTTTATAAGGTCTTTTTTCTCTAGATGATCCACGATCTTAGTGGTGTTCGCTGGCTTGCGATCGTAGCTGTGGAGGTAAATGTTGATGCGTTTTGTCTCCACATGTTCTTCGCCTTCTAATTCTTTATAGAGGCAAGCTAGTAATACACACTCGCTCCCGGAGAGGCGATAGCTGGGGTCATCGAGAAATCTTCTGATTGCTCTCAGAGTTTCAGAGGTCTTCTGGTCGCCACCATCTTCCTTATCGAGAGCAGAGTTTAGAGCCTCCTCAGCTTTACGGAATTCTAGAGATTTAGTGATGAATGCCTGGTAGAGTTCTAGTTGCTCCACGCTCAGATCCTCATGCGCATTCGTCAGTGAATGAGTGAGGTTCCGGATGTTGTGTGTGTCTGACATATTAGAAAACTAGCGAATTTTAAAAAAATTAGCAAGTTTTTCTTTTGAGCTGCACTCGAGGCGTCCTGCGATCTATATGAAACTGTTAAATAGATGAATTAGTTAGTTTTTTATGATAATCAATTTTAATTAAATTAGCCAATTTTGTTTATATTCTATAATGTTTTTAAAATTATTTAACAGAAAAGTTTGCCTAAATTAGCATGTATAAGTAATTTTTGATCACTCAAACGAACCAACACTACTTATCTATGAAAAAGCGCTACCATACTAATCAGAAAAACAGCATGTTCACTCTTAACGGATCATCTTCAAACCGTTTACAGAGGAAGCGAACAAGTGGGATTCCACGTGGGATCAGCCAAAATTTAGCAATGAAAGCTAATCCAGAAGAAAAATTAGCACAAAACACAATGACGCCACTCGCTAAATGGCAAAAAGAGGAAGAATACGAGATGAAATTAGAGGATGAACTTTCTAAAAATGAGCTCAATGGGTTCGCTTTTAGCTGTATCGAGTCACTTGCTAACTTAGCCACCAAAAAAAATCCAGACTCAACTCAATCTGTTGATGAAGTGATCACCAAGTTAGTGAATGCAGAGCTCATTACCTACACGGAGTTAGCGCGCGAGTCAAAAGCAGCTGAGATTGAGTTCAGGGAGTATGCTGCCTGGAGTAAGAAATTCATCACCAGCGTGCAGTCGCTACTGAGCGACTCTGAGGCTCCAACTCAGGAAGTGGATCAGCTAAGCACTCAAGTGATGCGATGCGCTGAGCGTAGTCTGTGCCAAAAATACCGATCGGGAGCACTGAATAAGAGAGTGGATTTTCTGGTGGATGCAGTAGCCAGCTATGTAGGGAATATCGGTTTGGAGATGGGATTGCCAGAGGCCGTAATGAATAAAGTCGCTGCGTCTGTGGAGCTAGCGCTCGCAAAGGAGACTTTAGTGGTTCAGTAAAATTTATTGTTGTAAGTGAAGTGGAAGCCATTCGTTTCGAGGTGATGAAAGTCTCTGAGAAGCGGGTGGCTTATTTTTTTGATAACGATGGATTCAAATGGCAATTTGAAAAAATGATTTGATTTTTTGATTTGATTCGTCTAATCTGCCTTGAAGATGAAACTCGATGCCAAAGAAAAACTGATCCGCAGTGCGATAGAAGTCTTCGCGGAGCAAGGCTATCGCGATGGCAAGATTGCAAACATCGTCAAGGGCGCAGGCGCAAATATAGCAGCGGTAAACTACCATTTTGGGTCTAAGGATCAGTTGTTCGTAGCAGCACTTAGACAGGCATTTGCTGATGCTGATGAGATTTACCCAAGTAGGGGAGGTCTACCGGATTCAGCATCAGCGGAGAAAAAGATAGCCGCCGTCGCGCGTGCAGTTCTGATACGCTCCTTCGATGAAGGGAAAGCTGGGAATTTCAACCGCATTATGAGCCGCACCATGCATGTGCCCGGCTCACCAGTGGAGATGATCTTAATCGAAGTTGAGGACTTTGAGCTGAAATATCTATCATTGGAATTAGCAAAATTTCTAGAAACGAAGTGTCCGCAACTCATCGGATGGGCGGTAGCGATATTTATTTCACTCGCTACGATGATCTCAAAATGCCCTCTAGCTGTGAAGGAGCATCTGTTTAGTAAAGAACCAAAGCAAAGCCAGATTAACTCGATGATAGAATATCAGATAGAAGCTATCTTTGCTGCGTTGAGGGCAATCCCTAAAAAATTTACAAGCTAAAATACCATGAACGCGAAGCTAATTATTTCCACCTCTCTGCTACCGGTACTGACCCTATTTTCGTCATGTAGCAACGTACTAAAGGAGCCGAATTCCAAGGCCCAAAACGCGAACCTAGCAGTCAATATACCCAATAGATTCTCCGCCACCCCGCCGCCTGTTCCTGAAGTCGCGAAAGGCCTGCTCTCACTGTTCTCAGACTCGCAGCTCAAACGCTACGTAAATAAGGCGCTATCAGCAAATCCAGATCTCCGGTCCAGTCTCGCGAGACTAGAAGAGGCGGGATTTAATACCCGCAAATCCTACGCTCTTGGCCTGCCGTCTCTCACCGCTGGAGCCTCTCTTGGGAGGAGTAAGACAGGCGGTGCCGCTTTCGGGGGTGGGTTTAATGGGTCGAGTAGAGGGCTCTATTCAGCTACGCTAGATGCCCAGTGGGAAGTCGATGTCTGGGGACGCATCCGTGCAGGTGTCAATGCGGCATCACGTGATCAAGTATCACTCGCTGCAGATCATGAAGCGGCTCGTCAGTCTATCGTTGCACAGACCATGCAGGCATACTTTTCTCTCATCGCTTCCGAAAAATTGTTAGATCTCTCGCAGCGACGTTTATCCAGCTTCGAGAAGACGGTATCACTGGTGAATCGCCGTTTCGAGTCAGGTACTGGCAACCTCAGTGACCTCGCCCTCGCCCGGACCGACCTAGAGAATACCCGTGCTCAATTAGAGCAGCGCACGAACGCGCGCGATCAAGCAGCCCGCAAGCTAGCCGCTCTCACAGGTAGCTATCCGGACACTAGCGCGCGAGCGTTGGTAAAAAACTATCCATCGCTCAGACGTAGTGTTCCCGCTGGGATTCCATCCGGTGTCATGCTACGCCGGCCAGATATCCATGCTGCCTATGAGCGCATCCGCGCTGCCGATTCTCGAGTCACTGTAGCCCACCGAGACCTCTACCCTCGATTCCCACTAACCGCCAGCGCTGGTCAGCAGTCGAATGTTCTCAAGAATCTTGCGAATACAAATTTCAACGTCTGGTCCATCGTGGCAGACCTAACAGCGCCGCTAATCGATGGCGGTAGCCGCCGCGCGGAGCTAGGTGCTACGAATGCTCGTGCTAAGCAAGCGCTGGCAAATTATCACTCCACCGTCCTGAGTGCATTCCAAGAAGTAGAAAATGCACTCGGATCAGAATACTACCTCAAAAGCCAACAGCGGGCCTATAAAAATGCTCTCACAGCCGCTCGGAGCGCCGAGTCCCGCACTCAGCGAAATTACGAAAATGGCTTAGTCGAAATTCTTACTTTGCTCGATGCTCAGCGCCGATCATTCAGCACCGAGGAATCTCTCATTAATACCAAATCCCTAAGGTTTCAAAACCGTGTCAGCCTAGCACTCGCACTCGGAAAAGAGATGTGAAAGGACTCTAACATATTTAACTTATCATGAACATTATCATCAGAATTATCGTCTCAGTTTTCATCATCGCAGCATTCTATTTAGCTGGGAAACAACTCATTGCAGGAAAACCAGAGCAGGAGAGCAGGATGCCCGCATTAGTGGTGCCAAGAGTGAATTCTATTCTTGTTCCGCTTGGAAATCACCGCCCATCTGTCATCAGCTACGGTAATGTGCAGAGCTACTTCGAGACCCAGCTAACACCAGAGGTAAACGGCAAAATAAGCTCCGTTTCTCCTCAGTTCCGCGTAGGAGAAATGATCTCCGAGGGCGAGACCCTGGCGACTATTGATGACTCAGACTACCAGTCTGCTCTAGCCACGCAGAAGGCAACTTTAACCCTCCAAGAATCAGCGCTGGCTGAGGAAGAAATACGTGCTAAACAAGCCTCAGAAGATTGGCAATCATCAGGCAGAGAGATCTCGTCAGCCTCAGACTTTGTCCTGCGCAAGCCACAGCTCGCCGCCGCCAGAGCGAACATCGATGCCGCACAAACCGCCATCGATAAAGCCGAAGTGGATCTCACCCGGACCATGATAAAGGCGCCCTATGATGCCGTAGTCACCGCGCGCACGGCTTCACTAGGAAACTACGCGACGGCACAAAACTCATTAGGGACCCTCATCGCCACCGAGAAAGCAGAAGTCCGTATCCCACTCACTGCTGAGCAGATGAAACGCATCGAGTTCTCAGAGGGCGAACCGCTAGAAATCACTCTAACAAGTCCTAGCCAACCAAACCTAAAGTGGGCCGCAAGACTCACACGCATGGAACCAACGCTCGACCCACAAAATCAAGTAAGCTACGCCATTGCCACCATAGAAAATCCTTACACCAATAAAATTTCCCCACTACCGGTAGGGAGTTTTGTCAACATCTCTATCCCGACAGCAGAGATCAAGAATGCCTACAAAATTCCCGAATCAGCACTCGTGAATGACAAGTATGTCTGGCTAGTGGATGGAGAAAAAAATCTCGTCCGCGCAGAAGCTATCCGCATCCAGAGCGATGCATCATTCGCCTACGTCAGAATAAAACTAGAGAATTTGCAGCCTCCACTAAAGGTAGTTTTCCGACCACTAAGTAATTTCCGCTCCGGCACCAGAGTTGAGGTAGAAGTAAAAGAAGAGACCGAATCTCACCAGCAACCTACAAAATAAATTTTTCTGATGTCTCCACTCAAAAAACATCCCTTCATCACCTGGTTCGCTACCAATCCCGTAGTCGCGAACATCCTGATGTTCACCATCCTAGCTGGCGGTATTTTTAGTGCTCTCAATGTTAGGAAAGAAGGCTTCCCCGCCTTCGCCTCTGAGTCCGTGATCGTCAAAGTACCGATCCGTGGAGGCACTCCAGAAAATGTTGAGCGCGGAGTATCCATAAAAATAGAAGAGTCGTTAGAATCTGTAGATGGTATCGAGCACGTCCGCTCAGTGAGCTCAGATGGCATCTCCACCATCACCATCCAAGCAAAGGAAAACTATCCTATTTCAAAACTGTTAGATGACGTTAAGATTCAGGTAGACGCTATTCCGTCCTTCCCAGAGCAGGCAGAAAAGCCGGTCGTTACTGAGAAAAAGCGTGAAAGCATTGTCCTCTGGGTAGAACTCTACGGAGACGTTCCAGAAGCAACGCTGAAGGAGTCTGCCCGCAAAGTCCGCGATGAACTACTCCGTCAACCTGCAATATCAAAGATAGAAACGTTCGGTGCCAGGGACTATGAAATTTCCATCGAGCCATCAGAAGAAAAGCTCCGCTTCTATCAGCTAACATTTTCCGAACTGGCTGACGCCGTCTCTAACAACTCCGTAGATCTAGGTGGTGGCGTGGTCCGCTCAGACCGTGGAGATATTTCTCTCCGCTCCAGAGACCAGGCTTATAATAAGACAGACTTCGAGAGCATCGCCGTGCGGACTAATGCTGACGGCACACGTATTTATGTGAGAGACGTCGCAACTGTTAGAGATGCATTTATCGATCAGAACACTCTGAATCGCTACCAAGATCAACCCACAGTCAGTCTCAAAATAATTACCGAAGGCAACGATGACATCGTGAATGCGGTCAGTGAGGCGAGAAAAGTAGTCGATGAATACACAGATCTACCAGAGGGAGTCAGCATCGCAGGATGGTTAGATGGCGCCACTAACATCCGTGACAGGCTTTACTTACTTGGAGCAAATGGAGGCTTTGGCGTCCTGCTCGTACTAGGTATTCTGATGGTCTTTCTAAACTTCCGCCTCGCATTCTGGGTCGCCATTGGCATCCCCGTTTCGATCGCTGGAGCCATGATATTATTTCCTCTGCCAGGGATCGATCTCTCGCTCAATGTCATCTCAGCCTTCGGCTTTCTGGTTGTGTTAGGCATCGTGGTAGATGATGCCATCGTCATTGGTGAATCGATTTATTCCGAGAAACAAAATGCTAAGCATCCAGATGACCCAGAATCTTCGCTCCGCACGACTGTTAGAGGTGTTAGTAAAGTTGTCACACCCGCTACCTTCGGAGTCATCACCACCATTGCAGCCTTCCTGCCACTCACCCAGGTTAGTGGTCGTTTAGGAAATGTTTTCGGTCAGATCGCCAGCGTCGTTGTCTTTTGCCTTATTTTTTCCCTTATCGAATCAAAGCTTATCCTACCCTCGCATCTCGCCCACATTAACGTCCATAAAAAGCCCACCAACTTCATCACGCGAGGCTGGGCGCGGTTCCAAAAAATAGTTGCGAATGGGCTGCAGGCGGTCATTGATAAATTCTATCGTCCTGCCATCCGCCTCCTTATCCCGTGGCGCTACGCCGTCCTATCGACCTTCATTGGTATCTTCATTCTAGTCATCTCACTCTTCCCGGCAGGTAAGCTACGTTTCGTCTTTTTCCCAAATATTTATCAAGACAACGCAACCGTCCTACTACAATTAGAGCAGGGTCAGTCGGTAGATTACCTCCATGAAAACGCCGAGCGAATAGCCGAGACCGCGAGACAACTCGGCAAAAAATACGAGCAGACTTATGGTGAGAACCCGTTTATAGAACTCCAGATTTCAGCTTCCACTAATACCACAGCCTCCATTGCCGCTGAGCTAACAAGATCCACTAATCGCGAATATCTATCCACCGCGCAGATCGTAAAAGACTGGCGTCAGGCCATCGGTACCGTAGCTGGTTCACGCTCGCTCTCACTCTCGTCACGTGCAGGTCCTCCTGGCGGTGATCTAGTCATTAATTTAGAAAGCGATAATCTAGAAGAACTCAAAGCTGCAGCAGATAACCTCAAAAAAGTCATCGCCACCTACAATGGAGTCTATGATATCTACGACACCTTCGACTCCGGGAAACCAGAGATTCTCTATAGCATTACCCCAGCTGGGCAGGCGGCAAATCTCACCAAAAGCGACCTCGCCAGAAATGTCCGTGATGCCTTCTTCGGTATAGAAGCTCAGCGAGTTCAGCGTGGGCGTGATGAAGTAAAAGTCATGGTTCGCTATCCACTTGAGGAGCGTGGTTCACTAGAAACTCTACGGAATATGCGTATCCGAAAAGGAGACGGAACCGCCGTCCCATTCTCCGTAGTAGCCAACACCACCTACTCAGAATCACTCGCCTCAATAGAGCGTTACGACAGTAAACGCGTGGTCGCTGTGGAAGCCTCAGTAGATAAAACTCTAATTACTCCAGCAGATGTACTAGAGAGGCTCGAAAAGGAATATTTCCCAGAAATGAAAGCAAAGTTTCCCGCCATCACCATCAGCCAGAGTGGTGAGGCGGAGCAGCGTAAGAAGTCGATGAAGTCACTTGCATTAGGGTTCCTAACTTCCATCATCTTCATCTATATACTCATCGCCATACCGCTCAAGAGCTACGTCAAACCGCTCATCATTATGTCCGTCATTCCCTTCGGGATCATCGGAGCGCTCATGGGTCACTACATCATGGGTATCCCAGTTTCCATCCTCTCCGTCTTTGGAATTCTCGCGCTTTCTGGAGTTGTGGTGAATGACTCGCTGGTCCTCGTCTGCCGGATCGATGACATCCGTGCCGATGGCACAGGACTACTAGATGCCTGTCGCCGAGCTGGGGCAGACCGTTTCCGCGCCATCCTACTCACCTCTCTCACCACCTTCTTTGGGCTGGCACCACTGCTGTTAGAAAAAGAAGTTCAGGCTCAGTTTCTAAAGCCAATGGCAGCCTCATTAGCCTTCGGTATCCTCTTTGCCACCGTTATCACCCTAATCCTACTCCCGATGCTTCTTATCATCGCTAAGGATATCAAGACAACGTGGCTGGTGCTATGGGATTTGGGACTAGATGAATCCACGTCACCGAGACCGTCAGACGAATAATTTGATCCTAAAGGAAGAATGTTTTCCTGAGATGATCGCTTTAGCGAAAAGTAGTTACTTTTTATCTATTGTGGCTTTAGCTGCTTTAACTGCTCTCTCCTGATCGAGCTTACGCAGTTCGTTGCCAAGTTTCCTACCTACGAGTTCTGTGAGCTTTCCGTCGACAAAAATTTCTTCCAGTGGCCAGTCATCACTACGCTGAGTCGCCAAGGGGATACCTTTATCCTGCACATTTCCCATCGGATTGCGGCCCCATGCGTAGCGAAAGTGGATTGGCTCTGCGACCATCGGGCTGGTGAGCACGATCACCTTATCGTTCTTTTTATCCCGTCCGCGGTCATCTTTGCCTGTTACCAGCGAAGCGGCAGTTGCGGGGTGAAATTGGCGATCCTTGCCTGCGATGGAGAATCCTTCCATCGGTCCGCCATCATCGATGGCTCGAGCAGTCACATCCATGTGGAGCATGAGGTTTCCTTTTCCTTTCTTCATCTCTAAGACCATCGGTGGCTTCCAACCATACATTTTTTCCTGACCATACTGGGATGCGAGAGCCCAGCGTGCCGCGCGCTCACCAGCGGGAAGTTTCTCCTGTGGGTGATACCACCTCCTGCGGAAGTCATAAGTACTAGTGAAACCGATGTTCATATCGCCGGCTTTGTAGAACTCAAGGAAGGTCTGATACTGCGCTTCTCGGATGTATGGTCCAGAGTCAGCCATCATCTCGGAATAGTTCTCAAGGCTCTGCTTATTACCAGCGGTACAGAGTGAGAGGATACCGAATGGCATCTCAGGATCATTAAATGCAGCTCGCCACGCGGTGACCATCTTTGGGAAAACATCGCGATACATCTCCGCTCCCTCCGTGCCTCCGAAGCAGTTATTATATCCTTGGTGGAAAATAGCTCCCTTTACCGCAAAGCCTTCTAGGGGAGAGATCATACCAGCATAGCAGTTGCCGGGACGATTTCTATCAAAAGCAGGACCGGGTCGGTGCTCTGTAGGTGCTTTCATATCGGCAGGGATTGGTTTGCCTTGTTTCTTCATTTGTTCCAGCTTCCTTTGATGACGTTTGATTTGATCTTCAAAATCCTTTGCTCCGTCCCAGTCGGCAATCTTCTTATCCCACGTGGCCATCAGATTTTTAGCTGGAGCTGTATCGACTTTCCTTATCACGGCATCGGGAGTCCAAGTCTCCACGGTAGTGCCACCCACGGACGCATCGATCACGCCGATTGGCACTTGGCTAGTCATGTGAATTCTGCGAGCAAAAACGTAGCCAATCGCCGAGAGTTCCTTGGCTACCTCAGGAGAGCAGACGTCCCAGTCGCCCTTACGAAAATGGCGTTTTGACCAGTCGCTCCATTCGTGCAGCCGCGCGAAACCTTTCACCGGCTCAGGGCTAGCGACGCTGGGTATGGTAAGAATTCGGATATTGGAGAAATTAGCTGAAGCAATTTCAAGGTTTCCATCCTCAACTTTATGAAGCGGGAACTCCATATTGCTCTGGCCACCTAGCACCCAGACATCGCCAACGAGGACATTCTTAAGTGTGAGAGTTTTACTCTTGCCTTTGATGGTCACGTTGATCGGCTTTGAGTTGGCAGGCATAGCGGGAAAAGTCACTTTCCATGAACGATCATTTCCGGCAGTGGCAGTCTGTTCCTTACCGGCGAGAATTACGGTGACTTTCTCACTGGGGTCTGCCCAGCCCCAAAGGCTAACTGGCTTATCTCGCTGGATCACCATATTTGACTGAAATAGATTGTTAAGGGATAGTCCGTCTCCAATAGCTGGAACTTCAACGACATCTCTACGAGGCATTTTTTCTGCAGCGAGTGGGGTGAAAAGTCCGGCTGCCATTAATCCTACACATGCTACTAGTTTGGGTATTTGCATGAGTTGAATACGTCTGAATGAAGAGACTACTTTCATAATCTTGGAGTTTAATTACGTCAATTTTTATCCTTATTGATTGTTTGGGCTTAGGCTTTGGCTCAAGCGTATCGCGCAATTGATCTGCTCTTTCGTCTCCAGGCAACACGACCTCTTAGCCCGTAACCAGTCCACGGGATTAGCTCCCTTAGGTATAAATCCAGCCTTAGCACACCACGCCACAATAAACTGCCCAGTGCGCCCACAGCCAGCCACGCAGTGGATCACCACCGGCTCACTTTTCTTGTGATGCTCATCCATCAGCGCTAGAAATTCATTAATCTGGGTATCAGTAGGCACCCCATAGTCAGGCACATCGATATGATAATATTTAAACGGAGCAGGGACATCCTGACGGTTATCAAACTCACAGCAGTTCACTACCGCTCTGATGTTTTCCTCTTCATAAATATCGAACACATAAGGATCTGGCCACCACGATGCCGCAATGACACCCTCCACAATCCAGGTAAATGCCTCCGTCCGCTCAGGCTGTCCCTTCGCCGGCCAGTAATAAGGTCTAACAGGTTTAGACATCACCATTTATCTCGGCTTTGAGTGCTATGTAGCCTGGTAGTAGTTTAGCCTGCATCATTCTCACGCGTTGCTCGTGCGGGGCGAAGGCGCTCTTCATTGCGTTCATCGCCAGCTTTTCTAAATCATTAAGACCCAGATCAAATAAACCAGTTGCAATGCTCAACTCCTGCGACATCTCCGTGTCACTCATCAAGCGATCATCTGTATTCAAGCTTACTCGAAATCCCATTTCATAAAACAAACCAAATGGATGCTTCTCCAGACTCTCACAAGCTCCAGTATGGACATTGCTGGATAAACACATTTCCAGCGGAATACGATGATCCAAAACATGGCGAGCAAGGCTCCCGAGGATTACCTCACCATCTTCACCATCACTCACATCATCTAACAGCCGCGTTCCGTGTCCCAATCGATGAGCACCACACCACTGTAGAGCCTGCCAGATAGAATCCATCCCATAGGCCTCACCAGCATGGATCGTAATATTAAAATTAGCCCGTTGGATGGACTGAAACGCCTTGATGTGCTTCTTCGGCGGGAAGCCAGACTCGCCACCAGCTAAGTCAAATCCCACCACCCCTTTATCACGGTGTCTTATCGCGAGTTCCGCCGCATCCAGTGAATCTTCCCGGTTCCGCATCGCGCAAATAATCACTCCCCACGCCACACCATGGTCTTTTTCCGCACGGGAAAGTCCCTGCACCACAGCCTCCACCACCTCATCGGCAGTCAGCGTATCACTCACATGGAACACTGGCGCAAACCTTACCTCTGCATAGACCACACCATCGAGCGCCATGTCTTCTAGGAACTCGTAAGCCACCCGCTCCAGCGCATCTTTCCCCTGCATCACCGCTATCGTATGGGCGAAGCCCTCTAGATATTCCGGCAAATTGCCCCGCTGCGCCCCCCGGTGAAACCACTGCCCCAGCCGCTCCGCATCCACCGTTGGCAGGCCCGTATATCCCAGCTCACCAGCCAGCTCGATCACCGTCCTTGGCCTCAAGCCACCATCCAGATGCTCATGGAGTAATACCTTAGGCAGGCGCTTGAAATCCAGAGCCTCGACTAATTGTTTTCCTCTTACACCATGCATCCCTAAATCCTAACAAAGATTTGCCGATACACAATGATTCATCAACTGTCTCTGCGACTCAGTAGTTTTTGTTTCTATTGACTCTTCAGATGATTGAGATATAAAAATCTCGGTCACTCAAACCTTGAGATTTAAGACTTCATAAACCACAACACTCACCACACAAACCATCATGTCAGAAGAACCACAAGACTCTAACACTTCATCTTTCGGATTTCCAAAATCAACTCCCAAAAAACTTCAAGAAGAGATCGAAAAGTTGATCCCTAAAGAACTCCACGAGAAAGCCATCGTGATTTTACGTGACAATGAGAAACAAAGCCTCCGTGACATTCTCCTATCTCATCCTTACAAGCTTACACCGAGCATGGTTGCGATGCTGTTGAAAAATTACTACTCTCACGGATGTGACTCAGCAGTTATTTTGGACAAAGCGGGTCAACTTCTGCAACTCATGGGCAAAGGGAAATAATACCACCCCATTGTTCTGCACGCAGGGCTCATTTTAATCATCCAAGCGATGTTTGCTAATTCTCAATCAAGACAAATAACATGAGCCGGTTGATGGGCATTGCCATCACCGTTATTATTGTGTTTTTTGGTATTTTAGCTCCGTCCGTATCTGCAGAAGAAGTAGCCGATGCCACAGAGAAGAACCAGATTCTTAAAAAATTCCCTTTAAAGGTAACTCAGGGGGTAGCAGTGGATGCCAACTTCTTTTATGCGATCAATAATACCAAGATCGTAAAATATAAAAAAGAGACGGGAGAATTAGTCGCTTCATGGCTAGCGAATAAAAAAGAGCAAGCATACGCTCACTTCAAGCATCTCAATAGTGCAACGGTAGTCGATGGAAAGCTCTATGGTGCTCACTCTAGGTATGGCTCCGACCCCGGTGATTGCTCGGTGGAAATTTGGGATGTTTCAGCAAATAAGCTCAAGCATCTTAAAACCATAAGGCTCCCAAGAAAATATGGATCACTCACTTGGATCGATCAACATAGTGATGGCTCATGGTGGATGTGTTATGCTGTCTACGGTAAAAACAAAAACAAGGACACAAGACTGGTTAGATATAAGTATCAAGATCACAAATTTACCGAGTTAGAAAGTTGGACGTTCCCAGAGGAAGTCGTTAGCCATTGGGGTTCATTTAGCTGTTCTGGCGGTTCATGGGGGCCGGACGGACTGCTCTACACTACCGGACATGATGAAGCGTTAGTGCATGTATTAAAAATCGATAAAGAGAATATAGTGAGCTACGTTCGGTCGGAAAAAGTGCGCGGTCTTTCTGGTCAAGCCATCGCTTGGGATCGATTTTCAAAGCAGCCTACCCTCTGGGGAATCGTAAGAAATAAACACGTCTCTTCATCACTGATTTCCCACAAGAAATCCCCCTAAAGACGCTCGTTATTTACCATTTTAATATCAAGCTAGAGGTAAGTTTTCACGATGATTGTTCTGAACTAGAAAGCGATGAACTACCGGCGCTAATTTTTTCTCTCCAAGAGAGCTCCTCCAAAGCATGGAGGCTTCAGCCCCATGTTGAGGTATTCTATTCTTAGACCGTGCTGGAGGCACGGGGGAGAATGGGGGTATTGGCTGCTGGGAGGAATACACAATAGGGAGCGGCACTCATTTATTTTTCGTTATTTCCAATCGAGTAGAGATGCGCAAAGATGAGGCATGAAGAAACATGTAGTGATAAGCCCAGCGCAAAAACGGGATAAGACGGGGCTTCACCCGAGAAATGCGCACCGTGAGGGCTATGATTTCCCGGCGTTGATGAAATCGGATCAAGCGCTAACGACACATGTGAAGCTGAATGATCACGGAGTTGTGTCGATTGACTTTTCTGATCCGTTAGCGGTCAAGACCTTGAATCGCACGTTGCTGAAGCATCACTACGGGATCGATGGCTGGGATATCCCTGATGGGTTTTTGTGTCCACCTATCCCAGGTCGTGTGGACTACATTCACTATGTGGCAGAGTTGTTAGGAGTCAGTAGTCCTGAGCACTCTAACGGTGCCCCCCGATCTGTGAGGATGCTGGACATAGGCACTGGGGCAAATGGAGTCTACGCGCTATTAGCGAGTAAAGTTTATGGCTGGAACTGCACAGCGAGTGATATTGATGCCACCTCGTTAGCCAATGTCGCGGCGATCGTCGCGTGTAATCCAGGGCTCGAAGAGCGCATTAAGTTACGCTTACAGATTGATAACAGTCATGTTTTTGAAGGCGTGATCAAAGAGGGTGAATTCTATGATATCAGTGTCTGTAACCCTCCCTTTCACGCGTCATTAGAAGAAGCTCTTAAAGGCAGTCAAAAGAAGGTCGAGAATCTGAATAGGAACCGTCAGAAGCGATCAGTGGAAGGATTGGATGAGAGAGCAGAGGAGCCATCACCATCCGAGCCCGAGACAGTGTTAAATTTCGGTGGTCAGCAAGCAGAGCTGTGGTGTAAGGGCGGGGAGATCAGATTTCTGCGTAAAATGCTTAAAGAGAGTAAAAAGTTTTCAACCCAATGTAAGTGGTTTACCAGTCTGGTTTCTAAAAGTGAGAACATTAAGCCATCGCTAAAAATATTAGCGAAGTTGGGTGCCCCAGAGGTAAAAGAGATCAAGATGCAGCAGGGCAACAAGTTGACGCGTATCCTTGCCTGGAGGTTTTAATTGGCACCACTAAAACTTACCTCAAAGCCCGATGAAATAAATCCATTGTTAGCTGATAGCACAGCGTTGCTATTTCAGGATCATAGCGGTCTCCTTCATCGCGGATGAAAGCGTGCTGGGCGTTGAACTCATGCCAAGAGAAATTCACATCATCTTCAGTGAGTCGATCATAGAGGAGCTTCCTTCCTTCCAATGGAACATGTGGATCTTGCTTACCCCATATCATTAACATCTCACCGGTAGCATCTTTTAGGCGGTCAATAGTCTGCGTGCCACTTCCAGCGGGCATCGTAGAGGAATGAATGTCTGTGGCATAAAGACAACTGGCAGCTTGAACCCGAGGGTGCAAGGCGGCGCGGAATGCTAGGTGACCACCTAAGCACACCCCGAACGCACCTAAACTGCCATTACAAAACTCCTGGTCGTCAACCCAGTCAACCATGCTCAGCGTATCTGAATCATGCGAAGTCAGGGCCTTAGCGAACTTATCATCATTTCCCTTATCCTTGCCCGCATCATCGTAAGCCAGAACCGTCCCAATCGTGTTCAGCTCATGAAAGACCTCAGGCACGATCACCACATAGCCATGCCCGGCTATGTAAGCCGCAGTGCGGGTGATCGGTGAAGTGATTTGGAAAATTTCTGAGTAAAAGAGAATACTAGGGAAGGCCCCCGCATTAGTAGGTCGAAAGACACGGCACCTCATCGTTCCTGTAGCAGTTTCTAAGTCGACAGTTTGTTGCTGGATAGTCATGAATAAAGCATAATAAAAAGCAGCCTCCCTGCAATCAGGAATAACGCGTTATCGATTATTTATCTAAGCCCTTACCGGTTGTTTTTTGATTGAGCTGGTTGGGCTCGATTTTTGCGGGTCCAATGGTTCCTCCCTCGACGAACTTGGACTTACGGATCATTTGGCGGCGGTCGTTCTCTCCGCGCGCTAACTTGTTCACCCATCGCATGGTGTTCCGCACCCAGATGTTACTATCTTAGCGAATATGGGCGATCGTTGGATGGCACCAGGCAAAGGTAGGGTGAGGATCACTACAAACGATGGATATATCCTGCGGCAAACGGATGCCGTGATGGACCAGGAACTGCTGGGTCGCATCAAATAATTCCTTGGCATCGATGATTAAGGCCGTCGGAGGAGTGCGTTGGAAGAGGGAGTTGAGGTAGTGGAGAAATCCTTGCGGATTGTCCAATTCTGCCTCAAGCCACAAACCCCCAGGCAACGTCCCACTGAGCTTGTCAGTCTTCAGCTCTTTACGCAGATAGGCCGCGGCCTGCTCGGCGGTGGTAAGTGAGTGAAATCCTGAGATGCTATAAACCTGCCCTAATGATCACGGCCCTTTTCTATTTTTACCACGCCATTAATGAATCTAAATCTATCTTCTATTGCTGGCTTTTCAGAATAGTGCCGTCTCCAAGAATGAAGATGGCGCGGATCTGGTGATCGCGCGCCCAGGTTAGTCCTTTCTTTGATCCCATGACATAAAGAGCGGTGGCTAGGGCGTCGGCGTTGGTGTTGGAGGTGTTGATGACGGAAACGGAGATTAAGGAGTGAGACACTGCTTTGCCGGTTTCTGGGTCGGTGATGTGGCTTCCTTTAAAGTAGCGTCCCGAGGTGGCGATGGAGCTGTCTTCTAACCGGAACCTTGGAGATTTAATCGCGTCATGGCCGGGTGGAATGAAGATGCCGACGTTCCAAACCTCGCCCATGGGATTGATTCCCTTTGCATTGATTTCACCACCGATGTCCACGAGAAACGATTCAATGCCGAGATCTTCTGTCAGGTACTCTGCAATGCGATCCACGGCGTAACCCTTGGCGATGCCAGAGAGGTCGAGATTGCCTTTGTCCTGTTCAATGTTGAACGCTCCTGCAGTCAGTTGCTCGATTTCTCTGGAGCGTTCGATGAGCCATTTAAGGTCGCTGGAAAGCAGGAATTCCTCTTTATTCGCGGATCGGTTGTAGCGGCTGAGCTCGGACTCTTTTTTCCAACTTGATGCGATCCAGTCGATCCGATTGAGTTCCTTTTCGATGGCGGATTGGATGTCCCGTGGATCCAATTTCAACGCAGCGTTCGGCTGGTAGGTGACCTGGTAGTGGGTGGAGAAAATTTCACCTTCAAGCTTTTCGAATGCGTAGTTCTCGTCCTTGAGGATAAGATAGCCTACGATGGTCATTGCGGTGAGCATGATGAGGAATATCAGCAAGCGGGGTGTCCTGGCCTTCATGGCTTGGACGCTGGTGAGCGATCGATTTGGAGCATGGCGCTATCGTAAAGATCGCGCGCGGTGGTGATGGTTTCATCGGCGTAGTAGAGCGACCACTTGGTTTCACCATCCACCACTTCATCCTTTGGGAAGCCAACGATCTCAAGCACTTGGTAGGAGCGTGGATCTTTGTTATCTACTTCTACTCGATAAACTAATGAGGGCTGGTCTTCGTAGTGCTCGTTGCCGTCACCTGACAGGTTGATTTCGATCATCACACGGTAGGGAGATTCCTTCGCCTTATCCTCTGGCACAATGTAGTCTTTGGGGTCGAAGCTGTAGTTATCGGTGGCGGAGCTGAGGGCGTCCAAGTCATCGGATGATTCAGCATCCTTCTTTTTCTTTCCGTTTAGCTGTTTATTCTTGAGGTATTCGGCGCGCTTATGGTGCCAATACGGTAACAATTTCTCGAAATCTGCTTGCTCGCTGTGATAGAGGCTCTTGATGTGATAGCCGGATTTGTTTTCGATCCAGATGGCGATGTAGGGCGGTTTTTCTGGCTTAAAGGACGAGCCACCTTTGAAATCCAGTTGTATGTGGTAATGCGGAGCCGGTGAGTAGTTGTAAGTCATCCGGTTGGCTTGGATTTCGAAGTGGTCGAGTGCGGGCCCTTTGTTACTGCTCAGACTTAGTATCGCCTTCACTGGAGCGGGCTGGTAGAGAATGATGGCGATAAAGCTGATGACTAACACTAACAGGACCAAGGCGGTACGGTTTGAGAAATAACTCCGCAATTTGCGGAAGTTATTCTTTATGTGGAAGCCGATCGCGGCGATGAAGACAAACCCGATCAGCGAGTGAACCGACACGGTGAGCAGGCTGAAGGGCAAGAAAAAGCCCATCAAGCCAGTGACTGCAAGAGTCACGAAAAGCATGGCGATCAGCAGTGATATAGTCTGGCGTTTCAAAGGTAGTGTGCGTTTTAGCTCTTCTTAGGAACGATGGCTCCGTGTTTCTCTAGTAGAGCATGAATTTCTTTCAGTGGCACCTCGCCCGGAGTGGTGCCGTGCTTGACGGCAAGTGACGCAGCGCAGGCTGCAGCCTGTCCCATCGCCATGCAGGGTGCCTGCACCCTCAAGCCGGAATTGGCGAGTTGGTCACTTGAGACACAGCGGCCAGCAACAATCAGGTTGCGGCTCCCCTTGGGGATCAACGCGGAGAGGGGGATGGTAGGGACGATGCCCGGCTTTAATGGTTTCGGTTTTACGCCGTTCTTTGTGTGGAGGTCCACTGGGTAGAACGCATAGCAGATAGCATCATCAAAATGACGGCCGGAGGTGTAATCCTGCACCGTGATGACGGTGTCGCCTTGGATGCGGTAACTTTCGCGGAACCCTGGTTCGGACTGCAGGTGCATCAGGCGTTGATTGGTTTTGCGCATTTTATCCAGCACTGCTTTGCGGCCGGTGATGCTGGCTTCGGTCACGGTGCGAGAGTTAGTGGAATCTGCTCCGTGGACGTAAATCGCGTGCAGTAAGCCCGCCCCCTTATCGCTGGTCGGCCGTCCCGGGTTGTTGGCTTTTCCCAAGAGAAATTGAATCGATCCCGGTTGCCTGACCTCACTGCGCAATCTCGGGAACCCGAGCATCCCTGCCATTTCTGCACCCCCAGTGCAATCGATGATTTGCTTGCAAATGACTCGGCGCTGGGTGCCGAATCCTACGCAATCGACCTGCCAACCGTCTTCAGTTTCTTTGATCTGTTGAGGAGACTCGTGGTAGGCGATCTCGACTCCAGCTTGGGTGCATTTTTCCTCTGCGAGGATATAAAAAAGAAATTGGTTAATGTGTATCTGGTTCATCCAGTGACGCTTGGCCACTTTTGAAAAATCAGGAAGGGTGCCGCCATCCATTTTCACGCATTCCGTGATTAGTTCCCAGCACACTCCATCAATGATTTGCTTGCCCCAAGCATCGAATAGTCCTGGGTAACAAACGCCACCGCGAGTGGTCATACCTCCAAGATAGGATGCGCGCTCCATAACCATGGTGCTGGCTCCGGTGCGGCCCGCTTGAATGGCGGCGATCGTCCCTGCTGAACCACCACCGACCACGAGAATATCGACCTTGCTGGTGATGATTTGAGACTTATCTACAGAGACAGACTCGGAGTTTTCCGGTAACAGGACATCAGTCGCATTGGCGCTGGATATCCCTGATGCCGCTAAGCTTGCAGCACCAAACTTAAGGAAGTTACGGCGACCCATCTGGCGATTATTTGCTTCTGCCTCAGCTTCGGTTTCTGAGTCTGGAATACGATGATGATTTTTTTTCACAGATGTTTTTAATGAGTTTAAGTGGAATGTTAGTTATCGCTAGTAACTCGATTTTGAGTGAGGTGGATAAGCGTATTGCGCTGGGTAAGAGAGTCTGGAGCAAGTATTGATAAAGTGTGGGCCGCTGTCTGGCAAGTGGTATTACCCGAATGGATCACAAATGAATTTTTTCTAAACACTGTAAATATCAAATGATCAAAATTATTAGACGATTTAAATTCATTACTTCCCGAAAATAGTTGCAGATGCATTATTCATGAATTATAAGTCGGTTATGACTCACTCAAAATGGTTAATCGGTTACGGTGTATTCTTATTTATCTGCGGGCTTGTAGGATATCTTTCTAATCCAGAAAAGGCCATAACAGCACTAATATCGGGTTCAGTATTCGGTGGGCTTTCCATCCTTTGGGGATTCCTACTGATTAAGGGAATGAGATTTGCTAAGTGGGCTGCGTTAGTGACCACGCTTTTACTTTGTGTGGTGTTCTCTTGGAGGTCTTACGCGAGTTGGCAGGCGGTAGCGTCAGGAGAGCCTAAGGCTTTTGCCGCATCACTAATTACATTGATGCTGATCGGCTCCCTCGCGACTGTTTACAGATTGCTCGCGAAAAAGTCGTAGCGAGAACTTACTTTTTAGGAGAGGTATTTTGAGGGGGCATACAGGAGGTAAAGTAATCCTTCACTTCCGTATTACCTTGCCGTCCTTCATGAGACCAGCTCGGTAGAGGCGCGCGATAGCGGCTTCCTCAATGGGACTGTCAGGCCCGATAGCCAAGAGGATAAGGCGTAAAATATTTTTCGTGACGGGACGCATAATTTTTAGCGAAGGGTGACCAAGACCGATCATTTTCTGATACTCGTGTGGAAGGGTGGCGAGAGCAGCCTTGAAAAGGAAATGATAGGCGGGGAGGGAAGCTTTAGGGAGAGGAGGATTTTTAATAATCTGAATCACTTCACGAGTTTCATCGGTGACGGTGAGCTCTGGGTGGTAACGTTCAAGCTCTGAAAGTAGTTCTGCTTCCGACATAGGAACTTCTGTGAGGCCTAGCGGGATGACTGATTGAGACCATAGACGAATATATTCATCGGCCCCACCAGGAAGTGGGCGAGAGGAATAGGCTTGGTGGCAGCGGAGGAAGGAGTCCATGAAGGCGATATGAACCCAGCGCAGGAGGTGAGGGTCAGCTGCCTTGTAGTCTATGGTTTTACCTGATGAATCTTTATATTTACCCTTCACGCGTTGGTGCATCTTGTTGACGCGGTCTGCTTCACCAGAAACCGATGCGGTGGAAGCAAAGGTAGTGACTGTGAGCCAACGAATAGTCCCTGAGAGTCGGCCCAGAAGGTCTGTCTTATAGCGGGAATGACTGCGGACGCCAGTGAGGCTTCCAGGGTGAAGTGCCTGCATCAGCAGAGCACGAATGCCTCCTACCAATGTCGCGAGATCTGCGTGAGCAATCCATGGAGCTTCGTCTGGTAAGTAAAGTCCAGGAGCGTCACTAGCAGCCACTTCCTCTAGCCATGGTGGAATACCATCTGGATCACCGGAGAGGAGGATTCGGAAGCGTTTGGAAAAGTATCGTTGGGCGAGGTTGTTTGGCACAGATTAACGAGGTTAAGTTGTCTATGAGGTACACTTGAAAAGAGGATAAGCAAGCGACTTTATGATCTGCTGAGTGAGAACATGCCAAACCGATTAATTTATTGATTCCCAAAAGATATAGGCATTCAAGCCCATGAAGAATAAAGCCGGTAAAGAAACCCAGATACTATCCTTGATTTTTACTCTTACGATAAATCCAGATAGCATAAGTAGAGCGAGGCCGAGAGATGAAATAATTAAAATCGGATTAAAGACAAGCCCCACAATTAAACCTATCGCTCCTGCAATTTCTAATAAGATGGTTAATAAGCTAAATTTTTGTAATCCATACCGGATAAATTCTTGTTTCATATGTGGTGATATGAAGTAAGAAATAGCATAACCAAAGAAGGATAAACTCGATATTAAAACACATATTTCAACGACATCCATGATTGGCTATTGAGTTGATGCTAATGCGATAAAGGCACATAAAAGTAAAAGAATGATAGAGGGAAGACGTTGAATAAATGGATTACTCGCTTTGAAATGAAAGTATTGAGCACCTACCATTAAGAGCCCCATGAGAATAGAGGGGATTAAGACTAATGATGAATACCAAATGCCGACAACAAGTAATGTGGCTATAGAAGTTTTGGTTACTCCTATAAAGCTCCGGTTTAAATCACTTAATTCAAATTGCTTGAACTCTTTACGCACATTGTGAAACCTAAAGATCCAAACATAAAAAACAGATATTGCCACAGCCAGTTGTGCTAGTTTTATTAATTCTTCCATGTTGTTTTTTATTATTTGGGGCTGGGATGGTTTTTTAGAGTTAACCTTGAATCTTAAAAGAGCGCTGTTCACCCTTTTTTTACTCGCGTCATTATTTGTAGGTTTCTTGAAAACTTCTATTAGTCAATTAATAGATTCCTAGCACGAATGATTACGGAAGACCATTTTATTCACCACTTAAATTTATCTTTCTCAGGGTGTTGCCTGAAGTCTTGTTTTAACTTTAGGGCTCTGGTGGCTTTGGGTTTGCTTATTAGTGGTCATAACGAGGCCCTCGATGAAATATCGATGATCCGAACTGCCCGGAAGGGTATTTTAATACTAGCTCCTTGCCATTCACAGCCGCTTCTCGTTGTATCACACCAGAAGCATGGAGGCCGTCTTTGCGGGTAACCCGCACCTTCAGATCTGAGGTGATTGAAGTGGTTCCCATAACTGGTAAGTATCTGCTGTGGCACTGACCACTTCAGGTTGCCGCGTGTTGACCCAGGGGTTTGTGCATTTAACCTTTACTTATTAGAGTAGGGCGCTGAGAATTCGTTGTGGTTAAAACCAGCCATCACCTCACTATGATGAAAAAACAGAACAGCTTCGTATTATTTGCCGTATTATTAATGACCGTGATGGGCTCATCGCCGGCTAAAGCGGACGACGGGCTGACCAGCGTGATGAAGGGTTCGTCTTATTATAAGGTTTACCCTCTCTTCAATCCCCATCCTGTTGACAACCGTAATTATACGGTTTCACGTTTTGGACCAGTGGGTATCGGTATCGATCTGATTAAGCCTGCATTCACGATGAAGATTCGTAATGTTGAGAAGGGTTCTCCTGCTGATGGGAAGTTAGAGAAGGGTCAGATTATTGAATCGATTAATGGTGAGGTTTTAAAGGATATCGACCCGCGTATGTGGCTGGGGAAAATGATCGCTATGGCTGAAGCCGCCGATGGCCAGATGAAGTTCAAGTTGAAGGATGCACCGAAAACCGTTCTGGTGCAAATTCCTGCGCTCGGAGCGTATAGTAAAACCTGGCCGCTGAACTGCAAGAAGTCCGATAAAATCGTGCGCGACCTTGCCGATCATTTGGCGGAAAACGGAAAGTTCAATGGACCGGGTCTCGACGGGATAGAGCTGCTTTTCATGCTTTCAACGGGTGAAGAAAAAGACTTAGAGGTTGCCCGTGGTTGGATAAAGAACGCGGTTGAAAAGCATAAGGATGTGAAGGAGATGACCAGTGATTCTTATTGGACATGGATGATAGCATACACTGGTCCTGCTGTGTGCGAATACTATTTACGAACGGGTGATAAATCAGTGATGCATTTGATCGAACTCATGACTGACTATTCAAAGCGGACGATGTATAACGGCGGGTGGAGTCAACGCGGTCTGAGAATAACCTTCCCTTACATGGGTGGCGCGCACATCAATGCATGTGGCGTGCATGCAGCCACTTTTCTGCTGCTCGCTAAAGAGTGTGGCGCTAAGGTGGACGAGTTTACCTTGCAGGAATCATTGAAACAATTTTACCGCTTCGCTGGCCGTGGTAACGTGGCCTACGGTGACCAGCTCCCTGAAAAGAGTTTTGTCGATAACGGTAAGACCGGCGCTCTGGCCTTTACGATGGCCGCTGCCGCTTCCTTAACGCCAGAAGGCGAAGAAAGCATCTACGCTAAGGCACGCGACATCTCAGCAGTCAAAAGCTTTTATTCTACTTCATGGCTCAACCATGGCCACACCGGTGGCGGCATCGGAGAAATATGGCGTGGCGCTTCGATGGGGTTGATGATGGAAAAGAAACCCACCAAGCATCGTGAATTCATGGATGCTCGCCAGTGGTTTTACGATATATCGCGTCGCTTTGACGGTTCATTTGGTATCGTGGGTGGAGGTAGTCGCTATGACAAGGAACCCTGGGGTACGGGAATGGCTTTATCTTATACGGTACCGCGCAAAACGCTGCGGATGACTGGTGCACCGAAGACAAAATATTCGAAACATTATCAGTTACCTAAACGCCCTTGGGGCACTGCAGCGGATGAAGAATTTTATAATCTCAGTCCTATCAGCGGCTCTGCACTCACCAGTAAGCAAGTGGATGCGGAAAAACTGGCAACCCATGGGTCTTGGCCTGTTTACCGCCTGTTGATGGATCCTAAAGTGAGCGATAAAGTGCTGCTTGAATACGCGCATCATCCCGACCACGGAATACGCCGCTACACCGTCGATGCGATTTACAAACACAAGCGAGACAAGCTTATCCTTACCTTACTCAAGTCTAAAGATCCACGAGCCAGACAAGCAGGAGCGATGGCGATTTATGGGACGTTCAAACGTAGCCCTATGAAAAAAGACCGCTTGACCAGTGAAATGATCAAGCTCCTAACTGATATGATCAATGACCCTAAGGAGTCCCATTGGGTAGTCTATAACGCGATGATGAGCTTGAATGTGTGTGATGCAAAAACCATCGAACCTCACGTCGACCGTCTCGTTTACTGGCTCGAACATGAAGAATGGTGGTTGAACTTGGCCTCGATGAATCTATTGAACAAAGTGGCTACCAACCCCAAATATTATAAGAGGTTGTTACCTATCTATGGTAAGAAGATTTTGAATAATCGCCGCACGGCGCCCTTGAGTCCTCTCGCTGGACTGACTTCACAGTTGAAAAAGGCTAAGCCTGAGGTGCAGAAACTCGGAGCAGAAATCCTTGGCGTCGCCTATGGTAATTTTCCTACCGGTTATATTGCTCCGGGTGGTAGTGATATGCATGGTGGTGCTGATTATTTCCAGGGCGTGTTAAATAACGCATTAACGAACGCACCAGGTGGGATCGAAATCATTAAAACTCTTCCCAAACGGACATCAGCTTGGCAGAAAAGCCGAAAAGATTCAGATCTCTATAGCTTCGATGGTAAGGTCAACGATACTAAGAATCTACTCGGAAAATGGACTGTCATTGACCGCGTGCAAGACACCAAGGATTTCAAAATTGATAAGAAAATGAACCTCGGTAAATCTCGCTTCAAGGAGATCGTCTTCAAAGCTGGTGGAGAGACCAGCAGTGCGTCGATGATCTGGACTGGTAAGAAATTAATCGATCTCACTAAAAACCAAATGCTCCTCATGGAAGGTAAAAATCTTGATGGCCAAACCTACCTGTTCATCGAAGCAGGTGGCTTCACCACTGGGAAGCCCATGGACTGGCACCCAGGTTGGAGTGTGCTGAAGCAGGGGAAATAAGGTTACAAGGAAAAGATATAGCGATTCGATCCCCAAAGGGGATATGGAGAAAGCTGGGGGTTAAATTTTGACCCTGGGAAAAACACCCTAGATCAGCCAACATCAACGGTGTTATGAATTGGGTGCTGGGAGATATCGTAGGTGGAGAGATGACTCATACACAATTCCACAACACCGTTGGCGTTGTAAAATTTACGGAATCTAAACCCAAGGTTCGCTGAACCTTGGGCTTTCATACTTATTCCCTTTAGGAATAGGAGAGCTGGCTACTTTTCCTTCTTACGATACAAAAAGGCATCGGAAGTCACTAGCGATGTGATCAGAGCTTTCATGCTGCCGCCGCTGTCTCGGTAAGCTTTGTGTGCGGCTCTTATGGCGGGACCATCGTGAATCGTCTCGTTCCGTCCCATCCAGAAACGGAATGCGTGACGGACGAAGACTTGTTCGACGCGTTCGCTCTCGGCTAGCTTCTGTATCATATCGATGGCATTTTCTACTGGTCCGTCGAGTTTGGGATCTCCAGAATCAATGATCTCGCCGGTGGTGATGACTGGTTTGTCTTGCTCGGTTGTACGGAATAAGCCTGCGTGGTTGTACATCTCGAAAGGAAGTCCCAGGGGATCCATCTTTGCGTGACAAGCTATACAGGATTTCTCGCGCGTCACTCGCATGCGTTCGCGAAGAGTTTGACTAGGCTCGTCAGGTAGCTGGGCATCCACCGTGATGGGTACGTCAGGAATACCCCCTCCTAAAAGCCGCTCGCGGACCCAGATTCCTCGGTGGATGGCATGGTTATCCATCGCATCAGAGTGTGAGACTAGCCAAGCAGGGTGTGTCAATATTCCCAGACGCTGACCCTCAGGAACAGTCGCGAGAATGCGTTCGGGGTTCATACTTCCTGCTCCGAAGGAACGACGGCTCACACGGGCAAAAATTTGCGGGCCGCTTAAGTTAGCGGCCACAACACTAGAGTTTCCTCCCGCTCCCTTTTTCTTTTTAGATCCAGCGAACTCTTTCTTTTTTTGTGCTAGTTTCTTTCGCACCTTTTTATCCTTTGGGTTGGCTTTCAACTTAGCCTCCAGCTTGGTAAGCTCCTCATTTAATTCCTTAAGTTTGGCGGCTTTCTGTTTTGATATTCTTTCCACCGCCTTCTTTTTTGCCACGGCGGCCTCTTCCTTTGTGAGCTTCACCCCGAAGTATGTTTTAGCCGTGCGGTCTGCCACAACTTGCTGTGTGGTCAGCAATTCCTTAAGAACGTTTTTGTCTTTCTCTAAAATCAGCTCTATTAAGCGGTCGGTGCTCGCCTTGGCATCAAACATGGCTCGGTAGTGCGAGGTACCTCGTGTGGAGACTCCAGTATCAGCAAGTGCTTTGGTGTCTTTGCAAATGTATCCCGCCAGATCGTGGTCGAAGAAGTCTTGGAAGAATCTCAAGATCCGCGGCTTTCGAATGCTATCATCCTCAAGCATACGAGTGACCTCGCGCTCGACGTCTTCACGTGTGCGCATGCGACCCTCGATAATAGCCTGCCGAAGTTCTTTGTCTGGCTTGAGGTAGCTTAGCGAATGATTCACCGCTAAACCTAGCTCCCAGTCCCGGAGCATGATGCGTCCGTGTTCGTCAGGTTTACCAGCAATAGCTAGTTCAGGTCTGAACAGCGCGTCACGATTCAGAAAAATAGCTGATAGTCCCATAAAGACACCATCCTCTTTCCCGACCTTGGCGATGGAGTCCTTGACGATTTTTAAATACTCATCGGTCTCATCTACCGTTGGTGGGCGAAAGGTTAGAGCCTCAAAAAGAGAGTTGACTGCAGCGCGCAGGCGTTCGTCAGTGATCTCTGGAGCATTCATCAGGTTGTAGACGGGAGTAAGGGGACGTAGAGTTTTTGTGCTGTAAACTAGCGAAGTCGGAAGACCCCGGATGTCGCCTTCCATCTTGTATGTGTTAGGGTCGTCGGTGATTTGTTCAGGCTTGGCAATGCTCAATGGACCGTAGGCCATGTAGCGAAGAATGTTTTCCGCTTTATTCAGAATCTGAGTCGCCTCAGCACTATTGACGGAGTTGAAGTCTGCGTAGTTTTCGAAGCCATGTTTGTGACCCGAAGAGAGAACTACGGGGATACTCTTCACTGCGGTGGCGTATGCCACGGTCCCCCCTTGGTGCTTGGTGATTCGGTCGGTACCGAAATAAAGTTTGAGCTCGCCGCCATGATTCGTAGGCACCACATCACCATGAGTTCTTATGCCAGGTTTTGCAGAGTCATATTGAGGCTCAGTGTTGATCAACTCGTTCAATCTTGTGATATGCTCCTGTGGTGTGATCCGCCAGATGCGTGCTGGCGATGATGTCGGCACAAGTCGGATGCCTTCGGGCAGCTTCGCGAATAATAAGTTATGATGAAGAAAGTTTCCCTTCTTGGGATCAAGGTGGGCCTTAAAGCCGCCTTTGTCCTTCATCACGCGCTGCAATTCGCTAACGATCCATTCAGAAAACTTCAGCCGCTCGATAAGCTCCGGTTGGTCTTTCTTTTTAGGAGGCATTTCCTGAAGTGTTACCTGTGCCCAGACCGATTTCCAGACTGCTGCATTTGTTTCGTCTATTGGTCCAATATTGTGAAGCATGAGGTCACCCTTCGCCTCCGAATCATCGTGGCAATCGGTGCAATTATGTTCTATGAAAGGTAGTGCAAAATTTTGGTAGGTGCCACGAACAGGCTCGCCAGATGTGTAAGGCTCAGCAAAGCATGCGACAGCCCCAAATACACTGAGAACAGCTACCTCAAGGATAAGTTTTTTCATCACATCAAAATTTCTCTGAGTGGACCTGATCCTGAATCGAACTTAGCTGCCATTTTGTCCGTCATATTGAAGCGATCAACTTCAACACCAGAGGCCCGAAGAATAGTCGTGTAGAGCGCATTGATAGGACGATCTCCTTGTAGCTGTGTGAAACAACCCGTCTTGATGGCACCATTGCAGTTCCCTAAAAGTATCACTGGCCAGTTCGCTCCGTTGGTGTGTTGTTTGTCTGCATTATTACTGGTGTAAACGATAAGGGTGTTGTCCATCATGGTGCCGCTGCCCTCTGGAACGCTTTCTAGCTGCTCCATCAGTTTTACTAACATTTCACAATTGTATTGGCGGATTTTGACCCAGATCGGATTGTCCTTTTGCACCATGTGTCCGAGGTTGTGGCCCTGCTTCTCTACACCTAGTCCTTTCCAAGCTCCGAAGATTTCACCCCGACCTGAGCCGATGGTGAGTACATTTGTGATACCGGATTTGAGTGCTGAAATACCTAGGTCGAGAAGGCGGTCGTGCCAGTCAGTTTCAAACTCGGGTCTGGTGTATCCATCGTCCACTTTAGGGGCGAAATTCCGCAGATGATCGGAAGCTTGGTTAAGCCGTTCGCGCAAACCGTTGATGTCATTGAACCCCTGGGTGAACTCGTCGTATCGCTGCTTTTCAGTGAACGGAAGAGACTGACCTTTAGCTGCGGTCAGCCGCTCGATGCTATCAAGCATACTTGATTTAGCCTCGTGGTGACTGCGGATGTCACCCTGAGAAATGCCACCATAAAGCATCTGATAGAGATGGTTTGGGTTAGAGTGCATGAAGATGGGCTTACCTGCACCGCGCGCAGATAGATTAGCGACGGTGGGTTTGCCTTTCATGTTTTCCATGGAATCCATACCGATGCAGAGATGAGGTAGAAGAGTTTCTGGGAGAACCTTGCTTAGTTCATAGTCAATCGTAGGTCCACTGGGTGCGACTCCATCGCTGCCACGGTATCCACCTAGCGCACCGAAGAAGGCACTGTGTGAGGGGCTGGTGTGACGACCGTGCAAACCGTTAATAATATGCATGCGCTCCTTATATGGCTCTAGTGCTTTGATCGGCTCAGGCAATGTTACACCAGCTAGTGAACCGCTGTTTCTCATGAGCTCTGGTATGCAGGTCGCCGGATCGAAACCTTGGTTCTGAAGAAAAAAGATCACCCGCTTGGGTCCTCCAGCCAAATTATATTTAGGGTCAGTGACGGCTGCCCTGGCGATTCCGGGAAGCAATGATGCTCCAACTGCTGCTCCGAAACCGGATGCAAGCATTTGTAAGGATTTTCTGCGATTAATCATGGTGATGGAAATGTTTTGTTAGAGAGTCATTTTTCTAATTGCTACAATCAAGAACACCCCAGTAGGTCGAGTTTCATGATGGCAAAAAATGTTTATCTCTAAATTCTACGTTTCTATTTATAGAATTCTTTCCCTTTCAGCAAGTTAAATGAGAATTCAGCAGCCCTATTACTGATCAGTCCACTCGGTGACAAATTTTCGCCAAGCCTTGCGGATGGCTTTTTCGTCTTGGGATATTTTAGCGATTCCGGCGCGGTGGAAGGCGCTACCTGCCAGTGGTAGGCGACGGTTTGCAGTGCTTCGGTTGGAGAGTAACGGGTCAGTTTCTGGTGGGCAAATTTCCTGAACCTTATCTACGAAGTCTGCAAACTGCTCGCCGACGAACCAAGGTGTTTTACCGTCAGGCGTTTGTCGGTAACTTCGTGGAGCTATGTATTCGATGACCGGGCGGTTATCGGTATTGATCGGATATTCATCAAAGAGTGAGCTGGCTGCAGTGAGGTTCCCTCCGTAGAAGAGCATGATGGTCTGCGAGTCCAGAGGTAAGTTTAGCCGGAATAGGTCACGGTGACTTTTACCTGAAACGGCGAAGAGTTTATCTGGCATACTATTAATTTCACTTGCGGGTAACGGTTTCTTGGAATGATGACCGACTAGTGCCACGACTTCATCACCAGGCTGGAAATTGTGCCTCCAGAGAGATACTTGATCGAAGACTTCTAGCATGGTTTTTGCGATGATTGAGAACTCGTTTTCAGTGAGCTGATAGAGAGGTAACCACTGGACAAAAACGCCGTCTGGGGAGAGACGCTCCTTAGAATTCTCGAAGTGCTCACGGGAATAGAGGCTGCCTGCACCTGAGCGGAATGGGACGAATAAATCTGCGTTGATCATGTCGAACGTTTCATCACTAGCCATTAAGTGATGGCGTCCATCTTCGACCAAAACGGTGGCTCGTGGATCTTTGAAAAGACCCGTTGTGGTATCGAAGCCACGGATGTTCCCGATGTTCACACTCGTCATGTATTTCTTAGCAGCGGTGATGACTTCTGGAACAAGTTCACAGGCGACAATTTTCTTCACGTTTGGATATTTAGGATCCAGTGCCGCGCCGGCAGTACTGCCAGTACCCACTCCGAGGAAGAAAATAGTTTCAGTCTCAGGAAACACCATCAGAGGGAGATCCGCTTGGAACTTTTCCTGCATGTATGAGCCAGTCGATCCGAGGCTATAGTTGGAGTTTATCTTGATCGACAGACCTAATTGACCATCCGTCACAGCGACGGTGCAATCACTGCCTTCCCATAGTTCGACGAGTTTTTCATCACGGGCTTTAAGGTCGTTAGGATCAGTGCTCATCACTGGCAATTTACTTGGATCGAGATCGGGAGTGAGAAGAGTGATCAGGAGCACTGCTAAGCATGCTGCTTTCATACCCACGCTTTTTGCATCCCAACTGAGCGGGAGAAGTAATGCGATGACAATGTAGATGACGGAGATCACCTGCATACTGCGCCAGATCCCGAGCCCATCAAGCAGCAGGAATCCACAGAGCAGTGCGCCGAGGATGGCGCCGATGGTATTCACTGTTGCGAGTCTGCCGAGCGACAAGCCGGGTGACTTCAGATGTGCCTCTTCGGTTTTCATTAGGTAGGGGAAGATCATTCCTAGAATGAGAGCGGAGGGTCCTATCGTGAGTGCGGCTGAGCCGAAGATCAGCATGATGTAGCTCGACCAACTCTCTTTGGAAGTGATGAGCTCCATTCCGTTTGTAACACTCATAAAAATAGAGGGTGTTACTGCGATGGCAGCAGCGCCAGCTAGGGCTAAGAACGTAAGGACAAATAGTGGTGGGAAGTTTAAGCGAGCCAGACGCGAGCTGACCAGAGCACCCAATGCTAAACAGATAAGGACGACGACAAGAATAGTAGCGAAGGTGTAAACTGAGTTTTCTAACACTTGTGAGAACATGCGGGTCCACAAGACCTCTAGCGCGAGGATACCGAAGCCAGAAAGAAAGCAGAGAATGGTGATCGCCTTACGTCCGGGAGGAGGATTTTCTGTTTCAGATTCTTGGGTAGTGGTAGTTTGAGTAGAGTTTTGGTTCTGATTTTTCTGTCGCCTTTCTTGTGCGCGTCGTTCTTGTCGAGTCAACGGGATGTTGGTTTCCTCTGTAACTTGAGTAGTTGAGGAGTAAAAGGAATCGATGGTCGCAGGTAGAGGGCCGCGGGATAATCGGAAAGCAGCAATGGCAACTCCAACAGAGAGCACGATTGCTAGTCCACAGGTTAAGTTAAACCCGAGCCAGAGAGGTAAATAGAATCCTGCGAGAGCTGCTCCGGTGGCTGCACCGAGCGTGTTGATACCATACATCAGGGCGGATGTTTTGCCAAAGTCATCCCGCTTTCTAATCATAAATTGCCCCATCACTGGGATCGTGCCGCCCATGCAGAAAGCGGGTGGGAAGATGAGGAGCAGTGAGAGGGCGAACTTGATGAGTAGCAGTAATCCTCCATTGCCAACACTCTGATAGATGGCTGGATAAATCATCTGGAAAATTCCCAAAATGATAAAGTAAAGCAGCGCAGTGACTGCGATCCCGATCTCTAACCACGCGTATGTCCGCATAGGGTTTTTACTGGTGGAGACGCGCCGACCAAGAAACCAACTACCAGCAGCCAGACCAGCAAAGAAAGAAGCAAGGGTCGCGCTTGCTGCATGTGAGGTATTACCAAATAATAGCCCAAGCTGCTTCATCCATAGCACCTGATAAATCAGAGCTACGAAGCCAGATACAAAAACGAGACCGAGGGCTACCCCGAGCCTATTTTTGGGGTTTTCTAACTCATCACTCATGAGGGTGCGCGTTGCATAAAAAATAAATTACTTTAGTGGTTCTGGGATTTTCATTTCTTCAAACCAGAAACTCTGTCGGTTCGTTTTACTGCCTCCCTCGAAGTTTATGAATCCAGATATAGAGAGCTGGATTTTGCCGTCCTTGATTGATTCCCGCACTTCTTTGGAAAGAAGAAGCCCGAGTGGCATGCCACCTTCGCGCTTTCCTGTTCTAGGAATAGCAGGCTTTTTAGGGTCACCGTATGAGGCGGTGTGTAATGACTTACTATCCCGATATCCCCTGAAACTTTTTATCTGCTGCCCGTTGATCCAGACATCATTGCCATCGCCTGCTTTCACATGACTTCGGCCACCTACAAGCAAACGGTAAGCGTATCCTTCCTTGAAGGCGGGAACTTTAATTTCGGTACGCATGAGTAAAACTTCTTTCTCCCAGAGTGTCTTGAGAGGTGAGGCGCACATACAGAAGTCATCCATACAGCGTCCTTTAAACTCGAGTTTACCGCCTGTGCTACCGAATGGTGCTTGGCCTATTTTCCAGCCCTTCGCCTTGGCATCGAAATCAGGGGCATACCAGTTTTCTAGACCTTTTGGCCAAGCCATCTTACGGTGACGTGTGCCATTTTCCCATAGTTTACCGTCAGTAGAATCAAAACTAAAGTAGTGCCATTTGATTTCATAGCGGTCAGGACCGAATGGGTTCCAATCGTAGGAGTCAATACCAGCTCGCTGATAAAGCTTCACTAGGCCTTCCATCGCTTTTCCTGGCACTTCTGTCTTTCGTTGGCTTTTGATATAGTTTTTTTCTCCCTCTATATACTTAGGGATCACTGAACTCTTCAAGACTGGTAGAAACGCTTTTTTAACGACTGGACCAAAATCTTTGGTATCTGCCTTTATGTAAATATGTTCATGGGGTAGTCCTACATCTGGACTACGTTTTTTTGAAACCTTATAAAGAACATCATAACCACCTGGGGTATTAGCGATACTCGCAGCAATACCGTCTAGAAGGAATTCGACACCGTCTGAGAGATCTTGCCCGCCTGGAGCGGCTAGCTTTTCAGGGAAGTTTACGTAAGCCTCGCCTAGGACATCGAGAGCGAACTTCCTCACTTCTGGACTCGCGTTTTGTAGATTTTCAACGATTTTTCCAAGTGGCTGTAAGGCAACTGCTCGTTCGTTATTAGAGATCATCTTTCCTATGACGGGAAGGATACTTTTGTAGTGTTTCTTGCTTGTAGCGATGGGCGCTAAAGCGGTCATCGCGCCTTTGCGTAGCCACCAGTCATCATGTTGTAGCCACTTACCTAAAACAGCTACGTGCTTCTCGATGAATGCAGGCTTCGCACGGCTCATCGCATTGAGTGCGGATGTAACTACCCACCAAGATTCTTCTGGGTCATTGATCATGCCTGCTGCGAGATCAAACATTTCATCGGTGATCTTGTCCGTCGGTATTCCTTTGCCTTTGAACATGCCCGTAATGCATGAGAGGCCAGCTTGGCGACCTCGAGGATCTTTGGATTTGAGCAGTGCTTTTATAAGGTGAAATCTCTGGCCATTGTTGATCGCTTTTGCCGCCGATATGCGGATACCTTGGTCGATGTGGTGCGCGTAGCCGAGCAGCATTTCATCTGAAATTTTCTTGTTGCTGACAATCTCTGCGAATGGCTTTGATGCATGAGTTCTTAGCCGCTCTTTGGATATATCGATAGATTTTCCAGGTGCGTATTCACCGGGCTTCAGAGAGAGAAAAACTTCATCAGCCTCAGTTCCCCAGGGGCGCTTTGGTAGTTGGTATTGATTGGAAAACTTCGTTTTCGGTGCTCCATGGATACGCAGATTCTTAAGTGGTAGTGTATAGATTAGAGGGACAAAGTTCCCCCAAGATCTGTATTTTTCATGACCTGTAGTGCCGTAGCTCACGTTCCATCCGCTTGCCCAGCCGAATGCTCCATCGTGAGTTCTAGCGAGCTCGTACATCCACTGACGCTCCTCCATGAATGTGCGATACTGTAGTGGGCGTTTGTCTTTGACCAAGCCCATTGCTGGACCTCTCCAAAGCTCACCGATACCTCCGCCAGTGTGCCCGTGGAAGAGCCATGAGGTAGAGTAGAAACTTTTAGTTGCGCTGATGTCGCGAGCCTTAGCATAGACAGAATTTTCGCCGTCAGGAGTGAGTGCAGTTGCTGCTGCCATTGCGAATGCGAGGCCTCCAGTTTTGCCATTATCCACAAATCCGCCTTCAGGTAAGCCGTCACCATAGGCGACGTTTCCGTGACCAGCAAATCGGTAGAAGTGCTTTAGGGCACTATCGAATGTGTGCTTGTCCACATCCACACCGCACTCTTTTGCCAACATCAAATAAGTAACACAATGCACGCCTGCACCATTGAGGTGACCTCCAGCCATGTATTGGTAGGGAGCCGCGCCACGTCCGGCCCAGCCTCCGTTATAAATAGTTGCTTTTAGATGATCAGCCATACTCTTGATCGCTGGTAATACTGTTTTGTCTCCGGTGCGCAGGTAGTATTCACATATTGCGAGTCCAGCGTATCCGATGTCCCAAGGGATACCTTTCTTATCAGCGGGTAGTTTGCCTTTAAACCAGCTTGCTACGACATCGAGATCCTTCTGTTCGCCCGTGGAGAGCAGGAAGAGGGCAGCGCCGTAGTTAGGCTTATCGACCTTGGCGAGAAAGTTGGCAAAGTTACGAACAATCTTATCAGACTTAAGGCAATCTACTGGCCACGTCTTGCTGTATGCTCCCATGACAGGGATCTTGACGATCACTTCGCTAGCTTTAGCTGTTGGCTTATCCTTGACCATCATTTTGAGGATGCCGTCTTTGGCCTCAGCAGTAGTGATCCATTCACCTAGAATCACACGTGGGTCGCGGTCTTTAAGGACCTGACCGTTGATGCTTTCGATAATCTGACCTTTCTTAAGCTGACCAGTCACACCAGCTGGGGAACCAGCCTCAACACTACTAATACGCATTGTAAAAGCAGGCTGTATCAGCTCAAGACCCAAACCAATCGGTCCAACACGGTCGATCACGAAGCGGGCGTCTGTAGCTTTTGGCCACATGTGGAACTGAGGTTCCTCTTTGTAATAGCTATCTGCAGCTAGGCTGTTAGTGGCGGTGGCAGCTATCACGACACTCAGTATGAACCGGTTCGCTGCTTTAATTGTGAAGTTTTTTCTTAATTTCATCATGTCTTATTTTGTATGATAGGTGTTGAGGAGCGTAGAATTTTATCGCGCTCTATTTTAGATGCCGTTCTATTTCTTGGCGTCTGCTTTTTTGATCGGTGCGGGATGCAGGGAGAAGACTAATTTGACCTTAGTTCCCTCTTTCGGGACACGATCTTCATGTATTTCCATTCCCAGATGCTCACTTTTATAGGGGTCGCCGTTTGGTGCACCATATTGGATAACGGTACTGGGGTCGGGCCAGATTCCCACTAGAATCCCACTGCTATTGGCAGCATAGAACTGCTTGCCAGTTTGCTTGTTAACATGCAGAAACGAGCCCGCAAATATCCAGGCATCTTGCACCTCAGTTTCTTTTTTTACCTTGTTCGGTGCCGCTGCCTCAGCGACCTCGGTGTAATCTTGACGATCTCTCAGCAAGGAGGTTAAGTTGACCCGCTTCTGAACTCCATCCTCTTGCCATTCCACTTCGATTTTGACTCGTGATTGCTTCTGTTTCAGCGCCTTTTCAGCCCAGAGAGCGCTCATTCCTGGGAGTTGGGGGGTGGGTTTCAGCCCACACAGGAGAAGAGCTGCGTGCACTAACTCGGGCTTGGCTTTAGCGGTGAAGATAGCCTCGTGCTCGAAGGTGTCGGGTCGACAAACGACATATTCTAGCAGGCCCGCTTGCAGGCAGACTTCCGCGTCTATGCGAACCTCCCGAGTTGCTCGGTTGATCGTAACACCAGGTAGCTTGATCTCCGTCTCGGTGACCGTAACCTCTGGATTCGCTTCCTTACTCGGAGCTGGCGCTGCAGGTTCAGCGGTCGCGATGATCAAGGTGGCAAGTGAGAGGATTAGTCCTACTGAGATTTGTTTCAGGTGATGATTCATAATAAAAACGCTAATGACTAGGATGATACTTTTTAAGTGAGGGTCGGGAGGAGTTAGGATGCTGGAGTTAGGGGGAGCACAAGAAATCTGGATATAACTTCAGTCGCTATTGTGATTTCCATAGCAAAATCCTCGATTGCCCATTATTTACCATAGGATCGTGGAAATAGTCAAAGTTTACTTTTAGCCAAAACTAATCAACCATGGCATTGCTAGGAATTTGCTTTTGCGGGGTGTCCCTGAGGACGTTGTTGGAGAGATCGGAGAGGGGGAGGAAGGGGGTTGGTGAAAAGCTAGAGATAGCAAAGCCTGAGTAGACGAGTCTTATTCTTTATCTCCGTGATCTGGCTGCACATCTATCACCCAGGCGTTGTGGAGGGCTAGTAGGTGAGCCACTATTTCAGGTTTGTCCTGGAGGTAATCTTTTTTTTCTGGCTGTGGATCGTTCAAGTTGTGAAGCGATTTCTCCTGGTCTTTCGATCCTATCAATTTCCACTCCCCTTCCCGCACTGCCCAGTGATTGCGCCATCCCCAGTGAAGGACCTTGTAAGATGATTTGGCGGTGGCGGATTTGATAACGGGAAGCAGGCTGCTGCCGTCGAGCTTCACCTTGGGTAATGCCACATCACAAAGTTCGAGGATGGTAGGCATCCAGTCCATGGCGGTGATCGCCTGGTTGCGGACGACACCTTGAGGAAGTTTTGCCGGGTAGCTGATGACAGCCGGCACGCGCAGGCCGCCCTCGAGAAAGGTATTTTTATGACCGAGCCATTTTCCGGTATTGCCGCCGCCCCCATGAGCACCGTAGTTAGTACCTTTGGCCAAGCCGCTTGTGTGTTCTGTCACCTTGATGGCATAGTCTTCTGCGGAGTGTCCGTTGTCGCTCATGAAGATGACGATGGTGTTGTCACGCAGACCGTGATGGTCAAGGTGATCTATAATCACGCCCATTCTGTCATCGGTGGTTGAAACCATTTTTGCATACGCCTGCCGCGGCATCTTCATGTCTTTATAACGCGCATCGAATTTTTTATCCGCCTGTTCCGGGTAGTGCGGGACGTTGAAGGCGACATACATAAAAAATGGCGACTGCTTATGCTGATCTATAAACTGGATCGCGCGCTGTGTGATCAGATCAGGGAAATATTCCCCCTTGGCGTGGACCTCCTTTTTCCCCTCATAGAGATCGTGGAATCCTTTCCCGTGAAGCGCATGGTGGTTAAAGTTATCGATAAACCCGCCGCGCAGGCCAAAGAACTCGTCGAATCCCTGCTCGGTGGGACCGTGGTCGAAATCGGCTCCTAGGTGCCACTTACCAAAGAGCCCAGTCTTGTAACCAGCGCCCTTAAGCACCTCGGCAATGGTGATTTCCTCACGGGACATGTTGCGTCCTTTTTTCCCTTTAGCATTCGCCTGCGTCCAATGAATGACGTTACCACGTTGCGGGTGGCGACCAGTCATCAGCATGGCGCGGGCCGGGCAGCAGACGGTGTGAGCATAGGCCTGGATGAACCGCACACCTGTCTCGGCCAGCTTGTCTATGGTTGGCGTGTAAAGGTCATTTGAGCCGTAACAGTTGGCGTCGAGCGTCCCTTGGTCATCGGTAAAAAAGAGGACAACGTTAGGTTTAGCCGTCACTTGAATGACGGACGCAATTAAACAAATGATCAGGGCGTGTGTTTTCATGTTATTGCTAGGGATTTGCCTTTTGCGGGGTGTCCCTGAGGACGTTGTTGGAGAGATCTGAGAGGGGGAGAAAGGGGGTGGGGAGGGTAGAGGGGTGAAATAAGTGTAAAGTGACGAGTGAGTAGTGGTTCGGCAAGGGGAAAAGCTAAGAAAGTAGCAAATATTTGATGATGAGGCACTTTGAGGTGCAAAAAGAGCTTTCTCACCGTCGGTTCGTTGTCCTATTTGGTGCTCGTGGGCGCAGATTTCCCGAGCCGCTTGGTCTCAAAAAGGGTGTTTTTTGGCAGTGGTTGTTCTCGAGCCGCTATGGGCGGCGTCAGGAATATTCGAGGATCAGGTTGCGGCCATCGCCCTGGACGGTGGTTTATTTGTCTGTCTCTTTATTTTCCCCTGCCTGCGCACTTGTTCACCTTTTTTCGAATATTTCGGCGATCTGCGCCACGAGACCATTGCTAGGAATTTGCTTTTAGCGGCGTATCCCTGAGGACGTTGTTGGAGAGGGGGGTACTAGCATTCATTAGAGGGATAGACCCTATGAAAGTAACGACTATTCAGAGAGGATTCCCAAAACCACTTGCACCCAATGAGCCTTGTCATGTGTGTATTGGTACTTGATGTCGTTCTCACAGAGAAAAAAGCCATCTTTTTTAGTTCCCATTATGATCCACTGGGAACCAGGTTTAAATCCTGTATCTTCGTCGGCTTCCCCTTCTGCGGTATCAGATTTTATATACAAAACTTTTCCGCCTTTAAAATCTCCGCGCCAGCAGTCGGACACGACTAACTTGACCTCGTCTTTATTGCGTCCGCGTTGAATTACCCCCACCACAATGGCTTCATTGCAACCTTTGATGACGGCCGCATCTTCCGCTTCGGTACCCCCGAAAACCATGGTAGAACCAAGAAACAATAGACAAAGTGTAATGGCCAAACTCTTCTTCGCTATTGCGGCGAACTGTTCCGAGATGGATGAGCAGAATGTGTAGTCGATTTTCATATTTTTTTTAATTAATTATTATTGATTGCTAGGAAGTTGCTTTTTTGCAGGGTGTCCCTGAGGACGTTGTTGGAGAGATTGGAGAGGGGAGATAGGGGAAGAATAAGTAAAGTAATAATACTTTCACAGGTGAGCAATGGACTGGCAATAAAGAAATGCAAAAAAGAGCAAAATAATTGATGATGAGGCACTTTGGGGTGTAAAAAGAGCTTTCTCACCGTCGGTTTGTTATCCTATTTGGTGCTCGTGGGCGCAGTTTTCCCGAGCCGCTTGGTCTCAAAAAGGGTGTTTTTTGGCAGTGGTTGTTCTCGAGCCGCTATGGGCGGCGTCAGGAATATTCGAGGATCAGGTTGCGGCCATCGCCGAGCGGGATTTCTTGGGGCTTGCAATCCGGGCGTTGGTAGAAGGCTTTAGTGGCGGTGCTGGTTTTTATGTTAAGGGACTTTTTTCTTCCATTGTTAATCATCCTGAATAGGGTGATACAGCGATGTGAAATTATGCCCTCGCCGTTGTATCTTAGAATTTCTGTGAAGTGATCCAAGCGATCCGCTAAGATCATAATCAAACACGATTAGCCGGGTCATATCGCTGAACTATTTAAAAAATAACAATCAAATGAATCGAATAAAATCGCAGGTCTCAAGGAATATGGGCGCACTCGTTGTAGTGGCAGTTTTAGCAATAGGCATAGGCGTTGTGGTCGGCCAAAAGAAGGATGCTGGTAAGACTACGTCTTACTATGAGGATGGTGGGATGCGAGTCTTTAATCCGTTTCCAACTGACACCGGTAGGGGTGGCAAGAAAGCATGGCTGGTGCGCAATTTTGGGACAGTCGGGATCGGGATTAATTTTAAGCGACCTGGGATGACGATGGAGATCAATAATGTGGAGAAAGGGTCGCCGGCGGAAGCTACGGGTAAACTTAAGAAGGGACAAATTATCGAGAGTATCAATGGAGTTGTGCTCAAAAAGTTTGATCCACGCATTATTCTTGGCAATATCCTTACAAGAGCCGAAGCGACTGATGGCAACATTAATTTGAAGATCGAAGGCCTGGGGAATGTGCTAGTCAAAATTCCAGTGATGGGTGCCTATAGCAAAACATGGCCAGAGAACTGCTCGAAATCTGACAAGATTGTAAGAGATCTGGCTGACCTTATTGCCAAAGAAGAAAAGCCTCAATGGGGTTCAGTTCTCTTTTTGTTATCCACTGGCGAGGAGAAGGATTTAGCCGTCGTTCGCAAATGGATGAAGGGTATCAAAACGATCGGAAATATGAACTGGGAGAAAGGTTACAAGGGTCCTGGTCTCTGCGAATATTATTTGCGCACAGGAGATAAATCCGTGTTGCCGGTGATTAAGCAGATGACAGAAGAGCTCAAAGTGAACATGTATAATGGCGGATGGAGTGGCCGCGGAGCTCCTGCTGCGTTTACTTATTCTACAGGAACGGGGCAAGTGCACGCTTCTGGTGTGAACTGTATGACATTCCTACTCGCCGCTAGATTGTGCGGAGTGGAGGTGGACGAGCGCATGCTCAAAGAATCACTTCAGCAATTCTTCCGCTTTGGTGGGCGGGGAAATGTAGCCTATGGAAACGGACTACCAGAAGGTGGATTCCGTGACAATGGAAAAACCGGTGGCTTGGCGGTCGCCATGGCAGTTGCGGCACAGCTTGATCCAGCGGGTGAATCATCCGTTTATGCTAAAGCGCGTGATCATTCTGCAATGAAGAGCTTCTACGCTACCAATTGGTTCCACGCCGCCCACACTGGTGGAGGCATTGGAGAAATTTGGCACCATGGAGCCGTGAACCTAGTGCGTGAAAAACGCCCCACTCCTTATAGGTCCTATCTTGATACTAGGCGCTGGGTGATGGATCTCTCACGCCGATTTGATGGAAGCATCGGCATAGCTGGTATGGATGATCGATATGATCGCTCTGCGACCGAAGCATCGGGTGGTAGAGCATGGGGCACTTATTTCGCACTCACCTACACCTACCCGCGTAAAAAACTGCAAATTTGGGGTGCTCCTCGCAGTAAATGGGCAAAGAGCCACAAGTTACCAGATCACCCATGGGGCAATGCTGCCGACGATATTTTCCAGTCTCCCGAGCCAATTCCAGGTGGCAAACTTACCATGGAGGATCTCATGAGTGAGAAAGTCACCTCAGACGCGTCAGTGGCTGTCATTATGAAACTTACCGACCCGAATCTCCGCGACGAGACATTATTAAAATACATCCACCATCCCGAGTATGGCATCCGTAGTATGGCGATGGATCAGGTGGTGAAACGTGGTAAGATTGATTTCGTACTTCCGCTCCTGAAGTCGAGCGACCCGCGACTCCGACACGCAGGGCTGTTAACCCTCACGGGGATGTTCAAGGGAAGGGCTTTTTCAGAAGATAAAGTGACATCAGAAATGTACGACTTGGTCGGCAAGATGGTGGATGACCCGAAGGAGTCATGGTGGGTCGCAATGCATGCGATTGAGGCGCTCAATAGGACCAATTCAGAGCGTATTGGAAAACACCGTGACAGGCTAATGCAGTTCTTGGATTACGACAGTGTTTGGGTTCAGGCCGCAGCGGTCATCACTCTCGCGAAGATCTCCACAGAGCCAGACCACTACAAAATCGTGTTACCTGCAATTTTGAAAAAAGCGGCATCCTTCAGGGTTGATTCAGCGTCTTCAAGATCCACTGGTGCGATTGGGAAAATAATGAAATCTGCCAAGCCAGAGGTCAAAGCCTTTGCCAAGCCGCTACTCAAGCAGACTTATGCAGGGATGCCAGGCGTCCTGAAAGATCCTTACACTGGTGCGGTCATGGGCAGGGGGGCGAAAACGGTTCGTTCACGCATCGGGTCAATCGTCCAGCAACTGCCGGGAGGGGAAGAATTTGTGCGAATGATTCCTAAAACCACGCTAGCCTCCTACATCAGCGGTAAGGATTCAGACATGTATCGCTACAGTGGAAAATTCACTCCGAATAAGAAAATCGAAGGCAAATGGGCATGGTGCGTTTGGCCTCAGCCTAAGAATCCAAAGGAGTTGGACGCGGTTATCAAAAAATGGCTCAAACCTAAACTTGGAAAGAATCCCGCAAAGGTCGACAAACCTAAAGACCACCTCCACCTCAGCAAAGGCGGCAAAGTGGGTAAGTCTAGGTTTTTCGGTGGCTACTTCTGGTCTGGCGATATGCTCATCGGCATTGACGATGACCAAGCTCTCAAAATGGAAGTTAGAACCTATGATGGCTATGATTTCCTCATCGTAGAAAAAGGTGGATTTGACTCCACCAACGAACAAGGTGAGGCGGAGAAAGTCCCTCAGGACTGGCATTGCGGCTATCACGTTTACATCAGGCAGAAATAAGGTAATTAAACATAGAGACAGCGGCGGCACGTGCTCAAAAAGTAAATAATCAGCTGTCAGGGCTGTTACATTTGGTGATGATCATCTTTCGTCGTTGGAGTCATTATGGCGACACCTTCGGGAGCGGGGCTGCGCCCTTGGGAGCAAGAAGCAGGTAGCCGCAAGCGTTAGACTAAGTGAATGGAAGGGTCACATGCTAAATGATAAATGTAACATCTGCGTCAGTGACTTTATCTGATTCTAAATGTCCATCCCGAATGTAGTCCCCGTGGATCAGCGGTAGTTGACGCACGGTGAGACAAACTCTAGTCTCACCGTCATGCGCATTCTTTGGTTTATCACGCTTAGTATCCTCAGTGTTTTTTCTGCTCATGCAGACAAACGCCCGAACATTCTGCTCATCTTCGCTGATGACATCGGCTACGAAGCGCTCAATAGCTATGGCGGACTGGATTTTAAAACGCCAAGTCTGAACAAAATGGCTGAGGAAGGCATGCGCTTCAGCCGCGCTTATACCAGCCCGGCTTGCACCCCATCACGCGTTAGTCTCCTCACTGGGCTTTACGTCACGCGTCATGGGCACCAAAGAATACTCCCGGTTCATCTAGGCACCGAAAAGAAAGTTGATTTCCAAAAGATGCCTACCTTTGCCCAGCAGATAAGAGCGAACGGCTACCTAACAAGCGTCACTGGAAAGTGGCAACTCGCCGGCCTAGAAGAGCATCCTGAGCATATCCGTAATGCCGGCTTTGATTCATGGTGCGTCTGGCAAATCTGGAGCAAGGGAAAGAAAACTGGACGACATTGGAATGCTACCTTGAACCATGACGGCAAGATCCGTGCTGACATTGTGGACCGCTTCGGCCCGGACGTCATCATTGACTATGTCATTGAGAAAATGCGTGAAGCCAAAGCTGCCGATAAACCATTCCTCATCGTCCACAACGAACTACTTCCCCACTGGCCCGTCGTAGAGACACCAGATGATCGTAGACTCAAGCGCAAGCCGTCGCTGGGCAATTTCATCAACTACATGGATCAACTTGTGGGACGGCTGCTTGACGAAGTCGAAACACTAGGTATCCGCGACAATACCTATGTCATATTCATGGGTGATAATGGCACCTGGCAGCCCGATTTCATCAACCCTAAATCCGCACAACCTGGCGAAGGCAAGCACACGCGCCACACACTTGCTGGAAATGTGAACGGGGGAAAAGCCGAGCTCAACGATGCAGGTAGTCATGTTCCACTGATTGTTTGGGGCCCGCCATCTCTTCCAGCCGGCTCCGTTTGCAAAGACCTCATCGATGTTGTGGATCTCTTCCCTACATTCTGTGAGTTGAGCCACACGAAACTTGATCCAAACCCCCCCACAGATGGTCGCAGCATCGTTAGTCAGCTTCGCGGCACTCCTGGCATCCCACGCCCATGGGTGCATCACGGCTACAAGGGAGAAAACCTCTTTGATGGCAAGTTCCGCCTCTTCCGCAAAGATGGGAAAATGATTGATGCCCGTAAACTCCCACTCGAAAAACCTGCGGATCTAAATGATCCCGAAGTACAAGCCGCAAAAAAACGCCTCATGGAAGTCTTCAAAAAAATCCAAGCCACCAGTCCTCGTCCACCCGAGCCTTTTGGGCTAATACCGACAAAATAGTTCATTCCTGTGACACGATAACACGATAGAATGACTTCTCCAATGACTCGCTGGAGGTGGCGGTAACGGTGGTCGTAGTGCCAACTGTGACGGGAACCATGGTGATAGTCGGTCCTCCAATTGGTCCAGCTCCGGAGTCATACCAGTCTAACAGATTTGGTGACCACTGATAAGAGGCAACATGGACGGCGGTGAGTACGATTACTCCCGCGCCGCAGCGGCACTTGCTTCAAACGCTTTATGACCTGTCGACCTCTCGCCGAGGATAGGGTGAGATTTCTTAGGCAAGGCCGCTCGATGGGTGTTCACTAGCTCTGCCATATCTGGATTCTTGATGAGGTTGTGCCACTCGTTGGTGTCCTTTGAATGATCGTAAAATTCTTCCGTGCCGTCGTTATAGTGGATATACCGGTAGCGCTCAGAGCGGATGGCAACATTACCTGGCCCGAAGCTTGTCCTCGCCAGATGAGGCCATTCTGCAGTTGGGTTCTTGAGTAACTTTGCCAATGAATTCCCCTCAAGTTTGGGGTCAGCGTTCAGCCCGGTCAGCGCTAATAATGTGGGATAGATATCCAGAAGCTGCACCGGTTTCTTGCAGACCATCCCTTTGGCGACACCAGGACCTACGATGATGAGCGGGGTGCGGGTCCCGTCTTCCCAAAGGCTGCGCTTTGCCCAGCGTTCTTTTTCACCCAGGTGAAATCCATGGTCGGTGTAGAGGACGATGTAGGTGTTATCCGCGTATGGACTCGCGTCTAGCGCATCGAGCACCTTACCGACTTGATGATCCACAAAGCTAACGCATGCGAGGTATGATTGTACTAGAGGTTTCCACTCGTCATTTTCCATCACCCACTTATGCGTAGGAGCAACGTGCTTGAGTCGGGTTAGATTGATGCCGTATTCAGGGAGGTCGGTGAGATCGTTTTTCATTACCTCAGGTAGCTTCAGGGTGTCGAGAGGATACATGTCGAACCATTTCTGTGGTGCAAAATGAGGGACGTGTGGGCGATAGAAGCCAGTGGCGATGAAAAATGGTTTTGTATGCTTTTTCTGCAGCTCTTTTTCCCCCCAAGCGGCAATTTTGAAGTCCGGCATCTTTTCGTCCTTGTCGGGGTAGGCGCCCCAGTCCCATAGCGGGTGCCCGGGGAAGGAGGTAAGTTTTTTCTTCGGAAGTGGACCCATGCCTCCAAACGTCCCGCCGTAGTTGGGGATATATTTCTGGTTCTGATTGCCATGGAATAATTTACCAGCTCCCGAGACATGGTAACCTTCTTCTTGGAAGCGATGCGGGAGGAGCGTGTTCTTCATCGCAACCGGTGACTGGCTGAGATCAGGATTTAGAAAGTAGATGCCGGTAGTCGCTGGGTAGAGTGAGGTCATCATGCTGGCGCGCGATGGATTACAGACAGGCGATTGGCAGTGTGCATTGGAAAACAACACCCCATGCGCGGCAAGACGGTCCATATTAGGCGTCTTTGCTTGTGGGTGCCCACCCATACAGCCGATCCAGTCGTTAAGATCATCGACCGCGATTAACAAGACGTTTACCTTTGGCTTCTCATTAGAAGTCTCTGCTGCAGATACTGGGCTTCCAAGAAGCATCACGGATAGAGAAAAAACCGCACTCAGTTGCAGACGAGGGACTAAAAATCGGGGTGTCTTTTTCATAGACAGATTGATTGAAGGAGAAAGCTAATGGTTTGGGCTAATAGATTCTTTTTGCTACATAGATAAATTGTTTATTCCGCCTGAGACTGGAATTTCTGGAGCAGTTTTTGAGTTGCCTTGACGCCCTCCACAGGACCTAGTTTTTCACCTTCGTATTCGATGGCGATAATCTTCTTATATTCCACATCGTTGATACTTCTGATTAGGCGGAAATAACTGAGACTCTTCTCGTTTCCCTCCTCATCGAAGCCCCAGCTCTTGGCGGAAACTGACTCGGAGTATGGCATCATCGCCACTGTGCCACAGTAAGGATCTGATAGCTTGCCAAAGTCTGGCATCAAGCGGCAGGCTGGGTGATTCATGGTCCTCGCGATAGCCGCCAGGAAATGCCCATTTCTTGCCCACGTTGACGCTCCAGGTTCAATCACAATGATCACTCCTTTTTCTTTTGCGTAATCGGCAAGTGGCGTTAGGGCTTCGATCGAGCTTGTGATCGCCACCTTGCGCTTTCCTCCATTGGGTGCCTTCAGGAAAACCCGCACAAACTTGGAACCCAAGATCACCGCGTGGTCAACGTATCGTTTAAATTGATCACCGCCCTTGTTGCGCGCCTCGGCGGTTTCACCCGTTGCGTCCACTGCGCCGGCCATTACTAGAAAGATATTCGTCCCGGCTGCGTCCGAGCGTTTTCTTAGTTCCTTGTAAAATTCTGGATCGTTTCTCTTGTCCTCGGGGAACCCACCGTCCCAGATGTCGATCTCGGTGATGCCAAAGGTCTTCTTAGCAAACGCTGGGTAGTCCAGTGGCTTCAGGCTCCCGTCCTTAAAAAGATTGCGCAGTGAATACATGGACAGGCCAATCGTGTAACTCTCCTGTTTTTCGTCTTGAGCGCTTGCGGTGGGTGAGATTATTCCTGTGAAAATAGAGCTTACGGCGAGGGCGGTGATGACTGATTTAATAGTTAGATTCATTTGCGTTGGTAGTTAGAAATTAGAAATTTTGATTAGATGGGTTAGTTTACTGTACTTATTTATTTCACCGCATCTGTTGAAATGATTTCGATAAGCTTGTGAAGGTCTTGAGCATTTGTCCAGTCACTCAGCTCTAAGCTAGTATTGTGACCTTTGATCGCTTTAGTGAGAGGCTGAGTGAGCTTGGGTGCAAGTGCCTTGCTTGGAGTCGTGTAATAAAAAGGAGTCTCGTTATTTCCAAATCCTTTTTTAAAGCTATTGGCGAGGGCGGTAAGTTCTGGGCCGTAGTTAGCACCCTGATCAGCAGCAACCATATTCTCTGATGAGAGGAAGATGATACCTTTGAGGGCGGCTGGAGTGAAAGAGTGAACCATGACGTTATGAACCTCAGATGCCTTGCTGGTTATGGAGGAATTTAGTGTCGGGTAACTACCCCATGGGACAGCGTCAGGAACACGCTTGGACTTCATCATTTCTGGCACATACTCACTCCAGTATTTCTCCCAGAGCCCGATGTAGTTCCTCGCATTGACGTTGTAGAATGGGTTTCCTGGAATGGCTACGCCCAGATCCTCGTAATCGGCCATTAGGCTTGGAGCCTGGTTCAGATCATCCGCCTTGATCCAGCTTTTAAGTGTGACTGGGTTCACCGATGAACCACTTTTGTTTTTAACCACTCCAGTTTGCATGAAGATGATTCCGACCGGGTTGCCGGTCTTGCTACCGATACTGTGACCGAGCGCCGCTGCGAATCCCGCTGCATCTTCCCAAACGGCTGCAAACCGGTTTAGTGGCGTCGTGGAGACACAAACGCTGAATCGGCTTGGACGAGTTTTGCTGAAGCGCTTTGAGCCATTCGCCATCATGCGCACGATACTTGAAGACTTTACCTTGCTCTTAAATTTCACAGCGAGCGGTGGAGCTGCGACGTAATAGACATCACCAATGACGATGTTTTTACAGACGCGCTGATGCACTAGTTCGCCATCGATTTCAAAAGTGACTTCAAGCACCTTTGGCTCGGCGCTGGCTTTCATAGCGGGTAGCGTGACCTGCCATTCTTTCATTCCAGAGGTGACGGGAATCGTTTTCTCGGTTCCAGCAAAGCTAAATTTCACCACCGCCTTACCCTCGGCCTCGAATCCCCAGTCGTGGACAGCGGATCCCCATATTTTGAGGGGGACACCTGCTTGGAGAACGGCATTCTCGCGGAACTGGGTGCTGAGTAGTGGCATCTTACGATACTCATGCATTTTGCCAATCGTGCTAGGGTCGATCACTTCCCCAGCGATCTTGAGTTTTTCGGTAGGCCAGTCCTTGCTGGTGACGAGCTTGTTGTCGAAGTAAATGAATGGCGAGGTTGGCAGTAATGCCTTGTTGTAAATGTTGGGTTGATTACCGACTCCACCGGTAGCATAGGAAACCCCACGAGGCGACTTCACTGCGGGGGATGATACGATGATTTTATCGCCGTCGATCTTCATGCTAGCGGGATGCCAGACACGATCCTCACCGGCGAGATAGAAAAGCTTCACCTGAGCGTCGCCATTCGGAACGATGGTGGGAATTGCGAGTCCGCTTTTGCTGTTGGTGCCTGTTTCGGCGATGACAAGACCACCATCTGTGCTTTCGAGAGTCACGATTAATTGCTTACCTTGAACCTCGTAAGATTTAAACATTGGACCATCGGCTATCACGTCTTTCTCATACTGGTTTTTCAGTGCATGCATTGCGAGACGTTGCCCAGGGAGTGTTTTATTGCTGTAGTGAATCGCGCCTGTGATATCGATCTGACTCGCCATGCCAGTATTTGGAATGTCGCGTGCCAACCATGTTCCAAGTCGCATTTCTGCGGGGCCGCCAATGGTCGGAGCATTATTCCATTCACCCCTCTGACGAGGGCAGTAGAACTGGTGGAAATAGACAGGAAGTTCTGGTCTTGCCCAAAGTTGGCGCCAGCCGCGAATCATACTGTGAAGGTTATGGTAATAAGGGAGTCCTTCGCTCATGTTGGCGTATCCTTGGTTCCAGATCGCTCCTCTGATCGCATAAGGGATCATCGGGTTGAGTCGGGCATTAAACAGCCAAGTGGCATCGCGGTTACCCGACATATTACCGGGAGTCTCAGTGGGCACGTCCTTGGCGGGTTGGTCATTTTTTACTAACTCTTCGTTCTCTTTCATCACGTCTTCGATGCTTTGATAGAAACCATTCCATGCTGCTTTGTGTTCGGGTGTCGTTGGATCCGTCTGGAGGATCTTCTGATAAATTGCTTTGGTGTATGGGTCTTTACCACCTTCGAAACCGCTGCGTGGAATCCAAGCCTGGATGGAGGTCTGACTGAAAGAGCAGTTTAGAATCCCGACAGGAACATCTAGCTCTTTGTGAAGTTTGTAGGCGAAGGCAAAGGCAATTGCGCTGGAACTGGATCCTGCATCACTCCACTGTCCTTCGGCATGTTCAATCGGATGTAAGTGAGCAAAATAATTGGTAACCTTACCTTCGCGTATGAGCGGAGCTTTTTCAGTGCCCGCCGCGACTCGCTCTTCGATACCTTTTAGTAAGACCGTGCCAACATCAGATTTCGAGACGTTCCACTGCATGTTAGACTGGCCAGATGCCACCCAGACTTCGCCGACGAGAATATTCTCAAGTGTGCGTTTCTTGCCGGTGCTCTCGGTAATCATCATCTGCTGGGCTTCGGCATTCGCTTTGAGTGGATCTAGCTTCAGCATCCATTTGCCATCATCACCCGTGGTGACCTGCTTTTTCTGACCAGAAAATTCCACGGTCACTTTAGTGCCGGGCTTACTCCATCCCCAAACTGGCAATGGCATTTCGCGCTGTAGCACTGCATTGTCTGAAAAGGGTGTACCTAGCTCGATGGTGGGCTTAGGGTTCGCTTTTTCATCGGCAGCATGGGCTGTGAAGGTGGAAATGAATACAGAGGCAACCAGGGTGAAAATTTTAGTAGAATAATGTATATTTTTCATAAAGAGATGTGTTTGGAAATGTGATGTAATTGTCTTTCTCAGTAAAGAAGTCCGAGATAGAATCGAAGGGATTATTGAGGTAGCGCTTACTGCTACTGAATTATTTAAGCGGAGTGAACCCCTTCTTGTTATTTCGCTCGGGGGTGATTTAGAGGGGATACGGGAGGGGATCGATTTTTACTTCAGCTTGGAGAAGTCAGTCGCGGTGAGATATTGGCTCTCAATCGCTTTAACAAGTTTCCCGTTCACTTTAGATGCAGCAAAGACGGCTTGCCATTTAGGGTCAGCGATAAATGCCTTCCAGCTAGCCGCTGCAGCTTGCTTGTTTTTATGAGAGATGATATAGACGAGTTTTTGCGGCTCGCCTTCTTTTTTCTCAGTGAGCCAGTAGCCGATGTTAGCCATCCCGTGAGATTCAAAGATTTTAAGTGTATGATCACGGAATCGAGTCTGCAGGTCATCCAGTTTATCTTCATGAGGGGTGTAGGTGCGAAGCTCATAGAGAGTGGCTGAGGAAGGAAGGCTAAAAGATAAGCTAAGGAGAGTGGTGAGTAAAAAGATAGTTTTCATAGTTAATAAATGGTAGTGGAATGAGAAGAGCTCTATGAAACATCACGGCCGCCCCTTATGACAAGTTAATAATATGAGAACTTATACCATTTGAACAGTGATCGTGGTTTGATAGAAAAACAAAATAGTGAG
>TARA_B110000879_G_scaffold116820_1_pt1 | contig 92554 bp, 63 predicted proteins | sample TARA_B110000879 | Tara Oceans TARA_B110000879 (sample SAMEA4398094) | marine metagenome | biome: Polar Biome; feature: [SRF] surface water layer (ENVO:00010504); material: water (ENVO:00002006), including particulate matter (ENVO:01000060) such as... | depth 5 m
AAAAAGCCCCCGCCGATGATCTAAATCATCAAACTGGGGCTTTGTTATTAAATTGTGTGAGGTTTAACTCAGCTTAGCTGCAGCAATCGCTTTTACCATACTTCGCATACCAGTCTGCTACCACGTCCCAGTTCACCACATTGAAAAATGCAGCGATGTAGTCAGGGCGACGGTTCTGGTAGTTAAGGTAATAAGCGTGCTCCCAAACATCGAGACCTAGAATTGGTGAACAGCCACTGCAATCAGTACCTGGCATCTTTGGGTTGTCTTGGTTTGGTGAAGAGCAGACTGAGAGCTTGCCCTCGCCGCTAGTGCAAAGCCATGCCCAGCCAGAGCCGAAGCGTGTGGCTCCAGCGTTTGAGAATTGATCCTTGAACTGATCGAATGAGCCGAATGCCTCATCAATAGCCGCTGCGAGATCACCACTAGGTGCTGATGCTCCGCCCGGCTTGATACAATCCCAAAACAAGCTGTGGTTGAAATGCCCACCGCCATTGTTTCTCACTGCTCCACGGATATCCGCAGGGACATTATCGAGATTGGTCATTAATTCGCAAATTTTCATACCCTCTAGCTCAGCATTTCCTTTTATCGCGTCGTTTACTTTAGTCACATAAGCATTGTGGTGCTTACTGTGGTGTATCTCCATCGTTCTTGCATCGATGTGAGGTTCTAGCGCGTCATACGCGTATTCTAGTTCTGGTAATTCAAATGCCATGATATTATTTTATATGTTGTGTGTTATTAAATGATGGGTTGATCGATAACGATGATCAGCGAATATCTTGCTTGCAGATTATCGACAGTTCACACAATATACGCCTGTTAACCTATTTCGCAAGAACGAATCTTATCAGCCCATGCATTCATCTACATTCGCCATCTCACTCGCACTCTCAGACGAGAGCTACATCATCGCAGCCGCCGCGATCACCATCGGAATTCTCATCACTTGGTTGATCTGCTCTAGCTCTAAAAATACCCTTGTTGCTAAAATTTCCGCCGAACTAGAAGCGGAAAAAAACCGTACCAAGGAGACCCAACAGCGGCTCAGCTCCACACAACAGGATTTACAACTACTCCGCGAATCCGAAGCCACGCTCAAGCAAAACCAAGCCGGTTTAATGGCGAAGCTTACCGCTGAGCAAAAGGCTGCAAAGGAAAAAGAACTTATCCTCCAAGACGCTCAGATCAAGTTAGGAGACACCTTCAAAGCACTCTCATCAGATGCCCTCAAGGCGAACCAAGAGCAGTTCCTCCAGCTGGCTAAAACATCCCTCAGCGCCCAACAACAGATCGCCGTGGGGGATCTCGATAAACGCAAGAACGCCGTCGAGCAAATGGTCAAGCCCGTTGTAAGCACCCTAGAAAAAGTGGAGCTACGCATCGCCGAGTTGGAGAAAGCCAGAGCAGGCGCCTACGCCTCGCTAAAAGAACAAGTCCAGCATATGGCATTAACACAGCAAGGACTCCAGAAGGAAACTTCCCAGCTCGTCAAAGCCCTGCGCCAGCCAACAGGTCGCGGTCAATGGGGGGAAATCCAGCTCCGCCGAGTGGTAGAGATGGCAGGAATGCAAGAACACTGTGATTTCCAGACTCAGGTAAACACTACAGATAACGACGGCAAATCTCTCCGTCCAGACCTAGTGGTCTCGCTCCCCGGTGGCCAAAAGATAGTGGTGGATTCTAAGGCTCCCATGGCAGCTTATCTAGACGCAATTGAGACCGATGATGACAAAGAGCGCGACGTCTGCCTCGCCCGCCACGCCTCCCAAGTCCGCACTCACATCCAGCAGCTTTCCTCTAAGAAATACCAAGAGCAATTCGAGCAGACACCAGAATTCGTAGTGCTATTCCTACCAAACGAAGCCATCTTCTCATCCGCCCTAGGACAGGACTCCACCCTCATCGAGAAAGGTGTGGATCAGGGAGTCATCCTCGCCACTCCCACTACGCTCATCGCCCTGCTTCGCGCTGTAGCCTATGGCTGGAGGCAGGAATCGCTCGCTAAAAATGCACAGGAAATCTCCATGCTAGGTAGAGAGCTCTACAACCGTCTGAATACCTTTACGGGCCATATTGATAAAATAGGATCCAGTCTCAAAGCATCGGTCAATCACTACAACAAGGCGGTGGGATCACTCGAACGCAACGTTCTCCCAGGAGCTAGAAAATTTCAAGAATTAGGCTCAGCCCCTGCGAACACAGAAATCACCGAACCCACCCTCATCAACGAAATCACACGCGAAACACAGGGACAGGGACTGAAGCCACTCGCCATCCCTGATGAGGCTCTTCAACCACTTGAACCTATCGACTCTCTAACAGGTGATGATGATGCCAATGACTTCTCCAAAGACTCCTTGGCTGAAGCGTTTGAAGGCTTCACCGCAGATAGTCCCGGCGAGGGGATTTAATTATCATATTTTTGACTTTTATTCTCATACTTTCAATACATAATGAAACAATGAGCGAAGCAATCCATGTAATCAATTCAGAACAAGAACTACCTATTTCTATGGATGAGGCATGGGCGTTCTTTTCCACTCCAGCAAATTTAGAAAAGCTCACGCCAAAAAATTTACGCTTCAAAATCCTCAGCTGCTCTCATGACACAATGGTGGAAGGTCAGATCATCAGCTACAAGATCAGGCTGATGCCGCTGGTATGGATGAACTGGGTCACCGAGATTAAGCAAGTAAAAGAGAGGCATTTTTTTGTGGATGATCAGCGCTCTGGACCCTACAAGATCTGGCATCATCGCCACACCTTCACTGAAACAGAAAATGGCGTCCTCATGCAGGATCAAGTCCACTACTTACTCCCCTTCGGCATGATCGGAAAAATCGTCCACGCACTATTTGTTAAAGCGCAGCTGAAGAGAATCTTTAGCTACCGAACCGAAGCTTTGGCACAGAAATTTGTCGGTAAGAAATAATCATACCAATACCGTATCAACACGTAACCTGTTCACGCAGCGGTAACCTATTCACGCAGCGGTAGGGATTGATCGCCGAGTAAACCGCGATGCGTGAACGACTATCTACTACCCTAAATCGACTTTTCCAGCTGAGCAGAATTCATTTTCCCTGGCGATGTGAGAGATCCTTTAGTGAACGGCAATGGCGAAGCGCGGTGTGCTTGGCATGTACAGACTACCGATCTAGGTTCTGCACTCTAGTGGGGTATTAAGTCTGTAAGGCTATTAATGACAGCATCTGCATCGGTGAAATCTAGGCAACTAGTGATCCGACTAGGGACAGCGATCGTGCGGCATCCCGCAGCATTACCGGCTATCACTCCGTTGAGTGAGTCCTCGATGACCAGGCATTCTTCTGGTTTGAGAGAGAAACGCTTCACCGCCTCTAGGTAGAGATCTGGTGCAGGTTTGATACGGGTGGCATCACCACGGCAAACCACTTCGTCTGCGTGCTTGATAAGGTCTAACTTTTCTAACCACATATCCACCCACCGGTGTGGTGAACTAGAAACTACGGCTAATTTTTTATTACCACCATTTCCAGTGCTAAATTTTTCAAATAACTCTCTCGCCCCCGGTAGTGGCTGAACGCCTACTAGGTCAGATTCCAACTCCACTTGGCGCTTGGCGTTGATCGCTGGCCAGTCGAACTCTTTTCCCGTCAGTTCTTCAAGGTATTTTTCTGGTGACCAGGTATCAAAGTCCGATCCAATACACTGCACATAAGTCTCCAAAGCAAGCGTCTGCCCCTCAGCTTCATAAGCACGCTGCCAAGATTCATAAATAGGCCATTCGGAATCCATAATGATCCCATCAAAGTCAAACAGTATAGCCTTAGCGTTCGCAAGTAATTCAGATGCTTCCATGGCCTAAACGTAAAAGTTCCCTGCAGTAAACTGCAAGGAACTTCGTAAACTATTTTAAGTTGTTTTGAGTAAAAACACTATCCTCTAGAACGACGCATGATGAAACCAAATGCACCGAGACCAAGAAGGGCTAGTGAAGTTGGTTCTGGGACGACAGTGAATTGTGCAGCAGAAGCCGTTAAGTTTTGAAAAGTTTCCGCATTATTGTCACTAGGTAAGAACCATTCTTCGCCTGCTACTCCGCCGTCATAGATTGCTGCTACGCCGTAAACATCATTTCTGCTAAGAACGTTCCCTACTAGTCCTGGAAACCATACGAATGCTACGTTATGTCCTGCAGCAGCATTACCTGCAAGGGGAGTTCCTGCCAAATCAAAATTACTCACAGCTCCCTGACCGGACACGTTCAGAGAACCACCTTGATCCGTCGCAGTTCCTACCTGCAATACAAAGTATTTGCCATCACCAACAGTTTGGTCAATGCTTATCGTATCGCTCATTACCAACCCATCAAATGGATCACCGGCCCCGCTAAGTTCGACAAGTATGGCAAATGTTGTATTTGACGACAACTCGTTGCCATTTTCATCCGCCAGGTTTGTGACTGCTCCTGCAGTTATAGTGATTGTAGCATTAGTCACTAAACCTGACGCTAACAGTATCAATATTATTTTTTTCATACTATTTTTTATTCTACAAATGGGTTGTATGGTAAAGTAGTTTCATGGTGATAAGATTCAGCACTATTTTCTGGTGCTTTTCTAATAAAACAAGCTGAGCCTGCTTTTAGATTGATTTGAGTAGCGTCAACAGCGCCTCCAAAAAGATCTGTGTTGTCCATCCAGCCAGTACCAGCAATGTAAAAATATCCCCTAGACGGCGAATGATTGTAACCGGTTAAAGCCAAATTATAGACCCATATAACATCCCCATCCGAGCTTAACTGCCCAGAAGTATGTTGAAAAGCAGGAGAACTTTCTAGGCCAGTCTCAGAGAGTTTAATATCTATAGGAAAAGTAAATGACACATAGCTGTCTTGTTTGATAACGTTACTCCTCAACTTCATACTGGCTTGGGTTAAAGGCACATCACCTACAACGTTTTTTGTGACTTCCGAAGTGGTCTTATTCCTCATATGGAAAAAAGCATTCCTAGTCAAGACAACATCCTTTACCTGACCACCAAATAGATTTCCCGCGTCAAGCCATCCTGTCCCCGTAACATACTTATAAACTTTCTCTGATGATAAATTAATGCCTGATATATCTACTGGCTTGGTATGAATTTCAGAGCCATTATCAAAAATACTTGCTGATTGAGGAAACCCCTCGCCATCAGGATACAGATTATCTAAGGTCCAATGTGGTCTGATCTCGAAATTATCAGTAACAACACCATTAAGCGTTTGGACGTCTGTATCGCCACCCTGATCAACTGTTATAGAATCCGTATCGTTAGCCGTCACATCGAAGGTTCTTCCTTCTAACGTTCCTGTAGTGAAAAGTAAGTAGTATTTTTCATTCTGACTTCCATCTGCATAGACCAACTCGCTTGCAGTGAAGTCGGGGTTGGCAATGTTGATGGTGTTTTCTGAGATAGTGTCTACTTGTCCATTGAAGACCTTAGGACGGTTCATAGGGAGTGAGAACAGGGTGTCTGACTCGGCATTGAATGTGAGCTTAACGAATCCTACAGGAGCAGTGACTTCTGCGGTGGCTACTTGTGCCATGGGAGCCAAGCTTACTATTCCCATGAGTGAGCAAGTAGCTACTGCACTGAGGGCAGATTTAATCTTGTTCAATTTCATAGTTTTATTTAGTTGGTGATTAATTTGTTACTATTAAAATATAATAAAAGGATCTAGTGGACGATACAAGTGTTAAATTCAATTTGAAATTACTAGACTTCATATCAGGGAAGATTAACACAAAAGGCATAAAACATCGAATGCTCAGATGCAGGGGTGAGGGCGTTTTAACCATAGAAGACGGGGGGCGCTAGTACCTCTTCACCGCTGACGGCTTACTCATTACATTTCATCATCCAGGTATTCTTGGAGTTGATCTGGGAGTTCCGTGAGCATCGGGGTAAGCTCAGACTCTATGTCTTCCAGATGACCTAGCTCTACTTCGTTAAGCTCTTGCTCAGGAGACTTGGTGCTACACCACTGGCTGGACTGAAAGAGGTCTAACAGAGCATGAGCACCTACTTCATCGAGTGACTTGAGCATGGCTTCATGGTTGAGTGGGCTCATCCAGAATCCGTGCAGACCTTCTTCTTCGGTGATATTCGCCACTTCCACAACATTCATAATGTTCTGCTCTACCTCGGTGAGAGTCTTGTCCGGATCTGCTTCTACATCCTCGATGAGTTCTTCTATTGTTTCGCTGAAATCTAACATAATGTGGAGGCCATTGGTCATTTGTGCAGGAGGTTTTGTCAATAGGATTAGGTAAAAAAGATCCGGCTGATCTGACGGATAAGTCAGATCCTAGCTCGCAGGAGGCGTCCGATGCTCACCAAAATATTTCTCACTCCGGTATCTGAGCCATACTCTGAGGGTTTGCGGGACTTGTTCGCGTTGTTCCTTAGTCAACGTTTCGTAGAGGTCGATGGCGTGCTGGCGTTCTCGACGACAGGCTTTGTTATGATGCGCATCCCAGTGAGAGCGAGCCAAGCGGATACGGCGATTAACCTCCTTAATGAGTGTCTTCCCCACTAACGGTTTATTGAGCTTTTTCTGGATGTTCTTTTTTGCGGGCACTGATAGAATAGTAAATGTTGAATGCAAAATGGTAAATGCTTTATATTTGAGGCAGTAAATATCGATTTCCGCTTGCATATCGGCGTAATTCGTCAAATATCCGTCCATCATGGCAAGAATCAACGACAACTTCTTAAAATTAAAGGCAGGATATTTATTTCCTGAAATCGGCAGACGCGTAGCTGCCTATACAGATGCAAACCCAGATAAAGCTGGATCACTTATTAAATGCGGTATCGGTGATGTTACAGAGCCGCTCCCAGAGGCGGTCCGCGAGGCGATACATAAGGCTGTTGACGAGCTAGGAAACCGTGACACTTTCCGTGGCTATGGACCTGAACAGGGATATGATTTCCTTAGAGACGCTATCGTGGAGAACTGCTACGCTGACCTGAATATCAGCGCGAATGATATTTTTATCTCTGATGGATCTAAATGTGATACAGGTAACATACTCGATATCTTCGGTAAGGGTAATAAAATTGCTGTTACTGATCCAGTTTATCCCGTCTATGTGGATACAAATGTGATGATCGGTAACACCGGTGAGGCAGATGAAGATGGTCGCTATGAAGGCTTAGTTTATCTCCCTTGTACTGCTGAAAATGATTTCGTCCCTGCTATTCCTGACGAAAAAGTGGATATTATTTACCTCTGCTATCCTAATAACCCATCTGGAGCCTCTGCAACGCGCGAGCAGCTCACTGCTTGGGTAACCTACGCTAAGGAAAATGACGCGATCATTCTCTACGATGCGGCGTATGAGGCATTCATTCAGGATGATGATGTCCCCCGCTCTATCTACGAGATTGAAGGTGCGCATGAGTGCGCTCTTGAATTCCGTTCATTCTCTAAAAATGGTGGATTCACTGGGATTCGATGCGCCTACATCACTATCCCAGAAACTGTAACAGGTGTCTCTGCCACTGGCGAGCGCATCTCCATCAAACAGCTTTGGACGCGCCGCACCTCTACCAAATTTAATGGTGCATCCTACCCAATCCAGCGTGGCGCTGAAGCGATATTCTCTGATGCTGGGAAAGCTCAGGTATCGGCACTAGTGGATCACTACATGGGCAATGCTAAGCTACTCCGTGAGGCTTGCACAGAAATTGGGCTTAAAGTGTTCGGTGGTGAAAATGCTCCTTATGTTTGGGTAGCTTGTCCTGAGGGACACACTAGCTGGGACATGTTTGACAAGATGCTGATAGAAGCTAATGTGGTAATCACACCTGGCTCAGGATTTGGCGCCGCTGGAGAAGGTTATTTCCGTATCTCAGCGTTTAATTCACGCGAGAACGTCAAAGAAGTCTGTAACCGACTTAAAACTTACCTCTAGTAAATAGTAGCAAAGTATTTAGCTTTCCGCTGTCTACAATTCAACATTCACCACTTCAAACTCACTATTCTAAAATGGCTATCCTCGATGTCTCCAACCTGACCACTAGATTTCATACCAGAAATGGCATCGTGCACGCGGTGGAAGATGTTTCATTCTCAGTTGATAAGGGGGAGACTCTTGGCATTGTGGGAGAGTCTGGCTCTGGCAAATCTGTGAGCTGTTATTCCCTTCTGGGGCTGATCCCTACCCCTCCTGGGAGAATCCACAGCGGTAAGGCAATCTTCGATGGCATTGACCTACTCCAAGTGGGCAAGAAGCAACTTCGGAAGATCCGTGGTAAGCGAGTCTCAATGATCTTTCAGGATCCAATGACTTCGCTAAATCCCTACTTGAAAATTTCTACCCAGCTCACTGAGCCGCTAGAAATCCACGAGGGAATCAAAGGTAAGCCAGCGCTGCATAAGGCGATAGAAGCGCTAGCGGAAGTGGGTATCCCCGAGCCTGAGAAGCGGATTCACTCCTACCCACATGAGTTCTCCGGTGGGATGCGTCAGCGGGTCATGATCGCCATGGCTCTGATCACCCGCCCTGAACTACTGATCTGTGATGAGCCCACTACAGCACTCGATGTCACTGTGCAGAAGCAGGTATTAGATCTGATCAAGGACCGGCAGAATGAGCTCGGCACTGCAGTGGTGCTAGTCACCCATGACCTCGCGGTGGTAAAGCAGACATGTGACTATGTGAACGTGATGTACTCTGGCCGGATAGTGGAGAGCGCTCCGGCTAACACTCTATTTGGGAACCCGATGCATGCTTACACAAGGGCATTATTGCAGTCGATCCCCGCAACCCATAAGAAGGGCGAAAAGCTATTCACTATTCCAGGATTACCACCTATGCTTACTGATCCACCTAAAGGCTGCGCATTTTCAGCTAGAAATACTCTAGGAGATAAAACACTCTGCATTCAAGACCACCACCCGGCCTTATCAGAAAAGTCGCCCAAGCATTTTGTTCAGGACTGTCCTGGCTGTCTATGTTAAGCCCTCCCCCCTCCTAAACTGATGAAAAAATTATTAATTACCATCGCTATCTGCTCTTCATTTGCCTCTGCTAAAGAAACTGCGAATGATCATGTCACACTGACCAAGATAGCGTGTGGCTCCTGTTTTAAGCCTAACTACAAGAGTGCTAGCAAAATCTGGCCAGTCATCGCTTCCATGAAGCCACAGATATTTCTCTTCATGGGAGATAATGTCTATGGCGATACAGAAGACATGGATGTGCTACGTGATAAATATAATGCACTGACAGATCTACCAGCCTTCGCTAAATTCTCAAAAGAGCACCAAATCCTCCCCATATGGGATGACCATGACTACGGCAAGAATGATGCCGGTGAAGAGTATCCAAAGAAGGTGGAGTCCCAGAAGATTTTCTTAGATACATTTGGCTTTCCAGCTGACCATCCTGCCAGAACGCGCAAGGGTATCTACCATAGCCACACGCAGGGGGCTAAGGGACAAGTGACGCAGATCATCAATCTTGATACCCGTTATCATCGCAGTGCGCTAGATCGCCGCAAGGTGGGCAGACGCAAGATATACTTTCCTGTCACAGACCCTAAGGCGACAATGCTCGGAGCTGAGCAATGGGCTTGGCTGGAAGCGCAGCTTCAGAAACCCGCAGATTTACGCATCATCGTTTCTAGTATTCAAATCATTTCTGCTGAGCACCCTTATGAGAAGTGGCAGAATATTCCTGCGGAGCGAAAGCGTTTCATCACGCTATTGAAAAAATCCAAGGCTAAACGCGTGGTCATCCTCAGTGGAGATCGCCACATGGCAGAAATTTCTAAGCTCACAGCAAAAGAAACTGGGCTAAATTTTGACCTGTTAGAAATGACCTCTAGTGGACTCACCCATGCCAGTGCACCCAATAACCCTAATAAATACCGTGTTCCTGGGAGCTTTGCTAACGTCATAAACTTCGGCACACTAGATATTGATTGGAGTAAGCAAATACCCAAAGTCACCTTAGCGATTCGAGATAACGAGGCTAAGGAAATAATCAAAGAAGAGACTGACTTTAAGGAATAATTCTTAGTTTTCCATCGAGATGATGGAGTTATGCCCGCCCATACCCACCGCTATTTTAAGTAAGGTGGCATTTTTAAATGAAGTGGGCTTTTCTGGAAGAGTAAACGGTACGGGTGCCGCTGTTAGCTTGGGTAAATTGGGGGGTAATTGCTTGTTCAGCATGTAATGCGCTAAGATAGCGGTATCGAGTGCACCGCTTGCACCTACCGAGTGACCAGTGAATGGCTTCAAAGGGTGTAAGCTTATTTCTTCTTGAGGATTGAGCGCCTTCACTAGAGCCGCTTGTTCTGCCTGGGCATGCAGAAGTGTTCCGCTTGCGTGGGGGCAAATGGCAGTAATGGGGGGACTATTAGATTCTGTTAGATGCCTTACTGCTTGCTGCAGACACCTCTTCAACCCCCTACCATCACTGGGCATTCCGATAGGTGATTCGGCATCTGAGTTACACCAATAGCCAGTTATTTTCGGGCTATTAGAAACATTTTCTGAGGTGAGAATGAGCGCCGTGCCAGCTTCTCCAGGGGAAAATCCTGAGGTCTCAGGGTGATAGGGATCATTGATGCCATTGGTGGTGAGAACACCAGTATGCTGGTAGTGCTGAATGATTTCTGGAACCAAGGGTAATTCTATACCGAGGACGATGGCGAATTTCACGATGCCTGAATCGAGCAACATTTTAGCGTAACCAAGTGCATCAAGCGAGGCGGCACATCCGCTGGCGATGGTCTGCCACGGACCAGTGATCCCTAGTTCGATAGAAACGGCGGAGGCGATTTCTCCATGCATAGAATTCGAGGCGGCCATGAGCTTAAATGGTCGCCTACCTGGCCAGTTGGAGAGATAAGCATTCCCTCTTGATGAGCCGGCAATGATCGCTGCGTGCTTAAGATCAGAGGGAGAAAGCCCGGCATCCTCGATGGCCTCGAGCGCACAATGTAGAGCAAGTGCAGATGCTGGAGCCCATTTACGGGAGAGTAACAGTGACCGATCTTGAATCCAGCCAGCCTGCAGGTTTCCGTATTCAGCATCTGCGAGTAGATCTGTTAGAGGTCGCAACCCAGTGCGCCCCGCCTCCATCTCAGAGGCGTGCTCAGCGGGTGTGTTCCCGAGTCCTGAGAGAATGGAGATTCCTAGAATACTGGTCATAGATGATCGTGATGAAATATCTTACTTGAGTGTTTGAGTGGGTTGCCAAGTTAAGGCAAATATCTACTCTTTGCTAATCCAAAGTTGATGATGTCCCAGATTTTTTTCTGAATAAGGGCTGTGCACATTCTGCCAGCATCACGATGATGAAACAGACAGCCGCTGTAATACACCAGAATGCAAAGTTTTCCCCTTGCTTGGTGAGCTTGATCATTTCTTCGAGCGGAGTCTTAGACAGCCCCATCTCGCTGAGAGATTTAAGATCTGCCATCGTGCTCTGGTAGAGAAATATTAAGCCACCAAGACAGAATCCTAGTAGCATCCCATAGAATTTTCTAGTCAATGTTAGAATGCTACAGACCAAGGCTGCGTAGAGTGCCCATTTGAATAGCTCCATGAAATCAGGATAACTGAACGTCAATAGCACGGGATCTCCAAGCTCTATTTCTGCAAGTGACTGATCATAATTCCTCAATATCCCGAGTAGAGGAACCACTAGAAAAGCGATATAAATGATCTCTAACAGGACTTTATTATTTAGCAGTGGCTCCACAATTAGTTAAAACTAGCGGCATTGCTGATCCTAACAGGCATGTTAACAACACTCTTATTTTTTGAATTTTAATTTTAATAATAATTAGGGTTATTATATACAATAATTATGATCACTCGGACGATACATTATTCACATCACGATTGACATCACGCCATGGACCACTCTATGTCAATTATTTACAATAATCATTTTATAGATTAAAAATGCAATAACATTAAGGATAAGTTAATCGATCAGAAAGAATGTCAGCCTCTTTCTTCAAATAACCTGCTTTTTTAAAATCCTAACAACCTCTTATTTCATAAACGTCAAATGTGACTATTTGCCCGCGAGACCAGTCTAAAGAATTTGTCATGACATAGGGATGATTTTTGTGCCAAATTATATTCTTTCATCATTGACGACCCCGATTGTTAGGTTATGTTTTTGGAAACTTTAAACGAATACCAGCTTAGAAAAGCAGTGAGTAATCAAAATCAAATTCTGGTCGGAAAATTCGACGGTTTCTCGTGGATCCGATGTGTGGGCAAAGGCTCATTCTCTAATAGCCCTCAGATGAAACAGTGGGCTGAAACTCACGTGGCTACTGGCAGAAGTTGTGTGGTAGTTGACCTAGAACTTTGCACTGGGATGGACTCCACATTTATGGGAACCATGGCTGGCATCGCGATGAGGCTGGCTAAGCTTCCTAATGGAGCCCTCCAAGTAACTGGAGCTAACGAGAAGAATAGGAACTCCCTAGAAGACCTCGGACTCAGTATGCTTTTAGAAATAGAACCAAAGGAGACCGACTGGCGGAATAATATCACGAGTATCCGCAATTCACTGCAAGAGTCCTCCGTGACTAGCGCAGTGGACAGGGCTCAACATGTGTTCGATGCCCACAAGATACTCTGCGAGGCTGATGAAACTAACGATGAGAAATTTTCTACTGTTCTTGATGTGCTAGAGGCCGAACTAGAAAACCGCATTCAGCGAGGTCAGAAGAACTCTTAGCAAAACTGGAAAATGAGAGCGATAGAATATGACCCGGTTTAAATGACACAAGCAGCTTATTCTAGTTCTCTCTATTTAGACTTCTCCCTGATCAATTTTCTGATTGGGTTGTTTGGTCTCTTTGTCATCATTTATCTCTATCTACTCTGGCGTAAAACTCGCCAAACTCTACAAAAGACAACAGAAGAAAAAGATCAGCTAGAGGGTGAAGAGAACCGCATGTTCGCCTTCCTCCATACCCTCGGACTCGCCATTGAGCAGGATCATTCGGAAGGGAAACTTCACCGTGAGATAGTGGATGGTCTGGTCACGGTAGTGGATGCCGTGGGTGGTGCTATTTACCTACTCGATGACCGTAAACGCTATCTACTACCCACTCACCTCAGCGAGCACTGCCCGCAGCTTATCGGCCTACCAGTCGAGGTCAGGGAAAAGGCAAAGCTGAATCCACGAGCCATCAAAAGCGCCATCCGTCTAAGCAAGATCCCGGCAGATGAAGGGATGCTCGGCAGCATACTTAGCAGCGGCGTTGCGCAGCATGTGCCCGATGTGAAAAACCACGATACCTTCCGTGACGCATTTGTGCATTTCGACGAAGAGATCTCTGCACTCGTCGCTCCCATGAGTTATGCCGGTAGCGACATTGGGCTACTTATCATCACAAGGACCCCCTCAGGCAGAGCATTTTCTGAGAGTGAATTTAAGTTATTCCAATCCGCCAGCGAGCAGTCTGCCTTTGCGCTGGGAAATGCTAAAATCCATCACGAAGCAAATGAGAAACGCATCTTTGAAAACGAGCTCAGAATCGCCAGAGATGTGCAGAGCATCCTTCTGCCAAACAAAGATCCAGACATTTCCGGCTACCGTATCATGGGGACTAACTCCCCTGCCCGCATCATCAGCGGTGACTATTTTGACTACATCCCATTAGGCCCCCCTGAAAATGGTAAGACCGCTATCGTCATAGCAGATGTCACCGGAAAAGGCGTGGCTGCTGGCTTACTAATGGCAATGTGCCGCAGTGCTCTCCGCTGTGAACTACTCCGCGAGCAAGACCCGCTCGAAGCGCTCTCAAGGGTGAATAAACAGATTTTCGCAGACATCCGTGAGGATATGTTTATCAGCCTAGCTCTCTATATTCTCAACGATAAAGATGGTAGCATCCAACTCGTCTGTGCGGGTCATGATAAAGCTCCACTCATGCGAAAAAATGGCGATTTAGAATGGATCAAACCACCTGGACTAGCGATAGGCCTGGATGATGGTGATGTATTTTCTCGTGTGACTAAGCTTCATGATATCAAGCTAGAATCTGGTGACTGCTTACTACTATACACAGACGGTGTGACCGAGGCGATGAATCCGCAACAAGATGAATATGGTAGAGAGCGTATGGCGAGTGCATTCAAATCCTCCGCCCCGGGTGGCGCCGAGCATATCGTCGACGAGCTCAGCAAGGATTTAAAAACCTTCGTAAATGGCTACCACCAGATGGACGACATCACGATCATCGCAATCGAGAAAAGGTAGTCAAAATAGCATTTAATGACCCCATCACCATTCAAAGCACTATTTTATTCCTTCATCTGCGCACTCTTATTCGGCAGTGCATTTCCTGCGATCAAGACTGTGTTTGGTCACTGGGAGTCACGTGGTTTAGAAATCGGCCTGTTCTCGATTTGGCTATTCGCAGGAATACGATTTATGATCGCTGGTATTGGTCTGCTCTGTGCAGCGAAACAGCCATTCATTGAACTTAAAAATACTCCTTGGCGGCTACTATTACTCTTCACGCTCGGGCAAACCTTACTTCAATACCTATTCTTCTATCTAGGAGTTTACGTTTCCAGTGGGAGCCTAGCCGCTTTACTCGCTGGTTCGGGCAGTTTTTGGTGGATGATTCTCGCGCCTGTCATCCTCAAAACGCCTTTGCCAACCCGGCTACAGTGGGCCGCAGTGATTTTCGGGTTTATTGGTGTCGCATTAGCAGTCTACTCTCCAGGAACTGGCGCAAGTAATCCCCTTTTAGGAGCTGTATTAATCCTTACGTCCACCCTATTTGGCTCTATAGGCATCATCATTTTTAGCAAAATAAAGCCAACGATGGGTTCGAAAGCTGGCTCAGGCTTCGCCTTACTTTTTGGTGGCGGCGCGTTGTTTTTGATTGGGTCTCCAGCCATCTCAGAACTACCCCAGTTATTTGACGCCAAGATCGTTCTCCTCACACTCTGGCTCGCATTCGTCTCTGCTATGGGCTTTGCTCTTTGGAACCATCTATCGACTATCTATCCCGTGTCATTACTAGCCAGCTACCGGTTTCTCATCCCTCTCTGCGGAGTCGTTGAGTCACTGATCATTTTGAAATCGGAGTCACCAGGCATCGGCCTACTGATCGGTGGACCGATGATCCTAGTATCAATCTATATCGCGCAAAAGTTCCAAAAAAGGAGTGCGTGAGATTGACGAGCTGTGACCAAAGTGTTAGTTCACTACGGCATGAATAACGCCTATCAAGAACTCGTCTCGCTCAATCAAGAAATCACCCTGCTCGGGAGTGCCGCCTCCACATTAGGCTGGGATCAGGAAACTTATCTTCCTAAAAAAGCTCTTAGCCACAGAGCAGATCAACTTTCCTATCTCTCTGGGAAAATCCACGCTATGACGACAGGCAAGGATTTCCAAGCCAAGCTAGAAGCCGCTGAGCAAGCAGGATCTAACAATCTAACAGAATCTGCTAACCTCCGAGAATGGAGACACGGGTTCGATAAATCTAACAAACTTCCTCAAGAACTCGTCGAAAGATCCTCGCAGAACACCTCGCTCGCCAAGGCTGCATGGGCAGATGCTCGTGAGAAAAATGAGTTCAGCCTGTTCGCTCCACACTTAGAAAAACTAGTCGCCGAGGCTAAGGAAAAAGCGGAGCTCTGGGGATACGAAGACGAGCCATATGACGCGCTACTAGGATGCTACGAGCGCGGTGCTAAGACAGCTGACGTAGCTAAAGTCTTCGACACCTTCAGCCCACAAATCATTGAGACCGCTCGCCTAGCTGTTGAGAAATCTAATGCTAATCCCGCTAGGAAGCTAGAAGGGGATTTTCCTGTGGAAGCTCAGCAAAAGCTCAACCAAGAAGTCGCCGCATCCATCGGATTTGATTTCGATGGCGGTAGGATCGACACCACCACACATCCATTCTGCACCACACTAGGACCAAAGGACGTGCGACTAACAACCCGCTACTATGAGCATGATTTCACCGCCTCACTCTTCGGGGTGATGCATGAGGCGGGTCACGGAATGTACGAGCAGGGACTGCCTGTGGACGACTTCGGACTACCAAGCGGCAGTGCCGTTTCATTGGGCATCCATGAGTCACAGTCACTCCTCTGGGAGGCTCATGTGGGGCGCTCACAAGGATTCTGGAATAAGTGGTTCCCCCGCGCACAAGAACTCTTTCCGCAGATGCATGACTGGACAGTGGAAGAATTTCTCCACACCATCAATCAAGCGAAATATTCATTCATCAGAGTGGATGCAGATGAGGCTACTTATGACCTTCACATTCTATTGCGTTTTGCACTAGAGAGGAAAATTCTCAATGGCGAAATAGCCATCGCAGATATTCCCTCCGCATGGAACGAGAGCTTCCAATCAATGTTCGGAATGCAGCCAGTTACTGACACGCAAGGCTGCCTGCAAGATATCCATTGGTCGATGGGTGGCATGGGATATTTCTCAACTTACTCACTTGGAAATCTGAATGCCTCACAACTTTTCCACTCTGCCACCAAGGATGGATCTGTTCGAGAAGCGTTCGATAGAGCAAACTACGCTCCATTGCTCCGCTGGATGCGTGAAAACGTCCACGCACATGGCTCTACTTTTCTACCGCAAGATCTGATGAAGAAAGCAACTGGCGAAGGCACCAACCCAGACTACCATCTCGCTCATCTGAAGCGAAGGTTTCTAAGCTAGGCTGATATAGTTCAATTTATTACTGAATACCCGTAACCTGCACGAAATATTCTACAGGCAGATCAGCCAGAGGACCTCTTAGTTTATCTAACTGATCAGCTGGGCCGTGCATCTCTAGACGAATCATCTCAGCGAGCGAACCAGAAGCCTCAAGATGAGCGCCTACATTTGCTAGGTGAGCAAGGATGGCATCTGCGTCTATGTATGCTTCACGACAAAATGCGACATCATCGCAAATACTGAAATCGTAATAGAGGCAAGCTGCCTCAGAGCTTGTGCTCTCAACGAAATCATTCATGAGTGATTTAAAATCGTCAACACGACCTTCATTGATTTTGAAATAGGGATGAATACTAACTGCTTTAGATAATTGGCTCATAATGGCAGACTTTCACGTATCATTGATCTCTCGTCAACTAAGAAAAGAAGATTACCCAAACGATTCCCTAACCACATTAAATTCTCTATTTGCATGATGTTCAAAATATTGCATAGTATAGTAATAAAATTTCTCTATACTCACCCAATAGACACAACGCGCATTAACACACTGCGTTCATCTCTACCGGCAAGAATGCGGGAATATTATCACCGTAGAAGACTCCTACATTTGTAACCAAAATAACCAAGTATATGACAAAACTCACCAAAGCATTCATAGCCATCTTAGCCATCACAGGGACGATGATCCTTTTAACACAAAATAACGCCATGTCAGAAGAACAGAAAAAACCAGCCGCAATGCCCATAGTGGCAGAAGGACACCAGCAGATCACCCTCGGAGCAGGTTGCTTCTGGTGTGTAGAAGCTATTTTCAATCGGCTCGATGGAGTCATCTCCGCCACCTCAGGATATATGGGCGGAACTAATCCTAAGCCAAGCTATGATGACGTAATATATAAAAATACTGGCGAGGTAGAAGTTGTCCATATCGTCTATGATCCTAAGAAAATTTCTACCGAAACTATCCTCGCATGGTTTTGGAAGGCACATGATCCCACCCAGGCAGATGGCCAAGGCGCAGACCGAGGACCTCAGTATCTCTCTACTATCTTTTGTGAGAATGAAAAGCAGACAAAACAAGCCATTGCATCAAAAGCTGAAGCCCAAAAAGAATTTGATAAGCCCATCGCCACCAAAATCAAAATGGCTAAGAAATTTTATCCAGGAGAAATCTATCATCAAAACTTCTATCGCCTAAATAAAAATAATCCATATTGCCGCGCCGTCATCGCACCAAAAATGGATAAGCTCAAGCTGGAAGACAAGCCTGACACCGGTGAGTAACTAAAGTCGGAATCTATGCACCACCCTCCTACATTTTTTCATCGTCAAATTTCTGCTCTCTACGGTTAGACTTGCACAAATATCGTTTCTTGTTGAAACTTTATCCCTATGAAAAAATCAGCTCTTTTTAGTACTCTGTGTATCACCCTCAGCGGGATGCTAAGCGATGCACAAGAAGCACCTAAAGTAAGTAAAGATCAGCCAAACGTAGTGATCATCTATGCGGATGATGTGGGATACGGAGATGTTGGCGCCTATGGCGCCAAACTCATCCCGACACCCAACTTAGACCAACTAGTCAAAGACGGACTCATGTTTACTGACGGGCATTGCTCAGCTGCCACTTGCACGCCATCACGCTTTTCCTTGCTTACTGGCATTCACGCCTTCCGCCATAACGTGCGCATCTTAGCACCGAATGCGGCCATGACGATCAAGCCGAGCATGTTTACCCTGCCGCAACTCTTCAAAAAATCCGGCTACCAGACCGCAATCATCGGCAAGTGGCATCTCGGCATTGGTGACGGAATAACGCCTGTCGATTGGAATGGAGATGTGAAGCCAGGCCCACTGGAACTAGGCTTCGATTATTCATTTCTTCTCCCATCAACAAACGACCGAGTTCCTTGTGTTTACCTAGAAAATCATCGCGTGGTTGGACTAGATCCTAAGGACCCTTTATTTGTAGGTAAAAAACCTGACGGCGTTACTTGCACCGAGTATCCTGACGGAAGAAAGAATCCAGAATCAATGACCTACTACAGAAGCTCCCACGGTCACAACACATCAGTGATCAATGGTATTGGCAGAATTGGTAGACAATTCGGTGGTAAATCAGCTCTCTGGAATGATGAAACCATGGCGGATGAATTTGTCAAACAAGCCAAGAAATACATTTCATCGCGCAAAAAAGATCAACCATTCTTCCTCTACTTTTCGTCACAGGATATCCACGTACCCCGTGCACCGCACCCTAGATTCAAAGGGATATCCAAGCTCAGCTACCGTGGTGATGCCATGGTGCAGCTCGATTGGGCAGCAGGAGAAATCATTAAATCACTCGATGACAACGGCTTTACTGACAACACCCTGGTAATCTTCTCTAGCGACAACGGTCCAGTCTACGATGACGGCTATAAAGATGGCACTACCGTCCACACTTCTACCAAAGAAAGCGACCGAGGGCACGATGGCTCAGGACCATACCGAGGCGGGAAATACCAGATCTACGAAGGCGGCACTCGTGTTCCATTCATCGTTAAGTGGCCAGGGAAAATCAAGCCCGGAAAATCTGCTGCACTCGTCAACCAGATTGACCTAATGGCAAGCTTCGCAACCATGCTCGGGATGAAGTTAGACGCTAACCAAGGCATCGATAGCCGAGACATATTTGCTGCTCTTACAGGAACTAGCAAAATAGGGTTAGACTACACTCTTGAAGAGGCAGGTAAAAAAATCGCAATTAGAAAGGGTGATTGGAAATACATCGCAGGCAGCAAAAATACTAATAAGCATAATAAGATGAAAGGAGCCATGCTCTTTAATTTATCCACTGACATCGGTGAGCAAAAAAACATCATCAAGGACCACCCTGAAATTGCGGATGAACTTAAAAAAATATTAACCACCGTCATCCAGGCTAAAGGAGGAATCCGCAGCATACCCCAGGTAGGAATCGAACCTACATCTAAGCTTTAGGAAAGCCTTGTTCTATCCGTTGAACTACTGGGGCGATAGTGTCGTGATGCAGCGAGAGACTGTGCGCTACTCTCAATCATAGCAAGCAAGATTTTTACATTGCAAATGAATCTTCCGCTTTTAAATTCACTCTATGAAAAAGCGTAGATTAGGTAAGAGTGGAATGGTCGTCAGTGAGATCGGACTCGGAACGATGACCTTTGGTCAGCAGGCTGATAAAGACGAGAGCTACAAGATCATGGATGCCGCTGTCGAAGGTGGGATTGATTTCTTCGATACGGCAGAAATTTATCCAGTCCCACCAACCAAGGAACTCGCTGGGCTCTCAGAAGAGTGGATCGGTGATTGGTTAAAGCATAAATCCATCAAACGCGAGTCACTGATCATTGCTTCCAAGATCGCAGGTCCAGCTCACGGATGGTTTAACCCGCCAGTGAGATCTGATAAGTCAGCTATCGATGGCTTCAACATCCGCCGTGCTCTAGAAGGGAGTTTAAAACGACTTAAAACAGACTACATCGACCTCTACCAGACTCATTGGCCAGACCCCGATATGCGCGCGCTCGATGCAATAGAAACCCTCAATGACTTAATACGCGAAGGCAAAATCCGCAGCTACGGGCTCTCGAATGAAACCTGCTACGGACTGATGAAATGGCTCAGCGAAGCAGACGCCGCTGGCCTACGTCGAGCCGACACCATCCAGAATAACTTCTCAGTAAATAACCGCAGGTTTGAAGACGAGCTAAGCACAGCCTGCCTCGCAGAGGGGGTCAGCTGCCTCCCCTACTCCCCTCTCGGAGGCGGGGTTCTCTCTGGTAAATACAACGACGGAGCAAAGCCAAAAGGCGCCCGATTTTCCATCTACTTAGAAGGCCCCAAGCGACAACAAAAAATGGCCGAACGCTTCATTAATGACCGTTCTATAGCCAATACAAAAGCCATTATCGAAATTGCCACCAGAGAAGGCATCGACCCCATCACCTTCGCTATCGCCTGGAGCAAACAACACCAATTCGTAGCCTCCACCCTCATCGGAGTCAGCACCCTAGACCAACTCCCCGCAAACCTCGCCGCCGCAGACATCACCATCAGTGATGCCGTCATCGCAGAGATCGACGAACTAACCAAATCCAACCTCTACCCTATGGGGTAGTCGAAAAGGCATCACCAAAAAAACTCCATGACGGCTCTACACATCGTTTGCGGCTTGCCAGCATCTGGAAAAACTAGCTTTGCTCGCGCGCTGGCAGGAATGACTGGTTCAGCCTTGTTTGATAGTGATACCGCTACTGACCTTATCATCCAAGCGGCACATCGTGCAGCCGGACTCGATCCACATGACAGGGACTCCCTTACCTACAAGCAAACCTACCGTGACCCCGTCTATGAAACGCTCTTTGCACTAGCCAAAGAAAACTTGCCAAACACTAACGTCATTATCGCAGGACCATTCACCGCTGAGCTAAAAGACAAAGAGTCTTGGCTCCAGAACCTTAAACAACGGTTTCCAGATCACACTATCCATCTCCATCATCTAGAGCTTCCCGAACAACAACGCCTCGAACGGATGAAAGCTCGCGGGGCACTGCGCGATCAAACCAAGTTGAGGTCTCAGTCTGACAAATAAGCCCTCCCCCACAACTATACTGGACAATACGGCATCAGCCATTAACTTAGTATCAGAGATGAAAGACGCACCGATAGTTACTGAGGGGAAAGTGATCAGCCGTAGGGATGAGCGCACGTTTTGTGTGGAGTTGAAGAATGGTAAACAGATCATTGGCCATACCCAGATGAAGCTGGCTCATATCCGTGACGAGATCGTGGATGGAGATAAGGTAAGGTTAGAAATGACGACTTTTGATTTTGAAAAAGGACGGATTATAGAAATAATCAAACCCTAACAATAATAATTTCACCTAAAGATGCACTGCATACTCGGCACAGCGGGTCACATTGACCACGGCAAATCATCACTCGTAAAGGCACTCACTGGTATCGATCCGGATAGGCTTCCCGAGGAGAAAAAGCGGGGTGTCACCATCGAGCTTGGCTTCGCACACCTCACTCTTAGCGATAAGGGTAAGGACCACCAAGTGGGAATCATTGATGTTCCGGGGCATGCCGATTTCGTCAATAATATGGTGGCTGGTGTTGGCTCGCTTGACATCGCGGTGTTCATCGTTGCCGCGGATGATGGTTGGATGCCGCAGTCTGAAGAGCACTTACATATTTTAAATTACCTTGGTGTTGAGAATGTGATCATCGCGCTCACGAAGGCTGACCTCGCGGAAGACATTGAGTTTACCGAGGAATTAGTCCGTGATGAACTCATCGGCACCAGCCTAGAGGAGGCGACCATCATTCCCGTTTCATCGCTCACTGGTGAGGGTATTGATACCCTCAAAGCTGAAATCCTCACACGCATCAAGCTGCTAAAGCAATCTCCCAAAAACCTGATCCCCAGGCTCTCAGTGGATCGGTCATTTTCTCCTACTGGTGTGGGCACGGTCATCACCGGTACGCTCACTGGAGGTAATCTTTCTAAAAGAGACACTATTTGCTGTATGCCAGAAAAACTTACCTCTAACATCCGAGGAATTCAGAATCATTCATCGCAAGTGGAGACAGCCACTCATGGAATGCGCACTGCCCTCAATGCACCTGACCTGCCGCTTAATGAACGCGGCAAGCCGGGTGTGCAGCGTGGCTCAGTGATCACTCTGCAAGATATTCTAACAGCTACCTCCACGCTAGACATTTCACTCACCCGCCAGAAGCGCAGTATCCGTGGACAGAGTGCTACTAAACGACAACTCAAGCACACCGAGACCGTTATCCTCCACCACGGCACATCACGCACGCGGGCGAGGATCATCCTGCACTCACAGACTCAGCTAGCTCCTGGCGAGTCCTGCTATGCCCAGCTACGCTTAGAGTCCCCCATCACTGCTTGTGTGGGAGACAGGTTCGTCATCCGTGATGGCGCACAGCAGGGGACACTCGGCGGCGGCGTGATTCTTGACGCACTCGCTGAGCCGCGGCAATTTCGCAGTGAAGCGAGGCTACGTTTCCTAAAACTGCGTGCTGAGAGCCCAGCAAACCTCCGCCAACTCATCCTCACCGAAATCCAAAAATCTCCGATACTTAAAACCACAAAACCGATCATTAATTCACCCTTCACCCGTGACTATACCGAACAGCAAATCAACAAGCTCATCAAAGAAAAGAAAGTCACCAACCGCGGTGATCATATCATTGATCCAGCAGGTTGGAAAAGTGCTATCGCTATAGCAGAGCAAGTCATCATTTCGTTCCATAAGAAATTCCCAGACACGCCCACCATGCCGATAGAGGAATGGAGAAACCAGCTCGTTGAGAAAAGTATTCATCCATCACTCTCAGACCACATTGAGAAGCATCTATTGGGAAATGGATACAAAAAAATCAAAGACGGAATAGCCAGTGCCGAGCACTCGCTCGAGTTGCCAGAACATCTTCTAGCCATTGCGGATAAAATTCTATCTATGATGAAATCATCTGGTTTACAACCACCACCAAGAGTTGAACTGGCCGATACTGCAGAGGCTCAACAGGCGCTCACCTTCCTAATCCGTAGTGGCAAAGTCATCGAGCTAGACCCTAAGGCACTGCTAGAAACCTCACAATACGAGGCTGCCAAACAAGCCGTCATTTCTTATCTAACTGAAGTAGCAAAGGCTACCGCTAGCGATATCCGCCAGCAGATAGGCACCACTCGTAAAGTGCTCATGCCCTTGCTCGAGAGGCTCGATGATGAAGGTATCACTATCCGCACAGATGATTACCGTAGCTTAAAAAAATAAAGCCCTCACACTCAAATCTAAGATGAATGCAAGGGCAGAAATTTTAAACAGTGAATTCTTAGAATGATTACTTAGAGTTGTCGACCTCCGTTGGTAAGGTAGTTGGTAAGGTAGTTGGCACGATAGGTTTAAAGTTGGGTAGTGGTCTGAGTGAAGGAACTGCCTCTTCGCCAGAACAGCAACCGCATGATGTGATAAGAGATGATCCCGCAGCTACGGCCAGTAATGTTAGAATTTTGAATGTTTTCATGATTATGTAGTAGGTTATGCATCTCATACTGGACGGCATAGAAACTTAGGCAAGAAAAAAGGCAAGCTTCTCTAGAAAAGCTTGCCTTAATGTAAATAAGTTTGTGAATCTCTAGAGATTCTAGAGACCACATTCACATCCACTACAAGCACTTAATAGAGTGACTGCCGCAGATGCCAGCACATAAGCACTTGTTTTGAATCATTGTTTCGTTTAAAAAAACGAAACAAATTACTTAGCTGGAGTCACGTATGAAGGCATTACTGGTACAGATGGAGTCTCAGCAGGAGCTGAAGCCGAACCACATGATGTTGATAGAGCGATGCCAGCTGCTGCTGCGATGATTGAGATGATTTTAACTAGTTTCATATTATATTTAATTATTAATGTTTAATTTTAAGAAGAAACTTTCTCCTTAATAGAAGGAATATTAGCAATAGATTCTAACTGAGCAAGTAATATTAGAAGATTTTTTCGACTTACTTTACTTAGGATTGCCATATCGTTATCTTCAAGTATGCTCCCAAAAAATTATAACACTACAACATGAACCAACAAAAACATATCGCTATCGTAGGCGCCACAGGTGCCGTAGGAGAAGAGATGCTTAACTGCCTCGCTGAGAGAAAGTTCCCTATGGGTAAACTCACTCTACTCGCATCTGCTAGATCTGCTGGTCAGACTAGAAATTTTTGCGGTGAAGACATTACCATTCAAGAGCTCACACACGAGAGCTTCGAGGGAATCGATATCGCCCTTTTCTCTGCTGGTGGTGGGATTTCTTTGGAATACGCACCTTCTGCTGCGAAGGCTGGCTGCATCGTTATTGATAATTCATCCGCTTTCCGCATGGATCCAGATGTGCCACTCATCGTCCCTGAGATAAACCCAGAAGCCGCTAAGACCGCTTCTAAAAACATCATCGCTAACCCTAACTGCACCACCATCATCTCGCTGATGGCTCTCTTTCCACTACATCAGAAGTATGGGCTGAAATCTATCATCGCATCTTCTTACCAAGCTGTCTCTGGAAGTGGTGCTGCAGGAATCACTGAGTTAGAGCAGCAAAACAAGCTGTTAGCTGCGGGTGAGGAAATCACTTCAGAGAACATCAACGTTTATCCCGTGCAGATCGCCTCAAACGTGATCCCTCACGTTGATGTCTTTCTCGAAAATGGCTACACCAAAGAAGAACAGAAGATGCTCTTCGAGAGTCAGAAAATCTTACAATTACCTGAGCTTAAAGTCACCTGCACCTGCGTGCGTGTTCCCGTTTATCGCTCCCACTCAGTTTCTATCACGGCGCAGTTTGGGAAGCCAGTGGATGTAGCAGGAGCTAAAGCTTGTTTTTCAAATCAGCCCGGAATCCAGCTCAAAGATGACCCGGAGAATAATATTTACCCCGTGCCATTAGACACCACTTGCAAGGACGACTGCCTAGTGGGACGTATCAGAAAAGATCAAGTTTTAGACAACGCGCTCACCATCTGGGTGGTCGGCGATCAGGTCCGGAAAGGTGCGGCTCTCAACGCGGTGCAGATAGCAGAAATTCTCTAACAGACTACCTCATGAGCGATCTCAAATCATGGCTAAAAGCCCAGCAGAAACTCGTGGATGCTGAGCTAAATCGCCAGCTACCGAGAGAAAATGTCCACCCAGTCACCATCCACAAGGCGATGCGCTATAGTATTTTCGCCGGCGGTAAAAGACTGCGCCCCATTCTCTGCCTCGCTGCTGCTGAGGCCTCTGGTGCTGATAGTGGCGAGATAGAGAACGCTCTTCTCCCTGCTTGCGCGGTAGAGATCATGCACACCTATTCGCTGGTGCATGATGACCTCCCCTGCATGGACGATGACGATTTACGCCGCGGCCGCCCCACTAGCCATAAAGTTTACGGAGAAGGAGTCGCAGTTCTCTGTGGTGATGCACTGCTAACGGAAGCATTCGCCATCATCGCAAAGACACCTGCTAGCAAAAGATATTCAGCCAAAGATTACGTCGGCGAACTGGCAGCTACTGGGGGCAGTAGAAAGCTCATCGGAGGACAAATTTTAGACCTCGAGGGCGAAGGGAAATCACTCACCAAGAAACAAATCATCCAAATCCACGAGGCAAAGACGGCCGCACTTCTCACCAGTTCTATTCGTCTAGGAGCGATGACCGCGAACGTCACTCCTGCCAAACTCGCAGCTCTAACAGATTTCGGATATAATCTCGGTCTAGCCTACCAGGTGATTGATGATATTCTAGATGTCACCCAGACTACTGAGCAGCTAGGAAAGACCGCCGGTAAGGATGAAGCGGTAGATAAGTCCACCTACCCAGCCATTTTAGGCTTAAAGAAGTCTCGCCAAGAAGCAGCTAGACTTACTAAGAAATCTCTGGATGCGCTGAAACCATTCAACAAAAAATCGGCCAGACTTGAACAAATTGCTCACTACATGTTAGACAGAGATTATTAATTCGTGGCTGACAGAATTTCTCTAGAAAGTGGCTTTACGAAATGTGAATTCAAGCTTAGGTTTCCCATACTATGAACAAGTCACTTAAATTTACTTTAATAACTGGCGCCACCATGGCCGCTAGTCTACTTACTACCTTTGCTTCGGCTGATATCTACAAGCTAAAATGCATGGCATGCCACCAAGCGGGGGGAGTAGGAATACCAAATGCTTTCCCGCCTCTCGCAGAATCTGAATGGGTCAGTGGGCCTGCTAAGAACCTCATTCGTATCCAACTCCGCGGACTCATGGGACCAATCACCGTTAAGGGCAAGCAGTATAACATGGCGATGCCAGCTAACGCTGCGATGACTGATGAAGAAATAGCGTCTGTGCTCACCTACATCCGTAGTAATTTCGGCAATAAAGCCGATGCGATCACAGCTGAAATGGTCAAGCAACACCGTGGTGAAGTAGGCAAGCCAATGCTCACCGTCAAAGACCTCATTGATCCTCTTAAAGCTCCCGCAACTGAAAAGAAGGAACAGCCCTAAAAGGCCGAGTAATTAATTACAGGATCAGAACAATACTCTCATAAAATGGTCATCAGCCTCATCGCTGATGGCCATTTTTTACGCCTTAACCAGTAAATCATTCAGGGGAAGAGAATCCACATTGGCTTTTCTAGATCCACACTATACGGTGTATTTTCTAGCTTACCAGTGATCGGGTTGCATGCGTGGACCACTACTTTATTATCCCTCTGCCCAGCGATGAGCATCCATTTTCCTGACTGAGAAATACCAAAGTGCCTCGGTATCCAGACACCAGTCGGGTGTTCTTGAATGATCCTAAGATCTGCCACACTTAGTACCGAAATAACATCGCGGTTCTTATGATCGAGATCCCGGCAGGCAATATAGAGAAATTCCCCATCAGCAGAAACTTGGATCTCTGAGCAACTCATCCCTTCAGCTATTTCTTTCATAACAGGCTTAGTACTTTCTAGTTTTAGTTTACCAGATTTCTCATCCCTAGTAAAACTTGAGACAGTGAGTGTTAGTTCATTCAGCACGTAAAGCATCTTTCCATTTTTAGAAAATGCCATGTGCCTCGCCCCACCACCAGCCGGGACTTTCGCCGCACCATTAGGGGTAAGTTTCCCAGACTTCGAATCAAGCTTATAGATCATCACCTTGTCTATTCCTAGGTCTGCGGAATAAACAAACTGGTTATCGGGCGAGCAATAAATAGAATGCGCGTGGGGCTTGGTCTGCCGCTGAGGATGCACACTGCTGCCCTCATGCTGATGATGGCTCACTGCTGGTGATATCTTCCCTTTCTTATCCACCTTATAGCTCGCCACGCTTCCGCTAGAATAATTTGCCACAAAGAGAAATCTTGAGCTGGTGTCTAGCGAAACGTGACATGGCCCACTCCCCATTGAGCTTTGTTTACTGACCAGCGTTAAACTACCGTCTGGTTGTCGGGCGAACGAAGCCACGAAGCCTGTTTTCTCTCCCTTGGTTCGTCCCGTAGTGAATATGAATTCCTTATCCTTACAAATTGTCAGTGAGCCTGGAGAGGCCGTTTTAACCGCAACTTTTAAGCCAGATAGCTCGCCAGTTTCCAAATCTAAAAGAACCTGAGAAACCCCCTCGACAGATCCACTACCTAAGTAAACTGGGATTTTAGCAGCACTAAGTGACGATATCGAAAATGCGGTCATTAATAGAGTTTTTATCATTCTAAAATCTTGTCAGAAATTGGATGACAGACCAAACACAAAAATTCGAACTTCTTTGCTTTTATCCTCTCTCTAATCAGCTATATACTTACCAGATATGAAAAGAGAAACAATATGCCTCCATGGCGGCCAACAGCCAGACCCGACTACAAATTCACGTGCCGTTCCAGTTTACAGAACCGCATCCTATGTTTTTGACTCCACAGAACATGCGGCAAATCTCTTTGCCCTCAAGGAATTGGGGAATATCTACACCAGACTGATGAACCCTACCACCGATGTGTTAGAAAAGCGTGTGGCGCTGCTCGAAGGCGCGCATGAGCTCGGTGGACTCGCTGTTGCCTCTGGCACATCTGCTATTTTCTACGCTATTATTAACCTTGCTCAGGCTGGCGATAACATCGTATCATCATCTAATCTTTATGGTGGGACATACACCCAGTTTAACAACATCCTCCCTGCCCTCGGTATCACGGTGAAGTTCGTCAACGCGAATAACCCAGAAGAAATCGAGGCTGCGATCGATGATAAGACGCGTGCTGTATTCACCGAGACTATCACTAACCCATCATCTGAGGTGATGGACTTAGAGGCTATCGCAGATGTCGCACACTCGCATGGACTCCCACTCATTGTAGATTCTACCTTTTCTACTCCACACCTCTGCCGTCCATTCGAGCACGGGGCTGACGTCATCGTTCACTCACTCACAAAGTGGCTTGGTGGCCATGGCACTTCTATCGGCGGTATCGTCATTGACTCTGGGAAGTTCAACTGGGCTGGCGGCAAACACCCACTCTTCGACACTCCAGACACATCTTACCACGGACTCCGCTGGGGACATGATCTACCAGAGCCACTTGCTCCCTTGGCCTACATTCTCCGCATGAGAACTGTGCCGTTGAGAAACCTCGGGGCATGTATTTCACCAGATAACTCTTGGCACGCACTCCAAGGCATAGAGACTCTCCACCTGCGGATGGATAGACACTGCGAAAACGCTCTTGCTGTCGCCAAACATCTCAAATCTCATCCATCAGTGGAGTGGGTCAAGTTCCCTGGCCTAGAAGATAGTATTGAGTATGAGCGCAACCTAAAGTATCAGTCAGGAAAAGGCGGATCAGTCGTCACCTTCGAGATCAAAGGTGGCCAAGATGCAGGTAAGAAATTCATCGAAAGTCTCAGCCTTTTCTCACACCTCGCAAATGTAGGTGATGCTAAATCACTTGCCATCCACCCCGCTTCCACAACCCACTCCCAACTAAATCCTGAGCAGCAGGCATCTGGCGGAATTACTCCTGGATTAGTGAGATTATCCGTTGGTATTGAGCATATCGATGACATCATCGCAGATATTGATTCAGCCCTCTAAAATTCACAGACCCATATAAGCATGCAAGTTTCAGACCTACACATCACAAAAAACATCCCACTACCATCACCTGTTTCTCTTCAAGAAGAAGTCAGAAGAAATGATCAGCAAGCCGCATTCATGGCAGAATCTCGTGAGATTATTCGTAATATTTTAAACGGAACCGATCCTAGATTTCTTCTCATCGTAGGTCCGTGCTCAATCCACGATACTAAGGCAGGCATCGAATACGCACAGAAACTCGCTAAGCTAGCTGAAGATGTGAAGGACAAGATTTACATCGTGATGCGCGTGTATTTTGAAAAACCTCGTACAACTGTTGGCTGGAAAGGTCTCATCATGGATCCTGCGCTTGATGGATCAGACGATATTGCAGCTGGCCTCAAGGCCGCTCGTACGTTTTTACGCGAGGTCATCGATATCGGGCTGCCAACAGCTACCGAGCTTTTAGACCCCATCACTCCGCAATACATCGCAGATCTTATTTCCTGGTCAGCAATTGGCGCGCGTACCACCGAGAGCCAAACGCACCGCCAGATGGCCTCCGGACTCTCGATGCCGATTGGATTTAAAAACACCACCACTGGTGACCTCATCGCCGCTGTCAATGCGATCAATGCCGCCACCCAACCACAGACATTTCTCGGAGTCTCTGAGCAAGGAGTAGCTTCAGCCGTGACTACCTCAGGGAATCCTGACTGTCATATCATTCTTCGTGGCGGCGACAATGGGCCGAACTACTCAGCCGAGCATGTGGCAGATACCGTAGAAATCCTCTCTAAGAAAGGTGCTTGTAATAGTGTCATGATTGATGCCTCACACGCCAACTGCCAGAAAAACGATAAACTGATGCCGGACGTCTATCGCAGCATCGTATCTCAGCGTTCAGCGGGAAATACCAAAATCATTGGCGCAATGCTAGAGAGCCACCTTGTAGCAGGGAATCAGAAATTCCCCCAGCCTCTAACAGATCTAACCTACGGTCAGTCCATCACTGATAAATGTATCGACTGGGAAACCACCATACAGCTTGTGAAAGAAACCCAAGCGGCATTGGCTTAAGGGTCCTGATATGTTACTAGGTTTGCAAAACCTTTACGCAACTCAACCAGTAGCAAGTAGCTTTCTTCGAGATTAGGTAGCGAGTAGCAAAAAACCTTTTTTCCATAAGGAAAAAAAATTGCTACCTGCTACCAAGCTGGAGGGTTTTGCCACACTTATAGCACCTCTAAAGCAACGTAAAGGGATCGACATAATCCATCCCATGCGCTTCTGCTACCGGCTCACAGGTTACTTTTCCTGCCATACAGTTGATTCCACCAGCAAGCTGTTCCCGTTTTACACAGGCTTCTTTAACACCAGATTCTGCGATAAGCGCCGTCCAGCTATGCGTGACATTATTGAGCGCCTGAGTGGCTGTCCTAGAATAGGCCCCTGGCATATTTGCCACGCAATAGTGAACTACTCCCTCCTCAATGTAAGTAGGCTCTTCATGCGTCGTTGCTCTCGTCGTTTCTGAGCACCCACCTTGATCCACGGCAATATCGACAAACACAGAACCAGGCTGCATCAACCGCAACATCTTTCGGTTAATCAATTTGGGCGCAGCAGCTCCAGGAACTAAAACCGCACCAATCACTAAATCGACCCTTGGCAGAAGTTCTCTCAAATTTGCCTCTGTAGAGAATACCGTCCTCGCACCTTCCATCGTGATATCTAAGAAGCGCATTCTATCAAAATCTACCTCAAGAATAGTCACATCTGCACCGATGCCCTTCGCCACACGTGCAGCATTCACACCTGCAGTACCACCGCCTATCACCACTACCCTACCAGGTGCTACTCCAGGCACACCACCAAGTAGAATACCGCGTCCGTTGGTGTGCTTTGCTAAATGATAACCACCCACTAATGCTGACATGCGTCCCGCTATTTCACTCATCGGTTCTAGTAGTGGTAGGTGTCCGTTAACCTTGATTGTTTCATAGGCGATACACGTCGCACCAGTGGCCGCGAGAGTTTCTGTTAGATTTTTATCTGCAGCCAGATGGAGATACGTGAAGAGAGTGTGATTCTCGTTCAACATCGCAACCTCTGAAGATTGCGGCTCTTTTACTTTAACGATTAATTGCGCAGTAGCAAATACCTCTTCCGCTGTGTCCAGCATAGTGGCCCCACATGAGACATATTGTTCATCGGTATAACTAGAACCTTCACCCGCACTTTTCTGGACAAATACTTCATGACCACGCTTCACAAGATCTTGCACCGATGCAGGAATCATCGACACGCGATGCTCTTGATTTTTTATCTCTTTTGGAATTCCTATTTTCATAATAGTCCAAATGATGGCATGATTTTTCTATCTATAAATGAAATTATTACTTCCTGATCAGTTTTGATCCAAAACTACAATAAAGGGTCACTATTCTGCACTCTATTGATCAATAAAGTAGCTCAAGGTCTCCAACTCCATAGCCAGATCCACTCTAGTCACCACCACTTGATCTGGAACCTGTAAGATCGTTGGCGAGAAATTTAAAATCCCCTGGACGCCAGCATCCACAAGGACATTTGTCACCTCCTGGCCATACTGCGCAGGAACACAAAGTATCGCCATTCTGACAGCATTCTTTTTGATAAACGAAATCATTTCGTCATCATGCAGCAGCGGCACAGTGATCCCTTTCTCTTTTAGTACCTCAGAGTTGGTATCGAACGCTGCCAGCACTTCGAATCCCTCTTTCTTAAATCCATCATAACGTAATAACGCGCGACCCAGATTTCCCACACCCACCAGAATGACCGGCTGTAAAGTCGCTCTACCGAGGACAGCTCGGATCGTCTCTAACAATAACTCCACCGGATACCCAAGCCCACGCGTACCTAGCTGACCAAAGTAGGCCAGATCCTTACGCAACTGCGCTGGCTTCACATTCGCAGCCTGAGCAAGTGAATTAGAACTCACCGTCTCCATTGCATTCTCATGTAACCGCCGCAAGCATCGACTATAAATCGACAATCTATAAATCGTTTTCTTAGGGATATCTAATTTACTTTCCACAGCATGAATTTGGCTTGTTCCAAGTTACCGTCAATGACTAAAACAGAAATATGAACCAGCACATATCCATCGGATATATAAACGCCTTTCTTCTGTCATACCTATACCCTCTCTAGGAGCAGAAAAAAAATCATACTTAAAGAGATACTATGAGGCATAAGTCTCTACGAATTTAACGATAAAGAATAGGAGGTCGAAGGATTTTCATCCAACGACAACCAAGCTAAAAAACTACTTCAGCTTCTGCACCATTGGCCCCCACCCCTCTCGAGCTTCACGCCAAGCAAGATCGTTGATTTTAGGATCACTAATAATCACACCTTTCTCGTTGAGAACTAATTTTTTGCCTGCCCGAGCGCTCAGGTTCCCAAGCTGAATATTAGCAGTCATCGGGCCCGAATAGGAGAAGTTAGACTTACTAAACTCGCGTGGTTTTTCTTCACGGCATGCCATGAAGAACTCTTCATGATGACCTGGTGATCGTTCAAGGAGTTGCTTCGGCTTGCCAAACTCTTTATTTTTCGCCTCAGGAATAAGACGAGGGTTGTCCCAGTAGGATCCCTCGACAAGCATCTTGCCCTTAGTGCCGATAATCAGGTTTCCAGTGGTAGGTAATTTAAGTTTATCGGCTAAAAGCTCTTCAGGGGTCTCTGGCATATTGGGACTGCCGTCTGCCTTTTTACCCTCATACCAGAGAGTGGCGAAGCCGGGTCGATCTTTGGCCGCGCGGTAGGTCGCTTTAACAGACATCCCACTCGGAAATTGGTCGCCGACAGGCTCACTCATATAGAGTGGCTCACTTGTGGCTGCGTATCCGGGATCCATAATAGAGTATATACCATCAGTGGTGTGACACGCCATATCACCGAGTGCTCCAGAGCCGAAATCAGTCACTCCTCGCCATTTGAAAGAGTGATAGGCGTCTTTAACATAGGGTCTCATAGGAGCTGGTCCAACCCACGCATCCCAGTTGATATTGGCTGGGATCGGATCAGAGCCTGTAGGACGCTTGCCACCTTGCGGCCAAATAGGCCGGTTTGTCCAGGTATGAAACTCCGTAATATCCCCGATGGCACCTGCTTTAACGTAATCGTGAACCTTACGCCAGCCAGTGCCAGCATGCCCTTGGTTACCCATCTGAGTGACCACTTTAGGGTTAGCTTCATAAGCAGCTGTGAGTAGCTGCGCCTCACGCACCGACCATGTCAGCGGCTTTTCTGTATAACAGTGAATACCCATCGAGACTGCGGTCATTGATGGTGCAAAGTGCGTGTGGTCTGGAGTAGAGACAAAGATCACATCGAGTTCTTTACCGTGGTTCTGGAACAATTCCCGCCAATCTGTGTATCCCTTAGCTCCGTCCCAGCCTTTTTTGTTCAACACATTATTCCAAGTTGTCTTATCAATATCTGCAAAAGCGACACATTGGAGGTTGTGCCTATGGCAAACATCAACGTGTGAACGCCCCTTCCCGCCAACCGCTACAAAGCCAACCTGAAGCTTACTATTGAGATTCTGCCCTCTTACGATAGCTGGAAAACCCAAGGTGGCAGCTCCAGCAAAGCCAAGCTGGGTAATGAATTTACGGCGATTAAGTTGTGATGACATGGTTAGTTTATTTTGGTTTGGTTAATACTGCTAGGAATATTTTGAGAGAACCTCTCAGAGGTTGCTCGAGTGAGGCTCACCTTCATCGGCGCTATTACAGTTCGAAATATTATACGTATGTATTAGCTCGAATCTTTCACCACGATTAACAGGAGCAGAAGAGCATCCTCGTTTACTCATTATCTATCTGTGACCTCATATATTCGCCCTCGGAGTGATGGGGTTTCATCGGCCAATTATCGCTGCGGAATGGGTAAGCGGGCAGTTCGGTTCCATTCATCAGACCACCGATCGGCAAGTTAGAAAAAGCATATCTGACAGCCACTGGGTCTTTCACCGTATCGCTCCAGACGGTCACCTCACCACCGCCGGCTTTGGCGCGTGCTTGGTGGAAAACCTTGTCCTCGCCAGCGATGTAGAATCCGACATCCACGTCCTTATCAAGACGCAAACCCTCGGCGCCGTCTTTTTCAAAGCTCACCACACACTTACCGTCTTTGACTTCCATCTTGTCGAAGACTGGGCCGCGCCACTTGATAGGCTGGTTGCGGTTGTCCTTTTCCTGATAGACCTCGGAGACGGCCCAACGCGCGCTGCGTTCGCCCACCGGTCGTTTGTGCCGCGGGTGAATGTTGCCATCGCTGTTAGCATCAAAACTCACGATCAATCCCGTGTTAGGAGTTTTGCGCCAGATATCGAATTGCACCTCGCGGACCACGTTGCAGTGGTGGTTCATGTCGTAGCTCATACTACGACGAGTCGACCATCCCGCAATTTGAATAATACCAAATGGAAGATCAGGCTGGTTGAATGATTTTCTGAACGTGCTGATCACGCTAGAAAACGTCTCGTAATAGGGTTTCCAAGACTCCCCGAAAGAATTGTTTTCACCCTGATAGAATAACACACCACGGATGGTGTATCCCGACAACGGCGCGATCAGACCGTTTAACATCCCAGCCGGCTGAGCATCATTGGCTGGATCGGTTTTCTCCTTTGGTTTACCAGGTTTACGTTCACCAGGTTCTAGTCTTTTTAATGCTTTTTCCCACTGCATGAGATCAAATTGGAGCTGATCCGAGGCTCCTTGCTCCTTGCCGTTCTGAATCCAGGCTTTTTGAGCGGCTTCTGATTCCTTAAAATAAGGCTTCATGACATCGAGATTTTTCAACATCTCGCGCTCTACCCAGTGCTGCGCCATAGTTCCACCCCACGAGGTATCGATCAGACCAACCGGAACTTTAAGCATCCGGTGAAGGCGTTTGCCAAAGTAGTATCCGACGGCACTACATTGCGCTAAATCTTTGCCTTGGCACTTCTTCCAATGCCCCTCGCCACCATTCTCATCGGCTTGATAGTCGGCCTGAGGATAGGTGTTCGCCACTTTGGGGATACGCAGGAAACGAATCGCAGGATAATCCCCCGAGGCCAGCTCAAGGTCGGCGTCGCGACTGCTATTCATTTTTCGCTCCATGTTACTCTGTCCGCCGCAGAGCCAAACCTCACCAACTAGAATATCTTTTACAGACAAACCCTTACCGCCAGCCGTCACCTTCATCATACGATCCTCGAAACTAGCCTTCATCGGCTTAAGCTGCGCCTGCCAGGACCCTTTGTCATTGATCTTTACCTTGGCCACCTGTCCCGCAAAATTAACCACTACCTCGTCACCGGCTTTTCCCCATCCCCAGACGCGCACGTCTTGATCACGCTGCAGCATCATGCCATCGCTGAATACGTTCGCTAAGGTCAATGTCGCCACTGACCGTTCGGGACGCTGGGGGAATGAATCAAACTCGTCGGCAACAACCACCCCGGCCGTACCGAGGGAGAGCGAAACTGCTATCATTATCAAATATTTCATCATCATTTTTTTCATAAATTGAGATCTTTCTATTGGTCGGTAGTCGAACGCACTGTCAACCTGACAGATTCCGGGCTGGAGTGGATAGCCTAACATCCCTAGCACTGGACAATAACCTCGTCCTTGCCGCAGCGTGGAAAGGACGGCGTCTATTTCTCCATGGCAATAAATACTTAGGCTATCTTTTGTTCTAACCAGCTAATATTAGCCTACTTTGCGAGCCAAGATTTTTCAGCTGTTGCTATTTTTTCCTCACTCAGTCCGAAAGCTTTTAAAACACCTTTAGCCATCATGATGTTACCTAGTCTATTCATGTGGCAACCGTCAGAAGTGAGTTTGTTTTTGATCATGCGGCCATATTTAGGTTCACCGAACATGCCGGCTTTGCCTTTGACATCTGGTATTTTCTTTAACTGCTCATGCATGTCCTTGCTCAGATCTGCGATGGGGAGTTTCTTTTCTTTGGCTATCTCCCTCAGGAAGTCGTTGTAGGGAATCAGCTTCTTGTTGGTTTCCTTCTCTGGATCTTCACCGATCATGGTGGAGGTCAGGATGACGACCTTGATATCGGCAGCCTCTGCCTTTTCGATAATCGAGCGGATATTTTTTTTGTAGTCTTCTAGAGACACTCCTGTAAAAGTATTTTTACCTAGCTTAAGCGTGTAGTGCCAGACATCATTGACTCCACAGCTCAGGGTCATCCAGTCTGGATCCTTGCTGATGACGCTTTTTTCGAGGCGCGCCAGCATATTATTCGATTTGTTACCTGATTTCCCAGCTGGGATATGAGTAACCTTGAGCCCCTCTTTATTGAGCGCTTCCATCACGAGTTGGATGTAGCCATTTTTTCTGTTGCCTGCCTGAGTGATCGAATCACCCATAAAAGCGATTTTCTCACCGGCTTTGACTACTACAGCGGATGCGGTAATCGATGTAAAGCAGCTGAATGCTACGATGAGTGAGGGTATGATTTTGTTAGTTAGATTCATTTTATTTTAGGTAGTATGTTATGGTTAGTTGTATTCAAAGTGATGACTAAGAGCCTCCTTAACGGCTCTTGAACAGGAAGACTCCTTTTTTATTTCCAATGCTGAGGTCGCTTTTGCCGTCGCCATTGACATCCGCTGTCATTAGCTGGGTTCCCGCTCCAGAATCGGAGTCGAGTAGATGAGGGATGAAATGCGCACCCTTATCATCCCTAACGAGCTGATACCAGTAGAGCACCGCAGCTCCTTTAGCGTCTGGGTCTCTGCCATTGTGAGCCCAGTAACGTTTTCCGGTGGCGAAATCAGTCAATCCATCGCCGTTAAAATCACCTTTTACTAGCGCATGCGCTTGGGTGAAACTGACTCCTCCGACACCGGGAGACTTGTCCTCAGGAATGAGCACGTGTTTCTTAAAATGAATTTGGCCTTCGCGTATTTCGTTCTCGAACCATGCCAGCCCCCATGAGTGAGCGCTTAGGCTGGTCACTATATCCTGATCACCATCACCATCGATGTCATAGACTAACATTTGAGCACCACCTTTTTTTGAAGATAATGTGTAAGGGTGAAATTTCCAATCGCCGGGCTTAAGCGGATCAGCTGGAGCCTCATACCAACCTTCCTTTTCTAGGAGATCAACATTGCCATCACCATTGAGATCACCAAAACCAAGACCATGATAGTAGGGTGACCCTGTCCGCTTAGGAGAGATAGGGTGAAACACCCAAGGTTCCTCAGCGTTTTTCCAATCTGGGGTGAAGAAGCCAAACTTCCCGCCCTGCATCGCGATGAATTCCGGCTTACCGTCTCCGGTCAGATCGCCCATCTCGGGTGATTCATTACCGACTTTTGCTACTACGCGATGGCGAGGCCAGTCTTCCGAAGGTTTTTGCGGTTGTAAGTAGAGGTCAAGATGGAACTTACCATCGTGTGCCACCTGAAAGATATCAGCCCTGCCGTCCCCGTTCATATCCATTACCCAACTTTGAAAAGAGTTGTGCGCGTAGCCTTTTGGAGAAACAGGTTCGCCAGCGCGGTAGCGGTGTTTTTTCTGGAAATCCGGACCCTCCCACCATAGTGGACCAGCAATAAGATCGATCTTACCATCGCCATTGACGTCGCCAAAAGAGCTTCCTTCTGTATAAACTCCCTTATCGAGGATGATTTTCTCGTGGCTGATGGCAGGTTTGATCGTATCAGAATCGATCGCTGCCATAAGAATAGCAACCAGACCAAGCGGTAAGATGAGGTAGAGTGTTTTCATTTTATTTTGAGGTTCTATTTTGTTTGAGTTTCGATCACGAAAGGAGCTGGGCGTTGCGTTGAATTGACAGCTAGGGTAAAGCGGTCATCCGCTCCCCCAGCAGTCACTACGATTGTTGCTGGTCCGTTTTTGGGGAGTTTGATTTCTTTGATCCCGTCAAAAAGATACATCTGGTGCGTATTGTTTATTTTCAGAATTACTTCGCCGTTCTTTTTAGAGTCTAGACCAAATCTAGCGACACTCCAACGACTATTCCCCCTCCCTTTGACTTTAGGAAGATCGCTTGGCAGGAGTTCTCCATTGACGCGACTGACAAGTGGAGTCCACTGGTAGTCCTTGAATGGCTCGGCGAAGATAACTGCTCCTCGGTGAGCGATCTGGTCAGCCACTCTTTTGTGTGACCGTAGTCCCGTCCATTTACGAATGACCTGCCGGGCATCTGTTTTGAATTCACCTTCCTTTCCCAGCTCAGAAAGGAACCGGACTAAGTCAATGAATTGGTCTTCCCGCAGACTTGCCGTCAGTCCTGCAGGCATCATAGAGACCGGGCTGATGCTCAGGGACTTAATATCAGCTCTTGCAATACGAATTTTTTCCCCAGCAAAGTCACGCAGAACGATTTCGTCTCGCCCCTCGATGATGAGCCCACCAGTGTGGGCATCACCATTTTTCTCAATCACCGATGTGGTGTGGTAACCTTCTTTAATTTTATCATTAGGGTTAAGTAGCGAGGTGATGAGGTAGTCTACAGGAGCACTTGCACCCATACTAACAAGGTTGGGACCGATGGGTGAGCCTACCGTCCCAATAGCGTGACATGCTATGCACTGCATCGATGAGCTACGGTAGATTGTCTCTCCACGATGAGGGTCACCCTGAGTTTTTACGCGATCCACCATGACGGCCATTTGCTTTGCAGTGAGCTGCTGTGTCATGGGCTTGAGTTTCCCCGACGCCTTCAGCGCTTCCATCAAATCTATTGGTGGTCTGCCCGAGGTTCCAGCACGTTGTAGTCCGAGACTAGCAATTTTGGAGGGAAGCGTTTTTCCTTTCAGTGCCCTTGCTAGAGTGGATGATGCTTTAGGGTTTTTAAGAAAAAGGGCCAAAAGCCCATATCGATCAGAGCCATCATCCTTCATCAAAAGCTCCACAGCAGCGGCCGCTGCTTTATCGGGGGCTAGACTCGCCAGCTCCCTGACAGCGATAATACGAACCGCATCGTCCTTAGATTCCCGGCTAATTTTCTCAAACAAGGTCACCGCCTGAGCTCCTCCATAGAGTCGTAGACCTTCTGCGGCGGCTTTTCGTTTCTTAGGTGAGTTTGTCAATGCATCGATAAGCTTTTTACGGGCTGGGATAAATTTCCATAATCCGGCGAGTTGTGCCGCTTTGCTGAAAATTTCCGGCTGATCACTCGCCAATAATGGAAGAATTTTTTCTAGCCCTGTAGCAGGCTGAAGCTTTCTGATTTTTTTAGCCGTAATGAGATAATCAAGTGCCGCTGGATTACTAGCAGAAAGATCAAGCAGGCGTTCCAAATCCTTGGCATTGCCAACCAGCGAGATCACCTCAATGGCTTGAGCCTTTTGTGGGGCGTCGAGCGAACCGTCGTCAATTCCTTTGAAAATACTCTTTAGTGAGAGCGGTTTGCCGAGTGACTTCATGGCAAAAAGAAGATGGGGAAGTTTGCCGCCAAAGATGTTTTTTCCCGATTCAAATTGCGGAACCCAGTGAGCTTCGTGCTCGCGCACAATAGACCATAGCGCAAAATCGATGGGCTTGTCGACGGGTTGATCGAGCGCTCTCAAAGCCAATGGAACCGATTGAGAATCGGGCTTTTGCGCCAGACAGCTGATGGCCCAGAGACGCACCTGAGCATTCTTGTCGTCGATGGCTTTGCTAACTATCTGCTTCGCTCCCGTCACTTCATCATAGCGATGATAGATGAACCGCAACGCCGCTGCCCGATAACGAGGATCACTGGATTTGGCTAGGGTCGTTACGATGCCAACATTGGTCGAGTTGAGCGCTTGGTAAGCCCACATGCCTTGTAGCAGAGAAAAGTCATCCTTTAGCCCTGCGCTCCATGACTTTAGTTTAGAAAAGGTCTCGGGGGTTTTACGATTCCTAAGCTCGGTCCGCGCCAGATCACGGTGGACGCGTTCTTTTGAAAGCAGGCTGCTTAGAATCTGCTCAATCGTGGCCTTGGTGAAATCCTTCTTCTCTATCAGCGGTCGATCCTTGAAGGTGACGCGCCAGATTCTTCCCCGTGTGTGATCTCGTCTCTTGTCCCTAAAATCGACTTCACCGTGTTGAATGATCGGGTTATACCAATCGGCGATGTAAACTGCTCCGTCTGGTCCCATTTTCACATCAATAGGCCGGAAGGCTCGATGGCTTGAACTGAGGAAATCCTCAATCCGAGTCGAGGTGTAAGTGCTGCCGTCGGGTGTCAGTTTGTAAGTGTTGATCCGATGGCCGCGGAAGTCTGGTGCAATCATCACACCACGCAAGGCATCGGGAACATGGGAGCCGGAGAGAATTTCGAGTCCGCAGAGTTTCGGCTGCCCTGGATTCAGCCCCCGTATGACTCTCTTGGCACCGGGGGAAGTGCGAAAGACAGACCGCGGAAAGATGAAGTTGATGCCGTCACCACCTGCCCCATCGGTGGCAAAAGTCTGCCCGTAATCGTCGAAGGCAAGCCCCCAAGGGTTAATAAGACCCTTGGAAAGGATTTCTGCACGTTGGGTCTCTGGTCTAAAATGCCAGATTCCACCACCCATGAGACGCCGCACGCCATAGGGAGTTTCTAGATGACTGTGAATATAGATCGATTGCATGAAATAGATCATCCCATCTGGCCCCTGCTTGAGAGTGTGCACAAGATGATGCGTGTCTTCCGTGCCAAATCCTGAGAGAACCACCGTCCGTTTGTCCGACTTGCCATCACCATCAGTATCTTCCAAGAAGAGTATCTCGGTTGAGTTAGCCACATAAGCTCCACCATCGACTGGCAGCACGGCTGTAGGAATGTGCAGTTTATCGGCAAAGACGGTGCGCTTATCAGCCTTGCCATCACCATTGCTATCCTCTAGCACCAGAACACGATCATTTTCTTCAGCACCGGGAACGATGTGGGGATACATTCCGCTCGAAACAAGCCAGAGACGACCTTGCGTATCGAAGTTCATTTGCACTGGCTTCGCGATCATCGGATCGGACGCAAAGAGCTCAATCTGCATCCCTTCTGGCAGATTAAAGCCTGCCTTCTGCACGACCGGATCAGGGTTTGGTATATCCTTGAGTCCGCGCTGAGCGTGGGAAGAGAGAATACCAACCGACAGTGTAAGCGGGGCAAGGATGATGCGAAAATTCATTATTTGTCAGTGGTAAGTTTTAGTCTAAGTGCTTCGATCTCTTTTTCACGTTCCTCAATGAGGGGATCAAACATGGGAAGCTCCTTTACGTTATTTCCCTGTTCATGTTTGCGGAAAAGACGCAGATAAGTTTCATTGGCAGGCCTCCATTGGTGGAAGAACAGTTTGTTCTTTGCGATGATGGTTTCTCGAAGTTTGGTTCCGTTCTCGCTCATAAGCTGACTTTCATTAGGCATAGTCAGTCCGAGAGACTTGGTGAATTTTGGGGCCACTACTCGATAACCATTTTCATGAAAATGTAGTCCATTGTCAGTCATGCCCTTAACACCATTACCAATTTCGGCATTAAAATCAGCGTAAGAAATCTTCCTCTTCTTCGCTAGCTCGGCAATCGCTTTCGTGTAACTAGCCAATCGATAATTATGCTCCGTCATATCGGGCATTGGAGACCCCATACTTTCCGCTGGAGGCGGAGAAACGAGAACAATCACGCGCGGCTTTACAGTCTCCGAGATCATATCTAATAGCTTCTCATATCCTGCAATAAATTCAGCCAACCCTTTTTCTCCTTCAAAGGCAGCCACAGCACCGTAACAGACGATGACTACATTCGGCTTGATGTCTCCAATATCCACCGTGAGACGACGAAACCCTTCCTTCGGGGGTCCGAAATAACTGCGTGCGTGACCAAAGACGGAGTCGCCACTCCAGGCGAGATTACGAAATTTAAGGTTCTTCTTTCCGGATGCCAACGTAATAGCCGTTTCAAAGTAACCATAATGTTGCGCTCGCTCGATCACCGTGTTTCCCAATAAGACAACCGTATCGTTGTCCTTAAACAAAGCTGCTTCCAGTCGCAGAGCGGTAAGCGTTGTAATGAGTATGATAATTTTCCGAGTCATTGAAAACATGATGTAGTTTACGACCTATCTGACAAGGATCTTTCTTAAATTCGGACAAATTCATTAGCGCATAGAGAGACTTAGGAACAGTTCTCTGTGAAATTTCCGCGCCGGAACATACTACCCCCGCGTTATCTTCACACTCTGGGCGGATCAGGAGTTACTCTCTATGCACTTATTCGCCATCTATTTCGGCAAGGGGCTATTTGGCTTCACCGCATTCGCCGGATAGGGATTCTTTACGCCAAAGACCAACATATCCGCCCGCTTCTCAACAACGACAAATGATTCGTCGATGTTTCCATCGGCATTATGAACTTTAGTGCTATCTAACTTCAAGTGTTCAGCAAGGAACGGATACGCCGCCATTCGCTTAGATATACCGTAATCATGTTTCTCTTCTGCGAGATGAACATTCTTAACCTTGCTAGCGGCACCATATAGTCCATAGACATGTTTTATATAGGGATACTCGTGTTGGGGTGTGTGCTTGGTCCAGTCCGAACCATTGGAAATAATCAATTGGGGCCGCGGTGCGGCTAGTGCTGCGATCTCGGCATTATTGGTTTTATGCTTGGCGCTCTGGTGAATTGGCATACCGCTTTCACAGACACAGCCACCGAAAAAATGAGCGGAAACCTGACAGACAGGGACGCTTACAGCGATCCGTTCATCAATGGCCGCCAGAATGAATGATTGCGTTCCTCCACCAGAACAACCGGTAATACCGAGCCGTTTTGCATCCACTTCAGGCAATGAAAGAAGAAAATCTACGGCACGCATACTATTCCAAGTCTGTAATCTGAGCACTTCTGGCGTCTGTCTATGAGACCATTCCGCCTCCTTCCAGTCTCCATACCCAACCATATCATAGAGAAATACAGCCGCTCCCATACGTGCAAATATCGCACAACGCTTCTGTCTGCTTTCCTTAAAACGACCTCCATGACCATGGGGACAAAGAATGCCAGCGAGTCGACCCTCGAATTTAGTTGGACGGTACAGTGTGCCCGTAACGTAAAACCCGGGTGAACTTTCAAACGCGACGCTCTCCACAACATAACCCGCGTAGGTTCTCTTATTGGTGAACCTTGGATTGAGAGGCGTCTTTTCAGGTAGCTTGCTCAGGCCGGCACCCGTCAGAATCCCCTCGCGGATGTTCGCTTTGCGCTTCTCCCATCCTGCCAAATCCGAATAGGAGGACTGGAATTGCAAGAGTTCCGCCTGCGCCTCTTCTGGAGTCTGCGCATGCCCCTTTCGCAACTTGGTTTCATCGGCGATTGCCCATCCGCTAAGGACTAGGGTGATGACTGCGGCGAAGGATGTGTATTTCATAGAAGTTTGATTACTTTTGCTAGGAATTTGCTTGTGGTTGGCGGCCGATCCCACTCAGGAGGCTATGGGCTGACTGTAGGATTTACTTTGAAAATTCAAGCTCACTGAACTTAACCGGGTGGTTGATGAGGTTTTTTCCATCGGGGTCTATCACTTTGAGAGCTAACGATGATATTTTCCAATCGATTTCGATCATGCCCACATTCTTACTCCATGAGGACTTCCCTACGCGGAATGAGTTGTTGGCTTCTGCCCAATTTTTTCGCGGGCTAGTCAGACCGCTGCTGGTGAGGTCGTAGAACGGGTAGCTTCCCACGTTTTCCTTGGAAAGTTCGGCAAAATGAACATCGCCAGAGATCGCAAAGGTGTGGTTGGCTTTGTGTTTTTTTAGTAAGTCATAGAAACGTTTCTTCTCATGCGGCACGTTCCCCCAATTTTCCATCCCCTTTTCATAGGCAATCATTTGGATGCTACTGCCGATGATACGAACATCAGCTGGGACTTGGAGTTGTTTTTCTAACCATTCCCACTGAGCTTTACCTAGGAGAGTTTTGCTAGTGTCGGTAGTCGGCTCATACCAGTTGATCGTTCCTGGGGCTTTTTTTGCTTTGCTCTTCGGGAGTCTGTCGCGGAAGTAGCGAGTGTCGAGTAGGATAATTTGTACGACTTTTCCTTTTTCTCCGAAGCTATAAGAACAATAAACACCCTCACGCTGGCGTCTGGCGGATTCCTTTGGTTCATTAAAGAAATCGAGAAATATTTTTTCTGACTCAACCCTTTTTGCATAGTCATTACCACCATCATTTACGCCATAGTCGTGATCATCCCACGTGGCCAGAACCTGTGTATTCTTTACTATATTTTGAAACGCTGGATTGGCTCCAAGGACCGCGTATTTTCTCTTCAAAACCTTCATGTCATTGGTGTCACCGTAGATATTATCGCCAAGGAAGATGAAAAGATCTGGATTATGTTTCAGCGCCGCATCAAATACAGGTATGGGAGTATTGCCCTTACCGTTATAGCATGAGCCAAAAGCAATCTTGGTGATGGTCTTTAGGAGGGTCACATCAGACTTTTCTGCTGCGAAAATCGAGGCACTCGATAAGCTAAGGAATATGAGAAGTATTTTCATGGTAAAGTTGGTTGGATTCTATTTTCTTAGTTGTTAGCGAGCTTGCCGTATCTGGGCAACCGTGGATAAACTAGGATCATTTTCAAATTAGTAACCATCATGCCCCCGCAACGACATATGTCCACTTATTTACTCATTAATGCTTACCCAAATTAGAACCAACTGATTTCATGCCTCCCAGCAGGTGGCAGTGTACCGCGAGGGCTCTGGAGTGATCAAATGCCCGGAACTCCCGTGCTGGGGCTGTGCTCAAATACGTCATTTACAAATTTCTTACTCCCTATCACCGCTCCAGCAGTAAAATACCACTCCCTACAGCGCAACACCTTTTGATATTATTTCATTATTTTACTGACTGTTAGGTATTTACCTTTTTCCAACCTTGATCAGCTTGGGCCGCTCCTTGGAAGCTTTGATGACCTTAATCGCTTCGCGAACGTCCTGTGCTTTTCCCATGCTCAATCTTTTGGGGAAATCTGGTTCATCGTTCTCGAAGTAGTGAATCGCTGCTTCGAGCTTGGGGATGGCGCGTTGGGAGTGGGCACCGTAGTTCTTGAGCAGCTTTATAATCTCGTGGATCCTTTTCTCGCTAGCGTGTGGCTTTTGGTTCTTAACGTAATCAGCGAGGAGTTCGATTCCTTCGCTGACATGATGCTTAGAAAAGAGCGCTAAACCGCCCGTCTGGATCTGGTCGCCAAACATAATTCCGCTCGGAGAGGGCTCGACGATGGCGCGGTAAATAGAGGGCATTAGCGGTTTGAGTTCATCGTAGCTGAGGTTCCGGTAAACGGAGGTGAAGCTACCACGGGCGCGGCCGTCTTGGTTCCGTAGGCCGGCGCGCACGGCCTTGAATAGCAGGTCACGATCGACGCCCTCGAGGGAACGTCCGAGCAGTCCGCCGCGGGAGTTGAAGAGGGCAAAGGATAGGTAGCGTTGCTGCATGCCGCGAGGATCGTTTTTCTTGTCGACTTGGGTCAGCATCTCGAGAAGCTCGGGGACGGCCTTCATCGCAGGCTTGCCAATGGCAGCGAGGGCGTCGGCAGCCTTGATGCGCAGCCACAGGTCGTCGGCTTTGAGGGCATTACGTAATGCTGGCACAGCGGCAACGGATCTACCACCAAATTTGGCGAGCGCCTGGCAGGCACCGAGACGCCCATAGAGCCCCGGTGACTCCAATAGAGCGAGTAAGGCAGTGACTTGCGACTTGCCCTTACGGCGTGCAAGAGCCATGGCGGCTCGCTCACGCACAATAGGCGACCAGCTACTGAGGCGACTGAGCAAAGAATCTGGGCTGAGCTTGTCATAAGCGCTATAGCGGTCCTTGTTACTCCAACCGCGTCCGTCGAGGATGAGTTGCTTGGCGGCTTTAGCATTCAGTTGCGGGATATTGGAGCGGCGTTTACCGGTGAGGTAGGTCTTCTTTAAGGGCATAGCGTAGGCGAGCAGATAGCCACCAGTACAATCCCAGTTGCGGTAGCTGTCATTGCGCATCTGCGGTGGTCCCTGGTGAGGGAAAGTGCCGTCCGCGCGGCGAGCGAGATCAAAGTACCAACCACCAAACTCCTCCATCCACGCACCTGTGGCATGTGGTCCAGAGCGGGCAATGGCGGGGACGGACCAGAGTACATTGAAAAAGTTTCCGGTGTGTCCGGTGTCGCGCTCGGGACCGTGAGAAGCGGTGCTCATGCGTGAAAAGAACTCGGCGCTGGCGGGCTCGTTAAGCAAACTAAACAGCACTGCAGTCATGCCGCACTTGCCGTTGTCCTCGTGGTTCTGAATCCAGGGATTATGGTCTCCGTAGGGGATGGCTCCAGTACCGGTGTAGAAGCGCAACAGCTTAGCACTGCGCTCAATCGCGGTGGTCACCGCAGGGGCTTTTACGCCCGCAGCACGCGCCATGACGAGTGAGGTAGTCAGCGGCACACCGGGTGAATGCATCATCCCATAGCCGAGAAGACGTCCATCGTCGTTAGCAAACTTGTGCCCCCAGGAACCGATCGCGCTCTGCCCATTGGCAGACTCCATTGCGAGACGACGCAAACCGGGCATGACTGATTGATCACCAGTAGCCAAAACGTATTCGGAGAGAAACAGTATCGCATAGCCATAATACCAAGTCTGGAAACCATTAGCTGAGTAACCCGCGGCCCACTGAGCCTCCTTGCGCACGATGGGCAAATAGTCAGGATTGCCGCTGGCGAGCAGAGCGAGGGCGTTGAGCGAGCGGCTGATGGGATTCTGTTTGTAGGAAGGATCAGCGATCTGTTTTGCCAAAGCTTTACACCCCTGCTCCAAGATACGCTGCGATTTCTGGCAGTCATACGGCGCGGTGGCGCTGTATGAGCCGAGCACCGGGAGCTTCAGGGTGACTTTCTCCGCCTTCCCATCACGCCAGCGAAGCAAGGCAAGATCACCGGTTTTAGATTCGGCAATGCTGAGGGCTTTGCCGAACTCGGTGCGCGGATCATAGGAAAAGGGCTTGTCAGAGACGCCAAGAATCACATCCCCAACTACGAGTATGCCATCGGCAGGAGTATCCTTCTCCACCTCCGTGATACGGATCTGGCGGGCGCTGCTGGTGACCATCGACTCACTGAACATCCACCCGCGGGCACCAGTGGCGCCGAGGTTCCAGTCATGGACCGCACCAGCGGGAATGGGATCGCCCTTAGTGAAATCGGGGTTCGCTATCTTGCCCTTGGGCGCGGCGGAGAGTGGTGTGACACCGAGGATGAGGGCGGCGAGGAAGGATAGTTTCTTAGTTATTTGCATGAAGTTGATTGGTTAGTGTCTGATAGGATCGGGACGCCCGCTGATCCGCAGGCTTTCGTTTACCACTATTTTGGAAAAGTGATCGGTCCAGGGTGGTTGTTCTCGGTGGCGTTGCTCGCGGCACCAGGCATCTCGGAGTGCGGGTTCCGTTGCTTAGCCTTTCCTGCTGACACAATCTTACCACCCTCGATCCGCGGCGGCGAGTGGCGATTCGGCGTCGGTTGTGCGGGAATGGTGTCACCTGTCTGCTTGCTCCATGCCACCACCAAAGCGCGTGCCTGAGCGAGTGTCTCGGCATACTCGGGATTACCAGCCAGATTACTGAGCTGATGTGGATCCTTGATGACCTGGAATAATTCCTCTGCCGGGCACGGATTGGCAAACACCTGCTGTTGCTTCCAGGTCGTATTACCAGCCGCATGCGCCAGCCAGAGTTCCCGGCCAGCCGGGTAATGAGTGTCAGATTCGTAGCAGAGGTTCGGCTGATTAGGGTAATTATTCTTGATGTAAAGGAAGTCTCCAAAGCGAACCATCCGCTCATGATTCTTATAGACGTGCCAGTTGTGCTCGGAAAAGACCATCTCCCGCACTGTCGCCGCTGGGTTCATCATGATGGGAACGAAACTCTGCCCTTGCACTGTCTCCGGTATCACCACTCCCGCCAGTTCAAGGCAGGTCGCGCTCAGGTCGATCACGCTTACGAAACTCTCACTCACCCCAGCCGACTTAATCATCGCAGGGAAATGCACCACCCAAGGAGTCTTGATACCGCTGTCATACAAGCGCGACTTACACCGAGGAAACGGGCGCCCGTTATCCGAAGCAATCACGATAAGCGTGTTATCTAGCACCCCTTGCTTTTTCAATTCAGCAGTCACCAATCCAATGTAATGATCATAGCGACTCACCTCGTGGTAGTAACCGGTCAGATCCACGCGGGTGATTTCGGTGTCCACCATATAAGGAGGGATGATGACTTCTTCCTTGTTGTAGGTTTGTACATCATTGTTAATTGCCCAGTCGCGGTGGCCGTCAGCAGAGGCCAGCCAGAAGAAGAACGGCTTGTCTTTAGGTCGGTCCTTCACGTGCTGCACCCAGTCCGCGGAGCTGCCGGGGCCTCCACCGCGGGTGATCCGATCAAAAGCCCTATCTTCTTTACCAAACATGTGATTCTTACCGGACAGAACGGTGTAGTAGCCCGCTTGGCGCAGCAGCTCAGGGAAACGTGTCTGGCTATCCGGCAGACGCACATGTAATTCTGGTGCTCCAGTATTATGTGGGTATCGCCCAGTGATGATACTACAGCGACTTGGACTACAGCTGCTGGTAGTGAGGTAAGCATTGTCAAATCTTAGTCCGTTCGCTGCTAGCTGATCGGTGTGCGGAGTCTTAATCACCGGATGTCCGTAGCAGCCAAAGTCGTCTTGAGAAATATCGTCCGCAATAAAAAAGACAATATTCGGTCGCTCAGCACCCATCGCCAACGAGGGGCAGACAAAGAGAAAAAGGTGGATGAAGGATAATGATAGTAGAATACGGCGCATAAGATTAGATCGGTTGGATAAGAGATGAGTCATTCTGAATGAGCTAGCCAAGTAAGATGATTCTCCGTGGCATTGAAAACATGGTGTAGTTTACTGTCTATTTGACAAGGATCTTTCTTGAGTTTGGCCAAATCCATTTGTGGTTGCATAGTTGCCAGAAAAAGCATGAAGACAGACCAAAATATGAAGAAGGTATATAGATAGATCCTTGTATCATATAGAGGTGTTCTATGAGCATAGCTAAATCCTATCAGCTCCACCCCACACTCACACCCCAAAGCCCTTCCGCTGCCTGCTTTCATGCTATCTCAGTAAATAAATAGAAAGACAAATAAACTGACACGAGGTGCTGTTTTCCCCGTCATATCTGTCGGGGGAAACTCTAGCGGTATCTTCGAAGCTTATCAGTTTTCACTCAGCAGGGTGGCTGAGGACTCTGGGGTTCTTAATCATTTAAGTCCAGTGAATCAAAGCCTTCGATGGGGGCTTCTTCTGGTTTGTGGACTTTAAGCAGTACTTTGCCGGCGCGAGCCTGGAGGGATTTCCACATCGGATAGTATCTGAAATCCTTACCAGTGACGCCACCGCGGAGTTGGGTGACCTCGATGTATTCTATCACATCCTGTAGTGATTTCGCCGCTATCTTCCCGTCAGCATTGGAGAGTTTACCCATTCCCTCGGCGGAAGCGATTAAGCTCTCCGCTGCGTTGGACACCCCTTTTCTCAAGCAATACATCAAGGTTTTCAGGGCGCGGGCCTCATGGATATGCCCCAGGTAACTGATGAGACGTTTATCAAGATTGAGCCTGAGCATCGCATCGGCGAAATCTAGGCGATCCTTGCTGCTGATGTCGCCGTAACCTTTGGGTCCAACCACCATCCGGCGAACCGATTGAGCACCTACGATCTTGGCTCTGGTCGGGCTGGAGATAGCGAAATCGAGTAACATCTGGTCGGCCTGACGGCTCGGTGAGTAGGACAGTGCAAAGACGAGCTTGTTGAACTTAGCCATATCGTCCCCCTCCCCTACTTTCTCTAGCGCCGCCATGCTTCCGGCGTCGCCGAATTGGGCGAGGATATAATAGAGGGTCGAAAGTGCCTTTTCACTACTCTTGGGAAGCATAGCAATAATTGCCTTACTAACATTTCCGACATGCGCCGGATCATCACGGCGGGAAAGAATAGCCTGTTCGCATCCGATCAGGTCCTCCTGCGTCTTCGCCTGCTTCAAATGAGCTAAGACATCCGCCAGCATTTTATCGCCACCGATGGCGAAGGCTGCTTTGATGGCGGCCTGGCGGATTATAGGTTGTTCGTGGCTCGTCGCCTCCTTGGCAAGTTTGAGACCGGCGGCGGACTTAGCGGTGGCGAGCACCTCAAGGATACCGGCGGCCGCTCTCGCATCCTTCGTCTTTGCAAAAATCGCGGTGAGTTTCTCTGCCCCTCCAGCTGTGACCAAGGCGACAGCGAGCTTCTGGCTGTGCTGGTGCAGGCGCCAGTATTCGTGTCCAAGATAGGGAACAAAATCCTGCAGTGCCTCCTGACCGAGGGTTTTATTGAGAAAATTCATCGCTGCTATCTTGCGAAAATAGGTTTTACTTGAAGGATCACTCAACGCTGCGCGGCAGAGCTTGAGCTGCGCATCAGCGCCGTCAAGCGCATCGAGTTTCGCAAGGAACATCTTCTCCACATCCACGGCAATGCTCGGTAGCGTGATTGGTTCTTTCTCCGCGGCAATCAGTCCATATAATTTGTCAACATTGTAGGGAACCTTCTTCTTGCCCACGAGCCTTATGAACTTCATCACAGGATCGTCGGTGAGGACAACGGTGAGCGGTTCAAGAAAATCGCGGAAGGCAGCGGGTTGCTTTATGACCGCATCAATGTCGAGCAAGTTACGCTTGAAGCCAACATGCGGACGGATATGGCGTGAGATCGCAGCTTTCTTTCGCAGACGGTGAGCGGTAGCCTGGACGGCCTCGCGGTAGCCGAATTGCCCAAGCATTCCCTGGGCTGGCTTGCAGCGGTTGGCAAACATCTGCTCGATGATCTGCTCTTCCTCGGCAGCAAAGGTCAACGGACCAGCAATCTTCACGATGGTGTCCTTGTCCCAGACCCCTATCCGCGAAGACACAAAACCTCTGCCACCCACTGGGTCGAGCACTAGCACGTCCTCGATGGCCTGCCGAACCAATTCTTCGTCAAACCCCGCTTCAAATGGTTTCTCACCGAGTTTCGTTGCCTTAGTAAATAATGCTACTTGAGTGGCATTACGGACACCGTTCGGTGCCACTGTCCTCGGCTCGACAACCGTCGCTTTCAACATCGCCAACTGCGTTTCATCGGAGTCGGTGCATTTGGAAATCACATTCACCGCGGTGACACGGACGAAGTCTTTAGGATCGTCGAGCAGCTTGGTGATTTTGGAAAGATTCGCCAGCACCACATCATTACCGCATGCTAAAAGCCCCTGGCAGGCGCCGTTGCGCATGCGGGCGTCGTCGCTTTCAAGAAGTTTCACGAGACGTGGTGCGATTTCCTTTTCTCCGGCCTGATAACGTTTACCAAGTTCCTTCGCGAATACCCTGCGGGCCTTTGGGTAGAAGATATTGATCAGTTTAAAAAGCTCGGCGGTGCTGCGTTCTTGCCAAGGCTTACCCGCACGCTTGATCAGCATCGGGTCGTTGAGCTGGGGGCGGGCGCTGGCGAAGAGTTGCGCCATTTCATCGTCGGTGAGGAACATATCCTCGTCCAGATCCTTGCCGGTGATGAGCGTCTGTTTCAGAGGGACTGCCTGGTGCAGGATATGCGTTGCCGTTGGATCGCGCAACGTCCCTTGTTCTGAACCGGTCGCTGAATGGTAAACAAAGCTGCCATCAAACATCCGGCAGAGGGTGCGGCGCCAGCGCAGGTTGCGTTCCTGATAAGTGCGGACTTCCGGACCGCACATGGCGGCCGCCCAAGACGACCAGTTACCGTGGTAGTCGGTCCCGTGGCCGCCGCGACGGGTGAAGGCGCAGTGGCTCGACATCATGGAAAAATACTTGGCTCCATATTTATCGCCGAGCAGTTTCATCGAGAAGGCAATGCCGGTGTTTTTGCCGTTGCTGTCGTCTGAGTCATAGGCCGGCATGTCACCGTAAGGGATGCAACCCTGGTCAACGTAGGAGCCGAAGAAGCGGTGGGCGCGTTTTACGGCCTGGTCGATCTCCGGGTGCTTGACACCGAGGTGCTGTGCTAGCGTGATGAGGAAAAAGCAGCGGTTACCGGCTGCGTTCAGAGCACCGTAGCCGGGGTTCATGCGGTGGAACTCACCACCGTTGAATGAGGGAAAAGCAAAAGTGTGGCCCCAGCTACCACCAGCGCTCTGGCCGAGGGCTGTGTCGATGGCGTATTTCCGTAGGGCGGGAAGGACAAACTTGTCGCCAGTGGCTTCGTAGTAGAGCGCGCAGTTGAGTCCGGTGAATCCATGGTGCCAGCTCTGGTAACCCTTGCCGCCTCTGTAACCCGGCTCGAACATCGCTCCGGCGGGCACGGTCGGTGGGTGCCACTGGCGGGCATTCTTACTGCGTACCCAGTCGTGCACCAGCTTACGGTGTTCAGGTTTTCCTGAGGCAACCAGAGCGATCGCTTCTAACATCCCACCACGACCACTGCGTGGTCTTTTCGGGTCAGCCACGAATTTTTGCTCAAGCACCTTCCAAGCTTCCTCGAGGATCTGATTTGTTTTTGGGCAATCGTAGGGTGCAGTGTCACTGTAGTCGGGAAACACGCGCAGATTCAGAGCCACCTCAAAGGTGGTGGGAAGAATTGGGAATTCGTCAAATCCCTTAGCTTCTTTTTCGCGAGCTGCTTCGTCCTTCCATTCATAGAGAGTATTGTCACCGCGAGCTTTGTCGAAGAGATCGTCAATATCTACTCCTGCGACATTCTTTTTACCGTAGCGCTTGATGTAGTTTTTATCTCGCCAGACTTGAAATGTAATTTTTCCCGCATTTTTTTCACGTTCCGCCTCGATGATCGCCTTTCCGATGAGATGGCCGAGGTGGCCGCCGGGGACGAATTTTTTTCCATTCATCCCGAGAATGACATCACCTTTTTGGAATTTACCCTCGGCCGGTGATCCTTTCAGGGTCGCCTCCACCAGAATTTGGTCGCCTTTGAACTTTCCTGCCATGATTCCAGCAATACCGGTTGGACCGAATGTCCAGATTTGCGGTGGACTTTTACCCTCTGGAACCGGCTCGCCTTTGGTCAGGTCGGGAAGGTTGGCGGGGCGTTTTGATTCAGTTTTCGTGAGGTCATCACCCCTGGCCAGTGCAGCGAGTTGTTCCGCGGTATGTGTCCGCTCCTCTGCAATGAGTGGCGAGATGAAAAAGCTCAATAAGAAGGCTGGAGTAAAAAAGTGTATGGTTTTCATGATGTGAATGTTGGTAAATAAATTTGATAGTCTTGAATGGCCTACAGTGTTCCAGTAATTAGTGCCTAGTCATCTAGATCCAGAGCGTCGAAGCCATCGATCGGAGCTAGTTCCGGTTTGTGCACCTTGAGCAACACCTTGCCGGCGCGAGATTGCAGAAGTTTCCACATCGGATAATCTCTAAAATCCTTACCAGCAACACCACCGCGGAGTTGGGTGACTTCGATGTATTCGATCACGTCCTGCAATGATTTAGCGGCAATTTTACCATCGGCGGCTGAGAGTTTATCCATCCCCTCGGCGGAAGAGATCAAGCTTTCCGCTGCAGTAGGTACGCCTTTCCGTAAGCAATACATCAAGGTTTTCAGAGCGCGGGCCTCGTGAATGTGCCCGATATAAGTGATTAGGCGTTTATCGAGTTCAAGCCTCAGCATGGCATCAGCGAAATCTAAGCGTTGTTTGCTGGTGATATCACCATAGCCTTTAGGCCCGACCACCATCCGGCGCACCGACTGGGCACCCACGACCTTCGCTTTATTTGGACTGGAAATCGCAAAATCTAGTAACATCTGGTCAGCCACACGACTCGGTGAGTAGGACAGAGCAACAACGAGTTCCTTAAATGCATCATTCTCAGTGTTCCCCCCCTCTTTTTTAAGCGCGGCCATACTTGCTGCGTCGCCGAGTTGAGCAAGGATGTGATAAAGAGTCGGTCGCACGGCATCACTACTCTTGGACAACATGGCGACAATCGCTTTACTTACCTTGCCAACGTGCGCCGGTTCATCACGGCGGGAAAGGAGGGCCTGTTCGCAACCGATAAGGTCTTCTGGAGTCTTCGCCTGCTTCAGGTGAGAGAGTATATCCGGCAGCATTTTATCGCCGCCAATAGAGAAGACTGCTTTGACCGCGGCTTGGCGAACCAAAGGTTGTTCGTGGCTCATTGCCTCTTTAGCAAGTTTGAAGCCAGCGGTAGAGTTAGCTGAGGCAAGCACCTCGATGATGCCAGCAGCCGCTTTCGTATCCCTTGTTTTTACAAAGATCTTGGCAAGTTGTTCAGCTCCGCCAGATGGAACCAAAGCCACGGCGAGCTTCTGGCTGTGCTCGCGTAGACGCCAGTAATCATGTCCAAGGTAGGGAACCAAGTCCTCTAATGCGTCTTGAGCCAATGTTTCATTGAGGAAATTCATCGCTGCCATCTTGCGGAAATAAGTTTTACGGGACGGGTCAGCCAAGGCGGCCCGACAGAACTTGAACTTTGCTCCAGAGCCCTCGATAGCATCCAATTTGACTTGGAACATCTTCTGTACATCTGGTGCTATACTCGGCAGCGTGATCACTTTTTTCGCTGCAACAATGAGTCCATAAAATTTATCCATATCGTAGAAGACCTTCTTGTCTTTCTCGAGTCTCATCACCTGTGTTAGTGGGTCGTCGATAAGCACGACACCGAGTGGCTCGATAAATTCACGAAAGGCACCTGGTTGCTTGGTGACTGCATCTGGGTCGATCAAGTTGCGTTTGAAGCCGACGTATGGACGGATGTGGCGTGAGATTGCGGCTTTCTTCCTTAGACGGTGGGCAGTGGCTTGAACTGCTTCGCGGTAACCAAAATGACCGAGTAGGTCCTGTGCCGGCGCACAGCGGTTAGCAAACATTTGTTCCACGATTTGCTCTTCCTCGGCAGCGAAGGTCAACGGCCCTGCTATCTTCACGATGGTGTCCTTATCCCAGACACCGATCCGAGATTTGACGAAGCCGCCATCGCCTACTGGGTCGAGCAAAAGTACGTCCTCAATTGACTGACGCACCAATTCCTCTTCAAAACCTGATGCGAACGGGGTTTTGCCGAGCTTCGTTGCTTTAGCAAACAGAGCTGACTGGGTAGCATTGCGAACACTATTCGGTGCCGCAATCTTCGGCTTGGCTACTGTCGCATTCAACATTGCCAACTGTATTTCCTCCGCATCAGAGCTCTTAGAGATCGCCTTCACTGCCGTGATACGAACAAAATCCTTAGGGTCGTCCAACAGTTTAGTGACTTTCGAAAGATTCGCCAAAAAGATATCAGCTCCACAAGCTACTAATCCGCGGCAAGCACCGTCGCGTGCACGTGCGTCATCGCTCTCAAGAAGCTTTACAAACCGTGGCGCAATTTCCTTTTCACCTGCTTGGAAGCGCTTCCCTAACTCGGCAGCCACTTGCTTACGAGCCTTAGGCTTGAAAATATTGATCAGCTCGAAAACCTCATCAGTGCTACGTTTCATCCAGGGTTTACCGTCTAGTTTAATAAGCATCGGATCATTGAGCTGAGATCGTGCACTGGACAACAACTGCTTCATTTCCTGCTTAGTAGGATAGAGGTCCTCGTCTGGATCTTTGCCCGTGATAAGTGTCTGTTTCAAAGTGACCGCTTGGTGGATAACCTCGGTAGCGGTGGGATCACGTAGCGTTTTAAATTCGCCACTTGGTGAATGATAGACAAAGCTGCCGTCAAACATCCGGCAGAGTGTACGGCGCCAGCGGAGGTTACGCTCATTGTAGATGCGCACGTCCGGTCCACAGAGTGCGGCAGCCCAAGAAGACCAGTTGCCATGGTAATCATGAGCATGTCCGCCGCGGCGAGTAAACGCACAGTGGCTAGACATCATCGCAAAATACTTGGCTCCATATTTATCACCAAGCACCTTCATGCCGTAAGCAATGCCTGTGTTTTTACCGTTACTGTCATCAGTAGCAGCGGCACCATGGTCACCATAGGGAATAGCACCTTGATCAACATAAGAGCCAAAAAAGTGATGGGCTCGTGCTATGGCTTGATCGATCTCTGGATGCTCGACTCCAAGTTTCTTGGCAAGCGCAATAAGGAAAAAGCAACGATTTCCTGCAGCGTTGAGAGCTCCATATCCAGGATTCATGCGGTGTAGTTCACCACCGTTAAAAGAAGGATATGCGAAGGTGTGACCCCAGCTACCACCACCACTCTGACCCATCGCTGCATCGATGGCATATTTACGTAAGGCAGGCAGAACAAAATCATCCCCTGTGGCATCGTAGTAGAGCGCACAGTTGAGCCCAGTGAACCCATGGTGCCAGCTCTGCATTCCTTTGTAGCCCTTGTAGCCAGGCTTGAACATCGTCCCAGCGGGGGTGGTAGGCGGATGCCACTGCTTGGCATTCTTGCTTCTCACCCATGCGTGCACTAGCTTGCGATGTTCAGGTTTTCCGGAGGCCACCAGTGCGATAGCTTCTAACATCCCCCCCCTGCCGCTACGTGGTTTTTTCGGGTCGACAACGAATCTTTTTTCTAATACTTTCCATGCTTCCTCGAGTATCTGATTCGTTTTCGGGCAGTCGTAGGGTGCGGTGTCGCTGTAGTCAGGAAACACGCGAAGGGTCAGTGTGACCTCCAGGGTGGAGGGAATGATTGGAAATTCTGAGAATCCTAGGGCCTCGTTATTGCGTGCCTCCTCCTTCTTCCACTCATACAGGCTATTATCGTTGCGCGCCTTATCAAACAAATCGTCGATGTCGACGGAAGAGACGTCTTTTTTTCCACTGCGCTTGATGTAGTTTTTGTCGCGCCAAATCTGAAAGCTGATCTTACCGCCATTTTTCTCGCGTTCCGCCTCGATGATCTCCTTACCGACGGTATGACCTAAATGACCGCCAGCAACGAACTTCTTTCCATTTATACCTACTATCACATCACCCCTCAGCAATTTCCCTTCGGCAGGTGAGCCTTTCAGGGTCGCCTGCACCTGAATTTGATCTCCCTGAAACCGACTACCAACAAAGATTCCAACGACACCGCTGGGTCCAAGAGTCCATGGTTGCGGTGGACCCTTCTTACCATCAGGCACCAGATCACCTTTGGTTAGATCTGGAAGCTTAGCCGGACGTTTGGATTCAGCTGCCGCGAGGACACCAGCTTTGGACAATGCCTCAAGTTGTTCTGGGCTATGGGTGCGTTCCTCCGCAGCAAGTGGAGATATAAAAAAACTCACTAAGAGAGTCGGGATAAGAAATTGAACGGTTTTCATGGATTAAATGTTTTAAGATGAATCAGGTGAACTCTATGAGCTAAGCTTTCGGGTTACTTGGTCAGGATGAGCGAAAATCCAGTGGCTTTAGCTAGACTGCTAAGTTTCTGTTTTCTTACCTCGTCCAGTGGATGACTGAGATCATAAACGAGGTGAACGCTTTGGCTAACCTTAGCACGGGTATCCTTGCGCTTGCTGAGAAGTTCGATGAATCGATCCAGAAGCTTTTCAGATCGGACGGTAGAATCTACGACTACTGAGCTAAGGCCATACCAAACGGTCTCGAAGATGAAGTCGTCATCGATACTCCCCTGCTCGCCATCAGCCCGTAGGACGTCGGCCCGTTTCTGCCTCAGTGAAATACGCGAGAAGGACTCGGGTATTTTGGCCGCAGCTTCTGGGTTATCGGTGAGATAGACAAATGAATCACCACGTTTGGCTAGACTGGACAGCCCAATGGGACCAGTGCGCTCGACGACAGGGGGAAGCGGTGTGAGACTATTCAACCAGGCACTTGGCAGAGGCAGAGGCAAAGATGCTATGCCGTAAATATTGGCGCGCTTCAGGTAGTCGATCACCACCATCAGGCTACCGAATAAAACCAGGAAGTAGATGATGTTCAGGTTCATGGCGTCTAGGCGATTCGCCTTGTCCAGATCCTCCTGAAGCATCACCACGGGGACTCTCCCCTCCATGCCATCGAGAACTTCCGAATCAGCCGCTTGGATGGCATTACCACCTCCCACTGCTGACTCTACACTACCGTCATCGACACCTCCTGCGGTGCGGGTTTTTTTTCCTTTTTTCCAATCAGGGCTCAACGAATCGGTCTTTTTGTCCAAGTATTTCAGGTCGTCCTTATCCATCCCAGCGCGGTCAAGGGAATCGCCAGTGGCGTCCTCGGCGAAGCGAACATCGGAGAGGTCATTACCTCGGCTTTCTTTGAGTGCTTCGAGACTTGCTTCATCGCGGGCCTGCTGGGCTTCGATCATAGCACTGCGGTCGGGCTGGATCAGATTGACGTAGTTTTTCGAGTTATCTTTGGCGAGGGCTAGCGCGACGATGGCCAGTATGAGCGCGATCGGGCACAACCAGCGGCGTGGACCTTTGATTGAATAAACGACCCAGAGCACGGGCACGATGAGCCAGACCAGCACACTGATCCATCCAATTTGGCTGAAATAATCCGAATTCATTTTTTAATTTTAGAGATTGCGTCGTTCCACTGGTTGAACGCGTAGTAGATCAGGTTGACGCCGAGGTTAATGGATGCGTCGCGCATCTCGGGGCTAACATCGGTGTAATTCTGTGATTTCCAGGCATCGTTCATATCACCAGGGTGATAGAACGCGATCCATCTACCGTCGTGTTTGATTCCGAGGGCGCGTCTGCCACCGTGATGCCAGAATGCAGGTGCTCCTTCGGGGAATGAGTTGGGTAACTGGTAAAGCATATCATCATCCGGAATATCGATCAGAGTCTTGTCGGGGAAAACTTGACGCATGAAGTGAATAAACGAGTGGTGGAAGTCTCGGTGCCCGGCATCGCCGATGAGCATGCCACCATTGATACAGTAATCGCGGAGGATCTTTTTGTCAGCAGAGCTGACGTTACCCATGCGCCCGTTTCCAGTCATATAAACGAAGGGAGGGAAGCCATCATTCGGATATTTTTTAAGTAATGCGATCGAGTGACTCTCCCCTTTGCTAGCGATTTTCTTAAAGCCGGTCGCCTGGGCGAAGGCACGCAAGAAATTGATATCGGCTCCAGTCTGGTTCATACCATCATCCCATCCAGCACCACCGTGATCGAGACGGATAAAGCGTATTTTGTATTTATCCATGCCCTCAGGCCAACCGCCATCTTTCCCTCCACCTTTGCCCATTTTTCCTGCCTTGCTGTTTTGGGCAGAGTAGGTAAGTGTGGTTTTTGCTTCGAGTTGTTGATCGACTTCGGTGTTGTCTAAGTCTGGCTGATCGAAAATGATTGCGGAGTTAGGTCGTAAACTGAGAGTTTTCTTCTTTTTCTTTTTCGGTTTCACTACCTTGACCATGGCGACTACTGGGTTACCACTGCCTTTGGGCACTCGGTAGGCTTCAACACATCCACCTAAACTAAGAATGTAGGGGATGATGACGATAATAATGACGTGGGTCAGAGTACTTGCGTAGATGCTGCGGCGGTGGCGCGGATCGCGACCGTGAGTGCGGACATCCTCCAGCACCCGATCACCAGCCATCGATTTTCCAGACTTACGGGTGAATGCCGCGTAAACTGACCGACTGCGAATCATCGCATGAAGCCAGCCAGCGTAGAGGGCCAGTGCGAGTGCCGGCCAGCATGCTTTCCACCAAAGTTTAAATATCGTGGCACCATCTTGTTTGGCTCCATCGACTTCCAAGCCTGCATCGAGGATTGAAGACACTCCTTGCCAAAACACGTACACATAACACGCAACAGCCACATAAATCACATACATTGTAATACGGAGTAGTTGGTAGGTCAGGCGATTCCGCAACAAGCTCAATAGGCCCGTTAGACCGCAAATACCGCTGGTGATCACAAACAGTTGAAAACAAAAACCGAGGGCCGAGGTGGTGTTGTTCGTTTCCCAGAGCTCAGTGATCGCGGGGCTTTTAGATTGGAAAACTGTGACCACCGCGAGAAGCGGAAATCCCCCAAATAAGACTGCATAGGCAAATCCAACGAGCATGATCGTAGCCACACTGACAACGCGTGCCTTATAGGCGGACGCGCTAGTTGGAATTTCATCGATCCACTCATCGGGAATCTTACTATGGTTCTTTTGGCTCATTCTCAGGATAATTTCTATACAGGCACTAGTTCAAGAAGGGACTTGACGGTATCTTACTTAAAAAGGTCTTCCTCGTCCTCCACTGGTTTGGGAATGGTCGGGCCAGTTGCTTTTTTACTAATCTCTTCCTCGATCGCTGACATTGGCTTCTCAATACCGCTAGCGGGATCTTCTCCAGCACCCTCGGTGACACTCTCTTTCTTAGGAGCCTGTGGGGCCTTACGTGCGCCGCCGGCGAGTTGGTCGCTGAGGTCTTGAGGTTTTAGCCCATATTCCTCTGAGATATCACGCAGAGCAACAGTGGCATCACGCATCGCTGCATCAATCCGGTCTTTTTCGCTCAATTCGGAAGCATCCTCACCCACGACTACCTTGTAAAGGTAAGGGAAACTGCTCCCGGCAAGCAGGACAACGTGGATAATGACGGTGAAAATAATGATCGACTTCAGGCTACTGCCTTGGAAGTGCTTCATCAGCTGATCCGGTGTTACTTCTTCTTTCTGTGTATCTTTCATTGTTGTTAGTTTTTGAATGTTTTGAATCTGTTAGCTTGATTGGTAAATAATCTTGTTACTGCTGTAATTCTCCTACAGCTTCGATGATGCCCCCTGCGGCGGCGATGGCTTTGATGACGGGTTCAAACGTTTCTTTAGGCAGCGCGCTATCGCACTTGAACTGGACGTGACGTTGATCGTCAGAAATAGTATTGGTAAGGAGTGCTCTGACGCCCCATTCGACATCCTTGGCATTATCGACGCGAGTTCCATCAAAGTAGATTTCACCCTTTTCATCCACGGCGATGCGAGCCACGACGACGAACTTCACCTGTTTAACATGTTCGGAGAGCGGCAGTACAACTGCCATGTTTTTATCCTTCGACACCTCACTGCAAACCATGAAGAAAATGATCAGTAGGAACGCGATGTCACCCATGCTCGCAATGGGCACCGGCACGCTTCGTCGTTTCTTACTTTGGAGTCGTTTTTTCATGGATTATTTATCGTCCTCGACGATGGCTACAACTCCCTGATGGGCGCTGATGGCGGCGAGGACTTGGTAGTAGTTTTCGTAAGGGGTGCCTTTAGTTGATTCGAGCATGATCACGCGTTTGGCTGGTTCTTTCTCAGCCAAATCCAATTTCATAAGGCGATCGTTGAGTAGTGCTACGCTTACTTTTTTATCGTTAAAGAAGATCTCGGTGCCACGTAGGTTAACAATCGGAGTTTTATCCGACTGGCTTTTGGTTGCTTTTTCCCCTGACGGCAAATCGGCGGCGATCGACTTCACCTTCACCAGAGTGGTGGCCACCAAAAAATAGATGATCAGCAGGAACGCAATATCAGAGAAGGAACCGGTTGGGATTTCTCCCGTGCGGTGCTTCTTTTCCTTGCTATAGCGTTTTCTTGACATGGTTGATTAGTGATGTGTCAGGATAAACTCGACTACCTCGCTAGTTCCTTCCTCGATTTCGAGTTCGATTTCATCGCTCCAGCGGTTGAATACACTTTGAGGGATGACCGCTAGGAGGGCGATGATCAGTCCCACTGCGGTGGTCACCATGGCTTCGGCGATACCGTTAGCCACCGCACCGCCACTACCACCGACGCTTCCGGCATCTGCGAGGCCGGCGAAGGAGGCGATCATACCAGTGACGGTTCCAGTCATCCCGAGAAGAGGGGCAGCTGTTCCGATGGTGGTCAGGACGTCGAGACGTTTGTTGACCACACTCATTGCTTGAGCGCTGTAGTCTTCCATCACCTGACCGACAACCAGACGCATCGTCTCAGAACTTTCTCCTTTATCACTAAGGTGGGAGTATGAGCGAAGACCGGCCAGCAGGACGGAGGGGATAGGTCCGTGAGACGATTCGCATTCGCTGATAGCTCCTTCAATATTATTGTTACGCAGGTCGGTGAGAACCTTAGACCGCAGTGATCGGGTATCGACCTTACGATTTTCACGGAATGCTCTCCAGCGGTCAAAGACCACCGCCAAGCTGACTAGGCTGCAAATAACCAATGGGACCATGATCGGTCCGCCTTTTAAGATGTTTTCTAACATTATTCAGTAATTAGTGTTTTGTTTTTCGTTTCAGTTTTGAGAAAATTAAGAACGCGAAGTGCATCGCGTGGGGTGAGATTGCAGTTGTTATACTGCAAGGTTTCAGCGGGTTCAATAACAAGTTCGCCAGTGGAATGATTGTAATGAGTCTGCTTACTTTCGGCAAGTGGTCGGCGTTCGAAGTATCGACGGCGTGAGACCGATAGCAACACCAGTTCATCCTCCATCACACAGAGCCAAAGTGGTGTTTTTCGCCACCAGCGCCCAGTGTCAATCCGAGTGTTTGTGCGTAGTCGAAGCCGGGGTTCGGCATCGCCTACGTTATCGCGGAGGAGTTGTTGTTCAAGTTGGTTCATTAAATTAATAGTCTACTTATTCGCTTCTTTCAAGGCTTCTAACATTCTTTCACGCCCCAAGGCTTCCTGCTCGATGATTCTTGCAAATACTGGGTCCGCGAGGCGGCCACGGGAATACTTTGCCCATTTACTATCGGGAAAATCGAAGGTGACGCGGCGGTAGATCTGGTAAGCTGCAAGTTGCGCCTGGCCGCGGGATTTCCAGCCACCACCGGGGATACGTTCGTGGCTGAGTCCACACCAGTAGAGTGCCTGGGCGCGGATGTCGCGGTCGTCGTATTGCTCGTTATCGATGACGATTTGGAATCCCTCAATCGCTTGTTTGTACTGATGAGCGCGCATGTAGTTTTGGGCGGCGCTGAGTCCAGCCAATCCAGCCAGTAGGTTATCCGGGAAACGTTCCTGAAGTTTGGAGTAGACCATGGCAGCTTTGAGGAATTCTGGGTAGGAAAGTTCATCGAGACGCAGGACTTCGGCTTTGGATTCAACTGCTTCTTTTTCGCGCAGCAGGTCAGCTTGTTTTTTATAGGTCATTCCTTTTTTCTTAAAGTATCCACCTAGCCGGGACATCACGGTGGGGATCAACTCGTCATCGGGGTATTTGTAGGCTAGTTTGACGTATTCCTCCACTGAGTTTTCGATCTCACCCATTTTTTCGTAAACGAGGGCTGTCTTGAATTGCGCTTTGGCTGCAAACACAGTTTCAGGGTAATCGGTAGGGATTTTTGAGAACCGAGCCAATGCATCCTGATAAAGTGGCAATTTAGCTTCCGCGTTTTTCGAGAGGTCGGCGTATTCCTGGGCGAGGTTACCAAGTAAGTATTCTGCGTGGGCGCGCATCTCATCATCTCGATGGGTGGCGAGGGCCTCTAGAAGAAGTTTACGCGCTTGACCCATCTCGCGGCGTGCAAGACTTTCTTGGTCCATCTTGCGATGTTTTTTAGCGAGTTCGAAGAAGCATTCAGCCAAAGTGAAGCTTGTTTTCACGGCCATTTCATTACCCGAGTAACGTTTACTAAATGGCTCGATGACGCCATCGGCACCGTTGTTGATCGAAACGGTTAGTTCCTGTAAGGGATCTTCTCCAGATGCGGCGTAACTCACGTCGATATTATCGCCGTAGCGGATCGGAAATCCATTCAACTCGACGGGAGGAAGTTTCGCAGGAATTTCATCATCGGCATAACTAATAGTGAAGACGCCTTTGAAAATTCCGCTGTGATGTTCGGTTTCTCTGATTTTATATACAGCAGATACGCCACTGCTGCCCTTCAGGATAACAGATGCCGTGTCGCGCTCAGGGGTCTGATCGAGGCCGCGGGCGAGAAGTCGGATATAGACTTTTTCCCCGACGAAAGCGCTTCGCAAAGTGCGATTAAAATTACCGTTCATCACTGAGAGGAATGCATGGCTACCGACGGTGTACGACATGGTCTTCCACTGCACTTTATCATCGGCATCTTTATAAGGGTAGCCGACGTGCACGATGTCTCCAGCGCGGACGGCGAGGCCATCAGGGAGAGCGGAAGCGGACATGGCTTCAGCTGCCTTGGTAGCGAAGCTGCGTGTTGGTGGGTCACCGAGGATCAGAGGAACAGAGAATGAGAAACGTCCCTGCTCCAGAGGAGTGGCATTAGTTTTGGGACGGGTATTAGTTCCGGCTGTGTAACCAGTAGGAATCTGCGTCTCCGTGCCTATAAGGGCGCCGGTAAGCTTCAACGTTCCCGGGACACTTACGTCAAAGACCTTACCTGAAGGAACCTTTGCTACCTTGCGAGCGGCGTCGGTCTGGATATAGGCCCTAATTTCGCTGCTCCTAGCGAGTGCTAGGTGCGGCACCACGACGTCGAAGAGCAGGGATGATCCTATCACTCCCTTGAGTGAAGTTTTTGCTAAGCTAGGTTCATCAATGTAATTGTAGTTGAGCGCGCGGCGGGGCTCGACCACTTCCGGCCCGAGATCACGTTTACGCTTACTTCCCTCATTAGCACTGGTGATCGTTTCATCGTCAGGGATCGGAGATACCGGTAGTAGTTTGCTGGTAATATTGTAGGCTGCGACGCTGGGACTGCCATACTTGGCGTGTTCGATGGTGACAGTACGATCCGTTGGGATACCAGGGTCAAGGTTTTCCATATCGCGGTAGGTCGCGGTAATGGTGCCACCTTCTGGAAGCTGGATTTCTGAATCGCGTTCTGGTTTGCTGGATACGGGGAAGACACGGCCGATGAAGCGACCGCTGTGAACTTCGGTCTCAACCGCCTTGATGATCACTTTTTTACCATCGCTGGTGGTGACCTGAATATCCAGAGTGTCGCGTTGCGGGCCGCTGTCCATGTCGGCATCGTCAATGACTAGAGCCACGGCATCATCGAATTTGAAACGACGGATGGCTTCCGGCTCAAAGATCCGACCCTCATCGGTTTGTTTATAATTGAGGAATGAGGCGGTGAGGGTAGCAGTATTGAAGGCAACGGTCAGGTTTTTATCGTGACGGGTGCGTTTTGGTGTGGCTGAACGTGGATCCTCGTAGCGCACGTTGACTCGATCGCCAGGCAGGACTTCGAGTTGCAGGTTTTCGCGCAGTGCCTTGTAGTCTTGAGCGACGGGTAGAAGCGCCTTGCCGTCGCGATCGCTCAGATTGACGGATTTCACCGTTGGGGAGACGCCCTTGAAGCCGGCAATGACGAGACGCACGAGGCGGGTCTGGGTGTTGTTACCAAAGGCGACATTGATTCCGGTTTCGGTCTCGGTGATGGTCGCTGGCTGGTCGATGAGATTACGGACGCCTTCGGGGAACTTCGCGGGATCGAACATGGCGTCTGGGCAGGGTGCGAGTGCTTCTTTACCGGGGACATCGCAGAGGAGGACCGGCTTGCGTTTTAGCAAATCCTGAAGAGCTTCGGTGTAATATATCTCGATGTGGTGAAGTCCGGGGCCAAACTCGCGCTCGATGGTGAGTGGGTCGTCAGATTTCCCGGAAGATGGTTGACCGTTGATCAATAAGATTGCCTTGGTATTGTCCTCTTTATCGACAACGGGGAGGCCGCTCAGGCGGAAACGGCGGATCGCTGCAGCCGGCTGATAGAAATGGGCGCGGAACTGGACCAACACACCAGCATTTGGGTGTTGTCCGATGTTAGGAAGTTTTTCAAAGGTGAGGTTGGTGAGATGGCTGGCACCGTATTTCACCTTCTCGCCAATGGAATTGAGTTCCAATCTTTGTTTCCAATCCTCGGGGAGATTCCTGTCTTCCGGGAACGAAAGCGTGTCAATGTGCGAGTTAGAGACAACGGATATTAGTGGGCGACCGTCCCAAGGAGCCGGGTTTTTCGTTTCAGGAAAGCGCGCCCGCGTGGACCACTTATTCCCATTCATCGAAGTCTGCAGAACAAAATGGGTGAGCCCCTGCCCTGCTGCGCCGAAGTTGAATGACATCTTATCGAGTGACACGTTATCGTTGAGATCGACACCAAAAGTACGGGCCTTGTCTTTATCACCGACATTGCCTGACCAGCCCGGGTACACATTCGAGCTGATTGCCATGTTAGGGTCACGGCCTGGGGCACTTTCTGAGGCGAAGGCCATCGCCTGAGCACCGGCGGTGGGCACGACTCCCTGGAACTCACCCGTGTAAGGACCGGTTTCCTTGAGGACTAGCTGGCGGATAACATCACCGCTGGTCACGCTCAAATTGACAGTAACTTCATCGATTCCCGGAGTGAGACTTTGATCGGGATCGGAAACTCGGATGTAAACTGGGTTACCGGGACGGACGCTTCGGGTACCGAGCGCCGCTTGGGCGGTGGAGAGTCCGAGTTCCTCGATAGAAAGGCGGCGTTCACCTTCGCGAGGAGGGAATGCACCGGCGGAAAATGCAAGTTGAGCATCGGAGGCTACCTCGATAGCTAGCTTGGGGTCGGCTGGAAGGTCATCCATTTTAGAACGGAATCGCTTCGAGTAACCGAAGCGGATTTTATCTTTTCCGAGGATTTGGAGAATTTTGTCACCTTTGATCGGTGCGCCAAGGGCGGTGGGGATTTCGGCACGGAACTTCTCTTTACTATCACCGAGTTGGTTGAGCATGACACGTTCGCTATCACCGGATTCAGCCCAAATTTCTACCTCGATATCGGCGCCGACACCGGAGACGCTGAGGGTGGGGTCGCGGAGGTTGATTTTAATCGCCTCGCCGGGCACAATCACAGTGTCGTCCTGGGACGGCCCTAGTTCGATTTCACTCGCCTCGACGAGTTTGCGCATTTTGAATTGAATTTTTCCACGCAGGATCAATGCGTCTGCATGTTTAGGTTGCTGCCTCAACACATAATCGATGGCATCGAATGCCTCCTTGTAATTTTCTTGGTCCATAAAGACCTCGCCGCGGGCGTAGTAAACTTGAATGCGGAAGTCGGGGTCTTTGAGAGTCATGAGTTTATCGAGTTCGCTGAGGGCGCTTGAGAAATCCTTGGAAACGCGATCAACCATCACCGAGCCGAGTGCGGCGCGCACTTGAACAGAAGTTCCTTTGTATTCTGCCGCATCAGCAACTTTACGATACCAGGCGCGTGAGGTAGGCAAGGCGCCCTTGCGGAACGCGAGGTTGGCGTAGGCAATTTTCAGTTCCGCTTCTTGTGCCGGACTGAATGTGCCCACCGACTGGCGCGACCAGATCATGAGCTCCTTGACCAGCGTCTCGGCGCGGTCAGTATAGTTCATCTCGGTATTGCGTTTCAGTAGCCAGAAGTTGTATTCGATGGCGAGTTTGCGGATGATCGGCTCCAGTTTGTCCGCGTTGGCCTCGTAGAGCTCCCACGAGCTTTCCAGATTGCCTTGGATATATTCCGAGTTGGATTTATAGATGCCAAATGCGGGGTCAGTTTCATCAACGGGGATTTCGACGGCGCCGATGGCGACGGCTGCTCTGCCAATTACACCTCTAATCCTAGCGGTAATGAGCGGGACGTTATTATCTGTCCGTGGAAAGTGGATGCGGCCGAACGAACCGTGCACCGCGGCACGCGAGAATGTCGCGGCGATCGAAGCTGCGTTAGCCTTGAATGCTGCCTCGGTCATCAACGACAACTGGATGGCTCCATTGGACTGAGCGCTATCTTTAGATGCCGCAGCATGCCAGAGTCCGGCAGCGTATGGCTCGAGTTCCCCCCATTGTTGATTCTCCTGGGCTTCCTTTGCGATGCGAACGACGAGTGACTCATAGCCTTGGCCGCTGGGATACGCGCCGAGGGGTGCGTTTTCCTTGAATAGGGAAAGCACTAGACTTCGAGTGGCTGCAGACCATTTCGGTAGAGTGGCCACCGTGGTGAGCCCGATCACAGTAGTCTTGGTGGAGGCCTTGCTAGCGCGCTCGAGCACGGTCTTCAGTGCGGCTTCGACAGTTGCTGGTGCGGCATCCTTCGGCAAGGCGAATAGCTCGCGGCTGACAACGCGCGGATCGGTCGCAGATTTATCGGTCAAGGCTGCCTGCCCGAAAAGTAGCCGATGTGAAGCAAACCTGTGGTAGCCGGTATCCATCTTGGCGTATGCTGGCGATTTGATGAGTTCCTTCATCAAGGATGCAGACTCTTTTTTCTTGGGATTCACACAATGAAGCCAAAGACTGAAAACTGGTTCCGATAGCTTGCCTGCCTGCATCTGTTTGCGCAGCAATGCCTCTAAATACTCAGCATACTCAGGCAAGGCTTTCCTTAGATTATCATAACCCCAGCGTTCCCAACTACTGGCAAGGTTCGGCCCCAAAGAGAGCTTAGAATAGGCGTTACCAAAATCGATCTTTGTGAGAGCTTGGCGTAGCAGATTTCCCTGGAATTCTTTTGATGCTGGCGATGCCGCAATAAAATCAGCCGTCAGCTTCTTGAGAAATTGTGGCTTTTCTTTTTTAGGCGCCTTTGTCAGCAAATCATTCCAGAGAGCGAGTAATCCTGGGGTCTTATAGTTGCCACTTTGTAGCTCTTTATAAATCTGGTTAAAGGCAGCCGCGTGGTCAGCATCACTGGCTTTCTTGCTAACCTGCTTTTTGAGTTTCTGGTAGCGGCCGTCCAGCTTGGCGTATTTTTTGAGTGGTACCTCATATTTGGTGTCCCGTTCGAACATACCACTATGCCATAGACCGTGAGTGAGAGTCTTTATCTCGCTAAAACGCCATGCGTCCGTCTTCATCATCTCATCGACGGCAAGGCTGTATTTACGTTCTGGCTTTGCCCAAGCACGAACCATCGCTGCTTGTGCGTGTGGGTTACGGGCTAGGTTTGGAGCCATCGCCTTGGCATCCTCCACTGTCAGGGTTTTATCGAAGAGTGCGACGTCTGGTGCAGACAAGGAATTAAAGACTGCCGGAAGGTCACGGACCAGCTTGCGCGATTCAGCTCGCGAGAAGAGGTAATCGCTCAACTTACGATCTCGGGCATAGTTGACCTTGTGCCCGAGTACCCGCTGGGCTTGCTCGGTAGACATGCTACGCAAGGCCTTCAAAATAGGGGCTGCTCTCTCAGCGCGGCGGGTTTTAACAAAAAGTGAAAAGACCCCAGAGTCTCCTTGCCTCGAATGCATCCAACCTTCGGACACGATGATGGATCCCTCATAAGGTAATTCGGCAATCAGCTCCTCCGCTGCTCTCAATGGTGCTCCTAACAAAGAAGCCGCTATCTCCTTACGATCAACGATAGATTGTTCGAGCCGTTGCTGGGCGGGAATGATTGCTTTCACCCAATTCAGGCGTGCCCGCAGCTGCTTGCTGCTACGCTTAGCTTTGGCAAGGTTATCGAGCGCGGCTAGAGTCTCCTTGTCGCTATACTCATAGGTTTCGAGTGCGCTCAGCATCGCAACTTCGAACTTCGCGAGGTGCTCGACCGGGTCACTAGTGTTATAAACAGCGGACAGACGGTTTGCGATGGCGATCAGGTCATTGCGCTTCAGCGCCTGCTCCATATACCAACTATCGTATTGTTTGGCGCGTCCGTAACTGCGTAGGCGGTCACCGTCCTCGCGCATTAAGAGGTAGGCGGATTCGGGCTCGTTCATGCTATTGATTAGTAGGCGATACACTGAATCAACCGCAACACCACCGATGCGGGCATCAAGCGATTTTTCTTTCAGAAGTTTACGGTAAAAACTGACGGCCTCTGGCCACTTACCGGCGAAATCCGCTGCCTGCCCCGCTTGGAACAAGAGTTTTTGTGAATTAGATGGGTTAGCGGTCAACCACGGCTTCACCTTGGCAAAAGCCTCGGCGGTCCGGTGTTCTTTTATCCCAGTTGACAAGATGCCGACCACGGATCCTTCGGTCTGGGTCTGAGAGGCTTCAAACGCCTTAATTTGATTATCAAGCGGCGATGCGAAGGCAGTGCAAGCAGCGAGAATATAGCATGATAGGCCTGTGAGGTTTCGATAGTTCATTATAAATAAAATTTTGTGAGTGATTCGGTTCTTTCAGCTATTGACTAACGTCCTTCCTCTAGGCGTTCGATTTCGAGTTCATTTTCGAGTTTTTGTAATTTGCCTTGTGACAGGCGACCTCGGGCGTAGGCGGCCCATTTACTTTCGGGGAAATCGTAGGTCAGGCGTTTATAGATTGAGTAGGCAGCCATCTCTTGTCTAAGTGACTGGTAGCACATCCCTGCCCAGTACATGCCCTGTGACCGAAGGGTTTTACCATCGTATCCTTGATCTTTTACCACGCTCAAGAATACGGCGAGAGCCTCGTTCGTTTTCTTGGCTCGCATGTATGCCTGGCCAGCACGGATGCCAGCTTTACCGGCGAGCGGATCGCTCGGAAAGCGTTGTTGTAAGCGGCTAAATATCTGGGCGGTCTTGATGTATTCGCGCTCGGCCAACGCCTGCCGCGCTTCACCTTTGAACTGGGCATCCTTATTTTCTGTATCGGCCAACAGCTCTTTCGCTTCCTTTTCATAGGTGGAAGCACTGCGAAGGAAGTAACTACCCAGTTTTGCCATCGAGGTGGCGAGGTATTCCGAGTCTGGGTGTTTATAGGCCAGCTTAACATACTCTTGAGCGGCAATATCTGGCTGATTAAGTTTTTCGTAAACCGTCGCTATCCTATATTGTGCCTTCGAAGCGTGGAGCGTGTTTGGGTAGCTACCGACCACATTCATAAAGCGCGATAGGGCTGCCCGGTAACGGGTTTCTTTCATATCGCCTTCTGGGGTATCGTTGGCTTCCTCAAGCGAGAGAGTTCCTAACAAATACTCAGCATGGGAGCGGGTTGCCGGATCTTTAAATTGATCCATAGCTTTGGCGAGTAGCTGTTTGGCGCTTACGTATTCGCGTGCCGCCATCTCAGTTTTACCGAGTTTACGGTGGCTTTTTGCTAGCTCAAGATAACTCTCTGCCAATGAGAACTGGGTGCGCATGGCGATCTCAGGGTCATCGTATTGCTTAGAAAACGGTTTGATGGTTCCGTCCGACCCCTTGCTGATAGTGATCATCCGGGTGGGTGATTTAAGGCCGTTAGTGCCGGTGTAACGCATGGCCACCGTATCGTCGTAGACAACGGGGAAGCCGTGACGGCGGACGTTATGTTTGGTAGGTTCACCTACTGGCTCACCTTCTGCGGCCGCGGGGGTTTTCAGATCGAGGGCCTTGAGGTAAGAAAGCTGGTAGCTCCCTTTAAAGATTCCACTATGTGTGGTAGACTCACGCAGATCGACACGGTGTTTAGCACCAGATTTTGCCTGCATGAGCACGCTAACGATGTCATTTTTATCGGAGACATCGCCACCGAGGTCGACAACGCGGAGGTTGATCGTTTCACCGACGTAGGCACTGGTTCTGGCAGTTCGGTAGTCGTCCTCCATGACATCAAAGACGGGGTGGGCGATGACCTTGGAAGTGGTGGTGAGCCATTGTGTGGCGCCGGATTTGTCTTTGTACTGCACACCGATGTGGATGCGCTCGCCGGGCAATACGATTAGGCCTGCTACTTTTAATTTACTATATTCCTCGTAAGGTAACTCGCCTTTGCGGGCCTTTTGGAGGAGTTCGTAACGTTCCTCGCGGGACAGCACTCCATACTCGGGAGTGTTGCTGGCGATGAGTGGGACATCCATTCTGAAACGGTCGAGGGCCGTGTTATCTGACCAGAGATTGTGGGTATTTCCGATATAAGAGCCAATTTCTGGAGTCCCTCTCCAGGCGTCAAGGTGTCCCCTCGCTGGGGTCTTTAGATGACCGATGACTTCGATAGTTCCCGGCACGTTGAGATCGAATACTTTGCCGTCCAAGGGAACCTGAGCGAGTTTACGTCCGGCATCGGTTTGGGCATAGACGGTGACGGTGGACGTGGTTCCAAGTGCTAGCTGAGGCGCGAGCAATTCGATATACATCCGACGACCGTGCACGACTTGGAATCCGCCTTCGGGTGGGTTCGTCGTCGGGAAAAATTTGTGGGCGATCGACCATGTTGGACGGATCAATCCCCTGCCCGCTTCTCTGGCCTTACGGGCAGAGTCGGTTTCGACTTTCATTTGCCATCTATCCATTGGGATGAATCCTTCAGTGAGTGATCGGTAACCAGGAAGACCCTCGGTATTGGTGCTGTAATCGATGAGGCTAACGGTCGGTTGCGAAAGGCTGAGTTGAGGTAGGCTATAAGCGGCATGATCGATGGTGGCGAAGCGGTCGGTGGGCACGCCGGGTTTGGTGTTTTCTTGATCGCGGTAAATTGCTGTTAGAACTCCCCCCTCGGCGACTTGAATTTGGTTTTTATCTGACACAGGAGTGGCAACCGGAATCATGATGGCTTCGAAAACTCCAGTAGATGGGCCAGTTTCGGTAGCGATGAATTCGCGTTTCCCACCGGCCTTGCTTTGCACGCTGACTTTCAGGGTATCGGGCTCGATACTGACATCCATATCGGCATCGTTAATGGCCAGTGAGAGTGGTTGGCCGTATGGAAAGCGATGCAGCTTCTCGTAGTAGGGCATGTCTTTCTGCTTCCTGCTGTCATAGCGTGGTTTCATATCTGCAAACTCGACTTTCGCGGTGCTAAATTCGACCTGAAGCATGCGTTCGCGTCTCTCAAAGGACTTGGTGACATAACGGTCGTCAACGTAGCGCACCGAGATTTTATCCCCAGTGAGGATCTCCAACGTGTCGTTTTTATTGAGTGTTGCGTAGTCCTCGGCAACTGGCAGGACTTTTTTGCCATCGGGTGAAGTAAGGGCAAGTTTGTTTAAGGCGGGAATTGGCCCCTCGTTTTCGATGAAGACGAGTTTAAACAATCGGCTGCGTGAGTCAGGGGCAAATTTCACCTTGAACTCGGTGCCAGCTTCGTTGGCAACGATAGCTGCCGAGGCGTTGCGGTGAGTCAGTATCCCTTTGGGGAATTTGCTGCTGTCAAAGAAGCTGTCCGGGCAGTCGACCATTGAGTCCCCGCCACTGAGATTAGAGAGCAACTTCACGTCGCGACCGAAGCCGAGGTTAGCGACCCAGCCAATAGCCCAGATTTCAAACTTGTGCACTCCGGGTCTGAGGTTGATCGATCCTTCGAGTTGTTTGCCGTCCAATGCTGTGATAGGCCGACCATCGACAGCCAGGATGAACTTGGGTTTGTGATTGATCGAAGGATGTGTTTTCTTTGGTATTTTGAACTGGCCAAGCTCCAGTTTAAACTGGCGTTTCACCTCGGTGGGTTCGTAGAAATAACCTTGGAATCGGTAAATTACGGATGAAACGGCGTGGCGATTATGCCGTTTCCACTCGATCGATTTATAAAGTGCTTCCGGCAGTGCCTCGGACGGACCAGCGATATTTGCAGACACTCCTTGGGCATAAGTCTGGGTCATCCAGCCACGGTTCAGGTGTGACATCATCTCAGGGAGGTCGAATTCCTTGCGTCCGTTGCTGGCGTGGAAGCTGTCGGTATCGTTCATCACGGTGACCGATGGCTGCCAAGGGTTTTCCAGGATGAGCTGATTGTTCGGGTAAACTGCGACGGCGGTCATTTCCTTGGGATTCATGCCAGTGAGTAGAACGAACTTCTTGAGCTTGGAGCCTTGCTCCTTGGCAGTGATCGTCATTTCACCTAGTTCGACATTATCGTTAAGATCGACGTCAAATTCGGGGGTCACTCCCTTGGTTGACACAGGTTGCCATGCTGGGTAATTGAGCTGTGAGCTAAGTACCATATTCGGGTTACGTCCTGGCTCGGAGTTCTGTGCGAATGCCATTGCCTGGGCACCAGTGGTCGGAATACTGCCCTCGAACCATCCGCTGTGGGTGTCGGTTTCCTTCAGGGTAATACGGCTGATGGAATCGCCGCTTGAGCTCTCGACCTTGACGGTAAGTTCATCGATTCCCGAGGTGCGTGAGCGGTCGTGGTCGATGACGCGGACGTGGATCGGGTTACCAGGTTTGACGCGAGTTTCGACCGGTGATTCTTTTTCCTTTTCCTCGGGGTCGGCTTCCATACTTTCACCGGTGAGAAGTTTGCGGCCAGCCTCGGCAGCGCTCGCAGCTTTGGCGAGGGCGGTGAGATCGGCCTCGGTGGCTCTGTCGGTTTTCGATTTCAGAGCCTCCATCTGCTTCTCCATGTCGGCGATGCGTTGCTCATCCTCGGTGAGCAGTTTGCGGGAGGATGCCATGAGGGTGGAGTTGGATGCGATCGTGATCGGCCCACCTCGCTTCTCGGCGATATTGTTCATTTTCTTCCGGAATCGTTCGGAATAGGCATAGAAAACCTCGTCGTCACCGATGACCTGCAGGATGCGGTCGCCAGGGTTCGGTGCGCCGAGGCTAGTGGCGACTTCGCCACGGAACTTGGTTTTCTGGTCGCCGAACTGGCGTAGGAAGAACGTTTCTTTGTCGCCAGATTTAGCCCAGACGACAACTTCGATTTCGGTGCCGGCTCCGGAGACGGCGAGGGTGGGATCGACCAGGGTGACTTTGAGTTTTTCACCGGGCACGAGTGTTTTCTGAGCGCTTCCCGCGGTGACCTCAATCTCGGTCGCCTCCATGAGTTTTTTGCGTTTCAGCTGGACCTTGCCGAGCAGGATCTTGGCCTCGCCATGGTTGGCTTCCCGGGCGAGGATGGATTCGATATCGTCTGCGGCGTCATCGTATTCCTCCATATCGTAATTGACGACGGCTCGCGCATAGCGGGCAGGTGACCACATCTCAGGGATACGTTCGAGCTCGAGTTCTCCGAGGGTTTTCAGGGCGGCATCAAAATCCTTACCTATGCGCTCAGCGTCGGCTTTACGTAGGGTGGCTTGGTAGCGTCCTAGCACTCCCTCGTAAGCTTTATTATTTTGGGTTTTAGTATAAATTTGGTGTGCTTCGCGGAGTTGACCACGTTGCATGGCGATATCACCGTAGGCGATTTCGAGGCCGATTTTCTCTTCTGGGGTGAGGGGTGAGGTTGGTTCGGCTGCCCAGCCGAGCAGCGCTTTGACGAGATCTTCCTGTCGGGTTTCATCGCGACTGTAGATCACGCGTTGCAGTGCCCAGTTGAGGTAGCTTACGTTGAGTTCACGGATAGTGGGGATGAGTTGTTCCCAATTGTCATCGCAGAGTTTCCAAGCGCTGTCTTCGTTGCCGGTCAACCAGTCGCCCTGAGATTTGTAAATCGGGTAGGTCGGGTCGTTTTTAGCCACTGGGATGACCATTAAGCCCATGTTCATGGCGGCTTTACCACGGAGAGTTTTGAGTACGCGAGTGTCGCGCGTGGGATCGATTTTATGTTTTTTATTGATTGGCTGCGGGGGAAAAACAGCCTGACCGGTCACCGCCATGGCGTAGGCCGCGGATGGATGTTCATCTGCTAGGGACTGGGCAAATGCGAGGGTTTGCGGGAGGTGATACTGGTGATTCATCACCCGGATGCTTTCCCACATCATGTATGCTACCTTGTGAATGACTAGCGGATCCCGTTTCCCCTCCAAGACTTTGCGCAGGTTCACGGGGAAGCTATTGCCAGCGGCGGGCATGACTTTGAGATCGATGAGATCGACGATCAGGCTGAAGACTTTCGGGTCGGAGAAAACGGCTTCGTCGAGGGTGCCGAGTTGCTCAGTTGCATTGAGCTCCATGCGAACTGGTGATTTTTTGGCACCATCAATCGCCTTGGTTAGAGCGGCGACGGCGGTTGCGACATCGGTCTGTGGGACGACGGGTGCTGCGGGGTCGGTTGGTGCCACGGCTGGTTTGACGGCTGCCACTTTCGGCAAGGCCAGCAGGTCTTTGTAAACTATAGCGGGATCGGAGGAATCGATAATGGCAATTTGTGCCGGTGTCATGACGTCCTTTTTGAACCACTCACGGGCGGCGAAATGCACTTCGGACGGCATGGTTTTCCAGACCGGCGATTTCATCAGCGCCTGGATCAGCTTGACCTGCTCGGCATTGTCCTCGGGATACTGCATATTGATCCATGCCATCACCTGCCATGGTTCTAGTTTATTTGCTTTGAGACCAGCGGCTACCGACTTGCGCAAGGCGGCTTCGAGCGGATGCGGTACGCATTTTGCCGGGTAACGTTTTTTTAGTTCCGCCATACCGCGATGGCGTTCGGCGAGGGAAAGGATGCCAGGTGCGTAGCTAGTAACATTGACCTTATTGGTATTTTCGATTTCTTTCCAAATCGGATCGGAACCGGTTATGCCTGCTGCAATCGCGTTGCGTGCGATAAACTGCGCCTCAGCACTGCTGTCCTTAAGTAATTCAGGGATCGCCTCGGGGGTAAATACTAGGATTTTTAGCAAGCGCTCGCGCACGCTGGGGAGTTTCGGTTGGGGGGATTTGTAGTCTTTCCAGAGTTTTCTGAACGCGGCGATGCGCTTGGCTGCCGGATCCTCCTTCTTGGCGTCAATAGTGGTGAGTCCCCCGCCCAAGGCTGCCCATTTCGCGGCCCATTGCTTTTTTTCCTGCTCGGATGGCTTGGCGGCACAATATTTGAGCAGGGGTGCGTAGATGTGAGCATTGCGTTGATCGTGGTGCTGGGGAAGACGCCAGGCTTCAGTCCCTACCAATGCTGCTAGTACTTTGTTGAAATCTTTCTCTTTGCCACCGGCAGCAGCAGCGCGGATCAGTGAGGCATCTCGACTACTATTCTTTACCACCAATGGTGCAAGTTTCTGCAGTTCTTCCGCGGTGAGCTTGTTCCAAGGTTTCTCTAGCGAGAGCACACCCGTCCTGCGGTTCATTAGCTCTGGGTTGGCCTTGAGGTAGTCACTCACCACCTTCACTTGGAGGGGACGAACTAATTTATCACTGTAATACCCGTCGTCCCATGACTGGAAGAGGTCGGCGAGCTGGAGTGGTGTCAGTTTGGAAGTGGCTGCTATGACGGGGGCCATTTTGGCCTCGATTTCATCAGGCCAGTATTTTGCCGGGTCACCTCGGTAGTATCGCCCATTGCCGCCACCGGCCCATCCGGTTTGCACCCATTGGGCATACTGCGGGTATTTTGCCAGCAGCGCCGTGGCCTCGGCGAGCGGTGGTGAGATCACCTTGCCGGCAAGCTTCGCCTGGTTGTAGGCTTTGACCGATACCGCCCAATCGATGCGCAGTGCCATTTCTGGATTGAACGTCATCACCTTGGAGAGGTTTTTACAGCTAGTGACGAGTTCTGCGGTAACCGGGGCAATGCCTGGTAGCTCGACATAGGTGTCCAGTTGCGCAAACAGCCAGCGGAAATAGTTACTATAGCGGACGGCCATCAGGTCGGTTGGTAGTCCGGCCTTGATACAAGCGTGCAGACGGGCGGAAACCGCGACAGGATCCTTGCGGCGGACCGCTTCATCGAGGAACCAGCTGTCGAACTGGCGCGCCCGAGGGCAGACCATGACGCGATTGCCATCGTTACGTCCGAAGGCGTAGGCACCACTGGTGTCCTTGAGTTGATAAATTAGCAGAGAATAAACAGACTGCACTGCTTGGTCGGCGGTGGCGGATTTAAGGTCGGCATTTTTTAGATACTGTTTGAAGAGGACGGCGGCATTTTTCCAATCGCCACTGAGTTCTGCTGCTTGCCCGGCGTAGTAGAGCAGCATCGAATCCTTCGGCAGGTTTTGACGCAGCCATTTCTGAGTTTTGGCGATCGCTTGGGTTGGTTTACCTTCTTTTATCCCGGCTTGTAATAGTGAGATAATTACCTTTTCAGGCTGAGTCTCGATGGTAGCGCTAACGGACTTGAGTTGCTCATCAAAGGTCGCCGCGGAGGCAGGGGAAATACCTAGACACCCAATTACCCAAATACCCAAAGAAGCTCTAAGTGCCCAATTACCTAAAGAGCTAAGAAATGACGGATTGCCGGCACCAGATGATTGTGCCGTAGGAGTTGTAGCGGATGCCGGATAATTTGGTTTTGTCATTCAGATTTAGATATTTAGAATTTTCTTCAGTACTCAGGGTCTTCGATATCGAGGACTTTTGCGGAGTGACCTCTACTCACCGCTGGATTTTGCGGATTCTGCTTCGATGCCGGCTAGTTTTTGGCGGGCTTCAGTGATGTGGTTGCTAGACGGGTAATCGGTGATCAGTTGGCGGAGTTTTGCCTTAGCGATCTCGTTGTCGCCCATGCGGTAACCTACGCTCGACCAGAGCAGCAGCATTTCATCGAGGAAGGCGGCGTCCGGGTAATCGCTGAACACGCTGTCGAGCAGGTCGGCGGCCATGGCGAAGTTTTCGGTATCGACATGATGGCGGACTACGCGACCAAGGGATTCGGCTGCATACGAGCTCTCCGGATAGGTTTCGTATGTATTGCGGTAGGCTGCGATCGCTCCGCCCATGACTCTTTGCAGTGCGGTAGCAGGAGAAAGTCCCGCCTTACCCCACTTACTATTGTGTTGGTCGGCAGCTTTGATCGATTCCTCTGCTTGTTTCTGAAGGACTTCACCGATACGGAACTGGGCCTCGGCTGCGGAGATAGGGTTTTGAAGTTCTAGCACGCGTTTGTATGATTCAACTGATTTTTCGTAATCACCCTTATCAGCTAGGCTGCGACCCAGAGTCATCAGTGCCTGGTCAGCGAGCACCGACTCGGGGTAGAGTCGGTTAAAGGCTAAGCAGGTGGCAGTTGCCGCTTGGAAATCAGATTTCAGCAACTCGCTTTCCCATTTAAGTTTAAACGAATGTTCTACCAGATCGCCGGGTAGTTTTGCCCGATTCAGGATGATCGGGTCGATTTTAGCCAAGGCCTCCTTGGCACGCAGGGCGGCGCGTTGGTCGAGTCCCATGTCTTTATAGATCCCTCCGAGTCCGGTGAGTGCCTCGGCCTCGACCGAGCTTTTACGAGCTTTGAGTAGGGCATCGAATACCACATACTGGTCGGCAGAGACGCCGGAGTTGACCGAACCTGAGACCTTGATAGTGGCATCGCTTTCACGTGGCTCATCGCCATAGAGGTGGACTTCATCGGTATAGGTGACACGGAGTTCATCGAGTTCGTCAGTCTGCAGAACAGCATCGGATTTATTGGGTTCAACGCCATCCTCGGTGGGAGCCAGCCTGATTTTACCCATAAAGATGCCGGTGCGTATTTCTGGTCCCTCGGAGGTTTCGATGAGGGTGACTGTAATACTGTCACGTTCTTTCCAGACATCTTTTTCGACATCCTCAAGGGCGAAAATATCGATAGCATCCTCAGATGCCGCATCAGCCTGAGCCTCGACTTTATATCGGGAAGTGACAGTGAGCGTGACTTTTTCTGCGCCTGGTGTTTTATCGAGGTCGGCATCACGTAGCATCAGCACCTGAGGCTGGCCTGGGTAGGCGATGTAGGCTGGAGTCGAGTAATCGCCGAGGTAAAAACCCACGGTTCCTGTGCTGACAGCGCGTACTTTACCAGTGCGTGGCACGCCTTTTTTGCCGTCCATCGTGCTATCATCGAGATAAGTGACCGTAATTGAGTCTCCTCCGATCATTTGAAGAACGCCATCACCGGGTTTAGCATCGCCTAGGGCGGTGGGTGCGGAGGCTAGCATTTCGTGTTTTTTACCTGCTACGGGCACACCTGTGATAATTTCGGAATCGCCACTACTGACGGTGATCTTTGCAGTAACCGGCTGACCGAGCTTTCGCATTACCGGTACGTCGGCGTCATCGATTTTAGCATAAAATCGCTGACCAATCTCGATTCTACCAAGTTCTTCACCAGCGTCTTCAACCTCGGTGCCAACCAAGGACAGGGAGTCGATCGCCTTGTTCCAGTTTTTCAAATTATAGTGACTCATTCCTATGTAATAGTAGGCTTTGTTGGCCCACTTGGTTTTACCAGCGACCTCGGTAAGGCGGCGGAATAGAGGGAAGCAGGCGGAGTACTGACCGCCCTGAAACTGGCTGAATCCAGCCTGAAAAAGAGCCTCATTATAGAGCTCTTGTTGGGCTTCGGCTTGTTTCTCCCCCGGTTCGGGTGCGAGCAGGCGGGTGAGAAGAAGAAAGTGGGTAAGTGCCTCTTTGTTTTTATGAAGACCGAGATAGTGTTTACCCATCGACATATGAGCCATGTGGGCGAGCGTGGTGCCTTGGTTGTCGCGTACAACAGTGTTGAGCATGGTGAGTCCACGTTCATATTGTTTATACTCCATCAGCTCCATAGCCTTATCGTAAAGGTGCTTGGCACGGCGGTCGATGTCTGCAGAAACACGGGAACGCGGGTTAGCTGCTTCCTCGGCTTTAGCCTTTTTGCCTTTCCCTTGAGCCTGAGAAGTTACGGGCAGTGCCAGCAATAGAGCCAAGAAAATTAATGTTTGTTTTATATTCACTGAGTTAGAACGTTTCATTATCTTATTAAATTTCATTGAATGTCAGATTAATGTGATTTTTTATATATTTCTGTTTAAAAGCGTTTCCGATTGAAGGCGCCCTTGTGATGTGAAGTCCACGCATATCTTTAGATGTACAACGTAGATTGATAGGTTACGAAGAGTAAACGAAAAAATTTCATTTATTCTCCTTTTTAACCTGACCAAATATGGTCAGGTCGTGGTCTGCTTACTCCTCCGCCGTAGACTCACCTCCTGTGAGTGCTACGCCGTATTTTTCTAGTCGGTTATGCGCTTCACTGGACTCGCCGCTTTTAGGGTAGCGTTGGAGTACCATACGAAGTTGCTGAACTTCCTTACCTTTGTTACCACTAATACGGTAGATTTCGGCAATTCTCAAACTAGCTGCGGATGCGATACCGCCGCCAACTGACTCCAGCCCCTGCACCGTTTTGACCGCTTGTGGGTATTGCTTGAGTGCCACCATGCAGTCGGTGACGCCCCAGGTTGATTCTGGTTGTTTATTTGCCCCACGATAGGCTTTGATGCCCTCTTCGTAGCGACCCAATTTTTGCAGGAGTCTTGCTTGAGACAAGATGAGCGCTTGGCCCGCATACTTGGGCGCTTTTCGCAATAGCGGGATTTCAGCGAGGGCTTTTTCCATGAACGGTTTGTTTTTGTGGGTCCGGGCGTTATAATAATCAAACCGCGACTTGGAAGCAAACGTCTTGTCCTTCATTCTAGCGAAATAGCGCAGCACGAACTCCTCTGGCTCGTAATAAGCGGCAAAATTAGTCAGTTTCTTAATTTCCTCATCGTTTAGCCCCTGAGTGCTTACCGATCGCATGACAGTCCGTGATTCCTCATACATTCTGAGTGGGTGTCTCAAGTCACCCATGAGCTTCATCTTCTCCACGGTCTTCATGCCTGCGAGGAACGGCTTGCTTTGGCTGGCGAAAAACGCCGAGCGCATTTTAACATCGGCCGAATAATAGCCGCACCATTTCAGGACGCGAGCTAGCACAGCGGGTTGCAGTTTATACTGCTTCTCTAGGCGTGCTAGCCAGCTTTTGGTGTCCTTTTCGTAGACATTTTGGAGATCAATCCATTGCTTGCGGAGTCCATCGTTATCGGCAAAGCGGTCACCCATTTTAGCACTCCAGTAGCGGGCAACTTTCTCCCTCTTGTCCTGTTCTGCGCTCTTCATGTCCTGAGCCGTTTTGAGGACCGTTGTCCAGTAGCGCTTATCTTCGTCTGGTTGATCACTTTTTTGACCACGACCATCAAAGCCACCGGCCTCGACATAGAATTCTTTGAGTTTGTCATCGTTCGAGCTGCGGGTGACGAAATGATTAATGACTGCGCTGCGAGCTAGAGCGGCAGCTTGGTGGTTCGTTTTGGAAAAAGCAACCGCTGTGCGCCAGTGGTATTCAGCGGCCTCCTCAAATTTTCCGAGCTTCGCCATGGCGCCTCCGAGATAAGCCAGTGCTGTGCCAGAGTTCGGCTGGGCAACGTAATCATCATCTTTGACCATCCGGGCCCAAACGGCATTCTGTTTTGCTGTGTCCCCGTTTTGTTGGTGACACTGACCTATGTAGAAGAGTGCGCCAGCAGCGTAACTCACATCATCCGGGAAATAGTCAACCACATCCTGGTAAGCCTTGATCGCGGCGTGGCGTTTATCGATCATATGCAGACACCGCCCCATCCGCAGCAGCACGTAGGGTAAAGCCTTACTTTTTACAAACTCGAACGAATAGGCCTTGTAGGCTGCATAGGCACCTTTGTAATCCTTTTTTTTATAAAGTTTGTCCGCGTCCTCCAGATTCAGTCCCTCAAAGGTGTCCAATTTCGCAAACTCCTTTGGGGGGTAGATGATTTCGTCTCCTGCCCTCATCGCGGAGGCTACGTTTATGGCACTGGCCTGCAACACGAGTAACAGGCAGGCACTTTTAAATAAATTTTTCATGATCTCTAATAATAATCTAACTTTTTTTTGAGCTCCAAAATAAATAAGCCCTGTTAGATCTATTAATCTTATACGGTTAAACGAGTGGGAAGTTACAATTATCTATCTAATATAGCAAATTATTCTACTTATTCATCACCTTATCATTCCTCACCCCTTATTGGCTGATAAAACTCTATCTCCCACACGCTAGAAATATTGTGTAGGCCGCGAGTGATGAAGAGCTAGAGGTGTTGGTTTTTAAAAAGGTGAAGATGGCGGGAAGATTTCCAGCGACCATGAATAAAAGGATCACGGATACTCAGGTAAGGGTGATCAGCTAAACATTGAAAAAGATTTGAACATTGGGCCGGTTTCGCACAATTTGATACTTTTATTTGGCGTTAGTTGGTAACCGGGTGTCGTCTTTGAGAAGGCGTATGCGGAGCATGTCGTAAGGGATGGCTTGCACGCTAGATTTGGCGTCGATGGCTAGGCTGGCGGCGGTTCCGGCGCTTTGACCTAGGACCATGAAGACAGGTTCCATGCGGATTGAACCGAAGGCGATGTGGGTGGAGGAGAGTGCCCACGGGACGAGGAGATTCTCACACTCTTTCTCTTCTGGCACGATGGATCGATAAGAAATACCGTAGGGTTTCCCTCCAATGTGTGTCTGGATATCTCCCTCATTCATCACCATTCCGTTGTGTACGAAGCGTTGAGTATTATGTGAGTCGAGCGTGTAGGCGCCCATCCCTACTGGATCTGACACTAAGATCTTATTCTTGCAGTGAGCTTCTGTCATCACGAGGCTGGACTTCATTCGCCGAGCCTCACGGACGTAGATGTTGTATGGCCAGTTGCCGTTATCCTGAAACTCGTCTTTGGCGAGTCCCCATTGGGCATGGCTAGCGCGGATTTTTTCAGGCACGCGGGGGTGATTTTGTAGGGTCCAGACCATCCCTAATTGCCAGTCGCGGTGTCTCGCGGCGAGTGCCTCGCGATCCTTGTGATCAAGCGTCGACCAGTCCCAGTCCTTCCCATAATTTTCTCCAATGAAATCGGTAGAAATACCGCCAGTGTTATTGGAATCTGTTTTTTTGTTCGGCATGGGAGAGGTTTTGAAAAACCCCCATTTCTGACCTGCCTCGATCGAGCGGAAAAGCAGTTCGTAATTTTTTTCGTCGTATCCGTTCGGCTTCTTTATGTCCACGCGGTTGTCCTCTGCATTCGTCAGAACCATCCGGTAGCAGTAGGCTTGAAGTTTTTTGTCACCATCGCCTTTTTCACCTCCCATATCTGGATTTACTCCAGGCAGCAGGCCGCTCTTGGGATCGCCCTTCACGACATAAGGATCAATGCCTTTTCGTAGCTGATTTTTTCTTGATGGCCCCGTGATACCGTTACCCACTTCATCATAGAGCGCATTTGGCTCACGACCAATCATGAAAGAAACACCAGCACCGGGGAGCAGGTCTCCCTCGTATGAAGCATCGATGAACATCTTACCTTTCACGCTTGAGCCATCCTCAAGCATGATCTTGGAAATTAGCTTGCCGGTCTTATGGACACCATTTTTAAGGTTTAGCCGACCCTGGATAACGATGACTCCCGACTTCTTGATCATTTGGTCAAAGATTGCCTCGGCAACCTTAGGTTCGAAAACTGATGCGAGCTTCGTCTCAGCATCAAATGTCTTAGCTCCTTGCCCTTTAGTTCCAAATTCAGAACGTTTTTGCTGTTTCCAAACAGCATCATTTTCATAATGCATGTATGCCTCGTGGTAAAATTCGCGGGATAATCCGCCGAGGATGGCGGTGTTGCCAATATCAGTCCAACCTAGCCCACTGCTGGTCAGTCCACCGAGATGGCCGTATTGTGAGACAAGAATCACTTTTTTTCCCATCCGCGCTGCTTGAACGGCGGCGGTGACACCCCCTGATGCATCGCCGTAGACAACGACGTCTGCTTGATGTTCTTTAGCTGCGGTGGCCGTAACTAGAGAGTACCATATACATAGAATGGGAAGGGCAATAGCCCTAGCTATTTGAAGACTGAGTAAATTCATTATTTTTTTTAGTTGGAGTTGGTTCTATTTGTAGTTGGTATTATTTAGAGTTGGTATTGATGGTTGGCTCGCCGCCAGCCATCAGGTTAGCGAGGCTGCGGCCCATGGCATCACCCATCAGGATGAAGCACTTGGCGCTGCCATGATAATGGAACCCCTTGTTGCTGGTGGCGCGAGTCCGGATCATCGAGGCTTTTTCATACTCGGGTGAGCCTTTTTCAAAGGAGCTCATCACCTGTTTCAGAAGATCAAGTTCCATAGGGAAATAGGGTGCGGTGTTGACGACATCAACAGTTCCTGCGAGATCGGGCATTTGTGAGGTTTGCAGCATTCCTGCGTTGGCACCTTCGGAAAATGCCTGTGCTTTAAACCCAGCCATTCCAAGCGTGCCACAAACGACCGGCATCTTCGGGGTTTTAACTTTTTTGCGGAAGTCCTTGATCAGCTCTGCAAAGAGCTCTCCGTAGGCGGGATTATCCTTGTCGCTGTATCCTTGGAACCAAACCAGGCCGGCAACTTCGTAACCGACCTTGGGGTCGTAGTCTGGGTAAAACTTGCCGGGGTCGGCGAGAACTTTGTCAACCTGCGGCAGCACCTGGTTCCAGCACCAGGAGAGTTCGCCTTTTTTGGCGGGTGCTGCGGTTGGAGTGTATTCCGTGCCTGCTTTTTTAGCGGCGGCGGCCATCTTTTTATTCCATGCTACGCGGCTAGCTTTTTCGCTGGGAGTTTCTACACCATCGAGTGAGGGTGTTCTCCAAGCATCGGCGATAGAGGTGTTTCCCCATGAGCATTTGACCAGCAGGATCGGAGCATCGACGAGGCGTTCCAGGGCGATGCCCACTCCATACTCAGGTCCGATGGTGGTGATATCTCCACCATAGCCGACACTAAGTGGTCCTTGGGTGCTGCGGTCGATACCGGATGTTCCTTCGGAGCCTCCAATGGCACCATGGCCGAAGATGCGGGTGCGTTTGGCGATGGGCAGTCCGAGATGTTTCTGAGCCAGCCCGGCATAGATACCACGGTTCTTTTCACAATCTGGACCTTGATCTTTCGGGTTGATTTTCGCCTCTTTGACTGCGGCATTAAAGGCGTCGAAATCTGCGTCCGTCACGCCCTTGAGGTAAATCTCGTTGGCACGCTTGATTTCCTCAGCATTCACTTTGTCGCGTGCGATTAGCTCATTGTATGCGTCATCGACATTGAATTTATTTTCATCGGAATCGAGGATGGTTTTGATGCGTTTGTAGATGCCTTCATCCTCGGCTTTCTGATCGAGGAAAGCATAGACATTGCTGCGGCCTGATTTGGGCTTTTCGCCCCATTCCTTTTTCCACTCAATTCCGTTACGACCATTGATGCGTTGACGCCACTTCATGCGGGAGTCTCTACGAGCTTGGACAAGGTCCACCAATCCCTGCTTTTTCGGTCCTTCGTAATATCGGGCTCCACTCCAGTAGAAGTTCCAATCAAAATACTGGGTTTGAAGCACGGTGGCTTTACGGGGTGGGACGTATTGGGGCTGGGTCATGTACCATGCGGTAGGCACGGCCGCCAGTCCGACCATATTCGACTGGCCAAAACAGAAGACAATCTGGAGTTTTTCTTTTTTGATTTTCTCTGCAGCGGTGGTGGTGAATGTGCTACAGGCGGCAACTAGAGCGATGGCGGGGACGACACGGGAAAGAATGTTATTTTTCATATGAGTGATCAATTAATTTTGCTAGCGGGCTACTCGGATTATTTACAGATGATGCCTGTTTAGTGTGAACCAGAGGGTGCGTTGAGTGAAGTTTTAGTTTATTACTTTGTTGATTCAAGAGATTTTTTGACTGCATTGGCTACTGCTTGACCTAGTATTTTTTGTTCTTCTACTTTGTAGTAATGAACATCCCAGCCTTTTCTACATTCATCAAAAACGGTAGAATCTTTGACGACCTTGCATAGATCATTGATTTGGATTTCTGGGAATTCCTTCATCACCTCCATTGCCGCCTTGTTGAAGGCTATTTCCGCGCCTTTCTGACGACCATATTTGCTTACATTACTCTGATGCACCGGAGTAGTAGTGCAAAAAACAAGTTTGGCTTCTGTTTTCTTAAGGATTTTTATCAGCGTACTAAGGTTATTTTTATAAGCTTCTAGTGACGTAGCGTAGGGTTCACCTGGACCAGTCTGCTTGAGATCGTGAAGCCCGTGATTGAAATGGATCACATCCCACTGAAAACCTTTTTGGGTGTGATTGCCGAGCCAGTAATCGGCATACTGCATCCCGTAATTTGATGAGAAGCAGTTGCCTTCGTTGCGATGGTAATTGACCACGCCTTTGAGTTCTGCTTTGGCGGCTGCTTCGTAATTCATGCTGATGGAATCACCGATGACTAGCAACCTAGGTAACTTAGGATCATCTCCTGCACGAGGATCAGGCAGGGTCACTAGTTCAATATGCTTAGCCATAAACTTCCCACTACTCTCCGCAACAGTGATCCGTGCTTTCCAATACCCTTGGCTAATCGTTTTTGCTGTCACCAGAGTTTCAGTGCTTATCTTAGGAGCTCGCCAGGTCGTCTTCACTTTGACTGGCTTAGAATTAATAAGTAATGTTCCTGAAGTGGGACTATCAGGAGTGAATAGGCCCACTACTTCCTGCTCGCCTGTTTCAATCCCATCTGTGTTTTTAGCGTTAAGAAAAAACTTCGCCTTATTTGATATGAAATCTTCCCCTTGTGACATCTTCTCTACCTCTTTCGGATTACTCACAAAAAACCTTACGATCACAGGGCCTTTAATACTGCTGAAATCTTTGATTTTTACGATTTGGGTGAAAACCGTATTTTCTGACCAATGAATCCTATTCCAGGAACGCCCCACTACCTTATGTAGGTCTTTTTCGTCATACACAGTATTCTTTAAAAAATCGAAGTGCTTAGAACCAGTATCGAAATTGAATATTTTCCCATCTCGATCAAATGGCCACATATTAGAGTTTTCATTGATGTATTGACTATCAAATCCGCTCTGATGCTCTGGCGCTGCTTGGATAAATGGAGTCAGTATTATAAAGGACAGGCTGATTAGTTTGATTTTCATAAGTTTGACTTTTTTGGGCTGAGCTCTAGGCATTCAACAATTTCCCTAAGCACATTTTGCTACTAACCAATGATGCCGATTCTAATCCAAAAATGTTGGTTTTAGTTCCGAGCCTCTATGAGGTAACTAATTCTGATAAAAAAATGACCTTACCTATTTGTCGATGTTACATGTTTTGACAGTAGATACATGAATACTTGAGTCCAGAGCAAATCTTTCATTAGTAAATTTTTTAGCTAAGATAATGTTCTAGATATCTCAACTAATGATTTATTAGGACTCTTCACAGGCGATAGACATCATTTGTCATTAGTGGTTCAGGAACCATCAACTTGAAAAATCGAGGTGACGTATGCCACCAGAATGATCGTTTATTACTTTTGAGACTTAAGCTTCTCCCAGTCTGTCACTGTTCCCACAGCTTTCTGGTATTCCATCATGATGAGCCACTTGCCTTCTCGTTTCAACAGAAGCGCTTCTAGGAAAACATACTCCTTACCCACTTTCCCGTCCTTAGTGGAGAACTCATAGAGCAACATCCCCGTTTCATGCGCGGTGGTCTCATCATGATAGCGAGATGAAAAACGAAACGTCGCACTTGATTTCCTATCGCCTGACTTGGTGTCATCGAACTCCTTTTTCCAACGCACCAAGGCTTTAGCTAGCGGATAGCTCTGCTTCTTAGTTCCTGTGACAAGGACAGCCTCTGGATGACACGTCGCTTTATAAGCTTGGAAGTCACCCGTCTTCACGGCGCGAGAAACCTCGGCCCAATAAGCATCAAGATCTTTCTCATCAGCATGTAAACTTAGCGGAAGAAAAAGACATAATAAGATGACGTATTTCATGATTTTGGTGGTTGCTTGGGTTGGTTGAGAGTGGATACTAGATTAAGTGGGTTTTCTTAGTCGTCATCTCTATTCTTTATTTTTTTAGCCTACACTTACTCAAGAACAACACCAACAAAATCATAAGGCCACGATCGTGACTCCCTTTTCCTTACAGATCTTTTCCACTTCATCCTTACCTAGAATGAGTGTACGTCTAGCTTCACAGGCAATGACCTCTACTCCAGCCTTGCTGCATGCCTCTATGGTTAATACGCCTAGCACGGGGACATCAAATCTGAAATCTTGATTAGGTTTGCTGACTTTAGCCAGCGTACAGCTCTTACCTCGGCCTAACTTCCCGCCGCGCTCAATACAGTCATTGGTTCCTTCGAACGCCTCAACTGCTAGCACCGTTCCGTGACGAACCACCACGCTCTGGCCTATATCTAGCCGGCTGCTTTCCTTGGCAATTTCAAATCCGTACTCGGCATCTTCTTGCTGGCGTTTTTTTAGTATCGGCCCACAGACGTGTCCTGGCTCTGGTAAGAGGTCATCCAGATAAGTGGTCGCATTGATCAGCTCTATCCCATCTTTACCTAACTCATCTGCTATTGCGCCGAAAAGTGTCTCGGCGTTACGCTTCTTCACTCTCGCCAGTATCATTAAGATCCGCATGTCTGGTCTGAGGTCGAATAAATTCTTAGGCGCAATCTGTCCCACCATAATCGCGCGGGTCACTCCCTCTCGTTTGAAAAACTTGATGATCTTATTCAGCTGCCCCACACGAAACCACTTGATGGAATCCACTTTCTCCCCGAGATCATCTTTAGTCTCACCATTAAATGCAGCCACCACCAACTTACATCCGGGCTCATTCCTCCGCGCCGCATCCGCAAATGTCTCTGGGTAAATTCCATTTCCTGCTATGATTCCGATCGTCTCACTCATCTGCAGACCAATTTAGTCAGCATCGCCACTACCTGCAACTAAGAAATACCCAGACTTCTACAGTATGGGTATGCTTCATGCTTGTAAAAAAAAATCACTCTATTAAAACTACCATCAATGGATGAACCTATCTACGATAAAACTTCACAACCTCAAGATGCAAACTATGAGCAATCGCTGCGGCCACCGGCATTCAGCGAGTTCCATGGGCAGGACAAAATCAAAGAGCGCCTCACCCTCATGGTGGAAGCAGCGCAGCAACGAGAAGATGTCCTAGAGCACATTCTCCTCTCCGGACCACCGGGGCTAGGCAAAACCACGCTCGCCAACATCATTTCTGGTGCAACCGGCACTCAGCTCCATACTACCTCGGGTCCACAAATCGAAAAGGCCGGGGACCTCGCGGGCATCCTCACTAATTTACAGCGAGGTGATATTTTATTCATTGATGAGATCCACCGCCTGCACCCAGCTATTGAGGAATACCTCTACCCTGCGATGGAAGATTTCCGTCTGGATATCATTATCGACTCGGGCCCGTCTGCTCGTTCTATTCAGCTAAATTTACCAAAATTCACACTTGTAGGCGCCACCACACGCGCAGGAATGCTCACTGCTCCGCTCCGCTCCCGCTTCGGACTAGTGAACCGTCTCGTCTACTATTCTAACGAAGAGTTAGCAGTCATCATCGAAAGATCTGCCGGTCTGTTAGAGATAGAAATTACTGCTGATGGAGCGGTAGAAGTCGCCTCAAGATCCCGCGGCACACCGCGTATCGCCAACAATCTACTCCGCTGGGTGCGCGACTACGCTCAAGTCAGAGCCGATGGCATCATCAATGCTGATATCGCTAATCAAGCACTCGCCATGATCGAAATCGACGAGGACGGTCTGGATGAAATGGACAAACGTATCCTGGAAGCAGTCATTTATAAATTCAACGGAGGACCTGTGGGGCTCTCATCGGTTGCCGTCGCTGTGGGCGAAGACGCATCCACCTTAGAAGAAGTGCACGAGCCATTCCTCATCATGCAAGGCTTTCTAAAGCGCACTCCCCGCGGCCGCGTAGCTCTTCCTTCTGCCTACACCAAGATAGGCGCTGCTCCTCCTAAGAACACAGAGGATTTATTTTAAGGTAACCATCGTTGACGCAGCTTCAATGCTGAGGAGGGCTGGATCCAGAAAATGACCTGAAATGACTGGAAGCTCTCTTGAATAGACAAATTACTTGCGCTATCAAGGCTAAAAAAGCACGCTAAAATCTAAGTCGTAATTTAAATCTCACTGTAAGCTTGGTAATTTCCACGTTTCCCAAAAAAACTAAAATGAACTTCACAAAATACACACTCATCGCCCCCTGGCTACCAACACTCCTCCGGCTGTTAGCCTCACTCGCTGCCGTGGCGACCATGCTCCCCCTCACTGCATTCGCCGACCTCAATGCCAAGCCCGACCCCGACCGACTCAACCAGGAAAGCAATCCCACCAAAATACAAATCATCAGGATAAACGAAGCTTTCATCCTCAACTTGACCCGCATAGGCATTGTTCGTATGAACATATTCTATGCCGTCCGTCTACCAACCCCGCCGCCCGCGTGCCTCGCCCCTCTGGCAAATCGTCCACCACGGCTGGCACGACTTCCTCGCGGGCTACGAGCAGCACCACCGCAAGTCCCTCGGACCACTACGCACAGGCACCATCACCACCGTCCAATCATTCCTCCGTTGCGGTGAACTCGCCGCCGGCTTCACCCGCCTCCAATGTCCCGACTGCGGTCACGAACGCCTGCTCGCCTTCACCTGCAAGGGCCGCCACCTCTGCCCCGCCTGCCACCAGCGCCGCACCCGCACCATTGGAGCTTGGATCGCCGATTCCGTCTGCCACGAAGTTCCCCACCGCCAATTTGTGTTCACCATCCCCAAGGCCCTGCGCGGTATCTTTCGCAAACGCCGCCACCTCCTCACCCACCTGTTCCACACCGCCACGGCCACCCTTCAAGACGCCTTCCGCACACGGCTCGATCTTCCCGACGGTCGCATCGGAGCCGTCGCCGCCGTGCACACCTTCGGCGACTACCTCATCTTCCACCCCCACCTCCATATCCTAGCCGCCGATGGACTCTTCACCCCCGACGGCACTTTCCACTGCATGCCCGCCGAAGACCTTGCTCCCGCCATCGAACTCTTCCGCCACCGCTTCCTTCACGCCCTGCGCGACGCCAAACTCATCAGCCCCCGCAAACTTGCCAATCTCCTCTCCTGGAAACACCCCGGCTTCAACATCGACAACGGCGGCGAACAACCCGTGCCCGCCTACGACGCCGACGGCCGCAAACGCCTCGCCGAGTATCTACTCCGCCATCCCTTCTCCCTCCAGAAAATCACCTGGAATGCCAGCAGCAAGACCGTCATCTACCGATCTAAACGCCACCACACTACCAAGCGCAACTTCGAGATCTTTAAAGCCCCCGACTTCATCGCCGCCGCCATCGACCACCTCCCGCCCAAAGGCCAACAAACCGTCCGCTACTACGGCATCTACTCCAATAAATCCCGTGGAATGAGCCCTTACCATGGAGCGCGGGTTTGCAACCCGCATCAACCCAAGCCAGTCACCCATGCCCTGCGCCCGATACAGATGCTTCTCATTCCCGCCCCGCCCAAGCGCAGGGCCCGCGATATGCGGCCACTCTGGCGCGATCTCATCCTCAAGGTGTGGGGCGGCGACCCCCTCCAATGCCCCTGCTGCAAGGGCACCATGAAACCCGTCCGCACCATCCTCCGGCGTGAGGAAATCGAATTCTTCCTCCGCCTCCACGGCCTCTGGGAAGGCATTGTTTGTCTTCCCCGCCCACCGCCGCCGCCCTTCGACATCGAAACCATAGAGCCCATCGAGCCACCGTGGCAGGCGATCAAGGAATGGATCCCAGATGACGAACCGGATCTGAACTGGTTCAATCAGGAAAGGAAGCCTGTAGGGGATGATTCCAGACAGTATGACCAAAGCC